>FWWL01000225.1_pt1 | contig 164983 bp, 151 predicted proteins | sample 2228331 | NCBI WGS metagenome assembly FWWL01 (sample SAMEA103939775, study PRJEB20133) | metagenome | reverse complement strand
TTTGCCGTGGTCGACATGTCCGATTGTGCCGATGTTGACATGCGGTTTCGTGCGCTCAAATTTCTGTCGTGCCATTTGTCCATCCTCCTCCTTCTGTTTAGTGTCTGACTGGCTGTAGTGCCGTTTTTCTTTCGATGATGCCTTGCGCCACCTGTGCGGGCGCTTCCTCATAGTGTGAGGGGTGCATCGTGTAGGTTGCGCGTCCTTGGGTGAGGGAGCGCAGGGTTGTGGCATAGCCGAACATCTCGGCGAGGGGCACGAGGGCGCGAACGACCTGCGTGCCGCCGATGCCGGGTTCAATCATCTCGATGCGGGCGCGGCGCGAGTTCAGGTCGCCAATCACATCGCCCACATAGGCGTCGGGCGTGGTGACCTCCAGCTCCATATAAGGCTCCAGAATCACGGGCTTGGCGCGTTGCACCGCCTCTTTGAAGGCGATGGAGCCGGCGATTTTGAACGCCATCTCGCTGGAGTCGACCTCGTGGAAGGAGCCGTCGAGCAGGGTGACCTTGACATCGACCACGGGGTAGCCCGCCAGCACGCCGCTATCGGCAGCTTCGCGCACTCCCGCCTCGACAGCAGGGATGAACTCGCGTGGGATTGCCCCGCCCACAATTTTGTTTTCGAAGATAATGCCCGAACCGGGTTCCGCAGGCTCTATCTGGATGATACAGTGCCCGTACTGTCCGCGTCCGCCCGACTGGCGAATGAACTTGCCTTCGGCACGGGCAGGGGTGCGGATGGTCTCCTTGTACGCCACTTGCGGACGCCCCTGATTCGCGCTCACACCGAACTCGCGCTGGAGCCGATCCAGGATAATCTCCAGATGGAGCTCGCCCATGCCCGAAATAATGGTCTGTCCGGTTTCGGGGTCGGTCGAGATGCGGAAGGTAGGGTCTTCGGCAGCAAGTCTCTGGAGAGCATTGGCGAGTCTATCCTGATCGGCTTTGGTCTTGGGTTCGATGGCGAGCGAGATAACGGGTTCGGGGAACTGCGGTGGCTCCAGCAGGATGGGGTGGTTCGGATTGCAAAGGGTGTCGCCTGTGGTGGTCTGCTGGAAGCCGATGATGCCGACGATGTCGCCGGCGAACGCGGTGTCGATGTCCTCGCGACGGTTCGCGTGCATTTGCAGGACGCGCCCCACGCGCTCACGCACCTCTTTGGTCGCATTATACACATACGACCCCTTATTGAGCGTGCCTGAATAGACACGCACATAGGTCAGTTTGCCCACATAGGGGTCGTTCTGGATTTTGAAGGCGAGGGCGCAGAGCGGTTCGGAGTCGGAGGGCTGACGCCACAGTTCAGCGTGCGTATCGGGGTGAATACCGCGCACCGCGCCGATATCAATGGGCGAGGGCAGGTAGTCGACCACTGCATCGAGCAGGAGCTGGATGCCCTTGTTCTTATAGGCAGAGCCGCAGAGCACGGGCACCAGTTTGAACTCCAGCGTGCCCTTGCGCAGGGCGGCTTTAATCTCCTGCTTGCTGATGGGTTCGCCCTCCAGATACTTCTCCATCAGGCGGTCGTCCATCTCGACGGCGGCTTCGATCATCTTTTCGCGCCACTCCTCCGCTTGCGCCTGCAGTTCTTGGGGGATGTCGCGATATTCGTATTGCGTGCCCATTTCATCGAGCCAGTAGACCGCCTTCATCTCGACCAGGTCGACCACGCCTTGGAAGAGTTCTTCCTGTCCGAGGGGGATCTGGATGGGGACCGCGTTGGTGTTGAGCCGTTCGCGGATGCGTTCGACGACGCGGAAGAAGTCCGCGCCGATGCGGTCCATTTTGTTGATGAAGGCGATGCGGGGCACGCGATAGCGGTTCGCTTGGCGCCACACGGTTTCGGATTGAGGTTGCACGCCACCGACCGCGCAGAAGATAGCGATGGCTCCATCCAGCACCCGTAGCGAGCGCTCCACTTCTACGGTGAAGTCCACATGTCCAGGTGTATCGATGATGTTGATGCGATGCTCTTTCCAGAAGCAGGTCGTCGCGGCGGAGGTGATGGTGATACCGCGCTCCTGCTCCTGTTCCATCCAGTCCATGGTGGCGGAGCCTTCGTGCACCTCACCGACGCGGTGGATGCGCCCTGTGTAGTACAGGATGCGCTCGGTCGTGGTCGTCTTGCCCGCGTCGATATGGGCAGCGATTCCGAGATTGCGTGTCTTCTCTAACGGGTGCTGTCGAGCCATGCTTTCGATGCCTCCTGTTCACCATCGGTAGTGGGCGAAGGCGCGGTTCGCCTCCGCCATCCGATGGGTGTCTTCGCGCTTTTTATAGGCGACGCCTGTGCGGTTATAGGCGTCGAGCAGTTCCTGTGCGAGTCGCTCTTCAGCGGGGCGCCCCGTCTTTTTGCGCTGGACTGCCTGCACAATCCAGCGGATAGCGAGCGAGCGCTGTCGGTCGGGGTTGACCTCGATAGGCACTTGATAGGTCTGTCCCCCGACGCGGCGCGGGCGCACCTCCACATGGGGCGCCACATTCTGAATCGCCTGCTCGAACACCTCCAGCGCAGGCTTGCCCGTTTTTTGTTCAATAATTTCCATCGCTTTGTAAAAGATGCGTTCTGCCACCGCCTTTTTGCCCTTTTTCATCAGGCGGTTGATAAACTTGGTCACGAGTATACTATCATAAATTGGGTCTGGTAGCACCTGTCGTTTTGGCACGGGTCCTTTGCGTGGCATGGCGTCTCACCTCTTACTTTTTGGCGGCTTTGGGTCGTTTGGAGCCGTATTTGGAGCGTCCCTGCATGCGCCGGTCTTGGTTGCGCGTGGTCGGCTGGGTTTCGACGCCGGCGCAGTCGAGCGTGCCGCGAATGATATGGTATCGCACGCCGGGCAGGTCTTTCACGCGCCCGCCGCGCACCAGCACGACGGAGTGTTCCTGCAGGTTGTGCCCGATGCCGGGGATGTAGGCGGTGATTTCGATGCCGTTGGTCAGGCGCACGCGCGCCACCTTGCGCAGGGCAGAGTTCGGCTTTTTGGGCGTCATGGTGCGCACGATGGTACAGACGCCCCGCCGCTGAGGACAGCCCTGCAGGGCAGGCGACTTCGTTTTGCGTACCTTCGGTTTCCGACCCTTGCGTATCAATTGGTTAATCGTTGGCATCGATTTGCCTCCTGTTGCGAAACGGGTTCCGCTTCTGCAATGTTCGCTGAGCCTCCCATAAAAAAGCCCCTCGCACACAGGGTGGAGGGGCAGTTCGGCGATGCGCTCTCAGGCGCATTCAGCCGGGTGTCGGATACCTTTTGTGGTATCCTCGCCTCCACAAAGCCCCATGTGCGTTCGCACAACGCTCTGTTCGGTTCATCGTTCTCTTATGAACCTCCCGCATGCACCTGCCCAGCTCAGGCGCATGCCCTACACCCTATATTATGACCAATCGCATGCGCAAAAGTCAAGGGGTTAGCCCATTAAGCGCAGGAATTCGCCGAAAAAGGGGCGACTGTCCCACGGTCCAGGCGCCGCTTCGGGGTGAAATTGGAGCGTGATGAGCTTCAGGTCGGGATGGCGCACGCCCTCGATTGTGCCGTCGTTGAGTTGGATATGGGTAATCTCCAGCCCAGTGCCCTTTAGGCTTTCGGACGCGACGGCGTAGCCGTGGTTATGCGAGGTAATCGCCACCTGACCCGTGAGCAGGTTCTTGACGGGGTGATTACAGCCCCGATGACCGAATTTGAGTTTGTAGGTGCTTGCGCCCAGCGCGAGGCAAAGCAGTTGATGACCCAAACAGATGCCCGCGATAGGTTTTTTGCCCAGCAGTTCGCGAATGGTCGCCACGATACTCCCCAGTCGGGCAGGGTCGCCTGGACCAGGGGAGAGCAGGATACCGTCGGGGTTCAGCGCGAGAATCTCGCGGGCAGGCGTGGTGGCGGGCAGGATGATAGAGCGCACACCAAGGCTTGCCAGTCGGCGTGGGATGTTCCACTTCACCCCGCAATCGAGAATCGCCACGCGATAGCGGTAGCGGTCATCGGGCGCGTCCATCGGCTCCAGCCCATTATAGCCCCATTTGTACGGCTTCGGTGTGGTGACGCTGAACACGAAGTCGTGCTCATCATAGCGGGGGGTGCTCTGGAGCCGTTCGAAGGCTTCTTCGGGCGATTCGTCGGTGGTAATCGTGCCCATCATCACGCCATGTTCACGGATACGGCGGGTTATCGCGCGGGTGTCCACCCCCTCGATGCCGACGACGCCATTCATCGCGAGGTAGTCGTGCAGGGCAAGGCGCGCTCGCCAGTTGGAGGGCGAATCGCACGCCTCACGCACCACGAAGCCTGCCACCTGCACGCGGAACGATTCCTGATCCTCGGGGTTCAGCCCGTAGTTGCCCACGAGGGGATAGGTCATCAGCACGATTTGCCCCGCGTAGGAGGGGTCAGTCAGCACCTCCTGATAGCCGGTCATGCCGGTGTTGAACACCAGTTCGCCGGTGGTGTGCCCTTCCGCGCCGATGGCTTCGCCCGCGTACCAGCTCCCATCTTCCAGCACCAGATAGGCTCTCATCAGTCGGCAAGGAGTATACCCGTAGAGCTTTTGTGCCCCCTCCTGCAGGTTCCCCCCGCTTGCGTGGGGAAGATTTATACGCATCCATTTTTTTCCAAGCCCACTTTCAAGGGGTGTCTGGTGCGAAATGGTATTCGCGACGACCGCTCTCAAAGACAAACTCAAATTGATAATCAGTGGGGCTGTCCGCTGGTTCAATCCGTTCGGGTGGCTGTTCGGAAGTCGCTTTCCCTTTAGGTGTCACCTCGAATACCACCTCCCTCGCAAAGCGCACCTGACGGAGCCTGAAATATGGCTCCGTCGATGTCGCTCTCGTGAAGGCACCCTCTATGGCGCGGAGCTGTGCTATCTTGGCGTCGTAAATTGCGCTGGTGATCCCAGAGCTGAAGATGCGCTCCTTTGGCGGTGCATAGCAAGCCTGCAGGAAGCGCTGGCGCTGGGCGATGCTCAGACGGCGCAATAGCAGCGGTTCGCCTGACAGAGCCGCCTGCTTCTGCTGAGGGGTGAGGCTCGCCCAGAAGCGCAGGGCGGGCAGGGCGTGTGCCACCGCACGCAGATTGAGGATACTGCTCGTGCGCACATAGGCGTGTGTCACGAGGGGCAACCCAGTCAGTCGCTCGGTCTGCAGTTCGTTCAACGAATCGGCAAGGCGTGCCCAGTCGTCCAGCGCGATAGGCTCGCGCTTCTGCTTTTTCGCCTCGAGCGGGCGCAGCCGCTCTTCAGGTATCTCGCTGGGACGCAGCCAGAAGTAGTCCTTATGGCGTGCCATCAGCGCGTCGCCCTGCTGACGAAGCCAGAACATCGCCCGCAACTCCGACCAGTCCGCAGGGAGCGTTTTGCTTAGCAGGAGGGCGCGTATGACGGGCAAGCCCTCAAGGAACAGCTCAAGGCGATAGGCATCGGCGTACAGGTCAAGCCCATATCGGTTAGCAATCTCTATCAGCGCGGTGAGCGGGGCTCGCTGGAGGTATGCGGGCAGAGTGATGCGCTCAGAAGGGGAGTTGGCGCGGCGCGAGGGCGTCAGGCGGTCGGTGACATTTGCCCACTCGCGCCACACCTTGTTGAGCGAATGCTCGTCCAGCAAGGCAACCCCCTCTTCGGAACGGCGACCGAGTTCGCCAAGGTCGCCGAGATCGCTGACCTCGTGGAAGGACAGATGACGAATGGTGGTCGCACGATTCGCTGACATAACATCGCCCCCTTCCGCGGCGCGGCGCGGAGTGTCTGCCGATTCGCGCTCCGTTTCGACGGTCATATCGCCGCGCCAGGCGTCCCAGCGCAAGCGCAGGCGTGCGACCACTAACTGTGCCTCGCGGCGCGCAGGTTCAGTCATGGAGCGCGTCGAGGGAGCGAGTCGTCCCTCCAGAATTAACTGGTGCAGTTCGGGCGCGAGGGGCAGCTCGCCCGCGCGAGGTGCGGATGAGAAAATGAGCGTCTCACCGCCCCAGAAGCGCTGCCATTCGCTGGCGCGGAAATCGCCCATTACACGCGCCGCCGTGTAGATGCCCACATCATACAGGCGTGGGAGCAGTTGCGCTTGCACTGGCGAGAGCCGATCCTCACCTACACGAGTTAGTTCCTCCCAGCGGATTCGGCGCGCCAAGTCTATTAAGATGCGCAGGGCACGCTCCATCACCTGACGACGCGCCAACAGCAGCGCCTGGCGCAGTTGCTGTTCACGCACGCGCTCACTTTGTGGCAGATAGAGCCGATAGCCATCTGTCGTCTCGGAACGCTGCCACTCATAGCGCAGGGTATCGGCAAGATTTTGCAACACCTCATGCGCAGGGCGCTCGCGCACCAACACGCACACCTTGTCCTCCGCAATATCGGTGGTTGCCGAGAGGCTCAAATTCAGCTCTTTGCCCAATTGGGCAAGCAGTTGCTTCAGCGGAATGAATGGCTCGCGCACCGTGATAGGCTTCTGGAGCCGTTCGTCCTTGCCCAGATCAACGGTCTGCGCGTTCAGCGTCGTGCCCAGCACGATCGCGCTCAGCACTCCTGCCCATCGAACCCAGCCACCGAATCTCATCCGCACAGCACCTCCAGAGGGTTAGACGCTTAACCCGCGACAGAGGTTCAGAAAACTGCCTCCCGCCTGCCTTGTTAGCCCTCACCCCTGTCCCCTCTCCCAGTGGGAGAGGGAAGCAAGTAGGTGTGTTGCACTCAGCGTGGCTCCCCCCTTCTCCCTGTGGGAGAAGGGGGTCAGGGGGATGAGGGCTGTCCGTTCTCTTCCTGCCAGTTCCCCTCACCAGTGGGGGAAAACGGGTTCCTTACTGACGACTGCCCAAAACTTACCAAAAAGTAAGGGGCTTACTTTATGGAAACCTCTTGACATTATGCAGGCTTATCGGGTAAATAAGAGGGCTGGAGGTGGATGCTATGCGAGCGTTTCTGATTGGAGTGGGATTGTTGGCGTTGCTTAGCGTGGTTGCGATAGCGGGTCAGACGAAGGCGCCGACGCCTCAGCGACTGCCTGTAGGATGGCGAGGCTGGACACACATCACCACGGGAGTCATCTACAGCCCGAACCATCCGCTGTTCGGTGCGTTTGGCGGTGTGCATCACATCTATGCGAACCGCGTCGCGACGGAGGCGTACCGCAAGAACCTCAGCAAGTTCCCCGACGGGAGCCAAATCGTCTTTGTGCTGTATGAGGCGAAAGACGAGAACGGCATGTATGTCGCGGGCAAGAAGAAGGTGACCGCGCTGATGGTCAAAGACAGCAAGCGGTATGCCAAGTCGGGTGGCTGGGGCTGGCAGGCGTGGGATGCGTCGGGCAAGGCAATCGTGACCGACCCCGTCGGACAGTGTCAGGGTTGCCACGATCAAGTTAAAAATCGCGATCGCGTGTTCAGCCGCTGGAACCCGTAGGCGCTATCGGAACGGGTCATCCGTATCTTCGGGTTCGTCGTCCCAGCCCAAATCTTGCAGGAAGGGCGGTGGTGGCAGGTCGTCTACAGGGGCGACGGTGCGCACGGACGGGCGCTCAGGAATGAACCGTTCAAATCGAGCCAGCACCTGTCCCGCAGGTGGTCGCTCCACCAACACGCGATTGAGCGCTTCCACCACCGCCTGATGATTGGGCGTACCGCTACCGTCGCAAGTGCGGGCAATGATGTCCGCTATTGCGTTGCGCGTAATCGCAGGGTCTAAATCGCGCAGATTGCGCCAGACCGCCTCCTCCAACGACAGATCGGGTTCTGGCTGATAGCGTTGCAGACCGTCTTGTCCGCGCATGAGCGCGGGGCGTGGGAAGCGCACGAAAATCGGCTGAGTGAAGTAGGGATGGCGCACCAGCACCTCGCCCGGCGAGAGCGCGCCCATCTTCTCTTTCACCGCTGGACCGAAAATCTGGTAGCCCGGTTGTGCCATCTCCTCCATCTCGATGCGCCCGTAGAGCGAGGTGGAGGCGTTGCCGATGAGCTGTTTGTCCACCTGTGAGCGGAACTGCTGTGCCCCGAACAGCACCAGCCCCAGATAGCGCCCGCGGGCGCAGATGTCGCGCAGAGTGCGCATCACATAGGTCTCGCGCGCGTTCACGGGCGCGTAATGGTTCAACTCGTCCACCATCACAATCACCGTCTCCACGCCCAGCTGACGCTTCTCCATCCGCTCGCGCAGCTCTGCCACGATGCGCGTGAAAACCAAATCTTGCGCCTCCGCCGATAGGTTCGCCACATCGATTACATAGAGCGTGCGATCTTGGAACTGCCCCCACGGCAGGTCATACACAATCTCGCTTTCCGCGACCAGCCCCGCGAAGCGCGTGGTGAGGTTGACCAGTCGGTTCTGAATTTTGCGGATGGTCTCGATGGCGAAGCTGCGCCACTGACGCTTGTTCGTGCGCTCCATAAAGCTCAGCACCTGTTCGAACCATGTCACCAGCTCGGTGAAGTTGGTCACGCGCAGTTCGGTGGGCAATCCCATCTCCTGCATAAACTCTGCTTCCTCTTCTTGGAAGCGGAAGCGTCCCGGCTCGATCACGCGCTGGCGCAGGAACTGCAGGAAGGCGTCCGCTTTCACATCCACATCGTCGCGGTTGAGCAGGACCTCCACATAGCGCATAACCTCCTGCAGTCCCCACATGAGGGGCTTGACCGTATGGCGCAGTTGGGGGTGCGTGCGCAGAGTGGCGAGGTTCACACGGTCAGGCTTGAAGGGCGCGTAATACTCCACGCGCGGGAACGGCTCAGGGCGCAACCCCAGCAGGCGATAGAGTTCGAGGTCTTCCTCGCTCAGTTGGTGGGCAGGTGGCTGGTCCATAAAGAGCAGGTCGCCCCCTTTGACATTGAAGCAGACCGCCGCGACGGAGCGTCGCACCTTCTGGAAAATCGCGGAGACCAGGAACTGGATGGCGCTCGTCTTGGCTGCCAGTCCGCTTGTGCCCGTCACATTCAGATGTCCCGCTTCGGGTCCCAGCAGGAAATCGGCGTCGAGGTAGACGGGCGCTTTGAGGCTACCGCTCTGATAGACACCAATAGGGATGCGTCGCTCTTCGGGGATGGTGTCGATACGCAGGGCAATCAGCACATCCTCTTCGGTCGCAAGGTAGACGGGTCCGATGGGCACGGGTTGGACGGGCTGTTCGGGGTCATGGCGCAGGACAGCGGCGGTGTAGACCCGAATCTCGGGGCGCAGGGTGGGTGGCTGGGAGTTCGGGTCGCCGTCCGCGCCCAGATAATCAAACATCGGGCTGGCGACATCGTTATAGCCTTGCCCTTCGATGACCACGCCCCACACGGTGCGTTGTGGGGTCTGCACCACGACCAGCGTGCCGATGCCGACGGGGCTGTCGGGCGTCGCCCAGAAGTGGAACTGGAAGGCGGTGTTCGGCTGGCGTTCAGTGCCCACCACACGCCCAATCAGTTGCCGCCCCGATAGAGGCAACCCGTTGACCATCTCCTGCCACTCTCCATAGAGGTCTTGCATACTCTTACCCCCTATAGTTTGTATTATACCTATCGTCGTCCGAAGGGCGCCCATTTGCGACGGCGCATCCGCTCCTCCTGCTTGGCGAGCTGCTTCATCAGGCGGCGCATCTCCATCAGCTGGCGCAGAAGCGCGTTCACCTCTTCCAGCTTGGTGCCGCTACCGCGTGCGATGCGCAGTTTACGGCTGTAGTCGAGAATTTCGGGGTGGCGACGCTCTTTGGGCGTCATCGAGAGGATAATTGCCTCCGCGCGTTTGAGCGCACGCTCATCGACGCCCACCTCGCCCAACTGACTCTTGAGCTGTTGATAGCCCGGCAGGAGCTTGAGCAGCTGCTCGAACGGTCCCATGCGCTGAATTTGGCGAATCTGCTGGAGCAGGTCTTCGAAATCGAGGCGCGCTTCGCGCAACTTTTTCTCCAGCCGTCGCGCCTCCTCTTCCTGCATGGTCTGCTCCACGCGCTCAATCAGCGAGAGCACATCGCCCATGCCCAGAATGCGGCTGGCGATGCGGTCGGGGTAGAATGGTTCGAGCGCGTCGACGCGCTCGCCCGTGCCGATGAAGCGCACGGGCTTGCCGAGGACCGCCCGCAGGGAGAGCGCAGCGCCCCCTCGCGCGTCGCCGTCCATCTTGGTCAGAATCACCCCTGTCAGCCCCAATCGCTCGTGGAACGCCTGCGCCACATTCACCGCCTCCTGACCCGTGGTGGCGTCCACCACGAGCAGAATCTCCTGCGGTTGCAGGGCGGTTTTTATCCGTTCCAGCTCTGCCATCAGCGCGTCATTGATTTGCAGGCGTCCAGCGGTATCCAGCACCGCCACATCCAGCCCGTTGGTGCGGGCGTATTCGACGGCGCGTTGCGCGGTCTGCACCGCGTCGGTCGCATCACCTTGGGCGGGGGTAAACACGGGGAGATTTGTCTGCTGTCCCAGCACCTCCAACTGTTTGATGGCGGCGGGGCGTTGGAGGTCGCCCGCCACCAGCAGGGGATTGCGCCCCTGTGAGCGCAACCAGCGGGCGAGCTTGGCAGCGGTGGTCGTCTTACCCGAACCCTGCAAGCCACACAGCATGAACACTGTGGGCGGTTGCGACGCCCAGCGGATAGGCTCCACCTCACCCCCCAACAACTCGATGAGTTCGTCCCGCACGATACGAATGACCTGCTGGTCGGGCGTAAGGCTCTTGAGCACCTCTTCGCCCACCGCCTTCTCGCGCACGCGGGCGATGAACTCCTTCACCACGCGGAAGTTCACATCGGCTTCGAGCAGGGCGAGCCGAATCTCGCGCAGAACCTCGTCCACCGTCTTCTCGTCGAGCCGTCCCCGCCCGCGTATCCGCTCGAAAATGCCCTGCAGTTTCTCGGTTAGACTTTCGAACATGAAACCTCCTGCGCCATAAGCAAAATTCCCTATCCTAATGCGTGAGCTGATTATACCATAGAGACAAACGACCCTATCAAGGAGGTATGAGGCTGTTCGGAAAATAGGCGTATGAACCTGTTTTCTTGGTTCCCCCCGCCAGCGGGGGGAACCTGCAGGAGGGGGCATGCATTCAAAAACCCCTCCCCCTTGCACCAATACCGTTCAGGGTAAAGGCGGTGGTTGGGGTGTGGGCACCACCTCGCCCGTAATGCGTGTGATGTAATCGTGCCCGCCCGACAGATAGCCTCGCTGAATCTCAATAAAACGCGCTTGGGTCAGAAAGTAGTTGCCCAGCGTCAAGAGGTAGAGCAACATAAAGAGGGTACAGCCTGTCCAGAGCGCAGTACGCAACGCTTGTATCCCACTCACTACGCGACGCTGTAGCAACACCAGAAACAGCACGATAGCCCCCATCAGCACAAAAAGCATCACGCCTATCGCGAGCTGAATGGCGTGAGGGTTGTCCAGCAGCCATTCGATGAGCTTCTGCATGCGTGACGGGTGTCCAGTGCCTGAACTGGGGAGCCGTCCCCATTCCATTCGCAAGCTCCCTAATATTTCCTGGACGATTCGCGTTCCTACATCGGACATCACGAAGCCCAGCACGCCCAGTGTACCCAGCGCGAAGATGAGGGGCACAAGCACGGCTTCAGGGATTCGGAGCCGTTGCAGTCCACCTGTCAACATGCCACCGAGTGCCATCAGCAACGCCAGCCACAGGCAGAGTGCGCCTGCCAATGTCCAGCGCAGGCTGGACGACGCCCACGCTAACTCTAGCTCCAGCCATTCGGGATTGCCCAGTAGCGTTTTATTGAGTCGCCGAACGAGCGCAAGTGTCTGCTGGTTGGCGCGCAGTTCGCTCATGAACCATGCGGACTCACGTTGGTAGCCGCGCTTTTGCAGCTCGCTGAGGAAAAAGCCCCAGCGCAGGGCAGTTTGATGCGCTGTTTCGGGGCACTCTTGCAGAATCTTGGCTGCAAATCTTTGCGTTTCGGGGTTAGCAAGGTGAGGAGGTGGCGGTATCTGCTCGGCGGGAAACAGCCCCGTCAGACGGAACAGCCTCGCACAGCCCTCCATGGCGCTGACACATCGATGCTGGGAACGCATCTGGGCAATCAGATGGGCGAGGGCGAGGCGAATGGTCAGCCCCTCGCGCCACTTGCCCCGCTTCTCTTGCGCCGCTGCCAGCCCAACGAACAGGCGCACACCCCGCCAGTACTTGGCAGGCAGCCAGTCGTCGCTGGTGTTTGGCAACCAGTACAGTTCGGCATAACCCTCTTCGGGCATCAGCATATGGCGCGGCAGACGCGCAAGACGAATCGTCTTGTGATGCGCCTCCACCAACCATGCGCGGTAATCATCCCAGCGAGGCTTGCGTGAGGCTTCCAGCAGTGCCTGGATCGCTTCCCCATCGCGTTCCAGCTCCAACAGTGCGAATGCCCTCATCAAAGGGAAGAAACCGTTCTGAGGGTCTAACCGCTCGCCCTCCCGTGCCAGCACCAGCAGACGCTTTGCCGCCCTAGGTGTCATCAACCGCCCCCAACTCCAGCCATACCAGCCCGACTCCAGCCTATAGAACAGGTTTTCCACTGAATCCCGTAACAATCTCAGCTTGTCGACCTCGTTGTACATCTCGACTACCAGCAACCCTTTCTCGTTGGGGAAACGCGTCCGTAGCTCGCGGACGATTTTCCCAAGGTGCTCGAACGGATCGTATTGGGAGTAGCCCCCATGGCTCCAGAGGGCAAGAGTGGTCTGAATCTGTGGGTCGTCAGGGTACTGTCGGGCAAGCCGTTCACAGGCAAGCCGAAAGCGGCGCCTCTCCCCACCATACTCCGACGGTAGGATCGAAGTGTAAATGACCCAGTTAGGTCTGAGTCTGATATTGATATCAACTATAGATAAAGAGACAATCTCGATTGGGGTCGAGGAGGAGTATGTGGGTCGAGAGATATTAACTCTGATAATATGAGGGAAAATCCACGGATCTTGTTGCCCAGTAAGTTGTTGCCGTTCTGTGTAGCGGAAGAGTTTTCTCACTTGCCAGCGCACGAGTGGCGCGCTATCGGGATAGAAGCCCGCCATCCCAATTAGCAGTCCCATCCCCACAATCGCTCCTGCGAGCCAGCGCATCGAACCACCTCCGCTCATTTTGGACGATTTGGCGAACCTATCGCTTCAAGGAAGAAGTTGACCACCAGCGGGTAGAAGGTGTCGGGGTGGTCGAAGCGTGCTTGGGCGTGCTCGCTCCCTTCCGCCCACCAGAGCACACGCGGTTCGCCCGCCGCTGTGTAGAGCCGTTCGGCATGGCGCGGGGTGATGAGGCGGTCGCATGTGCCGTGAATAATCAGCACGGGGCGCGGTGCCAACTTGCCAATCGCCTCCTCAGGCGCGACACGATGGGGTAACCTGCGCGTGATAGCCACCCCAATCCAGAGGCTCGGCAACAACAGCCACGCTACACCTGCGCCCAGACTGCCACGCCACCAGTCGCTGATGGCGTCGCTGAGGCGCGCGTAGCCCGAATCGGCAACCACCGCGTGAATGCGAGGCTCTTCCGCTGCCGCCAGTATCGCCGCTGACGCGCCCATCGACGCACCATACACCACAATCGGCAGGTCAGGCGCACGCTGGTGCACAAAATCGATCGCTCCCAACACATCGAGCCGTTCCAAATCGCCGATTGTGCAGAGGCGTCCCTCGCTCTTGCCTGAGGCGCGGAAATCGAACACGAGGCAGTGGAAGCCCGCCTCCCACAAGCGGCGTGCAATCGGCAACGGCTCACAACGGTTCATCAAGTAGCCATGGCAGAGCACCGCGACACCGCACGGGGCAGGCGCGGGCATCCACCACCCATGCAGATGCACCCCATCGCGCGAAACGAACCGGACCTCCTCATAAGGCAGGTTCAAATCGCGCGGCGAGAGAAAGAGCGGGGTGCGCGGCGGTCTCAACGACGCATTCACCACCACCCAGTTGCCCAATAACAGCACTGCAATCGCGACGCTCAGCGCGACAATCAGCGTGGTCAACATCTCCAGCTTAGCCTATCAGACAAGGCAAATCGCCGACTCAACGAGTGGTCGCCGACTCCAGCACGGTGAGCTTGCCCCGATCGGCGTCCAGCTCCGCCAGCACGCCATACGGGAGCGTGAGTGGGTCTTGAATGTGCCCGAAGGGGAATCCCGCGATGACGGGCTTGCCCAGCCCGCTGAAATAGTCCTCAAAAACCTCGTCGGGGGCGAGCGTTGTTTCGCCCTCCTGCACATGCTTTTCCCAGCGGGTGTCCTCGCCAATCGCCACACCCGCGCAAACCGCCCACTTGCCCGCAAGGCGCAGCTGGTTAATCATCGAGTCAAGGCGATAGGGCGCTTCGTCCACATCTTCCAGAATCACAATCGCGTCGCGCGTGTCGATTTCATACGGTGTGCCGAGCGAGCTGGCAACAAGGCAGAGACAGCCGCCGGTGATGCGTCCCTGTGCCCGCCCACCGGCAAGGGTGCGATAGGGCGCGTCCCAAGTGGGCAGCTCGCCCAGCGGCTCTGGCTGTTCCAGCGCCCGCCAGAACACCGCCATCGCATGCTCTGGAATGTGGCGCGTCATGGTGATGGGCATCGGCGCGTAGAAGCTCACCAGTCCCACATGGCGCTGGAGCCAAAGGTGCAGAACGGTGATGTCGCTGTAGCCAACAAAGATTTTCGGATGCTGACGGAACAGTTCAGGTTGAAGGTAGGGGATGAGCCGCGCGGCGCCATAGCCTCCACGCGAGCAAAGCACTGCATCCACATCGTCGCGAGCGAACATCGCCATCAGGTCATGGGCGCGCTCCTCATCTGTGCCTGCCAGATAGCCCCGCCGCTTGAGCACATGCGCACCCAGCACAATTTTGTAGCCCCGCTGATAGAACGGTTGGAGTCCCTTCTCTAAGTCCTGTTCGCTGATGGGTCCCGACGGAGAGACAACCCCGATGGTCATGCCCGGCTCAATCGCTTTCGGCTTGATAAGCATACGAACACAATTCGGCAACTCAGCCTGTTCCTCCTGCAAAACGACACCCGGATGCCGATAATCCCTTTTGGGAACCTGACGCTCCCACGCTCGGACAGAAGGAACAGGAGATTCTACTGCGAATGGGGTACAATAGTATCCGTATGGAGGAAGCGGAATGAAGAAGATTCTGGTGGTAGACGACGAGCGACATATTGTTCGCCTGATTCAGGTGAACTTGGAGCGTCAGGGCTATCAGGTCGTCACGGCGCATGACGGGAAGGAGGCGCTGGAGAAGGTGGCTTCCGAGAAGCCCGATCTGGTCGTGCTCGATGTGATGATGCCCTACATGGATGGGTTTGAGGTCCTGCGCCACCTGCGGCGGAACCCAGAAACGGCGGAGCTACCCGTGATTATGCTCACCGCGAAGGCGCAGGATATGGATGTGTTTCGCGGGTATCAGGAGGGTGTGGATATGTATCTGACCAAGCCCTTCAACCCGCAGGAGCTGTTAGCATTCGTGCGTCGTATCTTCCGCGCACGCGAGACAGGTGAAGATGGTGAAAGTCGGTACCAACTCTGAGGGTCGAACCCGCTGCGGGTATGGCTGGATGATTGGCGTCGCGGTGATTACCGCCGTCATCACGGCAATCGCGGTCTATCGGCGCGTTCAGGAGCGCCACGCCCAGCCCGAATATCGCGCCGAACGCGCCTACCAGCGCGGGCTGAAGCAGGTGCAAACCGTCGAGGAGCGCATCCCACGCTGGCTGGCAGAACGCAGCTGAGAAGAAGGCGAATGGCGAAGTGGCGAAGAGCGAAATAACAAAGAGTAGCCCTTCGCCAGAACATGGGGAGGCACCGCGTGGCGGTTCAGGTGGTAGTGGGCGCCCAGTGGGGCGACGAGGCGAAAGGCAAAATCGTCGACCTGCTCGCACAGCAAGCCGATTTCGTCGTGCGCTACGCGGGAGGCAACAACGCAGGACATACCGTCTGCACCGATGGGCACACCTACAAGTTCCACCTCATCCCTTCAGGCATTTTGCATCCCCATGTGACGCCCGTAATTGCCGATGGCGTGGTGATTGACCTGCGTGCGCTGGAGACCGAGGCGAACGCGCTTGCTGAACAGGGCGTCGAGATTCAGCGTCTGCGCATCGGGCTGGGCGCCCACATCACCTTGCCCTATCACCGCCTACTGGATGAACTGCAAGAGGCACATACCGAAGGGCGACTCGGCACCACTCGGCGCGGAATCGGACCCACTTATGCCGATAAAGCGGCGCGTGTCGGCTTGCGGATGGCAGACCTGTTAGACCCGCAACGCTGTCGTGCCCGCCTCCAGCGCGTGCTGACCCTCCGCAACGCCCTGCTCCAACGCGTGTATGGGGCATCACCGCTGGACGCGGATGCACTGATGGCAGAGTTGACGCGCTTTGCCGAGCGGTGGCGCGACCAGCTGGTCGATGTGCCTGCCCTGCTGATGGACGCGCTCGATGCGGGGCGTTCGATTCTGATGGAGGGTGCGCAGGGCACTCTGCTCGATCTGGACTACGGCACTTATCCCTATGTGACCTCGTCCCATCCGGTGGCGGCGGGCGCGTGTTTGGGCACGGGCATCCCGCCCCGTCGGCTGGACGAAATCTGGGGCGTGGCGAAGGCGTACACCACGCGCGTGGGCGAGGGACCGTTCCCCACCGAGTTGCACGATGAGGTGGGCGATTATATCCGCGAGCGCGGGCGCGAGTACGGCACGACCACGGGCAGGGCACGCCGCTGTGGCTGGCTCGATCTGGTCGCCCTGCGCTATTCCGCCCGTGTGAATGGCTTCACTGCACTGGCAATTACCCTGCTGGATGTGTTATCGGGGCTACCCACCCTGCGCGTCTGCACCGCCTATCGCCTGAACGGGCGGACGGTGCACCAGTTCGTGCCCGATGGGTTCACCCTTGCCTGCTGTGAACCTGTTTATGAGGAGCTGCCGGGTTGGCAGGAGGAGATTGGCGAGTGCCGCCGTCGCGAACAACTGCCCCCTAACGCCCAGCGCTATCTGGAGTTTATCGAATCATATGTCGGCACGCCGATCCGCCTCATCTCGGTCGGACCGACGCGCGAGCAAACCATTTATTGCTGACAGGCGAGCTGGAGCTGTGCCTACTCCTCTACCCCCAAGATCTGCGTGTAGGTCACATGCTCGGGGTGGACATCCACGATTCCGCGTGCGCCCAGCTCGGTGGAGCCAGAATGGCGCACATAGCACACCCCAGGCAGGCGCACCAGATCTTCTGAAGTGCGCAACTGATTCAGCACATGCTCCGCTTCCTCGCGCGAGTTTATCGGGCAATCGATCTCCAGCCCGTTCGTCAGTCCAATCAGCAAAGTCACGCGTGCCATAGAGTTTTCCCTCCGATAGGGGCACGATTCGCCTTCGCCCTATCGATTTCCTGCTGAATCGCCTGTGGTGCCGAAAATCTCCTCCAGCATGAAGCGGGTTTTTGGCAGGAGTTGCGCTTCTGGATAGACACTCAAGACCACGCGCCGCCTACAAGGAACATCTCACCTTGAATGCCCCGCGCGTTCAGCACACGCGCCAACGCACGAAGCGCTTGGAGAATTTTCTCCCTATCCACTTAGCACCTCTGGAACTCAGTCTGGTCTATGAATATCCCGCGCCGTTTGAACGACGCGGGGCTTTGCACAATCGCCATCGCGTGGAGGCTCTTGAACTGGGTGGGGAACCACCACTGCTCCAGAAAGCGTTCTGGCTCCTCCACCCAAGCGGGCACGGGTAGCTGGTAATGGATGGCGAGATACTCTGCCAGCGATGCCAGATAGGCGTCGTAGCGCGGGTCGCCTGTCAGCTCGGGACGCTCGGCAATCATCGCTGCCCGATTTTCGGGCGGTGCCTCGTAGAAGTCGTCCAGAAACTGGCGTATCCAGAGCCACGGGTCGCCATCGGGTCGGCTCTGCTCCTCACAGATATGCTCTGCCACTTGGCGCAGCGTCAGAGGTTGATACATTCATTCCACCGCCTCGATTTTGTAGCGCACGATGCCTTTGGGCGTCTGCACCTCCACCTCATCGCCTGCCGATTTGCCCAACAACGCCTCGCCGAGCGGCGAGACGATGGAGATACGGTCCTGCAGGGGGTCCGCCTCGAAGGAGCCGACCAGCGTGATTTCCCGTTCGCGTCCGCTCTCGAGGTCGCGCAGGCGCACGCGCGAGCCGAGGTGCACCACCTCGCCCGCATGGTCTGGGCGTTCCACCACACGCGCCCGCTGAAGCACATGCTCCAGGTCGCGAATGCGCCCCTCCAGCATCGCCTGCTGACGGCGGGCGTCCTGATAGTCGAAGTTCTCGCTCAGGTCGCCCAGCGCACGCGCGCTGCGCAATCGCTCCGCAATCTCGCGACGCTTGACCGTCTTCAACTCCTCCAACTCGCGCTTCAGCCGCTCATAGCCCTCTGGCGTCATCAGGATTTCCGGCATGGTAGCCTTTATTTATACCCGACTTGTGCATAGCCAAGGGCATTCTCCTACTGGAGCACGGGTGTTTCGCCCGTGCAAAAGGTGGCTTGGGCATCCTACCCATAAGGTGGCACGGGCGTCTCGCCCGTGCAAGGTAGTTGGGGGCATCTTGCCCATTCAGCCAAACAGTAGCTTGATGGGCGAGACGCCCAAGCCACATTTAGGTCCCACGCCTGTGAAAAGGGTATAATGCTTCAAGGTGAGTGCCATGGCAACGATTACGGTAGATGCGGAGTATGATGGGCGAGTGCTTATTCCGAGGCAACCACTCAATCTGCCTGCCGGACAGCGCGTAAGGCTTATCATCACCACAAATGATGTTGAGGTGCGCCTGAAGCGGCTTGAGGAAGCGATACGCTATTTTCAGCAACATCCCGTCCAGCGTTCGCTAAGCGACGAGGATCTGCGCCGAGAGAGTATCTATGAAGATTAGATATGAACGCCATCTTGCTTGACCCAAGTATCTTGGTTCGTGAGAGGGATACAGCCGATCCAAAACACGCGGAAACGATTGACTGTATCCGTGCCTTATGGCACGCTCAATGGATACTCTATGTAACTACGCAATCACTAATCGAATACTGGTCTGTTGCTACCAGACCAGCACATGCCCGCGGAGGTCTGGGACTTACTCAGTTGGAAGCTGAGCAAGACATCGCGCGATTTCTGGAGCTGCATGATTTCTTGGAGGAACCACCGAGATTGTTTGAACGATGGCGTGCAATCGTTAATACATATCAAGTGTTAGGTAAACAAGTTTGGGATGCAAGATTAGTTGCCATTATGGAATTAACAAATTTAAAAATTTTATTAACTTTCAATAAATCTGATTTCACTCGCTACGATTCTATTCAAGCATGGTCTCCAAGCGAAATGGTGCAGATGATCTAACGGCAAAAAAATATTGAGCAGGAGGGAGACGAACCATGAGAACAGCACTGTGGCTTGGGATAATGATGAGCGTTGCGGTCGGCATGGCTGCCGACCTGCCCAGCTATGTCAAAGCCGAATCGATCTACGAGTGGAGCAAAACGCTCGAGGGCAAGGTGGAGAACAGCCAGTTCGTGGAGATTACGATGGTCTCGCAGAAGTGGCGCGAGTTCACCTGGCGCCACCGCCTGCGCCTCGTGAAGCCCTCGGAAGTGCGCCATCCCGAAACGGCGATTCTCTATATCACGGGCAGTGGCGACGGGCGCAGTGAACTGCAACTGATTGCCCGCGCTGCTGAGCGCGTGGGCGCTATCGCCGCCGTGCTCCACGATGTGCCCAATCAGCCCCTCATTCGACCCGACCTCGTGGAAGATAACCTCATCGCCCATACCTTCGTGCAGTACTATGACACGGGCGACGAGAGCTGGCCCTTGCTCTTCCCGATGGTCAAGTCCGCCGTGCGCGCGATGGACACGGCGCAGGCGTTCGCCCAGAAGGAGTGGGGCATCCGCGTGAGGGACTTTCTGGTGACGGGCGCATCGAAGCGCGGCTGGACCACATGGCTCACCGCCGCGGTCGACCCGCGCGTGCGCGCAATTGCCCCGATGGTGTTCGATAACCTCAACTTCTCTGCGCAGATGCCCCATCAGCTCAAAACCTGGGGCAAGTACAGCGAGCAAATCTCTGAATATTCCGAGCGCAATCTGATGGCGCTGATGAACACCGAGCGCGGGCGCAAACTGGTCTCGATGGTCGACCCCTACTTCTATCGCGAGCGCTACACGATGCCCATCCTCATCATCAACGGTGCGAATGACCCCTACTGGGTGATCGACGCGGCGCAGTTCTATTTCAATGAGTTGCCCTCGTCGCGCAAATACGCGCTCTATGTGCCGAATGGCGGGCACGGGCTGGGCGACTACGAGCGCGTGCTGAACACCATGACAGCGTTCTATCGGATGGCGGTGGGCGAGCTGGAGTTCCCGCGCCGCGTTGAAGGCAGCGCGACGCGCCAGAATAATCGCGTGCGCTACACCGTTCGCGCGGACCGCGCGCCGGAGAGGGTGCAGGTGTGGGTGGCGCATTCCAACACGCTCGATTTTCGTCCTTCGCGCTGGGAGCCAGTCGACGCCAATCGGGAAGGGCGCGAGTGGGTGGCGACCATCGAACTGCCCCAAGACGCCAATCTTGCCCTGTTCGCCGAGCTGACCTACCGCGCAGGCAACCAGCGCTTCACCCTCTGCACGGTTCCAACCATAGTGGGGCAGTAGGCGGGCGTTCTAAGGCGGAACCCGCTACAAATCGGGGCGATAAATTGGCTCCACTGGCTGGGGTGCAACGGTAGCAGTCAGCCACTCCTCCACCAGTGGAATCGGGTACTTTCGCGCCAGTGCCGGATGGTGATAAAACAAGGTGTGAATGGACAAGGGATAGATGACCTCTGGGCAGTGGGCGACATATCTAATCACTTGCTGGCGTCCGGCACGGTGGTACGACTCCGCTGAACTGCTTTGCCGACCCCCTATACGCCTGCCCATACGGCTCCAGTGCACATAGATGGTATTTACACAGCGCTCAAGGCATTCCCCTATCTGCTGGTTGTTCAAGCGCAAGAGATAACCCAGCTGAGCGATTCGGCGCTGCTGTTCGCTGAGCTTGACGAATGGGGCTTGTGTCTGAAACAGCTCAGCGGCGCGTGTTGGATAGCGGACCTTGCCACGCTCCACACCCACCAGATAGGGCTGATAACTGCGCAACGGACCATATTGGTCAGGGGTTTTGTACACGGTGAAGCCCGCCTGCTTGTAGTATCGCAACTCCTGCTTACCATACACCTCCTTCAAGAAAGACTTGAGGTGATAGCCTCTGTGCAACAGTGGGAAACTCAGCCAGAGCAACTGCGACACTGTTTCCAGCGATTCGTGCGGCAAATCAGGACGCCAGCCGTAGAAGCCCAACAGGTTCAACCCCTCGCCTCGATGGGCACGCGCAATCGCGCGAGGGGTGAGAATCTGCGTTCGGGCAGGCCACAACCGCACCGCATAACCCATCAAGAAATGGTTACGGGGCTGATTGCGAAGAAGGCTCTCGCGGAGCTTATCCGTGATAAACATCAATAAGCCAAAGGCGACCGGTTCATCGAGCTCGTTCACCACGACTGCACAAAGCACACGCCCCAGCGCAAGAAGCCCCTGCAGAAAGCGCACACAGGCATGCCGACCCTGCTCGTCCGAACAAGCAAAGGTCGTCGGCGCTATCGACACGCACACTGGCACATCCTCCGGAACGGCAAACCTTATCCGATACATCTCCCTTCACCACCTCATATCCATTATACACCATCTGCCACAGCACCCCTGCCACCCCCCAATGAAAAAATTAGCAAGATTCCTTTACACTTAGATACAAATTGAATAAGCAGGAAATGACGGAAACCTGGTGTACAATAATGGCAGACCAGCTGAAAGCAAAGGAGTCGGGAGGGTGCCATGGTACGGATACGCTTGGTACTGAACCTTGACGACAGGGAGCATAGAGATCTGGCACAACTGCTGGCGAATGGCACGATACAGACCGCCGTGGTGGAGGTCTGCCAAGAGTCGTCGGACACTCTTGGTAAACTCTGCTGGTTGACACTCAGGGAACGGTGCGTGCTGGAGGCGTGTGCCCAATATGACACCATCGAAGAAGCAGCCAACGCGCTCAACCTCAGCCAGGGGACCGTGCGTAAACATCTCGAACATATCTACTTTAAACTGGATGTGCACAGCCTCCACCGCGCAATCGTCGTCGCGATGCGCGCCGGGCTGATTCGATAACCCAAAAAATTCCCTCGTCAAACGGCAAAAATCCGACAATCATCGTATCAAAATCAGACGATTAGCGGTAGCAATCCGCAGCGATTTGTGCTATAGTGGTATTAGCCACATCGAGAGTGGTTGTGTGCTTCACACCTAAGGTAAGAGGAGGTTCAACGATGAAAAGCGATACGCATCATCAGGAGCCGGACACCTGTAGGTGTCGTCGATGGCTTACAGGGCTGTGGTTTAGAGCGGTTCTTTGGGGCTGTCTCTGTTTTCTGATGCAGACAGCCAACGCCCAGTTCACTCTTGGCACAGGACGCGTGGTCTCTGTTACCCCGCTTGATGGGGGTTGTGTCTCCCAAGATCTCCCGCCCAGCGGCACCGAGTTCTGGAACATCGAGCAACTGCTCCATTACCGTGTACGCCTCGAGAATGTAACCGAGTGCAATGGCGACACTATCCATGTTCACCTGTTCAACCCGTTTCGCGACGAGAACGATCCAGAGGACGCTTATGCGCCTCAGTGCGTTACTGCCCAGCGGGTAGGGGACGGTGTGTATGAGTTCGTTGCCCACTTTCCTCTTGTTGAGCGCGCTGGCGTTCGTCTTAGCCCATGCAAAACCTACTTCATTCGCTATTGCACCAATGCAGACTGCACTTTGGGTGGCGTGCTGGCAAGGCGGAGCGACGGCGGGAACGCGCCTTCCCTCCTGCGCCTCTCCCATTTCGACGCGAACTGCACATTCCTCCGCGAGGACAAACATTGCGGACCGGTAGATATAGTCTTCTGCGACCCCATCGATCTTGGCTGTAACCCTGACCCCGCAAGCTTCGATACTTGTGAAGAGGTCTTTCATGAACTTCTTCGCCGCAACCTCTGCCGGTGCCCCAACCTTATCCTCCTTTCCTGCGAGATTGGTGCGGTCGAAAATGATCCTGACCGGCCTCCCTGTGGAAAGCGCAGGTTGGACACCTTTATCGTCAAGGAACTGTGTAACCTCGAGGTGATACAGTTCGATGTTTACGTCCGCTGGCAAGAGGACACCGAGCCGCCTGTGATAGTGCCTCCTCCTGACCGCGATTTGGGTTGCAATCCGCAACGCATTCCTGATTGCGACGATATTTTGCGGGAGACCCAGATTAGCGACAACTGCGACCACGAGCCGATAACGGTGGAGTGCAGTTATAGGGAGGAGCGGAACGGTTGTATCGTGACGCGCATCTTCACCATCACGGCGATGGACAAGTGTGGCAACTCCAGTGAGGCGACGGTGCGGGTGTGGTGGAACGAGGACACCGAGCCGCCTGTGATAGTGCCTCCTCCTGACCGCGATTTGGGTTGCAATCCGCAACGCATTCCTGATTGCGACGATATTTTGCGGGAGACCCAGATTAGCGACAACTGCGACCACGAGCCGATAACGGTGGAGTGCAGTTATAGGGAGGAGCGGAACGGTTGTATCGTGACGCGCATCTTCACCATCACGGCGATGGACAAGTGTGGCAACTCCAGTGAGGCGACGGTGCGGGTGTGGTGGAACGAGGACACCGAGCCTCCCGTGGTGAACAATGTGCCGGAGACCGACAAGTTGCCGTGCAACACGCGTCCGACCTGTGACCTGCTGATTGCCCGCCATCGCATCCATGCGAAGGACAACTGTGAGCATGAGCCGCCCACACTGAATTGCCAGGCGGGTCCGGTGGAGGAGCTTGGCAATTGTCGCTTCCGCCAGGTGTTCACCTTCTGGGCGGTGGATAAGTGTGGCAACCGCTCGGCAGATTACCGCGTGGCGGTCTTCTGGAAAGAGGACACCGAGCCGCCCGTCCTGCACAATGTGCCTTCGGGCGGCGATCTGGGGTGCAATCCCGACCATATCCCCACCTGCGAAGATATCCTCAGAGATGTGACCGCCACCGATAACTGCGACCCACAGGTGCAGGTGCACTGCAGCTCGAAGGACATCACCATCGAATGCCTGCATTTCCGCATCTTCGTGCTTGCAGCAGCGGATGAGTGCGGGAATGTCACCACCCGCAATGTGGTGTTCTGGTGGATTGAGGACACCACACCGCCTGTGGTGCGCTGCCCGGACAACATCACGGTTCAGGCGCAGTTCCCCGACTGCTTGGTGCCGGTGACTTTCCGGGCGAAAGCGGAGGACACCTGCGATCCGACCCCGCAGGTGGCGTGCGACCCGCCATCGGGCAGCTTCTTCCCGCTGGGCACCACGGTTGTGACCTGCACCGCCACCGACCGCTGCGGCAACCGCTCCACCTGCCAGTTCACCGTGACGGTGCTCGGCTACATCTGCGGCCTCAAGTTCGAGGATCAGAACGGGAACGGCATCCCGGATCCGGGCGAGCCGGGTCTGCCAGGCTGGACGATCGAGCTGCTCCAGAACAACACGGTCATCGCGACCACCGTCACCGGTCCAGATGGCAGGTTCTGCTTCCTGGGTCTGCTACCGGGTAACTATGTGGTGCGCGAGGTGTTGCAACCCGGCTGGCAGAACACTCGGCCGCTTGAGGTAGTGCATCGGCTACCTCGCGATTGCGGTAAGCTGGTCCTCTTCGGCAATCGCCGCCTGCCGTCGCAGTAGCTCCCTCTTGCCTAAGGGCACACTGGGGCGACCCCCAAGACGGGGGTCGCCCCTTTTTGAAAAAGCCCTCACCCACCCTGATCTCCCTCCCGCAAGGGGGCTGAATTCGCCCCCCTCCTGCAGGTTCCCCCCACAAGGGGGAACCGAAAGAAGTTCCTTCCCCTCGCGTAAGGGTGGGTGAGGGTGGGGGGTCAGAAATCAAGGCGCGGGTGGGCTTTTTGAACTCAACCTTTGTACCCTTATCAAGAGAGGGGCTGGGGGTTGAGGGTGAAACCCCCTACGGATTATTGACAACGACTCGTATGGTCGCATATCCGCGATTGCCCATCCCGTCATACGCGACAATTGTCAGCGTATGCGACCCCGACGCCACCGTCCGGCTATCCCAATAAACTCTGTAGGTGAAGGGACGCCGGGGACGAGTTGACACCCCGTCCCAGGTGCCATCCACATAGAGTTCCACATGGGAGATACCCGAAGGGTCCAGAGCCTCGCACTCGATCCATATCGCGCCGCTCACGACCGTCCCGTTGGCAGGGCTGGTGATGCGCACCACGGGGGGTACCGACTCGGGCATCAAGCCCCGCGCCCTCAACACCGCACGCGCCGCGTTCACAATGCCCCACCCGTACTCCGGGTCCCAGCCTGGCGGTCCAATATCTACCGCTGACTCTTGAAGGAGCCGGGTCACCTGCTCCCCGCTCAGTGAGGGGTTCGCAGAAAGCATCAGCCCAGCCACCCCAGCGACGATAGGCGCAGCAAGCGAGGTGCCAAATGGTGTTATAATAGATCCATCTGAAGCTGTCGTTACGATGTCATAAGCGGGTGCGCACAGGTCGATGTCGTTGCCATAATCTGAAAAGGTGGCACGAAAGTTCGTCACATCGAGACCGCTCACTCGAATCACATAAGGGTTGTCAGGGGCTGTGGTGAAAAGATTCTCATTGCCTGCAGCGATGACGACTACTCCCCTCGTGGTTTGCATGAAGTAGCGCGCCGCATCCCGTACAATGGAATGTTGACCCAGATTGCTGAGGCTTGCATTCGCCACCCGCGCCCCATGGTTCGCCGCCCAGACCAAACCCTGAGCAACCAGCGAATGAGTGGAGGAGCCACCCGACGCCGTTACGCGCACGGGCATCAGGCGACAATTCCATGCCACGCCTGCCACCCCGAGGCCGTTATTAGTGGCGGCTGCAGCGACGCCTGCCACACCTGTGCCATGGGTCCCGGTGTCACGAGTATCGTTGTTGCCGAGATAGATGTTCCAGCCCGGCACCAATTTGGTGATTAGATCAGGCACGGGATTGATCCCTGTGTCCAGGATAGCGATAATAATCTGGGGGTTGCCGCGCTCGAAGAACCATGCGGCAGGCGCTCCAACTCGAGTCAGATGCCACCCATATCCCCGCGCGGGGTCGAACCACGAGTCTTGGGGCATGCGCGTAAAGGATGAGTATTGAGCGGGCAGCAGGATATAATCTGGCTCGGCATATTCCACGGGTAGCCAGCTCTGAAAGAGGTCAGCATACTCCTTCTCGCGCACCCCGGGCGGAAGCCTCAGGAACAGCACACCCAGTTCGGGGATACCCCCCTCGATTCGGGTATCGAGCGCGGTGGTTATCAGCTTCACCACTGGCGCAGGAATATCCGATTCGAACTTCACTATCAGTCGCCCGGGTACGCATTCTGCAGGCGATACTGGGTCCGAGTCGCTGGCAAAAGCGCGCGTCATGCCCGCCCCGATTAGCCAGCTTGCGCACATAATAACTATCCAGCGATAGCCTAAGAATCGTGAGTTTCTCATAGGGCACACCTCCCCTTTGCCATCATGCCATAGCGTTTGCAGGGGTCATTCTGCATTTCTACCTGTGCAGGGATAATCCTGCAAAAATACGGGATGGTCCTATCGGGTATTGTCGAGGTGTTTTTGGGGAGGCTTGGCGATGGAATTTCGCACTTCGCTCCTGATTGTTGGTGGTGGGGTCGGTGGGTGCGCGGCGGCGATGGCGTCGGCATCGTTGCGCATCCCGACCATTCTGACCGAAGCCAGCGATTGGCTGGGCGGGCAACTCACCACCCAAGCGGTGCCGCCCGATGAGCATCGCTGGATTGAACAGCAGGGCTGTACCCGCCGATACCGCGCGTTCCGTGAGGCGGTGCGCGACCACTACCGACGCTACTACCCGCTGACCGACTCGGCGCGCGCCGATGCCTATCTGAATCCCGGCGGCGGATGGGTCAGTCGGCTGTGCCACGAGCCGAAGGTCGCGCTCGCCGTGTTGGAGGCGATGCTCGCCTATCCGCAGATGGCGGGCTGGCTCCAAGTGTGGCGCCACATGCGTCCCGTCGGCGTGCTAACCGATGGCGATTTTGTGCGGGCGGTGCGGTTCTGGTGGACCGAAGGCAACTTAGAAGTGGTCATCTATGCCGATTACATCTTGGACGCGACCGAGACAGGTGAACTTCTGCCGATGGCGGGCGTGGAGTATGTCACGGGGGCGGAGGCACAACGCGATACGGGCGAGCCACACGCCAAACCCGAGCCTGAACCGCTCAATATGCAGGCGGTCACATGGGGCTTTGCGATGGGCTATGACCCTAACGGGGATTACACGATTGCCAAGCCTGCCCGGTATGAGTGGTGGCGGGCGTTCCAGCCACCCTTCTGGCTGGGTCCGCTGCTCGGCTGGGTGGATGTGCACCCCATCACGGGTCAACCGCGTCGCTGGAGCCTATTCGGGGAAGAGGGCATGCCCGCCCTGTTCACCTATCGGCAGATTGTGAATCCCGCGCTTTACCCACCCGAAATTGCACCACGCCCCGTCACGATAGTGAACTGGCCGCAAAATGACTACTTCCTTGGCAACCTGTACGAGGTGCCTGACGAGGAGGCGCAACGCCACTGGATGGGGGCGCGGGAGCTATCCGAATGCCTGCTCTATTGGCTTCAGACGGAGGCGCCGCGTGGAGATGGAGGCATCGGCTACCCAGGCTTACATCTGCGTCCCGATATTACGGGCACGCCTGACGGCTTCGCCAAGATGCCCTACATTCGCGAATCGCGCCGTATCAAGGCGCGATTCACCATCTGCGAACAGCATGTGAGCGCTGATTGCCGACCGGGCGAAACGCTTGCCCAACCTTTCCCTGATAGTGTCGGAGTCGGGCACTATCGCATCGACCTGCACCCCAGCACGGGGGGCGACACCTATCTGGACATCGAGGCGTTGCCGTTCCAGATACCGCTGGGCGCGCTGATACCTGTGCGCGTGCGCAATCTGTTGCCCGCGTGCAAGAACATCGGCACAACCCACATCACCAACGGCTGTTATCGGCTCCACCCCGTGGAGTGGAATGTCGGCGAGTCGGCAGGTCTGCTCGTGGCGTTCTGCCTGATGCGCGGGGTGGAACCGCATCAGGTGTACGAGACGCCCGCCCTGCTCGGCGAATATCAGAACCTCCTGCGTGCGCAAGGGATTCAGCTGGAGTGGCAATTCCCTTGATTCTCCCTTAGTAAGGGGTACTCCCATACGCTCAACTCCCCTTCGCATACGCCTCAGGGTCAGGGTAATGCATTGGTTTTATGGGCGGGACGCCCAAGCCACATTGCACGGGCGTCTCGCCCGTGCTACAAGGGGTGGGGTAGTGGGGATGCTCTGCGTCCCCACTACCCCAAATCCATTCTGAGGGGTGGGTGGGGTGAAGGGTGCAACCGCTCGGCTTACGCCTTCTCCCCCGCTTTTTCGCTGGGCGGTTCGCTCTCCGTGTGGGCGGGTTCGGCGGTGACGGCTGCCTGAGCGTCGGTCTGCGCCTGCATGCGGGCGGCACCGATACGCTGGGCAATCTGCATCAGTTGCTGGGTGAGTTCTCCAAGTGGTGTGTTGCCGTCGCCCAGCGCCTGCAGTCCACTGAGTGCGCCATCGATTGCCATGCCCAGCCCCAGCCCCTTCGCATACTGCTCGGTCATACGAGCGAGTGTCTGCGGGTCGCCAAAGATGTTCATCGTGCCGCGGCTCATGAACTGCCCGATAGCGCGAGCGAGTTCGACCTGCACATCGCGCTGTGCGGACACGCGCAACTTTTCGAGCTCGAACTTCAGCGCCGCTTCGCTGTAGGTCTGGCGGTATTCGAGCGCTTGGCGTTCGACCTCCACGCGGGCACGCTCCACTTCGACCTGCTCGCGGGCGATGTTCACATCGACCATCTTGATGGCGGTCTCGCCGCGGGCGACCTGTTCGCGTGCTTGGGCTTCCGCTTCGGCACGGGTTCGAATCGCTTCGGCTTCCAGTTCCGCCGCCTGCTTTTGCGCTTCGGCTTTTTTGACCTCGGCGAAGGCAGCGACCTGCACTTCGGTCTCGCGCTTGATGCGCTCCTGCTCAATCTGCTGTTTGGCGGCGATCAGTTTGGTCTGCGCCTCGCGCTCGGCGGCGGCGAGCTGTTGCACGGTGATAATCTGCTGGTTGGCTTTCTCGCGTTCCGCCTGCGCTTCGAGCGCTCTCTTTTCGGCTTCAGCGCGCTGGCGCTCGGCTTCTGCGACGGCAATCTCTTTCTCGCGCTCCGCCAGCTCGATCGCTTTGGCGCGTTCGATGTCGGTCTTCTGGAGTTCCTGCTGTTTGAGCAGAAGCAGTCGGTCGCGTTCGATGGCAGCGACGCGCACGGCTTGCTCCTGCTGGATTTGCGCCTCTTGAACCTGTCGCTCCTGTTCGATGCGATAGGTATCGGCTTCGCGCTTCTTTTCGGCTTGCGCTTTGGCGATTTCGGCTTGCTGAGCCGCTTCGGCTTCCGCCTGCTGGCGCTCCAGCTCCAGAATCTCCTTGCGCGTCTGCACATTTTTGAGGGTGATTTCGCGTTGTGCCTCGCGCTCCAGGCGGTTGCGCTCCACCAGCGCCGCTTGCGTAATCTCGGTGATTTTGCGCTTGCCCTGCGCGTCGAAGATGTTGGTATCGGAGAGCAGTTCCTGCGAGGTCTGGTCCAGGCGCGAGATGGTGACCGATTCGAGCGAGAGACCATTCTGTTCGAGGTCGGCACGCACCAGTTGCTGGACCGCGCTGGCGAAGGCGTCGCGCTGAGCGTGTATCTCCACCAGGTCTTTGGTCGCGGCGACACTGCGCAGGGCAGAGACCAATTTCTCGAACACCAGTTGGGAGACCGACTGGGCGTTCACTGATTTATCGCCCAGCGAGCGCGCCGCGTTCAGCACGGCTTCCTCTTCCGGTTGCACCTTGATGTAGAACTCGGCTTTCACATCCACGCGCAGGTTATCGCGCGTAATCAGCGCGTCGGGTCCCTTGCGCTCCACCTCCAGCTTCATCGTCTCCAGCGAGACGGGCACAAGGGTATGGAACCACGGCAGAACGAAGTCGCCGCTGTCGATAAGCACTTTGCGTCCACCCAGCCCTGTGCGCACATACGCCATATTCGCGGAGGGGCGCACATAGAACTTGGTGAGGAGCCAGAGGTAGCCGCCGATGAGGAACAGGATGACTCCAACCACACCGAAGACCACCTGATGCACCCATCCCCATGGCTGGACATAGTTGCCCCCGAAGATGGCGAAAGCGACAGAGCCTAAGCCCACAAGCATCAGCAGTACAGGGAACATCTTTGGTCATCCTCCTCGTTTAATGGATTGTTCTGTGTTTGCGGCGCCGTGTTGAGGTGAGGTGGGGCGTGCTGTGTCGAATGGATGGACCTCCACCAGATAGAGGTGCTCCTCCTCGTTGTAGCGGACGACAATCAGTGGGGTATCGGGCAGGATGGGCGGCTCGCCGGGCAGGGTGCGACACACGATGCGGTGGCGATTGCCGAACGGGTCGCGCACCAGCGCCACGCCACCCTCGTCGGTAATCGTGTAGACAGCGTAGCCCTCACAGCCGATTAGCCCACCGCGACGAATTGCGGTGGGACGATGCGTGTAGAATAGGCGCCGCACCACACGCGCCGCCGCGCGCCCCGTAAACATCATTACCGTCAGGCTCGCACCCGCCGAGAGGGGGACAAAGAGGGCGGGAAACTTCAGCAGGGGCTGCAACGCCTGATTGGTAAGCAATCCGACCCCGCCCCACAGAACCATCAACATCGGGATCGCCAGCGTGATAGGCAGTCCTGCCCCAATGCCAAACAGCTGGAGCGCCTTCCAGAGAAGGGGCGTCTCTTTGCTTTCGGCATGGCTCCCATGCGCATGGGAGGTGTCCTCTGAATGCTCACCATGCGCCTCGCCATGAGTCGGTTCACCGCCTGTTGGATGGTCAGCATCGCCCATGTCGTGGTGTGCTTCTGCATGGGACGCATCACCTATCTCGTGCGAGGCATCCGCGTGCATGTCTCCGCTTGCGTCGTGAAGGGCGACTTCACCGTGGGTCAGCACGATATCCGCCAGTCCCGACAGCACTATTGCCGCCATCAGGAACAGCCCTATCATCAGCGGCAGCGCAAAGATGATGTTCCACCACTCCAACAGGTTTGACAGGGACACTGCCCATCACCGCTTTTTATTATAGCATGCGCTGGCTTTAAGTTCCCCAACGCCCAGGCTTAATCCTGCTGAGTCAGGCGATAGAACTGCCCGAAGCTGCCTGAAAAAAACGGCAGGCGCGACAGCAGGCAGTGCCGTCGCGCCCATCCATCGCAGAGATGCGAGGCGTCAACACATTTCATTTCCTGCGACGGCGCAAGCCCAGCAGGCTTGCCAGCCCCGTGCCGATGGCGATGAGACTGCCCGGCTCAGGCGCGATGACTTTGGAGGAACCGCCACTCGGAATGGACTGAATATGCACCATCGCGCTGTCGTTTTGCCCTGCGAAGTCCGATTCGGAGACCCCAAACAGCGTGAAGGTGGAACTGTTGCCCGGCAGTAGGCGCGCGGAGGGCGGGGCGTTCACAAAATCAACCTCCACATTGAAGGTCAAGCCTGCATCGGTATGGGAGCCAAGACCCATACTGCTGACGAACGGGTCGCCTGTGAAGTCCGAACCTGTAGGCAGAGTGTTGAACAGCAGTTCCAACTCGCCAATGAACTGACCCGTAGGGTTCGTGGCGCTGTTAGTGAGGGTTATCTGCACGCCACCAACGATATTGGTAATGGTCATCGTCGCCCAGGGGGCTGAACCGCCCGGCGTACCGCCCGTATGAACCGTATTGAACGCGAAGTTAATCGTCGCGTTCGCCTGCGAAAACAGCAGGGCGCTCAGCGCACCTGCAAGAGCCAGGTACTTCGTCGCGTTTTTCATAAAGTTTACCTCCGTTTTGTATAGACTCGAAAATTCGCCAAAATCGGACATCGAAATTGGTGCAATTTCTATGCCAGAGGGGGCGCAATTGCCCATCAAAATACGGGATTTGCCGATTCAGGGGGCAAAAAGGGGTATAATCCCTATGGAGGCAAGCGATGCGATTGGGCAATTGGCTGGTGCTGTTGCTGATTATTGCAGGGCTTGTGTTCACCGTGCGCGCCTTTGTGGAGAACACCAGCCCCTATGTGAAGGTGCGGGAGCTGGAGCGCCGTTCGCGGAATGTGCATGTCGCGCTCACGCCCATCAAAGAGACGATTCGGTTCGATATCAAAACGATGACGCTCACTTTTGAGGGCAAAGATGAGACGGGCGTGGTGAAAGTGGTCTATCCGAAGGGCAAGCCGAACAATTTTGAGGTGGCGACCCAGGTGGTGGTGATTGGCGATTACAAGAATGGCATGTTTGAGGCACGCGATATGCTGGTCAAGTGCCCCAGCAAGTATCAAGGCGCGGAGTCGGCGCGGAGGTGAGCGCGAATGCTAATCGGCTATCTGGTGGTCTGGCTCGGTGCGCTGTTCGCCTTCGCGTCGATGGCGCTCTATGTGTGGAGCATCCGACGGCTCAGGCGAGTCGGATCGGTCAGACGGGTCAGACCCACCCCTGAGGACCCCCTAATTCGATGGGCGCGGGGGGCGTTCGTCGCTGGCTTCCTGATGATTCTGGCGACAGAGGCGGTCCTGCAGTACGCGCTGATTAGCGGGCGGTATGACCTGCAGTATGTGTTCAACTTCAGCGAGCGTGCGCTACCCCTCTGGTACAAGATTGCGGGCGCGTGGGCGGGTCAGGAGGGCAGCTTCCTGCTGTGGGCAATCTGGACAGGCATTTATGGCTTGCTGGTGATGCGCAGTGCAGGCGGCTATGAGCGGTGGGTCATGGCGGTTTATTCCGCGTTGGTGCTGGGTTTGATGGGCATTCTCGCGTATCAAAGCCCCTTTGCGCCCCTGCCCCCACCGCCAGAGGATGCGCCCTTCCTGCGGGCGAACTTCCCTCCGCGCGATGGGGTCGGGCTAAACCCCTCGCTGGAAAACATCTGGATGACGATTCATCCGCCGATTATCTTCGCAGGGTTCTCAGCATTAGCGGTTCCGTTCGCGTATGCAATTTCAGCGCTTTGGCGCAGTGAGTATGCGGAATGGGTGGTGCGGGTGCGTCCGTGGGCGATTTACGCCACGACGATGCTCGGCTTCGGGCTGGCGCTGGGTGGCTATTGGGCGTATGAAACGCTCGGCTGGGGCGGGTTCTGGGCGTGGGACCCTGTCGAGAACACCTCCTACTTCCCATGGCTGTTCATGGCAGCCGCCCTGCACGGGCTGATGTTGCAGGTCAATCGCGGGCGGATGGCACGCTGGAACCCTCTGCTGTGCACCCTGCCGTTCCTGCTCTTTGTGTATGGCACCTTCCTCACGCGCAGTGGGGTGCTGGCGGAGGTGTCGGTGCATTCGTTCGATGCCTTGGCGAAGAGCGCGTTGGGCATTCTTGTTCTGATGTTGGTTGGCGGTCTGCTCCTCACGGTGGGGTTGTGGGCGTGGCGCTTCCGCCAGATTCCGAATCAACCTTCCTTCGTGTCCGACCTGTCCGACGGGTCGGACGGGTCGGACAGGTCCGATGGGTCAGACCCATCCGACAGGGTGGACTCCCCAGGGAGTCAGGCGGGAGGGCGCATTCGGGGCTTCTCGCGCGAGTCCGCCATCCGCTGGGGCATCTGCCTGCTGATAATCTCTGCGCTCATCAGCCTTGTCGGCACCTCCTGGCCGCTCATTATGAAGCTCGTACGCGGGCAGCCCGTGTCGCTTCAGCCGTCGTTTTATAATCAGGTGCATGCGCCGTGGGTGGTGGTCGTGGCGATTGTGCTGGCGGCGGCACCGATGTTGCGCTGGCGCGGGATGAGCCTGGACGACATCCTTCAGCGGCTGACCAAGAGCTGGCTGATGGCGGTCGCGACGGGCTTCGCGCTCTACTTTCTGGGCTTTCGCGAACCTCTCACGCTCTTTATCGTGGTCCTGCTCTGCTTCACCGCCTATGCCAATCTGGGAGCCATCTGGCGGCGCATCCGTGCCTCGCGCGTGACGGTGGGCGGTTTCCTGACCCATTTCGGGCTGGCAGTCGGCGTCGTGGGGCTGATTCTCTCGAACGCTTACGAGGGCAAACAGCAGGTGGTGATTGTGCAGGGTCAGGACGCGCTGGCGTTCGGCTACCGCTGGCGCTATCTGGGCATGACGGGCGACGCCCAGCGGTTCGGCGACCCGCGCTTTGATAAATTCAATCGGGTGCGCATCGAGGTTGCCCGCCATGGGGAGAAGTTCATCGCCGAGCCGCGCTTCTATCTGGATCGGCGCCGCGCCGAGAACAACAGCGTGGTCTGGCCCTGGATCCGACGCTGGTGGGATCACGACCTGTATATCTCCTTCTTTGCGCCACCGCAGGTGGACGCCAGCCCACTGATTGCACGCCTGCATGAGGGTGAAACCGTGCAGATGGACGGCTATACCCTGCATTTTGTTGATCTGCGGGCGGAAGGCTCGATGGGGCAGGAGGGCTTCCGTGCCGTTGCGCGGGTGCGCGTGTCCAAATCGGGCTGGAAACAGCCGGTGGAGGTGGAACCGTTTCGCCTCGTCACGCAAGAAGGCGTCATCCCCGTGCCCGTTGCCCTGCCCGATGGTGAGGTGCTGGTGATTGGGGAGATGAGCGTCAACCAGCGGCTGGTGGAGTTCCGCCTGCTGATGGTGCCGGGTAAAGAGGAGACCTTCCCACGCTGGGTCATCCCGCTGGAGGTGTACTACAAGCCGTTCACCATTCTGGTCTGGCTCGGTCCGCCATTCGCGCTGATTGGGGGGCTGTTGGCGGTGCTGAGGCGGGTGCGTGATGGACGCTTCGCGCTGGCACGCTTGCAGGCGGAACCGATGCCGATGTTGAAGCCGCACAGAGTGCGCCCACGCCAGCGCAACGGCGCCACCAGAAAATCAAAGATCAAACAGCCCCTGTGAGAATAGTCTCTTACTCGCCCTCGCTGCCGAAGTTGAACAGCACGATCAAGAGGTCAGCATCGTCGACGGCGCCGTCGCCGTTCAAATCGGCAGGCAGGTTCGCACCCGTTTGACCAAAGGCGAACAGCACCTGCAAGAGGTCGGCGTCGTCCACGCGGTTGTCACGGTTGGCGTCGCCGTTCGTGAGAATCCAGTCCACCGTGACGCCTGGCGCAAGCGTCATCGTTTGCCGCCTGGAGAGCCAGCCGGGCACATAGACCCGCACCTGTGCCGTGCCGTTGAGCATCGTGGCGACGGCGTAGTATCCACCTGCTTGCAGGGTAGTGGTGGTCATGTCGGTCTGGGCATCGCTTTGGAAGGTGAACTGTGCGATTTTGCCTGCTGGGTCGGGCATGTAGTCGCTCAGGATGATGCGTCCGTTGAGGTTCGGTGGCGGCTGAATGCGCATGATGCCGAGATGGGCAAGGTGCTCACTGCCCGCATTAACCGTGCTAATGGCATAGACGCCCCCATCGGGTGCACCCACCAGCAGTTCGGGTTGCTCGTCCGACTGGCTCAACCCGCCCAGCGAGAGCGTGCCGAGCAGTGTACCATCAGGTCGCCACCACTGCAAAAAGGGCTTCCAACGCTCAGTGTCGGGCATGAGCTGACCAATAAGGAGCGCGAAGGCGTTAATCGGGGAGCCGACACCCCCCACCGCACGGTAGACGCCATCTAATAGTTGCCCGCCTGTCTGGCTCCCATCGGCTAAGCCCAGCTCGGTGGCGGTAAGCCGACCACTGGTCGATTCGGCGTTCCCGCTCACCAGCCAGCTCGTGCCGAGCACCGCCAGCACATCGGGGATGGCGTCGCCCTGCGCGCTATTGATGAGCCGCTGCCAAAGGAGTGTGCCATCGGGTGCGAGGCGCATAAGTAGCAGGCGCGCCTGTTGAGCCGTTGAATCCCATCCATCGCCCAGCAGGTAAATCGAGCCATCACTTGCTTGTGCATAGTGCTCTGTACGGAAGGGCAGCCATTGCTCCTGCTGGATGACGCCTGTATCACTGAGCCATTGGAGTAGGGTAGCCTCCCAGTTCCGCAGGATGCCCTCAGGGTCGGGCGTGCGCAGCACCAACAGGGTCGAATTGGCACTGAGCGCAATCATGCCGATGGGCGTGCGATTCTGAGCGAAGGTCTGCGGTGCAGGAAAGAGATGCTGAGCTAACTGATTGCCGTTGGAGTCGTAGATCAGGCGGGCGTAGCCGATACCGCCCACGCCATAGGCGTGAAGCACCTCCACCCCGTCAGCGCGCGCCCGCAGCTGGCGAATCACATCATAGGTACTAAGGTTGATTTCCACTGACCAGAGCAGACTGCCATCCGCCGACCATCGCTGAACATACGCCAGCGAATCGGTCTTGGCTCGGGTAATTGCCAGGTAGATAGTGTTGTCGGGGGCGATGGCAAGGGCTTCCGCGTGGCGCGACTGACCCGATGCGCTGATGGTGCGCGCCCAGAGCAGGTCGCCCTGCGGTGAATATTTGAGCAGTACGACCGCGAAGTGTCCGGCGTCCATGATGTAGCGTGCTGCTATCAACAGGTTGCCTTCTGCGTCGACCGTTGCGACCTGTGGTAGACAGCCCCGCGAACCGGAGAGCAGATAGAGTCGGCTCCAGAGAATGCTCTGTGCCAGCACGCCCTGCAGGAGCAGGCTCAGCCCAAAAATCAGCCCTATCGTGCGCATGTCCTCTCTATTATAACCCAAGTTGCACTGCTACCGCCCAATAGCCCTCGGCGCGGAGCGCATCTGCCATGCGTTCCGCATCGGTTTGCGTTTCACAGAGCGCTGCCTGCGCTGAGCCACTTCCACAGAGCAACACGCGCCGTGCGCTTAGTGCCTCCATGCGTGCCCGTAGCCGTTGTAAGGGTTCAAACGCGGGCAGAACTACCGCCTCGAAATCGTTGTGCAGAAACGGCACGAGGTCGTCCGGGGTGCGAATCGCGCCCTGCAGAATGGCGTGCTCAAGGCGGTCGGTGGGGCTGGTCAGATCCCTCCTTGCCCCCCTTACTAAGGGGGAAATCCAAGGGGGGGTGTTAGCGAGTTCGAGGGGTGGGCGGTTCAGCTGGGCATATGCCCATGCAGTGGGCACGCCAAGTTCCAGCGGCTTGGCAAGCGTCCACCAGAAAGGGGGCAGGGCAGGCAGTGGCTTCACCCGCTCGCCCCGTCCCTCCACACGAGCACAAGCCCCGTTCAGGAAGAAGGACACATCAGAACCGAGCTGAGGCGCGAGCGCATGACCGCCAAAATGGCGTAGAATCGCCGCCGCGTCGCTACTGCCCCCACCCAACCCCGCTTCCGTCGGAATGCGCTTGATAAGACGCACATGCCAGCCCATTTTGTGGCTTGGGCGGGACGCCCAAGCAAAACACGGCTGGGATGCCCGTGCCACTTTTGCAGCGCACTCCAGCGCACGCCAGACCAGATTGCGCTCATCGGTCGGCACGGCGAAGCCATCCACCTCAATCTGAATCGGTGTAGAACCCGCCTCGACAGGGGTCAGAATCAGCGTGTCGTGCAGGCTGAGGGTGTGCATGATGCTCGCGATGGCGTGATAGCCGTCGTCGCGTCGCCCCAGCACCTCTAAGGTAAGGTTCAGCTTGGCGGGTGCATGCAGTTCAATCATTCCTCGTCCAGCACGATGCGGATATGAAGCTCGCGCACCTGCTCCTCGCTTACAGGAGCAGGTGCACCGAACATCACATCGACCATCGCCGTGTTCTTCGGAAAAGCAATCACATTACGGATAGTCTCATCGCCGGCGAGCAGCATCACGAGGCGGTCGATGCCGGGCGCGATTCCGCCGTGTGGGGGCGCGCCGTACTCGAACGCCTCCAGCAAATGCCCGAACCGCTCTTTAATCTCCTCGTCGGTGTAGCCCAGCAGGTGGAAGATTTTGTCTTGCAAGTCGCGCCGATGGATACGAATGCTTCCGCTGGCGAGTTCGTTGCCGTTGCAGACCAAATCGTAGCACTGGGCGCGCACCTTGCCCGGCTCGGTGTCCAGCAGGGGGATGTCCTCCTCGCGGGGTGCGGTGAAGGGATGATGCGTGGGGTCCCACCGATTCTCTCGCTCGTTCCACTCCAGCAGGGGGAAGTCGAGAATCCATGCGAACGCCATCAGGTTCGGGTCGGCGAGTTGGAGCCGTTCGCCCATCCGCTGGCGCAGGCGTCCGAGCGCGTCGTGCACCACTTTCGGCTGGTCTGCCACGATACCAATCAAATCGCCCACTTGCGCGCCGGTGCGGGTCAGAATGTTCCCTATCTCCTCCTCGCTCAGGAACTTGACGATGGGCGAGCGGACGCCCTCCTCGCCCAGGGCGATGGGAGCCAGCCCTTTCGCGCCATACTGCTTCACAAACTCGCCCAGTTCGTCCCACTCTTTGCGCGAATAGCCCGCACAGCCGGGCATCACGATAGCCTTGACCACGCCCCCGCTCTCAATGACCGTGCGAAAGGCTTGGAAACTCGTCTCGCGCAGGAGGTCGGTCAGGTCGATCAGCTCCATCCCGAATCGCAGGTCAGGCTTGTCTGTGCCGTAGCGGGCGAGCGACTCCTCGAAGGTCAGGCGCGGGAAGGGTTTCAACACGCGCTTGTCGCTACACTCCTCCACAATGCCGATGAACAGCTCCTCGATAAGATTCAGGATGTCGTCGCGCTCCACGAACGACATCTCCAGGTCGAGCTGGGTGAACTCAGGCTGGCGGTCGGCTCGCGGGTCCTCATCTCGAAAACAGCGCGCGATTTGAAAATAGCGTTCCACGCCAGCAACCATCAGCAACTGCTTGAGTTGCTGGGGCGATTGGGGCAGGGCGTAGAACCTGCCTGGATAGAGGCGGCTGGGCACGAGGTAGTCGCGTGCGCCTTCAGGCGTGCTTTTAATAAGGATTGGCGTCTCCACCTCCAGAAAGCCGCGCGCTGAGAGGAAATCGCGAATGTATTTGACCACGCGGTGGCGCAGTTCCAGACGGCGATACATCGCGGGGCGACGCAGGTCGAGATAGCGATAGCGCAGGCGCAGGTTCTCGTCCACCTCCAGGCGCTCCTCGTTCAGCGGGAAGGGGGGCGTGCGCGACGGGTTGAACACCATCAGATGGTGCGCGAACACCTCAATCTCGCCTGTGGGCAGTTTCGGGTTCTCGGCGCCGGGGCGTCGGCGGCGCACCTCGCCCTCGATGCCGATACAATACTCCACGCGCAGGTCGCTCGCCCGCGCATGCAGGTCGCGATCGATGGCAGGGTCAAACACCACTTGCACCAGCCCTGTGCGGTCGCGCATGTCAAGAAACACCAGCCCGCCCAGGTCGCGCAGGCGGTGCACCCAGCCGTTCAGGCGCACCATCTGACCGATATGCTCTGGTCGCAGCTCACCGCAAAAGTGGGTTCTTTTCCATGAACTCATCGGCAGAATCATACCCGCTATGCCCCTCTCTTGCAGGTTCCCCCGTTGACGGGGGGAACCGAGAACAGCCCTCGCCCCCTACCCCTCTCATGACAGTAGCACGGGCGAGACGCCCGTGCTACGCTTGATGGGCAGGATGCCCGTGCTACAGTGGCTTGGGCGTCTCGCCCAAGCAAGCACTGCACGGGCGAGACGCCCGTGCTACCTATTCGCCATCTGCCATTTGCTTCAGCTCGCGAATCTGCACCAGCACGACGGTGATGTTGTCGCGTCCGCCTTCGGCTAAGGCGCGCTCCACGAGCGTCCACGCCGCTTGGGTGGGCAGGTGCGAGCGCAGAATCTCGGCAATCTCGGCATCGTCCAGCATGTCGGTCAAGCCATCGGAACAGAGCAGGAAGAGGTCGCCTACCTGCAAGGGGAAGGTCTCGATATCGGGCTTGAGCGGACCGCGTTCGCCCTCCACGCCAATCGCTTGAGTGATGACATTCCCGTAGGGATGGTATCGGGCGGACTCAGGCGACAGCAGTCCCTGTTCCACCCATTCTTGCACGAGGGTGTGGTCGCGTGTGAGCGGCTGGAGTTCGCCCTCACGCAGGCGATAGAGGCGACTATCGCCCACATGCACCAGAATGCCCTCATCCTGACGCAGGATGAGGGCGGTGAGCGTGGTGCCCATGTCGCGGCGCGAGGGGATGGTTTGCCCCATTCGCTGGATGTAGGTGTGGGCTTGCAGGACGGCGCGTTCGGCGGCTTGCTGGGGTGTGCCGTCGCTGTGGTAATAGTGGTGCAGGAACAGTTTGGATGCTAACTCGCTGGCGATTTGCCCTGCCTCGTGCCCGCCCATGCCGTCGCAGACCAGATAGACGCTCCCGCGCGTGGCGAGCCGTTCAGGTTCATCGGGTTCGTAGAAGTCGAACTTATCCTCGTTGTTCTCGCGCACCTTGCCGATCTCGCTTCGGGCGACGAACTTGACGATGGGCAGCACGCGCAGTGGCTCCGTTGGCACTGCCTGCAGCTCTTCCACGCTCAACTCAGCAGTGATTTCCTCGTTCATGGTTGGTTTTTTGGTTGGTCGGACCTGTCAGACATGTCGGACATGTCGGACCCGTCGGACATTATTATTTGTCCACCATGATGGCGACGCGCTGGCGCAGTGCAGCTTGGGCAGCTGTGAGGCGCGCGATGGGCACGCGGTAGGGCGAGCAGCTCACATAGTCCAGCCCCAGCTCATGGCAGAACTCGATGGAGGCAGGGTCGCCCCCATGCTCGCCACAGAGACCCACTTTCAACTCGCGGCGTACAGCACGCCCCGCGCGCACCGCCATCTCAATCAATTTGCCCACGCCCTCCCGATCCAGCGTGACGAAGGGGTTATCGGGCAGGATTTTCGCCTCCACATAGTGGGCGAGGAACTTGCCTTCGGCATCGTCGCGGCTGAAGCCGAACACGGTCTGCGTTAGGTCGTTCGTGCCAAAGGAGAAGAACTGGGCGTATTGCGCGATTTCGCCCGCGGTGAGCGCCGCACGCGGGATTTCAATCATCGTGCCGAACTTGTAATCTATTTGCACGCCTTCGTGCGCCATCACCTCTTTGGCGACGCGCTCCAAGTTATCGCGCACCACCTTCAGCTCGTTCACATGCCCCACCAGCGGGATCATAATCTCCACATGGGGGTCGTACCCACGCCGTTGTGCTTCTGCGGCGGCTTCCATGATGGCGGTCACCTGCATCTCCACGATTTCTGGGTACAGGATGGAGAGGCGCACACCGCGCAGTCCCAGCATCGGGTTCGCCTCTCGCAACTCTTCCACGCGCTGGAGCAAGCGTCGCTTTTCCGCTAACTCTGGCGAATCGGGCGCGGTCAGCTCCAGCGTAATCACCTCGCGCAGGAGGTCCTCATAGCGGGGCAGGAACTCGTGCAGAGGCGGGTCGATCAGCCGAATGGTGACGGGCAGTCCGCGCATCACCTCGAAGATGCCGAGAAAGTCCTCGCGCTGGAAGGGGAGCAGGCGTGAGAGCGCCTCGCGCCGCTCTTTGGGCGTTCGGGCGAGAATCATCTCCTGCACAATCGCCAATCGCTCCTCACCGAAGAACATATGCTCGGTGCGGGTCAGCCCGATGCCCTCCGCACCGAATTCGAGCGCTTTGGCAGCGTCCTCTGGGGTATCGGCGTTCGCCCGCACGCGCAGGCGACGAAACTGGTCTGCCCAATTGAGCAGGGTGAGCATTTCAGTGCCCATCTCTGGTTCCTGGGTGGGCACATTGCCCAGATAGACCTTGCCCGTTGTGCCGTCGATGCTGATATAGTCGCCCTCGCGGATGGTGAGGGTCTCGTTGCCCACCTGCACGGTGAACAGCGCGTTCACTTCGTCCACATCGATGGCTTCACAGCCGACCACACAGGGGATGCCGAAGCCGCGCGCCACCACCGCCGCGTGGCTGGTCATGCCCCCACGCTCGGTGAGGATGCCCTTCGAGGCGAGCATACCGCCCACATCGTCGGGATTGGTTTCGGGGCGCACGAGGATGACGGGTTCCTTTTTGCCCAGTTCGATGGCGCGTTTGGCGTCGAAGAGGGCGCGTCCGCTGGCGGCACCAGGCGATGCGCCCAATCCTGTTGCAATCAGCGGATATTCGCCCGTAGCAAGCGCACGCTCGTCCAGATGGGGATGCAAGACTTGGTCCAGATGGCTGGGCGACACGCGCAGAACCGCCTCGTCGCGCCCAATTAAGCCCTCCTGCACCATATCCACCGCGATTTTGACCGCGGCGCGCCCCGTGCGCTTGCCCACCCGACACTGCAACATCCATAATTTGCCCCGCTCGATGGTGAACTCCAAATCCATCATGTCGCGATAGTGGCGTTCGAGGCGGTCAGCCATCTCAAGGAACTGCTGATAGACATCGGGCATCATTTCGCGCAGGGCATCGAGGGGCAACGGTGTGCGGATGCCCGCCACCACATCCTCACCCTGCGCGTTCGGCAAGAACTCGCCGTACAGCACCTTCTCGCCGGTGGCGGGGTCGCGCGTGAACGCCACGCCTGTGCCCGAATCGTCGCCCATGTTGCCGAACACCATCGCCTGCACATTGCACGCCGTGCCCATATCATGGGGTATCTTTTCGCGCTCGCGATAGACAATCGCCCGCTCATTGTTCCAGGAGCGGAACACCGCTTCGATTGCCATCTCCAGCTGCCGATAGGGGTCTTGCGGGAACCACTTGCCGTGCGCCTGCACGATGGCTTTGAACTCCTCCACCAGGTCTTTGAGCGCGTCGGCAGGCACTTCCGTGTCCTGCTTCACGCCCAGCTGATGCTTGAGATGCTCGAACCGCTCCTCAAACGCCTTCTTGGGAATATCCAGCACCACATCGCTGAACATCATGATGAATCGGCGATAGGCATCGTACACGAAGCGCGGGTTGTCCGTGAGGCGGATCATGCCCTGCGCGGTTCGGTCATTCAGCCCCAGATTGAGAATGGTGTCCATCATGCCGGGCATAGAGAACTTGGCGCCCGAGCGCACGGATACAAGCAGGGGATTGTCGGGGTCGCCGAACCGCTTGCCCACCCGCTGTTCCACCAGTTGCAGTTTCTCGCGCACCTCCTCCATCAAATCGTCTGGCAATCGCCCGCGCCGCAGGTAATCACGACACACATCGGTCGTAATCGTGAAGCCCGGTGGCACTGGCAGACCGATATTGGTCATTTCCGCCAGATTTGCGCCCTTCCCGCCTAACAGGTCGCGCATGTCGGCGCGCCCTTCCTCAAAGAGATAAACTCGCTTCATTCCTCAAGCCTCCTTCGGTTTCACGGGCGAGACGCCCGTGCTACTTTGTTGTGATAGTGCATAGTTAGATGTTGCGCGACCGCGGTGTCGGGTGGCGCTGCTGGCGACCCTGCCCAGCAGTGCCTCTTTATTATGGCATGCGACGAAGGGCATTTTGCTCAGTTCCCCCCGCTGGCGGGGGGAACCTGAAGGAGGGGGTAGGATGTTCCGTTTAGAACTGCTCGGCTTCGGTCGATTCGTGCATGGCGAGGGTGGAAGCGGAACCGCCCGTGATGACCTCCTGCACAAGGTCAAAGTAGCCTGTGCCGGCAAACGCCTGATGCTCCACTGCGCGGTAGCCGACCTCACGCGCTTTGAACTCGGCTTCCTGCAGGTCGGCGTATGCGCTCATCCCGCTCTGGGCATATCCGCGCGCCAGCTGGAACGAGATGTAGTTGAGCGCGTGGAAGCCCGCGAGCGTGACGAACTGGAACTTATAGCCCATCGCGCCTAACTCGCGTTGAAACTTCGCGATGGTCTCCTCGTCCAGCTTCTTTTTCCAGTTGAAAGAGGGTGAGCAGTTGTAGGCGAGCAGTTTGCCCGGGTAGTGCTGGTGGATAGCGGACGCGAACTGGTGTGCCTGCTCCAGGTCGGGTTCCGAGGTTTCGAACCAGAGCATGTCGGCATAGGGGGCGTAGGCAAGCCCGCGCGCGATAGCCGCCTCCATTCCACCGCGCGTCACATAGAAGCCTTCGTAGGTGCGCTCGCCTGTGAGGAACGGCTGGTCATACGGGTCGATATCGCTGGTGATGAGTTTAGCGTTCAGCGCGTCGGTACGCGCGATGAGGATAGTGGGCACGCCCAATACATCAGCTGCCAGTCGAGCGGCGACCAGCTTCTGGATGAATTCGCGGGTGGGCACGAGCACCTTACCGCCCAGATGCCCGCACTTTTTGGCGGCGGCGAGCTGGTCTTCATAATGCACGCCTGCTGCGCCCGCTTCGATCAGCGCTTTGGTCAGCTCGAAGGTATGCAGGATGCCGCCGAAACCTGCCTCACCATCCGCCACGATGGGCGCGTACCAGTAGAGGTCGTTTCTGCCCAGCGCGTGTTGCTTCTCGTCCTCGCGTCGGAAGGCGTTGTTGATGCGCTTGACCAGCGCCGGCACGCTGTTGACGGGGTAAAGGCTCATATCGGGGTAGGTCTGACCCATCAGGTTCGCGTCGGCGGCGACCTGCCAGCCACTGAGATAGATGGCTTTCAGCCCTGCCTGCACCATCTGCACTGCTTGCGTGCCGGTGAGCGCGCCCAGCGCAGCGACATACGGCTCGCTGTGCAGAAGCTCCCACAGGCGTTGCGCACCTAACTTCGCCAGTGTGTACTCTATTTGTATGGAGCCGCGCAGGCGCAACACATCCGCCGCAGTGTAGGGGCGACGAACCCCTCGCCAGCGCGGGCTTTCGCGCCATTCACGCTCCATCGCCGTGATGACCTCTTGCATAGTTTGACCTCCTCTTTGCTTTATTGGGTTGAGTCGGCGGGCAGACACAGGAGCTCTGCTCTACACTAATCCAGATAGTCGTAGGCGACGAGAGTGACAAAGTCGATGAACTGGGGCGCAAGCACCACGCGCTCCAGTATCGCCGCGGCGTCGGCATAGCGACTGTTCTGATAGGCTGAGCTGCCGAGTTCCGCTTCGATCTTTGCCAGCTCCTCGCCCAACATCTGCCTGAACAGTTCGGGCGTGATGAGACGCCCATCGGTGAGCCTCGCCCTGCGCTGAACCCACTGCCACAACTGCGAGCGCGAGATCTCGACGGTCGCAGAGTCCTCCATCAGGTAATTAATGGCGACACAGCCTGTGCCGCGTAGCCACGATTCGAGATAGCGCAGGCTCACCCCAATATTGGTGCGCATACCCCCTTCGGTGATGTCACCTCGTGGGAAGTTCAGCAACTCCTGTGCCGTAATGGTGCGCTGGGGTTGCACATGGAGTTGGTTCACGCCCTGCATGTGTTTTTCGAACACTTCCATCACGATGGGCACCAGCCCCGGGTGGGCGACCCAAGTGCCGTCATAGCCCTCGCTGATTTCGCGCTCCTTATCGGCAACAACCTTGGCAATCGCGGCGGTGTTCGCCTCGGGATCGTGCCGAATGGGGATTTGCGCTGCCATCCCGCCAATCGCGTGGATGCCACGCCGATGACAGGTTTGCACCACCAGTTCCGAGTAGGCTTTCATAAAGGGCGTGGTCATGGTCAGCGTGGCGCGGTCGGGCAGAACAATCTCGGCATGGTTGCGGAACTTGCGAATAATGCTGAACAGGTAATCCCAGCGCCCGCTGTTGAGACCTGCCGAATGCTCGCGCAATTCATACAGAATCTCATCGCATTCGAACGCGGCGAGGATGTTCTCAATCAGCACGGTGGCGCGAATCGTTCCGCGCGGGATGCCAAGCAGTTCCTGCGCCCGAAGGAACACCTGGTTCCAGAGGCGTGCCTCCAGATGGCTTTCCAGCTTGGGCAGGTAGAAGTAGGGACCCGAGCCTTTCTCGATGAGCGCGTGCGCGTTGTGGAAGAAATAGAGTCCGAAATCGAACAGGGAAGCGGGCGCAGGCTCGCCGTCGATGAGCACATGCTTCTCGATGAGATGCCAGCCGCGCGGGCGAGCGCACAAGACCGCCACCTGCTCGTTCAGCCGATACTCCTTGCCTTCGGGGCTGAGATATTCGATGGTGCCGCGCACCGCATCGCGCAGGTTAATCTGCCCCTGAATGGTGCCCTCCCATGTGGGCGAATGAGCATCCTCAAAATCCGCCATGTAGACCTTCGCACCGGAGTTGAGCGCGTTAATTATCATTTTGCGGTCGACGGGTCCAGTAATCTCCACGCGGCGGTCGAGCAGGTCAGGGGGTGGGGGAGCGACGCGCCAATCGCCCTTGCGGATGTGCTCCGTTTCGGGCAGGAAATCGGGCTGTTCGCCCGCATCGAGGCGTGCCTGACGCTCCTCACGCAGTTGGAGCAGTCGCTTGCGTTCAGGGTTGAACTCGCGCACGAGCGTTGCCACAAAGCGCATCGCGGAAGGCGTCAGAATTTGCGCAAACTCATCGTTGAGCGGGGCGCGAACCTCCACGCCTATCTCTCTCAGAGCTTTCTCCAGCATCTCTGCCATCATCCACCTCACTTTTTGACCAACTGTTCGGTCAGTATTCTACCCCATAGGGGGTTTTTGATTATACCCGATGGAGAGGGGCTTACTCCATGCAAGACTCCCTGTCTCAGGAGGTAGACTCCTCCCTGTGAGCACGCTCGACTTTGACCCGGAGACGATGCGCCAAATGGGGTATCGCATCATAGACCTGCTGGTCGACTACTGGCAGAGTTTACCTCGTCAGCCGATTGGCAGGCGCCCCACGCGGGAGGAGCTGGAGCGACTGCTTGCCGAGCCTATCCCGACCGCGCCTCAGTCCTTCGAACAGGTGCTGGTGGAGTTCCAGCAGAAGGTACTGCCCCATATTGTGCATGTGGACCATCCGCGCTACTTTGCCTTCGTGCCCGCGCCCAATAACCCGGTAGGTGCATTTGCCGATGCGCTCGCTTCGGGGATGAACATCTTTGTCGGCACATGGATGGTGGGCGCGGGCGCAACGCAGGTGGAGCGCGTGGTCATCGACTGGCTACGCCAGCTGCTGGGCATGCCCGACACGGCGGGCGGGCTGTTTGTGAGCGGCGGTTCGGTGGCGAACCTCGTCGCTCTGACCTCCGCGCGCCAGCACCAATTAGGAGAGGAGTTCTCGCGCGGTGTCGCCTATTTCTCAGATCAGACCCATTCGTGCATCGAGCGCGCCCTGCGTATTCTGGGCTTCCGCAAGGTGCAGATGCGCATCCTGCCCGCGGACGAGGCGTTTCGGTTGCCTCTGAACGCGCTCAAGGCGCAGATCGATGCTGACCGCGCCGCGGGCTATCAGCCGTTTTGCGTGATTGCGAACGGCGGCACGACGAACACGGGCGCGGTCGACCCTCTGCCTGAGCTGGTCGAACTGTGTCGTCGGGAAGGGCTGTGGCTCCATGTGGACGGCGCGTACGGCGCCGCGATGGTGCTGACCGAAGAGGGCAAGCGACTCCTGCAAGGCATCGGCGAGGTCGACTCGCTCGCCATCGACCCACACAAGGGCTTCTATCAACCGATGGCGGCGGGTTGCGTTCTGGTGCGCGAGTTCGAACATCTGCGCGACGCTTTTCGCATCCTACCGCCCTATCTGCAGGACAAAGAGCGCGGGCAAGCGGGCGTCGACCTGTGCGATTATGGCGTCGAGCTGTCGCGCGGCTTCCGTGCGCTCAAGCTCTGGATGTCGCTGAAGGTGTTTGGGTTGGAGGCGTTTCGGCAGGCGATGGAACACAATCTCCAGTTGGCGCGTTATGCTGAAATGCGATTGCGCGAGCGTGCCTATTGGCGGATTGTGTCGCCCGCCACGCTGGGCATCGTGGCGTTCCGCTACGCGCCCCCGAACCTGACCGACGAGCAAACCGACGCGCTGAACCGCGCGCTGGTGGACGCGATGCTAACGGACGGCTTCGCGCTGGTCAGCTCCACCCAGCTGCGCGGACGCGCCACCTTGCGCCTCTGCGCCCTGAACCCGCGCGCGACCACCGACGATGTGGACGAAACTATCGAACGGCTGAATCGCTTCGCTCAACGACTCACAGGAGACGAAAGATAATGAAACCGACCTCTCGCATCATTGCGCTGGCATGGCTGGTGATAGGGATAAGCACGCTTTATCTGGCGTGGCAGGGGACGCCGATGCCACTTAGCATGAAGTTTTTCGCGCTTCTGCAAGTGGCAGGGGCGATCCTGCTCCTGTTGCGTCGAGCTGTCGGCTGGCTGATTCTCATCACCATGTCGGTGTTCACGATGGTGGCAGGCATCTTCGCGCTGATGGTCGCGCCCTTCCTGCCCCCCGAAACGCTTCAGCATGCACCACGACTTGGCAATTTGGACCCGCGCTGGCTGGCAGCGCTGATGGCACTGTTGGCTTTTCTGTTTGGACGCCTCTGCTGGCTAAGCCTGCGCAACGACCCGCCCAACGAATGGCGAACGGTATAATTCAGATGGGAGCGATGAGCCGATGGTAATCGCAACTGGGCGAAAAATGAGCATCGAGGAATTCGAGCACCTCTATCTTGGCAAGCGTGCCGAGCTGAGGCGCGGGGAGGTACGCGAATATATGCCAGGCGAGAACAGGATACGCTCACAGGCGACCCCGTGTTGCCCGGCTTCCAGATAAAAGTGAGCGAGATGTTTGAGTAGCCCCTTCACAGCTCCCCACAGCGAATGGTGAAGTGGATTAGCCCCTCATCGGCGGGTGCAGAGCGCGAACTCGTATCGTTTAGAAACAGCCCGCAGTAGGCAGTCTTGAGCGTGTTGAAATCGCGCGTCGTAATCCGCAAGGGGATTCCAGAAACAAAGGTGGGATACATCATATCGGCGGGGTCGTCGCTGTGTCCGCCGATGCCGAGCGCGTGTCCGAACTCATGTGCCGCCACGCTTTGAATATCTATTGCGCTGTTCGCCTTGATGCCGATGCTGATGCTCGCGCTTACCAGCCGACCATTGGCTTGGAAAGTGTACTCGGTCAACCCGTTGCGCGTAGTCGGGTCGAAGCGCACCACAATCTGCGCCTGCTCCTGCGAATCGACGAGTTGGTAGCGGATTTTCATCTCGCTCGTCTCCACCCACTGGTCGAACCCCTGCAGGGCGAGGCTTTGGCGAATCTCGTTATAGTGCTCATCCCTCACGAAGTAGACGCGCACAGGGAAACCGCTCCAGTGGAGTAGTCGCTCCAGTTTCGGCACATAGTTGGGCGTGAAGGTCTCGGCGGTGCAGACCGCCTGCTGACCCGATTGCACGCCGCCACATCCGCTCAGCGCGAGGGCAAGTGCGCCCATCAGCCCATACAGCCATCGTCGATACATCGCCATCTCCCATTTCGGATTTTAGGCAGGAGGCTGGTATAATTTACCCTACAGGAGGCGAAACGATGAAACCGGGCATCCATCCGAAGTATGTGATTGCGACGGTGCACTGCGCGTGTGGCAACACCTTCCAGACACTTTCGACCAAAGAGGAGATACGGCTGGAGGTGTGCGCTGCGTGCCATCCCGTGTTTACAGGTGAGGGCACACGGCGCGTGGTGGACACCGAAGGGCGTGTGGAGCGCTTCATGCGCAAGTATCAGAACTACGGGAAGCAGAAATGAGCGCGCCGCAACAACGCTACTGGCGATATGGGGGGCAGGCGGTCATCGAAGGGGTGATGATGCGCAGCCCCCGCTACTTTGCGATTGCCTGCCGCGCGCCCGACGGCACGCTGATTGTGCACTCGGAACCACTCACCAACACCCTGATTGGCAAACTGCAGTTTATGAACCGCCCGCTCCTGCGCGGAGTTTTGATGCTCATCGACGCGCTGGCGCTGGGTATCCGCGCCTTGCATTTCTCCAGTCAGGTGCAGTTGCAGGGCAACACCTCTGGAAAGCCGATGCCCCGCTCGGTGCAGGATATCGCGATTGGCGCATCGGCTGCTGTCGGGCTGGGACTGGGCATCTTGCTCTTTTTTGTCCTGCCGACCCTGCTGACCGACTGGCTCAAACGCGGGGGCTGGGGCAGTTTCGAGCAGAACCTAATGGATGGGCTTCTGCGCATCACTATCTTTTTGGGCTATGTGGGGCTGGTTGGGTTCCTGCCCGACATCTATCGGGTGTTCCAGTATCACGGCGCGGAACATAAGGCGATTAACGCGCTGGAGGAGGGGTTCCCTGTTGATGTCGAACATGCGCGGGCGCAGACGCGCCTGCATCCGCGCTGTGGCACCAGCTTCGTGCTGTTGGTGCTGGTGGTGAGCATTTTCGTGTTCGCTCTGCTCGGTCGCCCGCCTGCTTACATTCGCATCCCGATGCATCTTGCGCTGTTGCCGCTGATTGCGAGCGTGGTGTACGAGGTGATTCGGTTGGCGGGGATGTTTCGGGGCGGCTGGCTGACACGGGTTCTGCTTGCGCCGGGCTTATGGAGCCAGTACCTGACCACGCGCGAGCCGACCGAGGATCAGATTGAGGTGGCAGTCGCTGCCCTGCGCGAGGTAATGGAGTTGGAGGAGCAACACGAATCGGTTGAACTGGTCGGCGCGCCCCTCACAAAAACCGCTGGAACCACTCCACCGTTGCCTGAATAAGCATCCCTTCGGCATCAGGCTCGGAAAAGATAGGTCAGATGGCGGGCGCACGCCTTCGCCCTCGGGGCAGATGGAGCACGCCCGCCATCCGCTTGCCCCGACTGGGTATCCACAGCAGTCGCTCATCCATCGACGGTAGGATACCCCATCGCAGGCGATGTGGGGAATTAGCCCCCAGTACCGAAGTTGAACAGTACAATCAGCAGGTCGGCATCGTCCACGATACCGTCACCGTTCACATCGGTGGCAGGGTCGCTGCTACCGAAGGCGAACAGCACTTGCAATAGGTCGGCATCGTCCACGATGCAGTCGCCGTTCACATTCCCCAGCGATTTCGGCACGCCACCACCGTAGCCAATCCAGTCCATGTTGTAGATACGCGCGTTCGCCAGAAAATTATCCTGTTGGATGCAAAACAGGTAGCCTCTGGCTCGCAGATAGTTGTGCTCATCGCCACCGTTAGGCACGATCCGCAGAGTGACATTATGAGGCAATAACCCCAGCGGATCGGGCTGGCAGGCGGTGCGCGTGACCAACCCTTGTAGGGAACCTTCTATACGGGTGATGTGGGCTTGTACCGTTGTCCCACCAACGGTTACCTCAATACATTGGTTCGGCTCGATCTGGGCTGTCCAGCGAATAATCGCTGAACTGCCACTGTCCGAGATGACTGTCGCTATCAGAGGAATTTGGTAGTCTAAGTTGATATCTGGTATGAGTTCTCTTAGATCGAGCAGCACATCGAGGACAACACCATCGTTATTGAGGTCTTGGAAGCTAAATGCGATGGGATCCCCTGCACTGATGGAGCCCGAGATGTTGATAGCGCCCGTAATCTCGTAGTTGCCGCTGAGGAACCGCCAGCTGACTTTACCGCCTCGTGCCAGCTCGTTCGCGATTTGCGCCGTTGACAGGCAAACGCCCATCAGCGCTATCAATAGAACGCCAAATGCCTTTGTGCTTTTCATCGCTTCACTCCTCCTCCATCGATTGAGTTGTCCCCGCAGTGATGCGGAGCGAAATTACGATTCGCCATTCTCCTTCTCGATTCCTGCCTGTTTGTCTGACGGATTGTTCGAAATTAGTCCTGCGGTTTGCAAGAGCGCCTCTCGTTCCGCGGGGGTCAGCTCACGCCATGCGCCCGGTGGGAGATTGGCGGGCAAGCGCAACGGACCGAACGCAACGCGCACCAGTCGCTGTACGGGATGCCCGACCACCGAGCACATGCGTTTGACCTGTCGTTTGCGCCCCTCGCGAATAGTAATCTCCAGTATGCTCCTCTTGCGCCCTCGCTTGAGCACGCGCACCTGTGCCGGTGCCGTTTTGCCTTCCTCCAGTTGCACCCCTTCCCTCAGCTGGCGAAGTGCACGCTCGTTGGGCACACCGCGCACCCACACACAGTAGGTCTTGGCAACCTTATAGCGCGGGTGCAGGAGCCTGTTCGCCAGTTCGCCATCGTTGGTCAGCAAGAGCAAGCCTTCGGTATCGGCATCCAGCCGACCCACAGGGAAGACAGGGCAGGGTAAACCCTTGAGCAGTTCCATCACCGTGCGCGGTGCATGCGGGTCTTTGCGCGTGGTGACATAGCCTGGGGGCTTGTTCAGCATAATATAGAGGGGCGCGGGTGGCGCCTGGAGCGGCTTGCCGTTCAGGGTGATGGTATCCCGTTCGGGGTCGATGCACATGCCCAGCGCGGCAGGCTGACCGTTCACCTGCACGCGCCCTTGACGAATCAGCTCCTCACAGGCACGGCGCGAGCCAACCCCACACCGTGCCAACCACTTCTGCAAGCGGATAAGAGCCATTTAAAAAGCGACTGGCTCCTGGGGCAGGATTCGAACCTGCAACCTGGTGGTTAACAGCCACCCGCTCTACCGTTGAGCTACCCAGGAACCTGTTCCTATTATACCACATCGGCTTATCCTTTGTCAAGGGGGGTGGGAGGCAGTTGGGTATCCTCTGCTCTTGGACGATGGGCTGGGTCGTTGTGCAGTTTCTCCTCTTTGCACTGGTGGGTGCGGTGCTGGTGTGGACGCCTTCTGCCAATTGGGGTAGCTGGCGCTGGCTCGGGGTGCCGCTCCTCATGCTGGCGGGGTTGCTCTTGATGCCCTCTTTGCTCGCGCACGGGCGCAAGCTCACGCCCCTCCCTGAACCGAACCCCGAGCTTGGCTTGCTTCAAACGGGCATTTATGCCCATATTCGCCATCCGATGTATGCGGGGCTGATCGTGCTTGTGTTCGGGCTGGCGTTGGTGTGGCAAAAGCCGTGGGGGCTGGTGGGCGGGGTCGCCTTGACTGTGTTTTTCAACCTCAAGGCGCGAGAAGAGGAGCGCCACCTACGGCAACGCTATCCTGAGTATGCCGAATATCAAGGGCGCACAGGGCGTTTTTTACCGCGAATGTTCCGCCCCAGAACAAAATAAGAAGGGCTTCCGTTACCTGTCCTTCCCACCCACAGGCGCTGCCGTTTTGACCTCGGTTTTGGGAGCGTCGTAGCGGCGCGGGCGCGGCTTAATCAGGTGCGTATCGACTGGCTCGTACTCGATGATGGGTCCCTCGGGTGTCCACCGCGCCAATGTGGTCTTGAGGAAGCGCTCATCGTCGCGCTGGGGGAATTCAGGCTTGTAGTGCGCCCCGCGGCTCTCGTCGCGTGCGAGCGCGGACGCCGTGATGCAAATCGCCAGCTCCAACTGGTGCTGGAGCGTGCGCACGAACGGGATGACCTGGTTCGTCCAGCCCAGATGGTCGCTGATGTTCGCCCGCTTGACCCGCTCGCGTAGATCCTTGAGCCGTTCGAGAGTCTGCTGGAGGCGCGCGTTCTCGCGCACCACCGTCACATTCTCATCCATCAGGGCGCGCATCTCATCGGCGAGCTTGTAGGGGTTCTCGGAGCCGTCGCGCGCGCCGATTTCACGGAACTGCTCCTCGTGGCGCTGTTGCTCTAATTCAAACAGGCGCGCGGGCATATCGAAAGCGGAGGTCTCCAGGCTCTTGATATACTCCACAATCGCGGGACCGGCGACCTCGCCACCGAAGAGGCAGCTCAGAAGCGAGTTCGCGCCCAGTCGGTTCGCCCCGTGATACTGATAGTCCACTTCGCCCACCGCATACAGCCCGGGGATATTGGTCATCTGGTTGCGCGGGTGGACGGGTTCCATCAGCCCGTCGCCATTTGTCGCGTAGTCGACCCATAGTCCGCCCATCGAGTAGTGCTGGGCGGGGTAGACGCGCATCGGCACCTCGCGTGGGTCTTCACCCATGAACTTCAGGTAGATTTCGAGGATGCCCCACAGCTTGCGTTCGACCTGTTCGCGCGGTAGGTGCGTGATGTCCAGATAGACCTGATTCTTGCCTTGGATACCGCGCCGCTGGTTCACGCATATATCGAAAATTTCACGCGAGGCGATATCGCGTGGCACGAGGTTGCCGTAGGCGGGGTACTTCTCCTCGAGGAAGTACCAGCGGTCGCTTTCGGGGATGTCGCGCGGGTGGCGTTTGTCGTAGGGGTCTTTGGGCACCCAGACACGCCCGCCCTCACCGCGCACACCCTCCGAGATCAGTCGGCACTTGTCCTCGCCCGGAATGGCGGTCGGGTGAATCTGAATGAACTCGCCGTTGGCATAGTAGGCACCTTGCTGGTAGCAGATGCTGGCGGCGCTACCCGTGCAGATGATGGAGTTGGTCGTGTTCTTGAACAGCATGCCCGGTCCGCCGGTGGCAATCACCACCGCTTCCTCGCGGAAGGCGCGAATCTCCATCGTGTGCAGGTTCTGGGCGACCAGCCCGCGGCAGATGCCTGTGTCGTCCAGCACCAGTCCGATGAACTCCCAGCCCTCATATTTGGTCACGCGCCCTTCCACCTCCCAGCGGCGCACCTGCTCGTCCAGCGCGTAGAGCAGTTGCTGTCCTGTGGTGGAGCCGGCGAACGCCGTGCGGTGATGGCGCGTGCCACCGAACCGCCGGAAGTCCAGCAAGCCTTCGGGCGTGCGGTTGAACGGCACACCCATGCGGTCGAGCAGGTAGATGAGCGCGGGCGCGCGTTCGCACATGCGCAACACGGGCGGCTGATTCGCCAGAAAGTCGCCTCCGTAGATGGAGTCGTCGAAGTGAATCCAGGGCGAGTCGCCCTCGCCTTTGGTGTTCACCGCGCCGTTGATCCCACCTTGCGCACATACCGAGTGCGAGCGCTTCACAGGAACCAGCGAGAACAAATCCACATGCACGCCTGCCTCGGCTAACTTAATCACGGTCATCAGACCGCCTAAACCACCGCCAACAACAGCAACCTGACGCTTTGCCATCTTATTGACCTCCTTCCGTGTGGAGGGGCGAGGGAATGGGTTCGTGCATGAAGAAGCCCGCTAAGGCAGTCAGCCCCAGCGCAGAGAGCAGAACGAAACCCACCATGCACCAGCGATGGAGCGTGCGCTGTGCCCGCTCGCCCACCGTGAAGCCCCAGCGGATGCAAAAGTTCCAGACGCCGTTGAACAGGTGATAGGAACTGGCAATTACACCCAGCGCATACACGACCACCAGCCACGGGTTCTGGAACTGCGCCTGCATCCCCGCGTAGTAGATGTCCGTGCCGTACAGCTTGTGACTAATCGAAGTGGAGTAGACATGGTACAGTAGGAAGAAGAAGATATAGACCCCGCTGACCCGCTGGAGCGTGTAGGCAAGGTTCTCGCTGAAGCGATAGCGGTAGATGTTCGCCTTGCCATGATAGGTAATCACGAAGCCGTACAGCGCGTGAAACAGCAAGGGCAGAATCACCAGAAGTAGCTCCATCGCGTACAGCACCGGCTTGGGCAGAATCACATTGAAAAAGTAGACAATCGCATTAAAATATTTGGGTCCCATCGCGGCGAAAGAGTTGAAGAACAGGTGCTGGACGAGATAGTAGCCGACGGGGAAGATGCCCGTCAGCGAGTGGAGTTTGTGCAGGGTGTAGTTATCGCCTTTGAAGCCCTCGCGCCAGTTCGCCTTCGGTGCCGTTTGCACGCCCATCGCTTGTCCTCCAAATTTGGGATTATACCCAATCGGGGTAAAATGGTGGTGATGGCGCTCAACCCGGCTCGGCTGAAGGCGAGATTGGACGCAATCTGTGAGCGGTTTCACGGTGTGATGGGCTACAGCCTCTACCATACCCGCCACCAGCACCGTCTGAACCGCTTGGGCGACGAGATTTTTCCGACCGCCAGCACGATAAAAACCGCCGTCATGGCGAAGGCGTTCGAGGAGATCGACGCGGGACGCCTGAGCTACAGCGAATCGCTCCCCATCACGCCCGACGACATTCGCGACGGCGCAGGACTGCTCCAGTTCTATCGCGAGAAGCAGTCTGTGCCCGTCAAGATGCTCCTGCATCTGATGATTACGGTGAGCGATAACACCGCCACAGTGATCCTAACGCGGCGGCTGGGCACGGTCGAGGTAAACCGCTATCTACAGCGACTGGGTCTAAAGCACACCCGCCTGCTGATGTTGCACCCGCCCGATGATATGGAGCTGAAGGCACTGCGCGACCGCTGGGGCATGGGCATGTGCACACCGAACGAGATGGTCGAGCTACTCGATGCGATTCGCACGGGCAGAGCGGGCACGCCCGCCGCCTGTGACCGCATGCTACGCATCCTGTCGCACCAGTTCTATGACGATTTGATTGGCAGTAGCGTGCCCCCATGGGTGGTTGCTGTCACCAAATCGGGCGCGATCGAGCGCTCCCGCTCGGACACAGGGATTGTGTTCAGCCCGTCAGGCGCGTATATCTTGGCGGTGTATACCAAAGAGGCGGAAGATACGCGCTGGTCACCCGATAACGAGGGCGAGGTGGCGATTCGCGAGGTGGCACGCGAAGTGTGGCGGTTCTATCACCCGCGCGAGAAATGGCAACCGCCCGCTGGGATGGAGCGCTACATGCCCGATTAGAGGAGACCACCATGCGCTACGACCTTAATGGCTCCACAGAAGGCACGACAACCGAAGGCGTCGGCTCAGTTGGCGGGGAGGGAAGCGGTGCGACCACCCGCGCGGAATCGTTTCTGCAAAAGCCCACCGCTGAGCAGATACGCGCCTGGCTGGGACTGGAGCCTCAGCGCATCGTGCGTGCCTCCATCCCGCTGATCGCGGTTGGAATTTTCGCCTTGCTGTTCGTGATGAACTTCCGCGTGGTGGTCGTGGAGGGGCATTCGATGGAGCCGACCTATCACTATGGTCAGCGCGTGCTTGTTACATCGGCATACTGGCTGTTCGGTCCGATTCGCAAGGGCGATGTGGTGGTGATTGAGCTGCCCGGTAGGGCGTACCTAATCAAACGGGTGGTGGCGCTGGGCGGTGAGGAGGTGCCGCGCCGATACTGGGGACCCTCTATCTTTTCGATGGGCACGCGCGTGCCGCCGGGCAAAGTGTATGTGGTGGGCGATAATCTGGAGCGCTCGGAGGACAGCCGTCAGTTGGGGGCATTTCCCATCGTGTGGGTGCAGGGCAAGGTGGTGGGCGGGTATCGGGAGGTGCGGTGAGTCGCTGGGACAATCTGCGTGCGGAATGGGCAGGTCGGCAGATGCGATTCGTGCCCGCCGAGAGGCATCTCGGTGGTCAGACGGGTCGGACAGCACGGACGGTTCGGGCAGAAGCGCGCTATGTGGTCGTGCTGATTACTGATGGCGCGCGCCCGCCTCGCTTTCTGCTGGCAGAGATTGCTGGACGGGGCTACTGTGTGCCCAGTGGGCGCATCGAGGCGGGCGAATTGCCTGAAGAGGCGGCACGGCGCGAGGCATACGAGGAGGCAGGCGCGATTGTGGGCAGGCTCGAACGGCTCGGCTACTATCGGCTCCAGCCATGCTCGCCAAACGAACCCGACGAGTGCATCGCGCCCGTGTTTCTGACCCAGCTGGAGCGGCTGGAACCTCTGCCCGACGGCTCGGAATCGCGGGGCGTGCGCTGGGCAACCCTCGACGAACTGCCCGCGCTCTATTATCAATGGTCGCCTCTGTTAGAAGCGGTGTTCCGCTATGCGTGTGAGCGAAACAGGGAAACGGGTTCGGAACGGCAGGATTAGGCTCAGTGTGCGCCTGCCGCGCTGGCTGGCGTTGGCGGTCGGCTCGCAGGCGTGCGCACTCGCGCTCGCGCCGTGGCTAATGGGGAGCCTCTATGTCGGACCGCGCCCCGTCGCGCCCGATAATGTGCTGAGCGGGCTGTTCTGGACGGGCGATTTCCCGCTGATGGGCGCGTTGCTCGTGGGCGTCGCCATCTTGGTCGGACTGCTTCTGTGTGGCTGGCATGTGGCGATGTGGCGACTGCCCATCGGACGGGTCGCTTTACCGTTCGCCCTTCTGCTGTTCTGGATGGCGCTGTCCGCCGTTGTGAACGGCTCTGGCTGGTATGGCTTGCGACGCCTAACCGAATGGAGCCTCGCCTTCGTCCTTCTGCTGGTCATTGTTGCAATTGTGCGACGCTCTGCAAGTGCCCACACAATCATTATCGCGCTGATTGCCACCGCGACGCTCATCAGCCTGCGTGCCTGCACCGAGTATGCCCTCAATCGGTTGATGGGCATATCGAACTGGCGCGTGTTCGCAAGCTTTTTCAATCCGAACTTGCTGGCGGGCTATTTGGCGATGACCGCGCCCTTCACGCTGGGGGTACTGCTTGCTGTGGGTCGGACAGGTCGGACGGTTCGAACAGGTCAGAGGGGTCCGACAGATCCAACCGTTTGGACAGCCCTGCTGACGGTCGCGTTGTGGCTTCAGCTCAGCGCGTTGGTGCTGACCGGCTCGAGGCTGGGCGTGCTGACGGCTCTGGGCGGGATTCTGGTCTTCCTTGCGCTTGCGCTCTGGTGGAAGGTGCTCACGCGCGATTTGCTGTTGCGCCTTGCGTTGGTGGGCGTTCTGCTGTTGGGCGTGGTGTGGCTGAGCCTGCCGACCGCCCAACGCCTGACCCCACAGGCAGCATCTCAGGATGTGCACTCTGGCTCGTTCCGCTTAGAAACTTGGAAGGGCGTGATACGCATGGTTCTTGCAAATCCCGTGATGGGCGTGGGCACAGGCGCGTTCGAGTGGCGCTATCCGCGCTACGCGGAGGTCGGCTTCACGCGCCTGGCGCACAACAGTTACCTCGATTTGGCGAGCGAGGCGGGCATCCCTGCGTTGCTCCTTTTGCTGGCGTTGGGCATCGGGTGGCTGACCCGTGCCCTCCAGCCCGAACTGCCACCACCCGCCCAGAGCGAAGCCAAGTCCTCCTATTCGCCTCCAACTCCGCGCCCCTCGCTCTTCGACTGGCGTCCCATTCGGCTGGGCATCGTGGCGGGCGTGGCGGCAGGTGCTACGCACAATTTTGTCGATTCGGACCTCGCCTGCGCAGCTAATCTGCTCACGCTGACAGGGCTGCTCGCGCTGGGGCTGGCGTTGGCGATCGATGGGGTCTACACAATCCCGCTCGGTGTGATTGAGCGTCGTGGCACCGTGCTGGTGCTGTCCGCAGCGCTCGGATTGAGCCTTGCCAGTGCGGGACTGGGCGAACTGCACGCTCATGTGGCGCGCTACGAGATGCTGGTGGGACATATTCCACAGGCGATCGAACGGCTAAGCAGAGCGCGTTCGCTGGATGCGACCAACCCCGACTACCTCATGGATGCGGGCGAACTGTACTACGCGCAAGGCAGGCGCGACACCGCTTTCACCCTGATGGAGCGCGCTGTCCAGCTCAAGCCGTCGCCCCAATTCTGGTATCGGCTGGGACTCTACTACGCGCTCGAAGGGAAACGCGACCAGGCACGCGCCGCGTTCGAACAGGTACTCCAGATCGACCCGAACAGCCTGCCCGCCCTGCTCAAACTGGCGCGACTGGAAACGCCCGACCCCTCTATGCCCATGCTGACGCCCAAAGCGCGAGCATACTATGAGCGTGTCCTCCAGCTGGAACGCAGTCCCTACGGACAGGTGCGTGCCGTGCCGGAGATGGTGGAGACGGCTTACGGCTTTGCGCATCTCGCACTGGCACGCCACTATGAGGAGGCAGGCGACCCCACGCGCGCTCGGACGGAATATGAATCGGCACTTCGCGTGTTCCGTGCCTATCGCGAGCGCACCTTGCCCTTCAATCGGATGGGCAAGGAGGTGGGATTGTACAACCCGGAGCGCGAGCAGACGATTCTGGAGGCGCACCGCCGGACCTTAGAAGGACTCATCCGCCTACTGGAACAGCAGGGCGAACCGACCCAAGCCCTGCGTGAGGAATATGCCCGACTCACCGAGTTTTAGCGGGGTATACTCTAACGCCGTAGGGAGAGAAGGGACGGGGTAAATCCCCACTCACCCCTGCCCTTCCTCTCCCACGGGGAGAGGAAGGGAGCCAGCCCCCCCTCTCCCTCTGGGAGAGGGGCAGGGGTGAGGGCTTCACTGGGAGAGGGGTCGGGGGTGAGGGCTGAAAAGGGACAAGGGGTAGGGCTTCAACCCATGCGGATACTGGAAATCGTTTCGGGCAGGGATGCGTGTGGGGCAACAATCCATACGCTCCAGATAGCGAAGGCACTTCACCAACGCGGGCACGACCTCTATCTGCTGGGGCGACCGAGCGCGTGGGTAGTCCAACAGGCACAGGCGTTCGGAATCCCCACCCTCGAATCGGACATGCGTCGCCTACCCCTGCACGATTTGCGTGCCACCGCCCGATTCTGCCACGAGAAGGGCATCGAAGTGGTGCTGGCGCATATGTCACGAGCGAACAATTTTGCCGTGTGGCTGAGCCGTTTAACGGGCATCCCTGCGGTTCTGCGTGCCCATGCGCATACCCTCCACTTCCACTGGCGCATGGCAGACCACATTCTTGCCGTCTCGGAAGAGACACGACGCTATCACATGCGCTACAATCGCGTCCCGCCCCACAAAATCAGCACCGTGCACGGCTTCATCGAGCCAGAGCGACTCACAATAGCGGACAAAAACGCGCGTCAGCAGGTGCGCATGGAACTGGGGCTGGAGCCTTCCGCGTTCGTGGTGGGGGTGGTGGGCAACATCATTCCACGCAAGGGTCAGCTCTATCTGGTGCGTGCGCTATCACAAGTGGTGCGCGAGGCGCCACAAGTGCGATTGCTTCTGATTGGGCAGGTTCATCCGCCGCGCTACGGTAGACTGATTGAGCGCGAGATTGCCCGATTGGGGCTGGAACCCTATGTGCGCTGGCTGGGCGTGCGCAGGGATGTGCCGCGCCTCCTGCAGGCGATGGATTTGTATGCCCTGCCGACACTCAATGATATGCTGCCGATGGCACTGCTGGAGGCGATGTGGATAGGTCTGCCCGTGCTGTCTACGACGGTGGGCGGTATTCCTGAGGTGGTGCGCGACGGCATCGAAGGCTGGCTGGTGCCGCCCTGCGCCCCCGATGCCCTTGCACGCGCCCTGCTGGAGGCGATTGAGAAGCCCGACGAGCGGTTCCGCCGCGCCCAAAACGCCCACCAACGCATCGTCGAGCAGTTCACCGCAGACCAGAAAGTCCCTGAAATCGAGGCGATTCTGGCGAGACATTTAAAGGGTGTTGCCGTCTCATAGAGGCAGGGGATGGCGCGCAACTGCCGAATCGTTTCGGGTACAATTCCTGTACCCTGCAGGAGATTGGGCGCAAGGCGCGAATGGAAGCAGGAATTCTATGGTGCAGAAGGAATCGGGTACACCCGAGACAACGGCAGGAATCGCATCATGCCAGATGAATTGACAGGAGCTAACCGATGGCGAAACAACCGAGCACGGCAGTCGGGATCGATATCGGCACGCGCTTTATCAAGGTGGCGGAGGTGCGGGTGGGCAAGCCACCTGTGCTGACCAATGTGGGCATCGCGCCCACCCCTGAAGGCGCGGTCGACGCAGGTGGCGTGATCGACAAGGGCGCGGTCGCCGCGACCATCAAGCGTCTGCTTGCCGACACAGGCATCGGCACCAAGCAGGCGGTGTTCGCGCTCGCAGGACAGAACGCGGTCGTCGTGCGCATCCTCGAAGTGCCGCGCATGAACCCCGTCGAACTGCGCAGCCATATGGACTGGGAGATTCAGCGCAACATCCCCTTCGCGGACACGCGCGTGCAGTCCGCCTACGAAATCATTCATCGCCCAGGCGAAGACCCGTCCGACCCGAACATGGAGGTGGTGCTGGCGGTTGCCCAGCAAGACGCGGTGGACGGGCTGGTCGAAATTGCCGACAAGGTGGGGCTGGAGCCGTACGCCATCGATGTGGAGCCGCTTGCGCTGGGACGCAGTCTGATTCTCAGCCAGCCTGATATGCAGCAGGGCGCGGTGGTGGTGATTAATCTGGGCGCGAGCGCGACCTCCATCGATATTTATGATCGCGGACTGCTGAGCTTCCCGCGGGTGCTGCCCACGGGGGGCGAGATGATGACCCGTGCGGTGGCGGATCGGCTGATGTTGCCCGAAGCGGAGGCGGAGCAGCTGAAGGTGCAGCTGGCGGAGGTGCTGATGGACCAGGTGCCGTTTGGCACGCCGTTCGGTGCGCCCGGCGGCTTCTACACGCCCACCCTGGGCGGCACCTCGCCCACCATTCCCCCCGGCATGCCCTTCGCAGGCGGCGAACCCTCGCCAATCCCGGGGCTGAGCACGCCCGAAGGCGAGGCAGAGACGCCACCTGAAACGCCACCCGAGACCCCACCCTCGCCCTTCGAAACGCCCACCGCGCCTGAACCCGTATTGCCCGCGGCGCAACCTGCAACCGATGCACGCAAAACCCAAGTGTTTCAAGCCATCTACCCACTGCTGGAGGAGCTGGTGAGCGAAATCCGTCGCTCGGTCGAATATTTCCGTAGCCGCCACTCGAATGTGGAAATCGGACATATTCTCTTGTGCGGCGGTGGCGCGGTCATTCCGAACCTCGATCAGTTTATTGCCACCTCGATTGGCATCCCAACCACGGTGGCAAACCCACTGCGCGGCGTGCAACTGAATGTGAAGCGGCATGGACCCGAATATGTCGCTGCGCATGCGCATCTGCTCGCCGTCGCGATTGGGATGGGCCTGCATCCCTGCTTTTGAGGAGGCACACCGACGATGAAGCTGAACCTTGTTCCCGATTATGTACGCCAACGGAAACTAAACAAACAGATTGTGGCGCTACTCATAGCGCTTTTCGTGGTGGTGAACGCGGCGATGGTGTTCTGGATGCTCCAGACCCAAAGCCGTCTGGCGGAACTGCAGGATGAGAAAGCCATGCTGGAAGCGCAGGCGAGCCAAGTCGATCAATATGTTCAGCAGGCGCAGGGGCTGGTCAAAACGGCAGAGCTGACCCTGGCGAAGGCGGAGTTTGTGAAGATGGTTCAGCGCCATAACCTGCGCTATCCGGAGCTGTATGGTGAGGTGGCGCGGTACACCTCGCCGCGCGTGCGCTATTACCAGCTGCAGGTGGCGCAGGGCAATCAGCTCCAAATCACCGCCTTCACCAAAGGTCCCAAAGAGATTGGGCTATATCTGCAGACGATGTATGAATGCCCGCTGTTCAGCGCGGTGAGCCTGACCACGCAGACGCCGGGCTACGCGCCGGGCGGAACGACGGGGGCGGTGCCGGGCTTTGGCGGCGGCTTTGGGGGTGCGCCTCCAGGACCCACCATCGGTGGCTTAGCCGGCGCAGCAGGTGCGGGCGCACCGCCACCTCCCCCGCCGCCCTCCTTTGGCGGACTCGGTGGGGGCACAGGCGCCACGGGTCAAGCCACTTCGCCCGCTGGACTGATGCAGTTTCAGGTGGTCGCCGTGCTGAAGGAACCCGTCAACCCCGTTCAACCGCCTCCTCAGCTGGGTATCGGGGCAACAGGCGGAATCGGCGGTGGACCCGGACTGGCTCCCGGACTTGCACCGGGCGCGGCACCTCCAGCGGGCTTGGGTGGACGCGGAGGCGTCGGCATCTGAAGGAGCAACAGCCATGAAAGGTCTAACCCTCTTTGCGAAGGTGTCTATCGGGCTGGTCTCGACCATCGTGGTGGCGGCAGCCATCTTCCTGCTGGGCATCCGCCCCACCGCGCAGAACATCGCCTATCACGAGACCTATAACGAGAGCCTGCGGCAAAAGGTCGCCATGATCCCGCAGGCACAAGCGCTGGTAAGAGACGCCGAGCGCAAGGTGAAAGAGGCGCAAGCGGCGCTGAAGGTCATCCAGCAGAAGCGCATGCCCAAAAGCACTATTAATCTTGCCAATCGCCTGCAAGCATGGGTGCAGTGGCACGAGATGGTGCGCGAGATTGGCAAGAAGCTGGAGGCATGGCCCATCAAAACAGGGGTTCAACCCCTTTACACCGTGCAACTGCCCGGTCCGCCCACCGACCCGAACCAAATCCCGGAGTTGGCACTGGTGTTCCCAATTGGACAGGTGCAGGTACGCGCCTCCTCCTTTGAAGCCCTGCTCAACCATGTGCGCAAGTGGAACGAAGTGCCCAATCTGCTGGTGCTGGTCGATGGATTGGCGATTCAGGGCACCAGCCCGAACCTGATCGGAACCTACACCCTGACCATCTTCGTCTATCCTTTGGGACCTGCGGGAGCGCAGGTGCCTTCGGGCAGTGGGGGCGGTGCAGGCGGCGGGATGCCGGGTGGCATGGGCGGCGGATTCGTCGGTCCGCCACCAGCGGGCGGTGCGCCACCCGCTGGGTTCGGACCCGGCATCTGAACAGGGGGCAAGCATGGTACAATCTATTACAGGGAGTGGAGCCGTATGAAAAAAGAAACACAGATTGCGTTAGCGGTGGCGGTGGTGCTGTTGGTGGTGATTGCCATCGTGGCGGTCTTCATGCTAACGGGCGGCGGGGGTACGGATTCGACGGTGACCCCGTCACCTCCAGTGACCCAGCCGCCCAGCATAACGCCACCCACTGGTCCGACGAATGCACAGCCTCCAATGACCGCGATGGCACCGCCCCAGCCCCCAACCGCTCCCAAGCCGGCGGTTCGCCCGCGCAAGGATCCGTTCGCGCTATTGCCTGAAGAAGTGGAGGCGATGCAGGAAGATGCGTTTACCCGCGCGCCCTTCGCGCTGGTTGCCAGCCCGCCTCCCCCGCCCAAGGTGGAGATACCCGAACCGTATGAACCGCAGCCTCGGCGGCGCATCGCAGGTATCATTCTGGGGCAGACCGTCTCGGCGATTCTGGAGCAGGAGGGCGAGCTGCCTCAGATTGTCTATCCGGGCGACATGGTCGGCGAATTTCGCGTCGCGGCGATCACACCAGAAGGGGTCATTCTGAGGCGGTCGAAAGGGAATCCGCGCGAGGTGCGCGTGCCTCTTGAGCCTCCCAGCGTCGCCACAGCGGGTGGCGCGCCCGCCGGCAGAGGACCAGGCGCACCCGGAGCGCCCGGCATGCCCGGCGCCCCTGCCCCCGGCATGGGCGCACCCGCAGGCGGACGCGGCGGCGGACCACGGGGCGGCGGCGCTCCTGGTATCTGAGCGCATGAAACCAAACGGTTTCTGGAGCGTATAACTCTTTGGAGGTACGGAACGATGATACGGAAACGGATGTGGCTGATTGTAGCAGGACTACTGCTCAGCGGTGCTGTTGCGCTGGCGCAAGAGGGCGGACAGCCCGACCTGTCGCAAAAGCGCGTCACGGTCAAGTATGACCAGGCGGACATCCGCTATGTGCTGAAGCAGCTGTTCGAAAGCGTCGGCGCGAACTATTCGATCGACCCACAGGTGCAGGGCACGGTGACCGTCTCGCTGACCGATGTGCCCTTCGAAGTGGCGCTGAACACCATCTTGCGCCAGCTCGACCTGACCTACCGCATCGAGAGCGGTGTCTACTATGTCACCGTGCGCAAGCCCGAGGAGCCGACACCCTCCACTGCCCCAACGCCAACCGAAGAGGCAGGTACTCAGGTGAACCTACCTGAGAAAATCCAGCTGAATACTGCCAATCCGTACCTGGTCGCCGCGTTGTTGGGCGCAACCGTTGTGCCCTACAGCCAGTATGAGCTGTCCAGTGGCGGTTTTGGCGGTCTCGGTGGCTTTGGCGGCTTCGGTGGCTTCGGTGGCTTTGGCGGCTTCGGTGGCTTCCCCGGGGGTGGCTTTGGCGGTTTCGGCGGCTTCGGTGGATATGGCGGTTTCGGTGGCTTTGGCGGTTTCGGTGGCTTTGGCGGTGGCGGCTTTGGTGGCTTTGGCGGCTTCCCCGGAGGCGGTGGCTTCGGCGGCGGATTCGGACGCGGAGGTGGCGGCTTCGGGGGTGGCTTCGGACGCTGAGCGAACCGTTCCCTGCCAATCGCTTTGCAGGGGGCTGAGTCTCCCCTCAGCCCCTTGTTGTATCAGCCGTGGAGGAGGACAGGCACAATGAGAAAAGAGGTGCGACGGATCGTAGTCACAAATGTCGTGGCAGGCTTGCTCACCTTGCTTGCCTGGGGCACAGACCAGCTGGTCAGCGTGAATCTGATGGACGCGGACCTCATCCCTGCAGTGCGTGCAATTGCCCAACAAGCGAATGTGGAGGTGGTATTTGAGCCAACCGATAAACCTTACCAAAAAATCAGCTTTCTGAAGCTGGAGCGCAAGCCGTTTGAGCAGGTGCTGGGCTACATCTGTCAGTCGGCAGGCGCAACCTACCGCAAGGAGGCAAATGGGGTCTATGTGATTGGTCCGAAACGCCCACAGCCCGAAAAGCAGCCCGCGGTTGCCCCGACACCAGTGGCGGAGGCGCCCAAACCCCAGATTATCACCGAGCGAATCCCTCTGCGCTACAGCCGCCCATCGGACATTGTGCGCCTCATCTACACCGAGATGATGACCGATGACCCCTTTGCAGAGCTGCGCGACTTTTTTAACCGCACCCTGCAGAACAGCGCGCCCGGCATGCGAACGACCATACCTCCTGCTGTGCCTTTGAAGGTCGATGGCACACCGGCATTGCCTTTCAATGCCACTCTGCCGACAAATCCAGCAACATCCGCCCAGCCGTCTCCAACCACAGGGGAGGAACAGTTTGTCGGCGGGCGCGGCGGACGCGGGTTCGGTCAACCCGGCGGCTTTGGTCAGCCGGGCGCGCCAGGGGGCTTTGGTCAGCCGGGTGGTCCAGGCGGCTTTGGACAACCCGGAGGACCAGGTGGCTTGGGTCAGCCAGGTGGAGGCATCAGCATTTTCCAGCCTGAAGGGTTGCAAGGCATCTTTGCCAACGATGCCGACAACTCGCTGATTGTGCAGGGCACGCCCGAAGCCGTCGAGTATATCCGGCGCATCCTGCGTTTCATCGACATCGCGCCGAAGCAGGTGCTCATCCGCGCTGAGTTCATCACCGTCTCGCGCAACGATGCCGAAAAGTTCGGCATCGACTGGAACCTGGCGCGTGTTAACCTAACAGCAGGCGCAAGTGGTATGGCGGATCGCACGGCACCCGTCTTTGTCAACTATGCCACTGGCAACCTCGCGGCGAATCTCCGTGCGCTGTTGAGCCAAGGGCGCGGGCGCGTCGTGAATGCGCCTATCGTCACCACGATGAACAATAGCCCGGCGACCGTCGTGTTCTCAACGACGGACTACATCGAGCAGCAGTTCGTGATTTTCGACCAGAACGGGCGTCCCACCACCTTTACGCAACCTATTCCCATCCCTGTGCCCACTCAGCTGACCGTCACACCGCGCGTGAACGCCGACGGCACCATCACTCTAACGCTCTTCCCACAGATATCGACCGTTGGGCGCGTGCAGGTGGGCACGAACCTGCTTCCGCGATTCGATACCCAATTCGTGTTCACCGTGCGCCGCATCAAAAATGGGGAGACGATGGTGATTGGCGGACTGGTCAGCCGAACTGACAATAGCACGACCCTGAAAGTGCCTATCTTGGGCGATTTGCCGATTATCGGGCAGTTCTTCCGCAGCAAGGATCGGGCAATTGTGGAGAATGAACTGCTCATCTTCGTCACGGCAACCGTGATTGAAGAGGATTCACCTTCTGGCGGGCTGACGCCCTAAGAGGCAAAGTAGCTTGGGCATCTTGCCCATCAGGCGTAGCACGGGCGTCTCGCCCGTGCAACAAAGTAGCTTGGGCATCCTGCCCATTTAGCCTGCTTCGCTTCAGCAGGGGTTTACGCAGCCCCTGCTGAATTTTATGGGGCGATGCGCTTCCTCTTTCTGACGGGCAATATGGGCGCGGGCAAAAGCACGATTGGGCGTGCCCTCGCCCAACAGTTGGGCTGTCCCTTCTATGATCTGGACGCCTTGATTGAGGCGGAGGCGGGCGTGCCCATCGCCCAGATATTCGCCCAGCACAGCGAGCCGCACTTCCGCCAGATGGAACGCAGGCAACTGCGTCGACTTGCAAAACAGCCCGCAGGCATCGTGGCGACAGGGGGCGGAATCGTGCTGGAACCTCAGAACCGCGCATGGATGCGCCAGCACGGCTGGGTGGTCTATCTGCATGCCCGTCCCGAAACACTGGTGGAACGCATCGGCGACGATAAGACACGCCCGTTGCTCCAGACCGCCGACACGCCCCTGCACGCGCTCCAGCGTATCGCCCACCAGCGCGAACCGCTCTATCGCGAAGCCGACTGGGTGATAGAGACCGACGCGCTGACCCCTGAGCAGGTGGTGGAGCAACTCCAGTGCTTGATGTCGCCCACGCCCGAGTCGCCCCTGCGCCTGACCGCACCCCGCAGCGAGATTCTCCTCGCGCCCGGCATTCGTCATCATGCAGTGCCTCATCTGCTGGAACGCCTTGTGCCCAGCCGCGCCTTCGTGTTGACTCATCCGGTGCTGAGAACGGCAGGCGAAGCGCTTGAGCAGGCGTTGCAGGCACATGGCGTGCCCACCGAGTTGCTCATGCTCCCCGCAGGCGAGCGGTTTAAGACCCTGCGCGTGGCAGTGCGCCTCTATCGGGCACTCCTCAAGGCGCAGATGGATCGGCGCAGTGTGCTCATCGTGCTGGGCGGTGGCGTGCTGGGCGATCTGGGCGGCTTCGTCGCCGCAACCTATATGCGCGGAATTCCCTTCGTGCAGATGCCCACCACCCTGCTGGCGCAGGTGGATGCCAGCATCGGTGGCAAGGTCGCCATCGACTTGCCCGAAGGCAAGAATCTGGTCGGCGCGTTCCATCAGCCTCTGCTGGTGCTAACCGACCCTGAACTGCTGACCTCGTTGCCCACGCGCCAAATGCGTAGCGGGCTGGCAGAGATGTTCAAGTATGGGGCTGTGCTGGATCGGGGGCTGTGGCGACGCCTGCAAACGCTTATCGCCCAGCGGGTCGTCAGCCGACGGCGCATTCGCAAAGACCCCGCCGAATGGTTCCTGCCGATTGCTCGCTGTGTCAAGATAAAAGCGCGGATTGTGACGCAAGATGAACGCGATGAGACGGGTCAGCGTGCGCTGCTCAACTTCGGACATACCGTCGGGCACGCGATCGAATCAGCGCTGGGCTATCGTCAGTGGCTGCACGGCGAGGCGGTCTCTGCAGGGATGTGCACAGAGGCGATATTGGGCGCACTACTTGGCATCACGCCTGCCGAAGTGGTGGACGAACTGCATCAGACCCTTCAGGCGGTGGGCTTGCCCACACGCTTACCGCCCCTGCCCGCCGAGCAACTGCTGAAGGCGATAAGGCACGACAAAAAACGGGTAGGCGCACGCCTGCAGGTGGTCCTGCTGAGCGCGCTGGGAGAAGCGCAGCTCGTGCACGATGTGCCCCTCTCTGCGATGCAGGAGGCACTCAAGCGATGCGGAGCGCAATAGCCGTCGGCTGGCTCATCGTGGCGGTGCTGGGTGGACTCTGCGGAAGCTGGTGGAACCTGGGTCCCGATGACCCACTCGCACGGCTTGGGATGACGCTCTATGCCCTCCTGCTTACCGTGAGCCTAATTTCCGCAGTACTGGCATATTTGAAGGAGACGAAACCATGAGGGTCGTTCAGACAAGTCGGACGGTTCGAGCAGGGATGTTCCTCCTCTGCCTGCGTATCGCCTGCGCCCAGACTTTGGACGCGCCCCTCGCCCCTGCTTTCCCCTCGCGCTTCACGGCTGCCGTTCGTCGGGAGGGCTATGTGGAGTATCGGCTGGAGTTCCCCAGCGCGTTCGTCAGTCCGTATCCAGCGAACAACACGGTGCATGCCCGATGGCTCCTGCCACTTGGTACCCCCTCCCGGCAGGTTCCCCCCACCAGCGGGGGGAACCTGCAGACGCCTTATGCAGAACGCCTGCCCGTCGTGATTCTGTTGCATAGTCTGGGCATTCGTCAGCCGGAGCTGGAACTGGCGCTGGCACGCGAGCTGGTTCGGCATCGAATGGCGGTGCTGTTGCTGACCCTGCCGTATCATATGGAGCGCACGCCGCCCGGCTACGACAGTGGCGACCTCATCTTGGAGGGCGATGTGCCCCTCTTGCGGGGCGCGCTGATTCAGGCGGTGTGGGATGTGCGGCGCGCGGTGGACTGGCTTACGCGCCAGCCTGAGGTGGACAGCAGGCGCATCGCGTTGGTGGGTATCAGTCTGGGCGCAATCATGGGCGCGACTGCGCTCGGCGTGGAACCGCGCCTGCACAGTGCGGTGCTGATTCTGGGTGGGGTCGATTTGGCACATATCCTGTGGCACTCCATTTTAGCCATCCGCACGCGCATGCGCCTGCGTGAGCAGGGCTATACCCTCCAACGCCTGCGCGAGGCGATTGCCGATGTGGAACCCCTTCACCGACTGACGCCCGCGCTGGGCGAAAAAACTTTCATCATTGGGGCGCGCTTCGACATCGTGGTGCCGACAGAGGACACCGAGAAGCTCATCCGTGCGCTGGGCAATCCGCGCGTGTTCTGGCTGAACACGGGGCACTTCGGGGGCGCCCTGGTACAGCGTCCGCTCTTTCGGATGGTGCGCCGCTATCTCGTAGCGCGCTTTTCGGGGCAGTCGCCGCCGGTGGAAGCCAGCCCGCTGGTGCCGACGGTGCGCATCGGCGCGATTTATAGCTATGAGCGTGATTTCCGCCTAACGGTCGGGGTCGACCTGTGGCGTTCAGATGCACGGGGCACGCTGTTCGTCACGGGTCTACTCACGCCGCGGGGCAGTTCGCTGTTTGCGGGCGTGCGCCTGCGACTGGGCTTCTCGGCAGGGGTCGAAATCACTGCCCGCCGCACCACCGGCGCCCTCTTCTGGCATTTCGTGCTGTGAGAGCGCACGACGCCACTTCTCACACAGCTCCAGCGCGGCACGCGCCGAACGCCACAACGATTGCTCATAGCGCAAGCGCTCCGCGGGCGATAGATTCGGCTCCGATTCAAAGAGTTCGGGCGCGGGCGTCTCCATGTAGGCACGTATGCGCTGAAGAAAGGCGTCATAGAGCTGCATGAGTGACGGCTCCACCGCGTCTGGACCGCCTTCCAGCCCGATGAGCTGCGCCAGCGTCTGCAGGCAGAATTGGCAGGCGGACTCGCGCGCAGCAAGCCAGAGGTGCGGGGGCAGACGGCGTGTCCGCCCTGCTTTGCTTCGCTGATAGCGTGCCAACTGGACAAAGGCGTTCGCTGCCACCTGCACGGGCGCGCTCAACAGCGGGAGCTGAAAGGCACGCGCAATCTCCTGCGCCATCCACTCATGCGAGAGGCGCGACGCCTTCACCCCGCTCGCCCGACGAGTTGATTGGCTCTTCTCGGTCATCCCATTCGATGGGGACGCCGGACGGGCAAGCAAGGCAACTGCTGAGAGACAGGCAATCAGAAGTTGCTGGCGAGTCGCTGGACCCGCTCGTCGTAGGGGCGCAGATGATGGCGCTGGGCAATCTCCTGCACCTGCTGGAGCCACTTCAGCGCCTCCTGCCGCTCGCCCACCGCCAGCAACGCCCGACACCACAGGATCGCATCTTCCACCTGAACGGTGGGATGCACCTCTTTGGAGACGCTCAGATGCTTAAGCGCTTCTTGCGGTTGACCCGCCTCCAGGAGCACGAAGGCGTGTGCCGACTGGGCGATGTGGTGCTCTACGGGCATCTCGGTTCGCAAGGCGACCTGCAGGGCGGACCGACTGATGGCAATCGCCTCGCTGTCCCGATGGGCGACGACGAGGCACTCGGCAATACTGCGCAGGAACCACGCCTCCATCTCCAGCCATTGGCGTGTGTGGGGGAGCCAGTCGCGCAGGATCTGGGCGCCCTCCAACGGCTTGACCACCTGCCCTGCACGGTCGCGCATCACCCCGCGCGCGATGGCTTGAATAATCCAGCTCATGTCACGCGCATGCGCCCGCTGGCGACGCACAACCTGCCACGCCGGATAGGCATGCCGTTCCGCCTCTTTAACGCGCAGCTGGTGCAACAGCCACTGGCAATGCATAATCAGCACGGTGCCGAGCCAAAACTCCCCATGCGGATTGCGCTGGGCAAGCCACCACGCCTGCGCCATCAGCGTGAGGAAACCTAAGTCCATCCCTTCCGATTCGCCATGCCACAAGCGATACCGCATCTCGTCTAATGACTGAGCGAAACGCTCTTCAAGAGGCGCATCAGGGGTTGGAACGACAAGGTGGAGCTTTCGGCTGGTAAGGATTGCCACCTCCTCAGTGGAGGCGTCCAGTGTGAAGCAGAGACGGTGCAGGAGTTCGTCGGAGGGGAGGCTTTCGGAATGTTCCCACGCGCGAACGGTGCGCTCGCTGGTCTGCAAGGCATGCGCCACATCGGCAACACTCCAGCCCTTGCGCCAGCGCATGGCGCGTATCACATCCCCAAGCAGGGGCGGACGGTCATAAGGCAGATGCTCCTCCCCAGAGGCTGACACCCACTCTAACGCTTTCACCGCGCGCCGCACATTCAGCAACAGCAACGCCTGACGCCTTTGTTCCTCCGACGCGCCCAACGCACGCAACACCGCCTCCAACTCGGGAATGGACGGGCGCGTTATCCCGCGCTCCCACCGATTAACGGTGGTACCTGCAACGCCTGCTTCGTGCGCCAGACGATTCTGCGACCAACCCTTCGCTTCACGCGCAAGCCGTATCCAATCACCAAGCGAACCCGATTGCATAGCGTCCTCCTCGCCGTCACACGACGGCAAGCACGGTCACCATGGGTCCAACACCCCTCTGACCTTATTATACCACGAAACCTCTGCAATTTCGATTCCGAAAAGTCGAAACGCGCACCCCCTGTGCTATACTGCTCATAGGCGAACAATTCGCCGAGGAGGCAAAACGATGATGAACCGAACGATGTTAGGGATCGTGCTTGCCACCATGCTGGCAAGCCTGGCGTACGCACAGCCGTTCACCTATCAGGGAATGCTCAAAGAGAGCGGCACCCCTGTGACCGGCACGCGCAGTATGACCTTCACACTCTACGACGCGCTCACTGGAGGCAACCAGATTGGTTCGCCTATCACCCGGGATGTCTCGGTTGAGAACGGCTTGTTCACTGTCGCGTTGGACTTTGGAAGTGTGTGGAACGGTGCCGACCGCTACTTGGAGATTGCGGTAGGTTCCACCGTGTTATCGCCCCGTGTGAAAATCAACCCGACACCTTACGCCTCGTATGCCCTGCGTCCGTGGCAGACCAGCGGGAGCACCATCTTTTATATGGACGGCAGAGTCGGGATTGGCACAAATAACCCCTTCGCCCCCCTCTCGTTAGGCGGTGGGAACGCGAACACGAAACTTGCACTCTGGCAGGGAACGAACGCTGGAGATCTGATGGGGTTTGGGATTGGTCCCGACCAGTTTCGGCTGCACCTGCACCATCCGGGCAATCGCTTCTCGTTTCTTGACGCACCGAACGGGAGCGAGATTTTCACCATTTTTGGCAACGGCAACCTCAAGCTTGCCGACGACCGCAGTATCTCTGGATTAGACCAGTTGGTGGGCTATAACGACCTGCGCCTGTATGGCGATGCGACAGGTGGTCCTGACCTGTATATTGCGCCCGACGGCAAAGTTGGGATTGGGACATCAACACCTGCGACAACACTCCATGTAAAAGGCTCTGCTGAAACGATGGCGCTTATCGAAAGTAGCCGTACCACAGGCACTTGGCTCCGCCTTCTGAACACCAGCACCGGCGGAGTCGGGTGGAACCTCATCTCGACGGGGAGTGGGAATAGTGAAGGGGCAGGCAAGTTGCTCTTTCACAACGGCTCTTTTCGTGTAGCGATTGATGGCAGTGGGAATGTCGGAATTGGTACGAGTAGCCCACAAGCACGCCTGCATGTGAATGGTTCCGCTTTTCTGACAGGAGGCGGAGGTCCCACAACCCTGCAAATCTTACCAGGGCAGTTGATGGGTGATGCAGGCGCCAACACTGCCACCCTGGATATTCCGGGCACTACTGGTAGACTGGGCGTATGGGACCATCTCGAAGTAGATGGACAGCTTGTCGTGCGCGGAGATCGCATCTATCTTGGCGGTGGCACTGATTGGGCGAACTGGAGACGCGTGGAGCTCCGTACAGAGCCTTTCTACGGTGGTTTACACGCTGGAGTGATAAAAACCTACGGGACTAACAACAGCGAGAATGTCTCCATACACGCCATGCTGGAAGACCCCCGTCGTGGAGGGTTAACCATCAACGACGAGGACAGCGAGTGGGCTGTATCGATGGGGGTTATTCTAGATGCTTTCGGTAGTCCAGTGGGGTACCTCGCAGTGAGAGGCGGGAAAGCCTTTGTCGTACCGGACCCCGATGACCCCACGCGCGACATCTGGTACGGCTGTATCGAGGGTCCCGAACTGGCGATGTATGTGCGAGGCACCGCGCGACTGGTCAACGGGCGCGCTCGGATTGAACTGCCCGACCACTTCCGCAAACTCGCCGACGAGCAGGGCATGACCGTCCAACTGACTCCGCGCTCTGGTGAATCGAAAGGGCTTGCTGCGGTGCGCGTCAGTTTGGACGGCATCGAGGTGGTTGAACTGCTCAACGGGCGGGGCAACTACGAGTTCGACTGGCGTGTGGAAGCGGTGCGCAAGGAGTTTCGCGACTATCAGGTCTACCGCCCGTGGGATGATATCTTGCCCGCTGGGAAAGACCCTGCGGAGGCGTGGGAGGCGCGTTTGAAGTCGATTCAAGCGCGTCAGGAGCGCCAACAAGCCCAGAACGCGAAGCCGTGAGGATAGCCCTCACCCCCATCCCCTCTCCCAAAGGGAGAGGGGAGTTTGGCTCCCTCCCTCTCCCGAAGCATCGGGAGAGGGAGGGTCGGGGTGGGTGAGGGCTGTTCGCCCGTTTCCTCTTCGAGGCAACTTAGCGTTCCCCGCGGCGTGTCCAGCGCCCATCGGGCACGCCTGCCCGGCGATTAACAACCCGCGCCATCACGAACAGCAGGTCGCTCAGCCGATTGAGATACTGAAGAATGGTCTTGCTGACGGGGCTGTGGTGGCTGAGGGTGACCACGCGCCGTTCCGCGCGCCGACAGATGGTGCGTGCCAGATGGAGCCCCGCGGCGGCGGGCGTGCCGCCCGGCAGGATGAACTGGCGCAACGGCTCCAGCTCCGTCTCCAGCTGGTCAATTGCCGTTTCGAGGGCTTGCACCTCGGCTTCGCCCACCCTCGCAAACTGCTCCGCGCGCTCAGGCGGCGATGCCAACTCCGCCCCAATATCAAAAAGCTGGCTCTGAATGCGCTCCAACAGGGCGTTCAGGTCGTCCTCAGTGAGCAGGCTACGCACAAACCCCAGCACAGCGTTCAGCTCGTCCACCGTGCCGTAGGCTTCCACGCGCACATCATCTTTGGGCACGCGCCCACCGCCAATCAGCCCCGTTTCGCCCGTATCCCCCGTCCGTGTGTAGATGCGCATAGCCAAAGTGTACCCTTCAGGGTATAATCCCATCGGGACATGGCGGCAATCGACTGGCAGACCTTCAAACCTCAGACGCCAATCTTACAGCAATACTTCCGGATTAAGGCAGGGCATCCCGAAGTGTTGCTGGCGATGCAGGTGGGCGACTTTTATGAGTTTTACGGACCCGATGCGGAGCTGGTCGCCCGTGAGTTGGAGATTGCGCTGACGGGGCGCGAGGACGGCACGAACGGGCGCATCCCGATGGCGGGCGTGCCCATCCACGCCTACGAACGCTACTTCGCCCGCCTCATCCAAAAGGGCTATCGCGTCGCCATCTGCGACCAGGTCGAAGACCCCAAACTCGCCAAAGGGCTGGTCAAACGGCGCGTGACGCGCATCCTTACACCCGGCACCGTGGTCGAAGACTCGATGCTCTCCGCGACTGCCAACAACTACCTCGTCGCCGCCATAATTGGCGAGCCGGTGCACGGGCTGGGCATCGTCGATGTGTCCACCGGAGAGTTCCTGACCACCGAGATTGGGGGCGAACGCCGATTCGAAAAACTGCTGGACGAGATTTTCCGCTTGGAGCCTGCCGAGATTTTAGTGCCCGAAGACCAGACCGAGCTGATTCAGACCCTTCGCGAGCAGACGAGCGCGACCATCACCCCTATCCGCCTGAGCGAATTGGTGGGGCGCGACGCCCGCCAGATCCTGCTGAACCATTTCGGGGTGGAGACCCTGCGCGGATTCGGCTGTGAAGAGTACACGCGCGGGCTGGACGCTGCTGCTGCCGTGCTACGCTACCTCCAGCAGAACCAGTTCCAAGCCTTAACGCATATCCGCACCCTAACGACCTACTCGGTGGAGCGGTTTATGTATCTGGACTCAACGGCGCGTCGCCATCTGGAGCTTACCCAGAACCTGATGGACGGCTCGCGCCGCTACACCCTGCTCTCGGTGCTGGATACGACCTGCACGCCGATGGGCGCACGCCTGCTCAAACGCTGGCTCGACGAGCCGCTGCTGAATGTGGATGCCATCAACGCGCGGCTCGATGCGGTGGACGCGCTCACGCGCTACAATCTCCACCGTGAGGCGCTGCGCGAGAAACTGCGCGGTATGGCAGACTTGGAACGCTTGATTGCCCGTGTTAGTACCGGCACAGCGAACGCACGCGATCTGGTCGCCTTGCGTGGCTCGTTGCAGGAGTTGCCCGCGCTCCATGCCGAACTGCAGAGCCTGTTGGGCGAGATGGAAGCGGTGCCCACGCTGTTGGCGAACCTCGCGCCTCGCCTCGCCCCGATGGAAGAGCTGAGAACCCTGCTGGAACGCGCCCTCATCGACGACCCACCCACCAATCTGCAAGGGGGCGGTATCATCCGCGACGGCTTCGACCCCGAATTAGACCGCTTGCGCCAAGTGCGCACCGAAGGCAAAAACTGGATTGCCCAGCTGGAAGCCGAAGAGCGACGACGCACGGGCATCCCCAGCCTGAAAGTGGGCTATAACGCAATCTTCGGCTACTATATCGAAGTGTCCAAACCGCATCTCTCCAAAGTGCCCGCCGACTACATCCGCAAGCAGACCACCACGCAGGCAGAACGGTTCATCACGCCCGCGCTGAAGGAGCAGGAAGCCATCCTGCTGGGCGCGGAGGAGCGCATCAATGCGCTGGAGTATGAGCTGTTCATCCGCCTGCGCGACGAGGTGGCGCGGAACGCGCCTGCCATCCAGTCACTCACACGAGCGCTGGCGGAACTCGATGTACTCTGCGCCTTTGCCGAGAACGCCATCCGCTACCACTACACCCGCCCGTTGGTGGACACCGAAGAGCGCCTGCTCATCATAGGCGGTCGCCATCCCGTCGTGGAGCGCTACAGCGACAATCCCTTCGTGCCCAACGATTGCCATCTGCACCCCGAACAGCGCCTCATTATCCTGACAGGACCCAACATGTCGGGAAAAAGCACCTACATCCGCCAGAACGCGCTCATCACGCTCATGGCACAGATCGGTAGTTTCGTACCAGCGGACAGGGCAGAGATTGGGCTGGTGGACCGCATCTTTACGCGCGTGGGCGCACGCGACGAACTGGCGACGGGGCAGTCCACCTTCATGGTGGAGATGATCGAAACGGCAAACATTTTGAACAATGCCAGCCCGCGCAGTCTGGTGATACTGGACGAGATTGGGCGCGGAACCAGCACCTATGACGGGCTGGCAATCGCGTGGGCGGTTGCCGAGTACCTGCACGCCCTCGGCTGTAAGGTGCTGTTCGCCACGCACTATCACTACCTGAACGAGCTGGCGAACCGTTTGGAGGGCGTGGCGAACTTCCGCGTGGCGGTCAAGGAGCAAGGCGACCGCATCATCTGGCTCCACAAGGTGCTACCGGGCGGCACCGATCGGAGCTATGGCGTCCATGTGGCGCGAATGGCGGGCGTGCCCCCCGAAGTGATTGAGCGGGCGGAAGCGATTCTGCGCGAGTTCGAACGGCGCGGGGTGCAGGCATCGCTTGCGCCTCCCAGCGAAGACGCACCCGCCATCCGCACGAAAAAGATTCAACTCACGCTGTTCGAAGCGGAAGAGCATCCCCTGCTGGAGGAACTGCGCCAGTTAGACCCCGCCACGCTGACCCCCGTCGAAGCACTGATGAAACTCGACGAGTGGAAACGCCGCTGGGGGAAATCCCGATAACTTTGTGGCTTGGGCATCCTGCCCATAAAGCGTAGCACGGGCGTCTCGCCCGTGCAAAGTAGCTTGGGCATCCTGCCCATAAAGCAATTAAGGAACCCTCCAATAACCTTAGGGAAACAAGTTCGCCAGCCAGTGCGCATCGAGGCGGTTCATCCCTTCAAAGGCGACACCCACTGACCAGTAGCCATTACCTAACGGGCGCACATGGCGCACGGACGCCTTCGTGCAGACCGGCTCGTCGCTGTTCAGAAGATGAAACCGCAATTGGAGCCGCTGACCCACTTCGACAGGCTGTTCCAACAGAAGGCGCATGCCACCGCGACCGATGTCCAGCGCACGAGCGCGCACCATGACCTGCAGAGGGTTCGACTCCGCTTCCTCTTCGGAATCGGGGAGGAAGCGAACCTCCACTGGCAAATTGAGCGGGTAGCGCTTGCGTGCGCGCCGCTCCGCCCGACGCGGGGGCGACATCAACTTCAGCACCAACTCACACCCATCAATGGCTTGCACCGTCACCACCATCTCATAAGGGGCTTCCCGCGCTTGAATGAGATTTTTGAGCGAGGCGCCCACCGAAAGACGATGGACAAGGAACGGCTCGTGTACTTGCACGCGAAATGTCTCGCGCGTCGCCTCGATCAGCTCGCCTCTATAGACCGCTCGCGTAACGGGCGACTGTAGTTCCACCGGGATAGTTGCGGATGCCGTTTTCTGCATTGGCTACCTCCAGCATGGAGGGTTATTCCACACTGGTGGGCACAACCTGCACTTTGATTTGCTCTCCGTTGCGGATGAGGGTGAACTCAGCGGGCTTGCCCGGCTCCAGCTCCGCATAGAGCGTCATCATCTCTTCGAGATTGCGCACCTGCTTGCCGTTGATGGCGACGATGCGGTCGCCCGCTTTCAGCCCCGCCTTTTCCGCGGGTGAGCCGGGCGAGACCCCCTGCACCAGCACGCCCTTATCGTCCTCCACACTATAGTCGGGGATGATGCCGATGCGCACGCGCATCCCACGACGCGCGGGCTGTTCCGCCGTCGGTTGGGGACGGCTGAAGGCGATGCGTTCCGCCCGCTGTGTTAGTGCGACCGCCACCCGATAGACCATCTGCACCACCTTCGCCTGACCCTCATAGTTAATCTTGTCCCAAGTGTCCGACGGGCGGTGATAGTCGGGGTGCATGCCCGTGAAGAAGAACAGCACGGGGATATTGCGCAGGAAGAAGGAGGTATGGTCGCTCCCGCCCGTCGCGCTCTGGCTCAGGCTCAGCGTTAGCCCCTCGCTGTTGGCGGATTTAACCATCTCTTCCCACTGGGGCGAGCTGCCGATCCCGCTCACCGAGAGCCGATCGTTCGTCATGCGCCCAATCATGTCCAGATTGAGCATCGCGACGATTTTATCGAGGGGCACGGTGGGATTGCGCACGAAATAGGCGGAACCGACCAGCCCCTCCTCCTCGCCCGAAAAGGCAATAAAGAGCACACTGCGTCCCAATCGCTCCCGCTCGGCTGAGAGCATGCGTGCCAACTCAAGGAGTCCAGCCGTGCCGGAGGCGTTATCGTCCGCGCCATGATGGACATCGCCCGATTCAGGCGCAAGCGAGCCGACCTCCCCAAAGCCGACATGGTCATAGTGTGCCCCAATCACGATAATCTCCTCGCGTTTTGCGGGGTCGCTTCCCGGTAGAAAGCCAATCACATTGCGTGCGATGCCCTTGCGTGGCTCGATGCTCACCGACATTTCCACGCGCCGGTTCGGGATGGGCTGGCTGAGCGGCTGGCGCGTGGTCGTAATCTTTTCAACAATGCTTGCCACACTCAGGCGGGCACTTTGAAGCAAGCGGTTCGCCGTTGCGAGGTTCACATTCAGCACGGGGATTTCGACGGGTCGCGCCATGCGTCCGCGCCCGCCGAGCGGCAGGAGACGGTCATTCTCGGGCGTGTTCAGAATAAGAACGCCGACCGCGCCCTTCTCAACGGCAAGGCGCACCTTCTGGCTAAGGTTGGTCGCTGGGCGCGGGAGCGAACTACCCTCGCCCCAGCTCGGTGCGCCGCGCAAAAAGGCGACAATCTTGCCCTTCACATCGACGCCCGCGTACTCGTCGTAGCCCGCCTCAGGCGCCGAGATGCCGTACCCGACAAACACCACCTCGCCCGACGCCTTCGCGTTGGCGGTGAGGTTCACGGGGCGAATCGAATCGGCAGGGGCACGCCACGCCCGCCCGCGCCGAGGTCTCAACTCCAACCAGGTGTCGCGCGTCGGCTGGAAGCCGATGGTCATCTCGAAATCTTGAAAGTAGCCCTGCGTGCCCTTCGGCTCCAACCCGTATTCCTTGAACAGTCGCGCGATATAGTCCGCCGCTTTGTGTGCGCCCGGCGCAATCGCGAGCCGACCCTCCAACTCCGGCGATGCCAGATGCCGCACATGCGCCTGCAGATTACTGAGCGAGACACTCGTATCAGCAAATGCAAGCGCGAGCAGGACACTCCAGCCAACTATTAGCGCATGGCGAAGGGCGGATAGCGCGAGCGTCCATCGTTTCGACCAGCCTCTCTCTCGCATAGCGACGAGATTATACCCCTCTACTCTATCAATCGCATCTGGTCAGGCTCAGACACGACCCGTGCGCCTCCCGCTGCCAAATGCGCGAGGCGGGTGGGTTCGGGCAGGCGGTGCGCACGGACGCAGGCAAGCACGGTGCGAACGGCGTTCTCCAGCGAGATTCGATACCCGACCGAGACGAACAGTGGCGCCTGACCCCGCTGGGTGCGCAGTACCGCGCCAATAACCTCCTTGCCGTCCATCAGCGGTGTCCATGCGCCCGGCTCGTCAGGTGGTGGCTCGTGGCGTCCCCACAGGCGCGACTTGGCACAGCCAATCGAAGGCTTGTCCAGATAGACGCCTAAATGCGTCGCGATGCCCATCCGCCGCGGGTGCGAAATCCCGTGCCCATCGACCATCAGCAGGTCAGGTGCGAACCGCAGACGCGCCAGTGCCTCCAGCATCACGGGCGCCTCGCGGAACGCCAGCAAGCCCGGAATGTAGGGGAACTGCACAGGCAACTCGGCGACCGCCTGATCAAGAGGTGTCATGTCGGGGTAGCGCACCGCGACCGCCGCGGAGCGTGCTACCTCGCCCCGAAAGCCCACATCCAGCCCCACAATCACTGCACCCTCAGGAGGCGGAGGTCCATCTGCAAGCACCTGCTGGCGCAACCGTTGCTGAATCGCAATCGCCTCCTCAGGCGTCACATCCCAGCGATGCATGATTATTCAGCCGGACCCGAAGCGAATTCAGCGGTAATCTCTTCCGCGACGGCTTCTTCCTCAACCACCTTTGGCGCGGCGACCGTCGCGACCGTCTCGTCAGGGTCATCCAGCACCTGCACATTCGGCGGCAGGTTCAGGTCGCGCACATGGATCGAATCGCCGAACTCCTTGAGCAGGCTGAGGTCGACCGCAATCGCTTCGGGAATATCTTTGGGCAGGCAGCGCACGGTGAGCTTCTCGATAGGGTGAATGAGCATCCCGCCCGCGCGAATCGCCTCCGATTCGCCCGTGAAGGTGATGGGCACTTCGGTCTCGATGGGTTCGTCCATCGGCAGCGCCCAGAGGCTCACATGGCGGATGCGCGCCGTGATGGGTTCGCGGTCCACCGCGCGCAGGAGGGTGGAGACCCGCTTGCCGTCAAGTTCCACCTCAATGAGGTGGGTTGTGCCCGCTTCATGTAGCACATGCAGAAGCTCCCGCTCGTGAAACTGAACGGGTTGCGATTGCCCTTTACTATCATAGAGCGCGCCCGGAATGATACCGCTTCGCAATAGGCGCTTCACCTTCTTGCCAGTCAGCGTGCGCGGTTCCGCTTTGAGCTGAAAAGTTTTGGTCATCGCTCTCACCTCCTGGGTAAGTCTGCCGAATCTGGCATAGTTTACCCGATGAGGCGAGCGCGTTCGCGCCAGCGTGAGGAGAGAATCCGATGGCGATTGCGGTATTTGCTGACGGTGCGGCGGGCGACCTGAATCCCCATTTCGGCAAGTTTTTGTGCGATTTGCGCGTCGGTGAGCGGGTGCCCCTCGCACTCATGCTCATCGATAATTTGCTGAATGAGTAGTGCGACACGATAGGAGGCATCGAAGAAGACATCCAGCGGCACCATCGTGCCGTTCGGTAGTTGTAGCCACTTGTTGCGCACGGCACGCCCGACGGTGGAGCGATGCAGACCCGTTGCCGATGCCAGCTCGGCGCGTTTCATCGGCTGAAGGAAGCGCGGGTCGCCCGTGAACAGAAACGGGAACTGGCGCTGGACCAGCACCTCCACGATGCGTTTGAGGGTCTGCTGGCGTTGGTGAAGCGCCTGCAGAAAGAGGCGGGCACGGCTGACATATTGAAAGATATGTTCGCGCTCCTCGCGGGAGGCGTGGCAACTTTGCTGGCGCACCATCAGATACCGCTCGGCATAGCTCGCGCTGAGGCGCACCGTTTCGGGCGAGGGACCGCGCAACTCCACGAAGAGACCTGTGGGCTTCTTATAGCGAATGACGATATCGGGTTCCAATGCGGGCGTTTCGTGCAGGCGGGGCAGGCTCTCGCGAAAGTCGTCGGCGGGATAGGGCGCCAACTCCCGGCGAACGAACAGAAGCGCGCCCTGCACGGTTGCAAGATCCAGTTTGAGCCGTCGCGCGACCCTATCGAGGCGGGCGCGCGTGAGGTCGTGCCAAGCGTCTTTGACCATCCGATAAGCAACATGGAGCAGTTTCGACTGTTCTGGCTCACGCATCAGGGCTTCCAGTTGCAGGAGCAGGCACTCTTGGAGGTTGCGTGCGCCCACGCCAGGCGGGTCGCACCGCTGAAGCTGGTGCAATACCTGCTCCACCTCCTCGGGCGTGCGGTTCAGCTGGAGAGCCACCTCTTCGATATCGGTGTTCAGGTAGCCGCGTTCGTCCAGCGATTCGACCAGATAGTCCGCCACGGGGTGCTGGTCAGGGGGCAGGCTGAGCAGAAGTTGCTGGCGCACATGCTCTTTGAGCTCCAGTGGTGGCGCGGTCAGCCACTGCTCGGTATCGCCCTCCTCGGACGCCTCTTCCGATTCTTCCAGCTCACCGGTTTCGCTGGCTTCATAAATGAGGGGCAAGGCGGACGAAGTGCCTCCCTGGGTACCCCCCGTTGACGGGGGGGATAGAGGGGGGATATCGGTGAGTTCGAGCGCGGGGTTCTCCTCCAGTTCTTGGGCGAGGAGCTGTTCCAGCTCGGATGTACCCAGTTCCAGCAGTCGTGCCAGCAGTTTCAGTCCAGGGCTTGCCTGCACTCCCGCCTTGACCTGTGTTTTCGCCACCGCCTTTAGCTGACTCATCGCTATCCTCCGCGTTTCCGATGCTATTTGCCACTCGCTTTTATTCCAGATCGGCGTGGAGGTTTCCTGCTTTTTGGTGGGTCGGATAGGGCGGACATGTCTGACTCGCCTGACCTGTCGGACATGTCGGGCGGGTCAGACATGGTGTGCACGCAGTTGCGCCCAGCAGCTTTGGCGCGATAGAGCGCGCGGTCGGCGGCTTCAATCAGATCCTGACGGCTGGTCATCCAGAGTTGCAGGGTCGCCACGCCGAAGCTGGCGGTGATGGGGCGATATTGCCACGATGCGGTGGCGATAGCCTGACGCAGGCGTTCCGCCACTTGAACCGCACCCTGCAGATCGATGGAGGGCAACAGAATGGCGAACTCCTCACCACCGTAGCGTGCCACGAAGTCTGCCTGACGCACCCCATCCTTCAGAATCCGCGCCACCTGCTTCAGCACCTCGTCGCCCGCCTGATGACCAAAAGTATCGTTCAGCTGTTTGAAATAGTCCACATCGACCAGAATGAGCGCAAGAGGCTGATGGTAGCGCTGGGCTTCAGCGAACCGCTGCTCCAGAAATTCCTGAAAGGCGCGATGGTTCGGGATGCCCGTCAGCCCATCGGTGAGCGCGAGGTCTTGGAGGTGCCGTTCATACTGCACGCGATCGGTCACATCGACCACCGCGACGATCCCGCCCACTATCTCCCCTGTAGGACTGCGCAGAGGGAACGCGCTGCGCAGGACATGGTGCAATTGACCTTCGACATCAAAGTCTTCCGATTGGATGCCCTGCAAGGTACTGCCTGCGAGCACCATCTGCATCAGGCTCCGCATGCGCGTTTCTGCCTCCCCTGTAAACACGCGTTCAAACATCGAACGGAACAGCACCTCCGCTTTGGGATAGCCGTAAAGCTGTTCCGCCGCTTCGTTCCACTCGTGCAGGATGCCCTGCGAGTCGAAGGTGAAGCAGGGGATGGGCAACTTTTCGAACAGCTCGCTGAAGCGGCGATTGGCGTACTCCAGCAAGTGCTGGGACTGTTCCAGTTGCTCTGCTTGTGCACGCAGCTCATTGTTCAATTCGCGCAGCTGGAGATTCCGTTCCTGCAGGCACTGTTCCGCCATGAGGATGCGCTGTGCCACATGGAGGCGTGCTTGGAGTTCGGCTGGGTCTAAGGGCTTGGTCAGGAAGTCATCCGCGCCCGATTCGAGCGCCCTGAGTTTGCCCTGCTCGCGATTGCTGGCGGTCAGCATGATGATGTAGACATAGCCATCGTGGGGATGTTCGCGCAGGCGGCGGCACAGCTCCAGCCCGTCCATCTCGGGCATCATCCAGTCGGTAATGACCACAGGCACGGGTTCCTGCTGGTACATCATCCATGCCTGCTTGCCATCATGGGCAACGCGGACCTCATGCCCTTCTTGGCACAGCAGGCGTTCCAGCACCCGCGCCGCCACACGGTCATCCTCTGCCACCAATACACGCAACCTCTCCATCGCGATCGAGAGGGTTATTCCACATTTGCACGGAATTTGGAGATGAGGGTTTGTCGCCTATGGGCAAAAGGATGTCGTTGGGGCGTTAGCATTTTGAATTCACGCCATGCCATCCTTTGGGGTGATGGAGGTGGCGAGTGATGCGAAAGATGATATGGATAGGCATGGCGGGTTTATTGGCGTCGCTCTCTGCTCAGCAGAGCTATCAGTCGCAGCCGACAGATGATGTGTGGTACTACGATCAGGTGTTCAACCCTGGGTTTACGGCGATTCTGCGCTGTTGGGGCGATGGCACGCACGCGGTGGACCCGACGGGGGCGCGCCCCGCGCTGAACTTCTCCTACTCGCTTGCGAAATGGAGCCTTGCCCCATTTCGGGCAGGAGTGAACTATCAGCTCCTGGAGGCACGGATTGTGGTCACCCAGACCCAGCCGCCCGGCTATTCGCGTGAGGTGGGCGAACAGTATCCGCTGGAGGTGCGCGACATCGACCGCACCGACTTCAGCGAAACCACTTGGGACTACAACGCGCCCAACAACCCCTATCCGGGCAATATCATCCTCGGCACGGGGTCGATGGTCAACTACCGCACCGACGCGCCGTTCACCATCCCGATTGACCTGCTCGCAGGCGGTGGCGCTTTTGAAACCTACTTCCATCAGGCGATCAACACCTCAGGCGAGCTGGGTGTGGCGTTCGTCTCCACGATGAACCCTGCCTCACAGGGTGGCACGCAGTTCTACCGATTCTATTCGCGCAACGATTCGGGCGGGCGCGGTCCCGTGCTCCAGCTGGTCTATCGCGTGGCAGGCGATGTGAACGGCGACGGCTGTACCGACGACGCGGACCTGCTGAGCGTGCTGTTCGCCTTCGGGCAGACAGGTTCGAACCTTGCCGAAGATTTGAATCGCGACGGCATCGTGGACGATGCGGACTTGCTGATTGTGCTGTTCAATTTCGGCAACGGGTGCTGAGGCGCGATGAGAACACGAAGCGCGTTCACGCTGATCGAGCTGCTCGTGGTGATTGCGATTATCGCAATTTTGGCGGCGATTCTCTTCCCCGTGTTCGCGCAGGCACGGGCGAAGGCACGCCAGAGCCAGTGCTTATCGAACCTGCGCCAAGTGACCATCACGGCGCAACTCTATCTGCAGGACTACGAGGAACGCTTCTTCCCTGCCTACTATATCGGTCAGGGTGGTCAGACCCAGCCGAATAACTACGGCTTCTTCTTCTGGCCGTGGCTGTTGCGCCCTTACACGCAGGCGTTCGCCCTGTTCTGGTGTCCTGACGAGCCGCCAAGCAACTGCCGAGAGCTGAGCCATCCCTACTTTGGCTATGTGTTTGGGCGGTTCCCCGCCTGGGGCTATCATCAGCTGCTGTACTCGCCCGGCATCGATGGGTACAACCCGACCGAGTATCCGTTCGAGCCGATTCCGCTGAGCAAGGTGTCGCGCCCTGCCGAGGTGGTGCTGTTCGTGGAGAGCATCACGCTGGCGACCAGCGGGCAGGGCAACACCTGCACGGGCTACGCTCAGCTGGGCTACGCGATGGTCTATCCGCCAAGCTATTGGCAGGGCGAGCCGCCCCTGCGCCCGATGAGCTATGGGCACTGCTGGCATCGCCATTTCGGACGCTTCGCCAGCACCGCCTTTGCCGATGGGCATGGGAAGCCCTTGACCCTTGACGAACTGCGCAAACCTGCCTATTGGGAGTAATCTACTCTATATAATTTGCACTTCACGCGGACCGCGCTGGACTTCGCCGATGAGCCAGGCGGTCTCGCCTGCGCGTTGCAAGGCGTCCAGAATCTCACCTGTGCGCTCACGGGCAACAATCAGCACATAGCCGATGCCCATATTGAACACGCGAAACATCTCCGCGTCAGACACATTGCCATACTGCTGAATCAGCCGAAAGAGGGGCGGCACCTCCCAACTGCGCCGATCGATAGTGATGCGCAAATCGCTGGGGAGCACGCGCGGGATGTTCTCATATAACCCGCCTCCCGTGATGTGCGCCATGCCGTGAATCGCGCCCGTTTCGAGCAGGGGATAGACCGCGTGGAAGTAGCTGCGGTGCGGCAACAACAACGCCTCGCCCAGAATCATTCCCATCTCGGGGAGGTATTCATCCAGGCGTAGGTTCGCCACCTCGAACAGCACTTTGCGGGCGAGCGCGTAGCCGTTGGTATGCAAGCCGTTGGAGGCGATGCCAATCACGGCGTCGCCCACATCGACATGGGCAGGGTTTGGGATATGGGCGCGTTCGGCGATGCCGATAATACAGCCCGCCACATCGACCTCGCCGGGCATATACACATCGGGCATCTCGGCGGTCTCCCCCCCAATCAGCACGATGCCATGCGCTTGACATGCCTCGGCAGCGCCCTCCACCACCTGTATCAGCACCTCTGGCTCCAGCTTCGCCATCGCCAGATAGTCCAGAAAGAGCAGCGGGCGCGCCGCCTGCACCAACAGGTCGTTCACCCCGTGCACCACCACATCGTGCCCCAGCACCTTGTAGCTGTTCATCATGCGGGCGACGCGCACTTTGGTTCCGACCCCGTCGATGCTGGCGACCAGCACAGGTTCCTGATAGCCTTCCGTTTCGAGGCGCAGACAGCCCGCGAACGCGCCCAGCTCGGTCAGCACAGCAGGGGTGAAGGTGCGATGCACGCTCTCCTTAATCTGCGTCAGCGCGCGGTTCATCGCGTCGATATCGACGCCCGCATCCCGATAGGTGAACTCCCCATTCATACGCCGAGTATACCTTATAAGGGGCGCAGGGAAAATCCCCCTACTCGTTCCGCTGACGGGTGGTGGAACTCTCATAGCGCGATTCGCGTCGCTCGAAGACAAGGCTGAGCTGCTTTTGATAAAAAGCGCTGATGTCGTAATTGGCAATAAAAAGCTCGCTTCCGGGGCGTGCTGTCGGCTGCTTATAATTATTCATCCCATACTGAAGTGTCCACTCCACGATACAGGCATCCCGATAGAGGCATCGCACGACCTCACAATTATCATAAGTCAACAGCCACCGATGGGGGCATTCCTTCAGCACACGCGCCAATCGCTCATGGTCAAACTGCAAGTGAAGCTCGCCCCGCTTCCCATAGAGACGCGAAGGCGCCGCCGAGTAGTAAGGAGGATCAAGAAATAAAAACACACCCTCGCCAGGCGCCAGCACAACCGATTCGTAGTCCCCACAGGTGATACGCACATCTTCTAAAATCGCCGGTAAGCGCCGCAGATTCTCTATTGCAGAATGGGTGAACCGCCCGTGAAACGCATGCTCGGAATAGCCCCCCGAATCGACCGTGCCTGAGAAGGTAATACGATTCAGCACGAAGAACCGCACGGCTCGTTCAAACTCAGTGCCCTGCCCGTACTGCTCCAGCAATTGATAAAAAAGCCTCCTGCCGTCGCGCGTTTGCACCTTGATGGAAAGAACGGCGTCCGCCAGTTCAGCCCCTCGCTCCTGAGCCATTTTCCAGAAGCAATACAGCTCGTAGTTCAAGTCGTTAATCCAGTAAGCCCGGTTAGGATACATCTGCTTGAGTTGGAGAAAGACAGAGCCACCGCCGACCATCGGCTCACGATACTCCGCGAAGTCTGGAATGAGGGCGACGATTCTCTTGACAGCACGCGACTTGCCCCCCGGGAAACGCAGCGGACTCTTGAGAAGGGGAGGGGTTCTCATCTCTGGCTTCCCTCCAAAAGCCCGTGAATTTTAGCGAGAGCATGTAGCTCACGATTAAGCCAAAGCAGTAATTCACGATTGGGATTAGAGAAATTGTTCTGATTGACGAATTCTTTCAACTGAGATTCTTCGCTGGGTAATTCGAACCTGCCACGAAATTGACCAGTAAGGCGCAGGCGCGTCTGAAATCCTACAGGCACACCTTCAATCTGCAGATAGCTCAGTTGGGAGAACAGCAGGAGTTTAAATAAACCGTCCTTGATGTCATCCTTAGAGGGCAAAGCCGAGTGGGTGCTGTTCTTGCTTTCCTGAATAAGGACCGTGTCTTTATCCAGTAGAATGACTTCGTCAGCGGTCAAGTAGTAGCGCCCTCCCAGCACATTGGTTATTTCAAAAAGCCCTTTGGCACTCAATCCCACCTGTTCAAGGTGATGCATGGTCCGCGCTTCGCTGAATGCAGAGCGTTGAGACCTCGGCAGAGAAATCTGTTTGAACCGTTCAATATCCAGTTTATATGGATAGGCTTGACTCCGTACTTGGCTCAGGAACCTCTCATGGCGCTCAAAGGAATGCATTTTTACATTTAGATTTAGAGAAATTATTTTATAACTTTCTATAGCGCATTCATAAATCTGAACAAATTCATTTTCAAAATGTTGCTTGTTCCAGTGGTGGGCATCCATTTTATAGGATGATATTTCAAATATTTTATTAATTATATACTCATTGCAGAATTTCTGGTTTGTTATACGAAAATCATCTATACGATCCGCTTGCTCATACCAGGCAAGGATAACATAAATGTTCATTAGATTCATCCACGAAAGCGTGATAAAGTTGATTCTATCCAGATTAGTATCATTTTTCCGCTCGCCTCTTCCCTCATCTTTGACTATTGGGATAACGGTGACGATTTTACCGTTATGCGAATAGGTATCGTAGACCTTTGCAAGGGGATAAGTGCGCGTTCGTTTTGGTCCCCTCCAGCGTGAAAGTGCTACAACGCTACCATCGGGCATGCGAACTTTACATGCGGGTTCACACTCGTTGATATCAAACTGACTCCATTCATAGATGGGCAACTTGGTTGGCTGCCCTGAAAAGCTCAAGCGCTCAATATGTCCCTGCAATCTTAACACGCCACGGTTCGTCGGCATCCCTGTAAAAGTGTACCTTTTTCAGGCGGTTAACTTTGCACGGATTTTGGTGGGTTCCAAAGTGTGCCATGTGCCGTCTTGATAGAGTATCGTGCCGTCCACCATGGTCATGGCGACATCTTCCCCGCGCGCCACCAGCACGAGGGCGGAATAGGGGTCAGGCATTTGGCTGAAGGCGAGGCGATGCGTGCGCACCGCAATTATGTCGGCACATTTGCCCACCTCCAATGAGCCAATCTGGTCGTCGATGCCGAGACTGCGTGCACCCTCCAGGGTGGCAATAGCCACCCAGTCGCGCCAGCTCGGTTGCGCGGTGTAGGCATGCGCTCGTTGTATTAATGCGCCGAATCGTAGCTCCTCCAACAGGTCAAGCGTGCCACAGCTGACCGCGCTGTCAGTGCCCAGCCCAACGCGCACGCCCCGCCGACGCAGTTCATAAATTGGCGCGATGCCCGTGAGTAGCCGCGCATTCGAGCGGGGGCAATGCGCCACCGACGCCTTCGAATCGGCAAGATAGCGCATCTCGTACGGCTCCACGCGCACGCAGTGCACCAGCTGGGTGGCTGGGTTCAGCACGCCCGCTTGATGGAGATACTCCACAGGAGGCATGCGCGGGTGCAGGTAAGTGATACCGCGCTGGGCGAACATCTCCGCGAAGGGACCCGACCCGGAGCGTGTCAGCGTGACCTCTTCCGACGACTCGGAGGCGTGGATGCTGATGGGCAGGTTCGCCTCTTGGGCATAGCGCACGACCGCTTTCAGCAGGCTATCGCGCACAGTGTAGACGGCGTGGGGCGAGATTCCCAGCGAGATGCGCGTGGTCGCCTCGTGCTTCTCGAGGGTCTTGCGCAGGGCGTCCAGTTGCTCGCGCAACTGGTTCAGGATGGTCTCATCGTCAGGCTCCGGCTCGATGCCGAACACCTCCTGATAGACGCGCCCGCGCAAGCCGCAACGCGCCAGCACCTCCGCGCTCACCCCTGAATCGGTGTTGTCGCTGATGAAGGTGATGCCGTTGGCGATGCATTCGGCAGCGCCCAGCATCGCGGAGGGGAGCCATCGCTCGGCGGGCGTCTGTGCCTTCAACTCCACCAGCGCACGAATCCACTCGAAGAAGGGGGTGCGGTCATTCAATCCGCGCAGGGCGGTGTATTCCAGATGGCAATGCGCGTTCACCAGCCCCGGCATCAAGATGGCGTCGCCAAAGTCCAGCACATCGTTCGCCTTGCGCGAATGGGGCTGTGGGCGCACCTCCACGATCTGCCCATTTTCGACGACCACCTCCCCGTTCGGCAGAGGCTCGCTGGCGATTGGTAGTACCCAGTTCGCTCGCAGGATTAGAGAGGGGTGTTCCATGCGCGCCACATCTCCTCTAAAGTGATATTTTTCACATGCAGGTCGGCAAACAGGCAGTTGTAGCGGTAGCCGGGGTCGGGCGGGTAGTCCGCCGAGAACCAGCTTTTACTGCCGTGCCACTTGCCTGTGCCATCAAACAGCATATTCACCTGAGCGCTGAACTGGAAACTGCCCACGCGCATCTGTCGGAAAGCGATTTCGGTGCGGAACAGATAGCTTGTGCCGTAGCGCTCGTAGGATGAGGGGCGTGTGTCGAACGGCTCGCCTGTGAAGTCCTGCACCGTGTAGCCCGTGTCGGCAGGGCAACGCCATATCTCGCGGCTCTTCTGATAAGGCTGAAGCACCTCATGCAGAAACGGCATGGAGGGAATCCACTGTTGCCACTGCGGATAGTCGCGCCATATCTGCGGGGTGTATCGGTCCGTGGGGTCCACCGCGAAGGGATAGAGGTCGTCGTAGTCCGTCGCGTACATCTCGATAGACATCCCTATCTGGCGCAGGTTCGAAAGGCACTGGCTCTGACGCGCTTTGGCACGCGCCGTGGCGAACACAGGGAACAGCAACGCCGCCAAAACCGCGATAATCGCAATCACCACCAGCAGTTCCACCAGAGTGAACCCCGCGCGTCTCATCGTTCCGCACCTGCCTGCATGATACCCCTTTGTGGGGTAAAATCGGTGGTGGCTTGGTTCAGCTTGGTCAGACCTGTCGGACCTGCCTGACAGGTCTAACGAGTCCGACCTTTGTGGAGGCGTACCTATGCGACGGCGTGTGGGTAGGGTTCATTGGCTGGTGTGGCTTTTTATCGCGATTGTGGTCGTTTTTGCGGCGGTGGCGTTGGCGCCGGTGGTGGGCGAGATGCGCCGACCGCCCTATCAGCGTCCCGCCGATGAGTTTATGCGTGCGCTCGCCAGAAACAAGTTCAAAGAGGCGGAACGGCAGGTGGATCGCACTGCCCTGCCCAAAGAGAAGCAGGACATTCGCAAAGCGTGGCAGGAGCGCCAGCAGTTCGGCTGGGGCACGATTACCTCCGTGGAGCTGGTGGAGGCGGTGCAGGCGCCTGCTGAGCTGAAGCACCCACGCGCGTCGGAAAGCTGGCGCATTCAGTACCATGTGCAGGGCGAGCTGAACTACGGCACCGCGCTGGTCTATGTCGCCCCGACCGATGCGGGTTGGAAAGTGGTGGATTATGAATTTCGATAGGCTCAGGGTGACGAGTTATCTCACTATCTGGCGACGATTTCGCTTGGGTGCAGGCAGATAATCTCTGCCTGAAATCGCTCAAAACCCTCCTTGTCAAGGGTCAAAAGTTGTCGGATACCCACTGCCTTCATCAGTGCCACCAGACGGGCGTCATGAACTTGTTTGCCCTTGACATCGTATTGCAAACAAAGGTCAACCCAAGTTCTAACCAAGCTGGAAGGCTCCGTTAGCAACGGAAACGATTCCAGAATCTGATGCACCTTCTGTGCAACTTCGGCTGTTGAAAGCCCATACCCGTTGGCGTCCACAGGGCGAGTCAGCACCGCCCACAGCTCAAACAGGTTCTGCGAGCAGATAACCATCGGCACGCCGTTCAAAAGGCACTGCAGGAGAGCGACCCGCACCTGTGGATGCTCTGGGTCATCTGCTACCAGTGCTCGAATCAGCACATTCGTATCTAACAAAGTCGTTTCAGTCGTCATAGATGGTCTCACGGCGAATGGCTTCAAGGGGCACAGAGATACCTTTGACACTGCCCAGCCACGCCTCCAGCTTACTTAGCTGGTCCACCACAGGAGCCTCTGTCTTCTCAGGGAGCCAGATGGAAACTTGTACCATCGCGTCTTCTGGGATGTCCAGCGGCTCCTCCAGCCAGAGCGCGCGGTTCGCATATCGTGCGCGTAGAGTAAGTAAGCCCATCGTTTTACCTCCAATGTAGATTACCCTATGCGGTCAAAGGCACGGTTTTACCAGAGTCTGGTGTGATCCCATCACCTCAAGAGTTAGTACACAGGCAGGCTGGGGTCTACCTCTTGGGCGTAGGCATTGATGCCGCCGGTTAGATTTTTCACGCGGCGGAAGCCCATCGCCTGCAGAAGGCGCGTAATCTGTGCACTGCGCCCGCCCGAACGGCACATCACCACAATCTCGTCGGCAGGGTTCAGCTCATGCACGCGCTCGGCAACCTGCCCCATCGGGATATGCACCGCGTTCGGCAGGCGACTGATTTCCAGCTCGAACGGTTCACGCACATCCAGAATCACCAACGACTCGCCCCGATCCAGTCGCTCCTTCAGCTCGCGCGGCGTGATGGCGGGCAGTCCTTCGGTGGTGGCAGGCGTCTCCTCGCCACGCAAGCCGCAGAACGCCACATAATCGATCAGCTCGCGCACGGTGGGGTTCTCCCCACACACGGGGCAATGGGGGTCCTTGCGCAGTTTCAGCTCGCGCCAGCGCATCGTTAGCGCGTCCAACAGCAACAGTCGCCCGATGAGCGGCTCACCCGTGCCCAGAATGAGTTTGATGGTTTCGGTCGCCTGCACCAGCCCGATGAGACCGGGCAGAATGCCCAGCACACCGCCCTCCGCACAGCTGGGCACCAACCCCGGAGGCGGCGGCTCCGGATAGAGACAGCGGTAGCACGGACCATGCTGTGCCCAGAACACCGACGCCTGCCCCTCAAACCGAAAGATACTGCCATACACATTCGGCTTGCCCAACAGCACACAGGCGTCGTTCACCAGATAGCGCGTGGGGAAGTTGTCCGTGCCGTCCACAATCACATCGAAGTCGCGCAGAATGTCCCGCGCGTTCCCGGAAGTGAGGCGCGTCTCGAAGAGGATGACCTCCACATGGGGGTTAACCGCCCGAATCTTTTCGACCGCGGACTGCAGTTTGGGGCGTCCCACATCGGGCGTGAAGTGAATAATCTGGCGCTGGAGGTTGGTGAGATCGACCAGATCGAAATCGACCAGCCCGATGGTGCCGACGCCTGCCGCAGCGAGGTACATGGCAATCGGCGACCCCAATCCGCCCGTGCCGACGAGCAGGACGCGCGCCGCCTTGAGCCGCTTCTGACCCTCCATCGTGACCTCTGGCATAATCAGGTGGCGACTGTAGCGCAGAACCTCTTCCTGAGTGAGGGTGATGGATTGCAGGCGGCTCTCGTCGATGAGGTGGCGCCAGTCGGGCGGGGCAGACGGTTCAGCGGGTGCATGGCGGTCAATCGCGGGAGCGGTTCCGCCCGCCACCGACGGCACGATGGTCAATTCGTCATGTTCACTGAGTGGGGTATCCAGCCCCTGCAGGTGGCGCACATCCTCATCGCCCAGATAAAGGTTGATGAAACTGCGCAGGCGTCCCTCTTCATTGAACAAGTGCACTTTCAGCTTCGGGAAGCGCTCCGTGAGTTGCTGAATCGCCTCCCCAACGGTCGACGCCTCCACCGTTAGGCTCGTCTGATTGTCGGCATAGGCTCTTAATGCAGTCGGAATAACAATCGTTGGCATAGTTTTATCCTCCTATTTAGGTCGGTATTTTTCGAGAAGCTGTTTGAATTCGGGCAGGTTGCGCAAAGATTGGAGGTCGCTGTCCCGTTCCGCGATACGCACGAGTGAGGCATCGAGTTCCAGCGCGCGCTGGAGATGTTGGATGGCTTGGCGGGTTTCACCTGCGAGCGCGAGCATGCAGGCATAGTTGTAGTGGGCGTTCGCGTCGTTGGGCATTTCCTGAATGATTTGCGCGAATATGTCCGCTGCTTCGCGATACTTTTTGGCGTTATACAGGCGGAAGGCGCGGTCTTGGCGTCGCATCGCGAGTTGCATTGTGAGCAGGCGTCGCAGTTCGGGGATGGGGTTGGGATGGTCGTCCACACGCAGGTCGATGTAGCGGTCGTCGAAGCCTGCGTAGCCGCCCCCTTTGCGCACGACCAGCAGCGCGGCGGACTGCTTACCGCGGGCGTCGCCCCCTGCCTTTTCGCCCGCTTCCAGCGCGGTGAGCAAGCGCGTTGCCAGCTCGCCCTGGATGCGCTGGAAGGTGTCCGCCATCGCTTTGACCACCGCCTCGCCCGTGAGGATATTGCCCTGCACGGCGAAGTGCTTGCCCGCAATTCCCCCTGCCCAGCGAATGCACGATTTGCCCGTGTAAGTCGCGGCGCGCCCTTTCGCATCCACAATACCCATCTGCCGCTGTTCGCGCTGGGGATCGTTGCGGGTCAGGCGGCGGACAACTTCCGCGGGGCTTAGCCCGTGCTTCAACAGTTCCAGCCCGCGCGGACCGTAGGTCGTGTTGGCAAATGCCTGAGTGGCAATCGCGCCGACGCCCGCCTGGGCGAAGGGCACGACGGAGCCGACCGCCAAAAATTTCGAGGCGACCGCCACGCCCAAATCGCCTGTGGCAGGGTCATAACCCACTATCGAGAAAGTGCCATAGTTGGTGTGCATGGAACCCTCCCTATTTGCTCGCGTGGTTCTCGTCGGGCAGTGCCTCTTCGAGCGTGTGCCAGGGGAGCGAGGCGCATTTGACGCGCACGGGGAACTGGCTCACTCCTGCCAGCGCGCTCAGGTCGCCCAACTCTTCAGGGTCAGGTGCGCTCTCGCCTCGCAACATCGCGTACACCTTCGCAATCAGCGCGCGCACCTCCTCCAGCGTCTTGCCCCGCACCGTCTCCACCAGCATCGAGGCGGACGCCTGACTGATGGAACAGCCACGCCCACTGAAACGAATATCGCTGATGCGCCCGTTCTCCACGCGAAACTCCAGAATCACCTCATCGCCACAGAGCGGGTTCGCGCCTTCATGGTGAATCTTCGGTTCGTCCAGCGTGCCCCGCCCACGCGGATGGCGATAATGATCCAGAATAATCTCCTGATACAGTTCGCTAATCATCGCTTAGACAGACCGTTTAGATTCCGAACACTTGACGCACATAGTGCAGACCCTCGATGAGCGCGTCGATGTGGTCGGTGTCGTTGTAGACGGCGAGGCTGGCGCGTGCGGTCGCTGTGACGCCCAGTCGCTCGCCCAGCGGATGCGCACAGTGATGACCCGACCGAATGGCGATATCGCGCGAGTCGAGCACCGTCGCGATGTCGTGCGGATGGATGTCCGCCAAAGTGAAGGCGAAGATGCCCGCGCGGTCAGGCTGAGGACCGTACAGGCGCAGGTCGGGCACCTCCTGCAACCGTTGCAACATATAGTCGGTCAGTGCGTGTTCCTGCACCGCGATGCGCTCGCGCCCCAGCGAGTCGATGAAGTCGAGCGCCGCGTGCAGTCCGACCGCCTCCGCGATTGGGGGCGTGCCCGCCTCAAATCGAGCGGGTACATCCGCCCAAGTGACCTCCTCCCAGCTTACCTTGCGAATCATGCCGCCACCTGTTTGATAGGGTGGCATCGCGTCCAGCAGGGCGCGCTTACCGTACAGCACGCCGATGCCCGTCGGACCGTATGCCTTGTGCCCTGAAAATGCCAGAAAGTCGCAATCGATGGCTTGCACATCGATGGGGATGTGGGCAGCGCTCTGAGCAGCGTCCACGAGGCAGAGCGCACCCGCTGAATGCGCGATTCGGCAGATGTCCGCCACAGGGTTGATTGTGCCCAGCACATTGGAGATATGGGTGACGGCGACCATGCGGGTGCGCTCGGTGAGCAGGCGGCGCAGTTCGTCCAGATCGAGCCGTCCGTTGTCCGTGATGCGCCACACCACGATACGCGCGCCCTTCGCACGGGCAATCTGGAGCCAGGGCAGGATGTTCGCGTGGTGCTCCATCTCGGACACAATAATCTCGTCGCCCTCGCGCAGATGGCTACCACCCCAGCTCGCTGCCACGAGGTTAATGCTCTCGGTGGTGCCGCGCGTGAAGATAATCTCGGCGGGGGAGTGCGCGTTCAGGAAGCGAGCGACCCGTTCGCGCGCCCCTTCAAACAGTTCGGACGCCTTCGCCCCGACGCCATACGCGCCCCGATGCACATTCGCGTTATGGTGCGCATAGAAGTTCATCAGCGCGTCCAACACCGCGTAGGGCTTCTGCGTGGTCGCCGCGTTGTCCAAATAGATGAGACTGCGCATTTCGGGGTGCGGCTGAAAGAAGGGAAATTGCCGCCGTATCTCCCGCGCGTCCAGTTTTAGTTGTATGGTCGCCATCGTTGGTCACCCTCGAAAGTTCGGACGGGTCAGACGAGTCGGATAGGTCGGGCGAGTCAGACAGGTCGGACCCACCTTCTGGCTACAATTGTACCCAAACATAGCCGTCCTCCACCTTCACTGGGAAGGTTTTGATGGGGCGGATGGCAGGTAGCCCGCGTGCCTGCCCCGTGTGCGGGTCGAACTTCGCGCCATGGTGCGGGCATTCCAACAGCCCCTTGAAAATGCGCCCTGGAATGCCATCCGCCTCCGAGAGCGGTTGATTCTCGTGCGAACAGCGATCCAGCACCGCGAAGTAGCCCTTTTCGGTGCGCCCGATGAGAATCGGCTTGCCCTCCAGCTCCACAGGACGCAGTTCGCCCACCCTCAACTCATCGGGTATCGCTTGATGCCACATTCGCGCTCACTCCCCCAGCTCCGCCAAGTCCATGAAGTAGCGGGCAGTGTCGCCTTTCAGTTTGGAGGCGAGCAGTCGCTGAATCGACAGGCGCAGGTCGGTGGGCTTAATCTCGCGCAGAACCTGTTCGAAGAAGCCCATCACAATCACCGCTTCGGCAGTGGCGGGATCCAGCCCACGCGAGCGCAGGTAGAACAGCTCATCGGGCTGAACAGGTCCGACCGTCGCGCCGTGCGTACAGCGCACCTCATTCGCGCCTATCTCCAGATTGGGAATCGAGTGCGCTCGTGCCCCCTCGCTGAGCAGTAAGTTACGGTTCGCTTGATAGGCGTCGGTGTGCTGGGCGCCTTGATGCACTCGAATCAGCCCCGAAAAGACCGATTGGGCGGAGTCGGTCAGCACGCCCTTGTAGAGCAGGTCACTAATCGTGTTGCCGACGCGGTGTTCCTGCAGGGTGCGGAAGTCGAGATGCTGTTGGTCGTCCCCGAAAAAGAGTCCGAGCGGTCGTGCCTCCGCGCCTTGCCCATGAAGCAGGTGCTGGAGCACCACGCGGGCAAGTTTGCCTCCCAGCCCAACGGTCAGGGACCGCACCGCGCTATCGCGCAGTTGCTCGTAGTCCACGCTGGTCAGATAGATGCTCTCGCGTCCCATGCGTTGCATCAGCGTATGGCGCAGTTGGCTATTGGGCGCGCAGAACACCTCCACCGCACCAATGCACAGCACGGGCGTGCCCTCTGGCGAGAAGAAGGACTGCACAATGTTCGCGCGACTGCTTTGCTCTGCGACAATCAGGGTGTGCGGAAAGTGTGCGCCCGGCGTTTCGAACCAGTGGATAATCTCCATCACGCCCTCCAGCTCCAGATTGCGTGGCAGATAGACATACAGCCCACTGTCCCATGCGGCGGTGTGGAGCACCGAGAACTTGTCGCCGGGGATGGGCGCGAGGCGTCCCAGGTTATCTGTTAGACGCTCTGGCTCGTTCAGCAGCACCTCGCGCAGGTCGCGCACTTGCACGCTTTGCTGGCGCCACTCATCGGGCAGGTGCGCCTCGAAGCCGAACCCTGCCCGATGGTACACCCGAATAGTGGGGCGCTCCACCATGAAGGGCGGCATCTGCGCGGGCGGGTTCGCGGGCGGCGCATCCTGCCAAGCAACGGCGGGATAGTCCTCCAGATGGAGCGTGGTGATGTCGGTGTAGCGCCAGTCCTCCTGCTTAGGCGAGGGAGGCGGCATCTGCAGGAAGCGTTCGAACGCCTCCAGCCGCCGCTCGATGTGCCACTCAGGTTCGCCCAACGCCCGTGCCGTCCGCTCAATTCGCTCAGCGGTCAACCCGGGCGGGACGGTCAGAATCTCCGTCCTCATTCGCTCGTTCTCCTCCTAAATGCTTAGCGTGGCTAAATTATGGCACATCGAGCGGGCAAAAGTCAAGTTAGTAGCGCGGGTCGTGATGGAAGTGATGATGGGTGGTCAGCCAGCGGATGGTGCCGCTGCGCGAGCGCATCACGACCGAGTGAGTGACGGCGCCCCAGCCCGTGTAGCGCACGCCACCGAGCAGGTTGCCGCCCGTGATGCCCGTCGCGACGAACACCACATTGCCCCATGCCAGGTCTTCGAGCGTCAGCACGCGGTCCACATCGTCCGTGCCGAGCAGTTGGCGGGCGCGTTCGCGCTCCTGCTCGTTGCGGAACACCAGTCGCGCCTGCATCTCGCCGCCCATGCAGAGCGCGGCGGCGGCAGACAGCACGCCTTCCGGCGCGCCCCCGATGCCCATCAGCACATCGATCTCGCCGTTCGGGTCGAGCGCTTCCAGAGCGAGCGACAGGTCGCCATCGGAGACCAGCCGGATGCGTGCCCCTGCCGAGCGAATCTCACGAATGAGTTGCTCGTGGCGCGGGCGTTCCAGCATGCCGACGGTCAGGTCCTGAATCTCTTTGCCGAGGCTTTTGGCGATGACTTTGAGGTTCATGCGTGGGGGCAGGGTGATGTCCACGGCGCCTTTTGCGGCGGCGCCCACCACCAGCTTGTCCATATAGATGTCGGGCGCGTGCAGGAGTCGTCCCTCGCCTTCGATAGCAGCCGCGATGACGCTGATGGCGCCGGGCATTCCGTTGGCGACCAGATTGGTGCCTTCCACGGGGTCCACAGCGATTTGCACACGGTAGCCGTTGCCCGTGCCCAGCTCCTCGCCGATGTAGAGCATGGGCGCTTCGTCGCGCTCGCCTTCCCCGATGACCACGACTCCGCGCATATCGACATCGTTCAGGGCGCGGCGCATCGCTTCACAGGCGGCTTGGTCGACGGCGTGGCGGTCGCCTTTGCCCACCCAGCGCCCTGCACTGAGCGCTGCCGCCTCCGTCGCGCGTACGAAGTCCATTCCAAGGTTACGATCCATAGCCGTTTCCACCTCCTCGCTCCATTGCTTGGTTGTTTTGAGTCGGACAGGTCTGACGAGTCGGGCCTGTCGGACATGTCGGCTCTGTCGGACCTGCCCGACGGAATCGGTTCACCGCTTCGGGCGGAATTGGGGTTTGGGCAGGTCTTCGAGCGGTTCCGGTTTGCGTTCCTTGCGGGCGTCGCCCTGTGGCGGTCGTGGGGGTGCGGGTCGGTGGGGACGCCCAGTTGGGGGCGGACCGCCTGTTGGGCGCGAGGGTTCGCCCCCGCCGCCTTTCAGCGTCTCCAGCGTCTGCTCCAGCCCGCGCGCGGTCAAGTTCACCCGTCCGAGGCTGTCGATCTCCTTCACGCGCACGCGCAGGAGGTCGCCCACTTTGACCACTTCGTCGGGGCGACTGATGCGCCGATCGGTCAGCTCGCGCAGTTCGACCAGCCCTTCCTTGCCCGGGAGCACCTCCACGAAGGCGCCGCGCGACATCAGGCGCGTCACGCGCCCCACATAGACCTCGCCCACCGCCACCTCTTTGGTCAGCGCTTCGATCATCTGGCGGGCACGCTCGCCCGATTCGCTATCGGGCGCCGCGATGAACACCTTGCCCGTCTGTTCAATCTGAACCTGCGCGCCCGTCTCCGCGATAATCTTCTTGATGGTGCGCCCACCCGGACCAATCACCTCGCCGATTTTGTCGGGGTTAATCTCCATCACGAAGATGCGCGGGGCGCGTGGCGAGACCTCTGGGCGCGGCGCAGGGATGACCTCCAGCATCTTCTGCAGAATGAAGAGCCGTGCCTCCCGCGCACGCTGGAGCGTCTCCGCGATAATGTTGCGCGGCAAGCCGGGAATTTTGAGGTCTAACTGGATGGCGGTGATGCCCGTTTCGGTGCCCGCCACCTTGAAGTCCATATCCCCGCATGCGTCTTCCATGCCCTGAATATCGGTCAGCAGCGCGTAGCGGTCTTCGCTTTCGAACACCAGCCCGGTGGCAATCCCCGCGACGGGCGCCTTGATGGGCACGCCCGCATCCATCAGCGCCAGGGTGCTCCCACACACGCTCGCCATCGAGGTGGAGCCGTTCGACTCGAGCACCTCCGAGTAGAGCAGGATGGCATAGGGGAACTCCTCTTCGGAGGGGATCATGCGCACTAAGGCGCGCTCGGCAAGCATGCCGTGCCCAATCTCGCGCCGACCCGGACCGCGCATCGGGCGCACCTCACCCACACTGAAAGGCGGGAAGTTGTAGAAGTGCATATAGCGTTTGGTCTCCTCTTCGGTCAGCGCGTCCAGAATCTGCGCCTCTTGCAGTGCGCCCAGCGTGCAGGTGGTCAGCACTTGGGTCTGCCCGCGTTGGAACAGCCCGCTGCCATGCGTGCGGGGCAGGAAGCCCACGGCACAGCGAATCTCGCGAATCTCGTGTGGGGCGCGCCCATCGGGGCGGATGCCCTCGTCCAGAATCATGCGGCGCACCTGCTCCTTGATGACCTCATCGACCGCCATCGAGAGTTCCAACTCGCGTCCCTCGTACGGTGGGGGCGATTCGGGGTCGAGAGGGGTGTTCATCTGCGCCACTATCTCCTCTTTGAGCTGCTGGAGTCCTGCCTCACGCAAAGCCTTGTCAGGGTTCAGAATCGCCTCGCGCAGGCTCTCGCCCGCGAAGTCGCGCACCGCCTGCTTCAGCTCGGAACTAACCAAGTAGAGCGGAGGCTCCGCTTTGGGCTTGCCCACCTGCTGGCGCAACTCTTCAATCAGCGCGATAATCTTCTGGTTCTCCTCGTGGGCGAGGTCAATCGCTTGCATCATCAGCTCTTCGCTGATTTGGTCGGCGTCCGCCTCAATCATCATCACATGGTCAGGTCGGCTGGCGACCACCAGCTCCAGCAAGGAGCGTTCAGTGAGTTCACTATTAGGGTTGATGACCAGTTCGCCATCGACATAGCCGACACGAAGCGCGCCCAACGGACCGTTCCACGGGATGGGCGAGATGGTGAGCGCTGCGGATGCGCCAATCAGCCCCAGCACCGCCGGCGGATGATCGAAGTCCACCGACAGCGGGAGTACAATCACCTGCACCTCGTTGCGCATCCCTTTGGGGAACAGCGGGCGAATGGCGCGGTCGACCAGTCGTCCCTGCACTATCGATTCATCGGAAGGTCGACCGCCACGCTTCACGAACCCGCCCGGAATCTTGCCGACGGCGTATTTGCGCTCCTCGAAGTCGACCACCAGCGGGAAGAAATCGATATCGGTGCGTGCCTGCGGACTCATCGTGGCGGTGACCAGCACCACCGTATCGCCATAACGCACGACGACAGCGCTGGTCGCCTGGCGCGCCAGCAGCCCTGTCTCCAGCGAAAGCGTGCGTCCGCCTATCTCGGCGGATACGAAGCCATACTCGTTCATCGAATCAGCCTCCCTCTCAATGTTGCGCTCTCAGCCCCAGCTTTTCCACGAGGGCACGATAGCGCTGGATGTCCTGCTTCGCCAGATAGTTGAGCAGCTGGCGTCGCTGGTTGACCAGCATGACCAGCCCGCGCCGCGAGTGGAAATCCTTGCGGTGCTTCTTCAAATGCTCGGTCAAATAGTTGATTCGCGCGGTCAATAGCGCGATTTGCACTTCGGGCGAACCCGTGTCGCCTTCGTGACGCTGATACTCGCTGATAATCTGTTGCTTCTCCTCTGGTGTCAGCGGCATAGTCCTGATACCTCCATCTCTCCATGCTTTTTTTCCTGCGTATCGGAGGGTTACACTGCCGCTTTGTGCGGAGGCTCGCGCGGGCAAGCCCCTGCACAAAACGACAGCGTAATCGCCCTCCGATACGCGCTTAGAGTATACCCCATGCAGGGGTGTCAAGACCACGCGCCCACTGCCCTGTCCAAAACTCTCAAAATGCACAGGTTGCCCTCCCGAACGGTGTGGAAAGATGGTACTTGGCATAAGCGGGCATTCCGCCCGTTGCGCCCGCCCTTGAAAGGCGCAGGGAGGCACACTATGCGAAATCGAACCGCAAGCCAGCGGGGCTTCACCCTGCTTGAGATTATGGTCGTGATTTTCATTCTGGGCATTCTGGTGACGATTGCCGTGCCCAGCTGGATGAACGCGCGTGCGCGGGCGCAGGCGCGTACCTGCTCTGCCAACTTGCGCCAGATTCATCAAGCGAAGGAGCAGTATGCGCTTGCGAACCGCCTGCCGAATGGCGCACCTGTGCAGATGAGCGACTTGGTGCCCACCTATCTGCAGGCAGAGCCATTCTGCCCTGCAGGAGGCGGCGCACCCTACACGGTGAACGCTATCGGCACAGAACCGACTTGCCCCACTGGCTTGCCAGACCACACCGTGAACTGGGGAGGTGGACCATAGTGCAGCGTCAAAAAGGCTCAGCGTTTGCTGAACTGCTGATGGCGGTACTGCTCGTCACCCTGCTGGTGCTGTCCATCACCGCCATGACGCCGATGACCACGCGCATGCAGACGCAGGCACAACAATACAGCTATGCGACCAATCTCGCCCAAACCGTGCTGGAGCGTGTGCGCACGCTCGATTTCAACCAGATTACTTTTGAGGGCTTACAGCAGAACGGCTTGGCACAGTCGCTCGTGCTGAGCGAGCCGAACCACTTCATCGCGCGTTTCACGACGGTCTCCACGCCCAGCGGCAACATCAACCTGAACACGAACCTGCGCAACGCAACGGGCACGATCGAAGTGTTCAATCTGACAACCAACAATAACATCTCTATCGGACTGAAAACGATTTTTGTGACCATTCGCTGGCAGGAGGCACACACAGGACGCTGGCAGCAAGTTCAACTAACTACCAGTATTGCCAGCCTGCAATAATAGTGAGGGGGCGAGCTGTTGCTCGCCCAGTAGTGGCTCAGGGGAGGGAGCGACCAATGGGGAAAAGATGCCGCCACTTGCGCGGCTCGATGATGCTGGAACTATTCATCGCCAGCGGGCTATCGGTAATGGTGATTGCCCTGCTGGTGGCGACCGAACTCAGTGCACTGCGCGAATATCAGCGTGCGCTGAGCCGAAACACGGCTGGGCGCAACGCCTATAACGCCCTGCGCGAGATTCGCGGTATAGCCCAGCAGGCGGTCCAGGCGTCGGTGAACGGGAGTGGCACGCAAGCCGTGCTTCTGCTCCCACAACGCGACGCCAGCGGCGCGATTCGAGTGCCTGTCCAGCCCGATATTGCGAACCCCATCACACTCACCGTGGACTTCAGCGCGGGCACATTAACCATGACCACAGGGGAAGGTTCGCGTGTCCTGCTCAGGGGTCTCTCGAACCGCACGCCACAGGGCGCATTTTATAGTCCGTTCACTCTAACCCAGTACGCGCCCGGCGTGCAGGCGCTCCATGTGCGGCTGAGCATCGTGCAGGGAAGCGGCGCGACCACTGCCACCGCATGGTTCGAGGAAACCATCTTCCTGCGCAACACCATCAGCCCGTGATGGGCTTGTTTCAAGACAAGCCAGACAGGTCAGACAAGCCTGACAGGTCAGGCAAGTCAGACAAGTCGGACAGATCTAAAAAAACGCTTTTGGGGAGGGAGCAATCATGAGAAGACAGCATCGGCGTGGAAGCACGATGGTCACCACCCTCATCACGGGGACGCTGACTATTGTCACGGCGACCGCCTATCTGCAGATGGCGACCCAGGATATGCGTACGGCGGGTGCGCGCCTGCGCGAGGTGCTCACGCAGAATCTGGCGGAAGCGGGGCTGAACGCCTCCATGCAACAGCTCTGGCGCGAATTCAGAGTGAGCCAGCGGTTCGACACCTTCGACAGCACCCTGCGCGACGCCACACCCAACAATCCAACACGCACCTGGAACGGCGTTCTGGGCACCGTGGGCAACTACACCGCGTCCGTGATTGGCTACCAGCCAGTCGACTCCTACACCCGCCGAATCACCATTCGCGCGGTCGGCTGGCAGGACAGAAATGGCAACGGTCAATTGGACCACGGCGAACCACGCCAGATTTTAGACCAGACCTTCGACCTCCAGCTCTCCCGTTCGGGCGTGTTCGACTATGCCTACTTCGTGAACAACTACGGCTGGATGTATGGCTTCGACAGCGAGCAGCTGGTGGTGAACGGCGATATGCGCTCGAATGGCGACTTTGAGTTCCGCTATGGGCGTCCAGTCATCAACGGCACGATTATCGCCGCGGCGAACGAGAAACTTAGCCCACGCGCAAACGGCTACATTATTGTGGAGGGCGGCACCGCTCCGCGTCAATGGAGTACTACTATCTACACCGCCAATCAGACCACCAACTATCGGGGACAAGGACCCTATATGCGACAGGGCTATTCCCCTCTTATCCATGGCACAATAGGCAGTAGCACTTTTAATGAGTGGCGCGACTATCTCTATGAGGCGACGGGGCAGATGGTGAACAGTTCGCCCTTTGGCGCGGTGCTGGCTGACTCGCGTGGCACGCGCCGATTTGATGGAACTGTGCTGGATAACCGCCCCACCCGCGAAATGGTTCTGCCGAACCTGAACGACCTCAACTACTACCTCAATCTCTCCCGCAACTGGCGCGACCCAAGAGCGACCTACCGCGACGGCACAGCCAACCCTTACTACAATCAGGAGGCGTTCGTGGAGGTGTGGAACCCCTCACGCAACCGCTATGAGCGCATCTCCACGAACGGCGTTATCAACGGGAGCGTCCCCCTCATCGGCTACAGAAACTATCCGATTCGCATTCACGGACCTGTCACGGTGACTCAGGATGTGGTCATTCGCGGCTATGTGCAGGGACAGGGCACAATTTATGCAGGACGGAATGTGCATATCGTGGGCGACATCATCTACAAGAACCCGCCCGACTTCCGCGGCTCGAACTTCAACAGCGTGCTGAACGCCGTCGAGAAAAAGGATGTGCTGGGGCTGGCTGCCCGGGGCAGTATCATGATGGGCAACACGCGGCGATTCAGTGACCCTTATCCCCTGCGCTATATGACCCCACCCTTCACGCGCGGGCGCTACGACGAGAACGGCAACTGGATACCGCCTTTTAATGCGTTGGAGCGCGACGAGACGGGACGCTACCGCTATCAATCCGCCTACGGACGCGCCGACCAGAGCGATATTGAGCGACTCTCAATCAATGTCGATATCGACCAGAACGGCTCTATTACAGCGGACGAGCGCGGTATCTCGCGAATCGACTCGATCCTGTTCACCAACTTTGTTGGGGGCGGCAACCTTGCTACAGACGGGTTGGGACTGGTCATCAACGGCACGATTATCGCCAAAGATGAGGCGATGGTGCTGTGGAGTATCCCGATGTGGCTCAACTACGACTGGCGCATTCGCGAGCGCAGTCTCGATGACACGCCCCTGATTAATATTGAGCTACCGCGCGTCGCCTCGGCACGCCGAATGGCATGGCAGAGAGTTTACTGAGGAGGTGCAGACCGATGAAACGGAAATATGTTGCGGAAGCGAGCCTGCTTGCTCTGCTTCTACTATGCACCAACGGTTGGAGCATCATTTCGGAGGGGCGCGACATAAACGAGCGACCTGACTGGTGGAAGTCTTATGAGAATGCGAAACCCATCCAGCCACCGCCGAGCGTCCAGCCACCGCAGGGGAGCACACCGCCCATCATCGAGGAAGCCGTCACGCGCAGCGCACCTGCGGGTGTGCCTGAAACGCTGGTGATTCAGCCCCAGAGTGGGGGCGCAACCGTGCGCCCACCGAGAATGATCGACGGTGAGCAAGTGATGGCGCAGGCTCAGCGCGATGTGGAGCGCAAGCGTTCCGCCTTCTGGCGACCGTTCGTGCTGTTTGGTGGCTTTTTACTGCTGGGTGGCGGCGCAGTGTTCGGACTACTGCGTTGGCTGAGCCAGCATGCGCCTGAGCCACCGCGTCCCTACCGCCGACGCTACTGAAACCACCTCGCCTAACGGGTACCCAGCCGCTCGCGCCCGCTGGTGAGCACCTGCGCCGTGGGCGCGGGCGGCAACGCCCGCACCGCCAACGCCAGCGCCATCACTAAGTCATCGTGGAAACCGTGCCCCGCGCCCATCTGCACGCCCCCAGGCGTCGCGCTCACCTCAAAGTGATACAGCTCCTGCAACAGCGCAAGATCAGGCAAGAGCTGCAACCGCCCGCGCTCCAGCATGAGCGCCAGCCCCTCCACCAGACTCTGCTTGACCGCACGAGTGAAATTCAGTCCTTCCACCTGCATGCGGACGGACGCTTGGAGCGATTCGACCAGCGGGTCGCCAACGCCCGTGCGGTCGCACAGCACGCGCTGAACCGCATGCTGTTCGAGCAGACGCGCGAGGGTTTGCACCTGTTCCGCCCACGCCAACCCTTGCCAGCGGCGCACCTCCAGCATGCAGGCAGACTCCTGCGTGCCCTGCAGGATGGCGACCGCTGTATAGTCTCGATAGCGCGCCCAATCCACCCCTGCCACCACCAGCCCCTCCTGTGGGGTGAGGCGCGTCATCAGGGCACGATCGATCCACTCGGTGCGGAACATCTGCCCCGCGTCATCGAGGAACACTGCACCGTACTCCACCTGAAACTGGCGCTCGCTCATCATCTGCGCCTGCATCATCAGCGTGCGAGGCGAGAGCAATGGGTTCTGCCATGAGGGACTGCGCAGGCTCCAGACCCGCTCGCTCCCCTGTTGACCCTCCAGAAAGAGCCGATAGAAGTAATTCTTACCGCGTGGGGTGGAGACCAACGCGAGTCGCCCGCCCGTGTCGCTGAGCATCGGCATTAGCACCTCCATCACGACGGGTTCGGGCACATAGGCCGCTTCATCTACCACGATGAGGTGCGCCTTGCGCCCGCGCAGGTAGAGACCGCCCCGCACCGCCGAGCGTGCCCACAGGCGACTCTGCCCCAGCGTCAGCATGGGGGCAGGGGTCCTTCGCAGAGTAGGTGCATGACCCACCTGACGCAGGAAGCCCGCCACGCGCTCAAAGGGGATGATTGCCTGCTCCAGCGAGGGCGCAACGAGCAGAACCATGCGCGGGGCAGGTTCGAGCAGCATGCGGGCAATCTCCACCGCCACCACCTCGCTTTTGCCCCATCGCCTGCCACACGCCAGCACACGAATGGGCGCTCGTGCCTCCAGAAATGCCCGCTGACCCGCATGAGGATACCAACCTGCAATCACCGCACTCCACCCCCGCAGATGGAGTCAGCAACTCACCTCATGGACAACCTGCTTATGCCGTTGATAGCCTTTTGAACTGATGGGCAGGATGCCTGTGCTACGGACTGATTTCACGGGCGAGACGCCCGTGCTACGAATCTTTCAAGCCCGCCAACGGCGCAAAATGAGGGGAACAGGCGGTATAATTGGGCTGTCCAAAAGGGCATGGAGGTGCATGCAAAGTGCAATGTCCGAACTGTCATCAGCCGTTGCCTGAGAACGCGCAGTTCTGTCTGCGCTGTGGTCGCCCCATCGCGACGACGCTGGCGAGCGCCTCGCCACCCGTAGGAAGCCCTCCTCGCAACCGCCTGAAATGGCTTGCGCTGGGGCTGGGCTTGCTCACTCTAATCGGGCTTGGGTTCGTGCTTGGCATCCAGAGCGGGTTGCTGACCCAAGCATGGGTGAAGAAGCCCTCGGGTCCCAGTGTGCTGGAGGCAGAAGCCCCCAAGCCCTCGGGTCCCAGCGTGCTGGAAGCGGAAGCGCCCAAGCCTGCAGGTCCCAGCGTGCTGGAGGCAGAAGCACCGAAGCAAACCCCACCACCCCCGCATGTTATCGATTGGCTGGAGCATCTGCGGCGCACGGAGGAGGAACGCCAGCGCAAAGAGCGCAATATCACTCCTCTCTTGTCGATGGCGGTTCAGGTAATCGTGCTGAGGGCGCAGGTAGCGCAAGGCGCAGCGGAAGGCGATTTAGACAAAGCGGAGGCGAACTATGAGCGCGAGCGCGAGAAACTGCGCCAGAGATATCAGCAACGCCGCCACGAGTGGGAAGAGTTGCTGAAATTTTTCCAGAGCAAACCGCCTCCACCCGAATGTCGCGTGCTTGCCGACACCTACTATGCAGGGCTGAGACACTATATCACCACTATCACTCAGATTGAGGAGGACCTTATCGAAGGTGACCTGGGGGGTCTTACAGGGTTGCTCGGCTCGGCGCAACCTGAACTGAATGCGCGGTTCGCCCGCGCCGATGAGGAGCTGACCAAAGTGTGCCAGCAGTACGGCATTCGCAAATATTTCTCAATCGGCTCGCAAAGCCCTGACCTGATTAGAAGTCTGGGGGGCGGTTTACCCCTGGGGCTATAGCGATGGAACTCTTTCACCCGCAGTTGATGAGTTATGCTGATTGTCGATAACGCGCTGTGGCACGGGGCGATTTTTGACCCGAACGACCACTCGCCTGCCACTGAGGGCGTGCGCACGCTCACCCGCATGCTGAGGGACGATGCCGACTTCCTTCTCAGCCTCATCCCTCTGCGCGACGGCGTGCTACTTGCCCAGAAACGGGAGTGGGGGTTTCTGACGCCCCTATGAAGTGGTGAGCAGATTCTCAACAGCCTCTATCACTGGCTCCACAGGGAGCGAGGCAACGCATTGTCTTGGGTGCGGTTGGCACCGTAGCGGGGTACAGCCCGCGCAGTATTCCGCTGGAACCACTGTGGCATAAGGCACGCCCCACGCATGCCACTGATGAGGGGGATAGTCCCGTCGGAAATGCAGGCTGACACAGGGCGTACCTACCGCCGCCGCCAGATGAACGACCCCTGTATCCACGCTCACAAGCAGGCACGCTCCACGCAATACCTCTGCCAGCTCCAGAATGGTGAGCCTGCCTGCGAGGTCAATCACTGGCTCCCGTATCGCCTGCTTGCACTGCGCCCCGAAGGGCAAGTCATCAGGTGCGCTGGAAAGAACGGGCGTGAGCCGATAGTTCTGGGCAAGAAAAGTGGCGACGGCGGCAAATCGATCAGGCAGCCAGCGCGGCTGAACACCGCCCGTGCTGAGGTGAAGAACCGCATACCCCTTGTGAGGAAGGCTCCTAAGTTCGGATGGGAGCGTCGCTGGCTGCGCTGGCGCGAAGTGTAAAGGGCAACGAGGTAGCTCCCCACCCAGCATTGCTTCCGCAACCGCCAAGTTGCGCTCCACCTGATGCATGCACGCCTTATAAGAGGCGACATGGGTCAGCAGTTTCGCCACGGAACGGCGCTGGAGTATCGCCCCTGTACGCACGGGCACGCCTGCCCAACGAGCAATAAGCGCATACCGACGGGTATCAGGGCGTAAAATGAGCATGGCATCGGGACGATAACGACGCAAACTCAGAACCAGCCTCCAAAATGCTCCTCCCCTGGGACGATACGGCACACCGCGCACGCCATCGAGCCAAGGCGAGCCTTCAATAACGGCGCTCCAGCGCTTGTTGACCCATGCCTCTACAGAAGCCTCTGGCAGGGACTCCTTTAGTGCCTGAAATACAGGGGTCGCCAGCAGGGTCTCCCCCAACTTATCGTCGGGACGAACAACGACTATCCGTCTTATGGAGCACTGCATCGACTGCCTCCAGCACATCTTGCACAGTAATAGCGCGCATGCAGGCGTGAGAAGGGTCGCGACATCGGTGGACGCTGCAACTCGGGGCGCAGAGCGATGAGCGTTCAATTATCACATGGGCTTCGCCTATGGGCGCATAATGGATAGCTTTGGTGGGTCCAAATAGCCCGACCACGGGGGTGCCCACCGCGGCGGACAGGTGGCTGGGACCCGTGTCGCCGCTGACCAGCCCATCGAGCAGGCTCAGGCACACGATAAGCTCGTCCAAACTGAGTTGCCCTGCCAAATTGAGAGGTGAGCGCGACATCGCCTGAAGCACTGCCTGCGCCACGGGCAGATCCGACTTCGCGCCCAACAGCACCACCGACACCCCCGCATCAATCAGCGCATCGGCAACCTGGGCAAACCGCTCGGGGAACCACCGCTTGCAAGGCGCGCTTGCACCGGGATTGATGCCAATCAGAGGGCGTTCGCCTTGCCAGCCCGCTTGCTCCAGCTTGGCAGGCAGGCTCGCATGGGCTTTCGGGTCGGGGAACAGCTCCAGTCGCCAGTCGGAGGTGTCGCAACCCAGCTGAGCGACAACAGCGCAATTCAGGTCATTAATCCGATGCGCATCGGCATCAACAGGCACGGCATCAGTCAGCAGCCATCCGAACCACCGCTTGACCCCGCCGACGCGCCGTGGAATCCCCGCCAGAAAGGAGTGCAGGGTCTTTTCATCGCTATTGTCCAGAATCACGGCGAGGTCATAGCGTCCGCGACGCAGGCGTCCGATTTCGCGCAACTTGCCCAGCAAGCCGTTGCCCAGATGACGCAGGTAGAGCGCGTCCAAATACGGGCATCGCTGAAGCAGGGGATAGCCCCGATTGCCCGTGATGACGGTGATATGCGTTTGCGGGAAGCGCCGCCGCAGCGCGCGCAGAGCAGGAATCACATACACCGCGTCGCCCAGCCCCGCCCGTGTCAAGACCACCATTCGTTTCGGCTCGCCCACGATGGGGGATTTTACCCGATGGATTCAAATGGTGGCTTGCTTGGGCGAGACGCCCAAGCGACACTTGATGGGCAGGATGCCCAAACCACTGCATAGCTCATATCGGGTAAAACCTTGTTGATGAGCAAGCGACGAGTCACCCTGATTCGGGGGGATGGGATTGGCCCCGAAATCACGGAGGCGGTGGTGCAGGTGTTCGAGGCGGCGGGCGTGCCCATCGAGTGGGAAGAAGCCTATGCGGGGCTGGCATGCCTCGAAAGGTTTGGCGACCCTCTGCCCCCAGAAACCCTCGAATCGATCCGACGCAACCGCATCGCGCTCAAAGGACCCACCACCACGCCCATCGGCACAGGACACCGCAGTATCAATGTCGCTATTCGCAAGGCGTTCGATCTGTTTGCCAATGTACGCCCCGCCCGTTCTATACCCGGCATCCCCAGCCGCTACAACAATGTGGACATTATCCTCGTGCGCGAGAACATCGAAGACACCTACGCGGGCGTCGAATACTGGCAGACGCCCGATGTAACCGAATCTCTGCGCATTATCACGCGCCCCGGCTCATGGATGGTCATTCGCTACGCCTTCGAGATGGCGAGACGGCTCAAACGGCGCAAAATTACCTGCGTGCATAAGGCGAACATCCACAAAATGACCGACGGACTGTTTCTGCAGTGCTTCCGCGAGGTCGCGCAGGAGTATCCCGAGCTGGAGGCGGACGACATTCTCATCGATAACGCCTGCTTGCAGCTGGTGACGCACCCAGAGCGGTTCGATGTGCTGATTCTGCCCAATCTGTTTGGCGATATTGTGAGCGATTTGTGTGCGGGTCTGGTCGGTGGGTTGGGTGTGGCGCCTGGGGGCAATATCGGCAACGGTTATGCGGTGTTCGAAGCGGTGCACGGCTCTGCGCCCGATATTGCGGGCAAGGGCATCGCGAACCCCACCGCGCTCCTGCTCTCAGCCATCCAGATGTTGCACTATATGGGACTGCACGCCCATGCGGAGCGCATCGAGACCGCTCTGCGCTACACGCTGGTGTCGGGCATCAAGACGCGCGACCTGGGCGGGGACGCCACCACGCGCGAGTTCACGCTGGCAATCATCAGCCATCTGCCGGGTTCGACGCCACGCGAGGTACAGGCAGACGCCGTTGAGCCGTTTCTTATTCCCGTGCCCAGCACCGCTTCCACAGCCGATGCGGGCTGGCAGACGGTTGGCGTGGACATCTTTCTGCACAGCGTGGGGTTGCCCCGCCTGCCAGAGCGCATCGGGGCGTTAAGATTGGTGGCGCTCTCCAATCGGGGCGTGCCGCTGAGTCTCCAGCCGACCAGTGATGCGCCATCACTGCCTGAAGGGCGCTACCTATTGGACTGGTATCGCGCTCGCTATCTGGCTGATGGTGCGCTGAGTGAGGAGCATCTGCAGGCGTTCCTGCAGTCGCTCCCGCCCGACCTGCACTGGACGAGCCTCCAGCGCCTCTATGCACACGAGGGCAAGCCGCTCTACAGCGAAATGGGAGGGAGCGAATAGGGAAGCGATTAGAGCGACTGCGCACCCAGCGTCACACGCACCTTGAGCGTTTGCCCTTCGCGCATCAGCACCAGTTCTACTTGCTGGTTCGGGCGCGAGTTATAGAGGGCACGGGTGAGCGCCGCGGAGCTGTCCACAGGCTGACCGTCATAGCCTACAATCACATCGCCCACCACGATCCCCGCACGAGCGGCGGGACCGTTCGGCACGAGGCGCATAACCTGTGCGCCACCCGGTACGCTTCGGTAATCCACGCCAAGCCACGGATGCTCCACCCGTCCGCGAGTGCGCAGTTCATCTACCACGCGCTGAGCCACTTTTGAGGGCACAGCGAAGCCCGTCACGGCGAACGCTGAACGCATCGCGGTGGGTGGCAACTGCACCCCCTCCACCGCGCTGAGCGAGGCGATGATGACGCCAATCACTTCACCGCGCGTGTTGAGCAGGGGTGCGCCCGGCTCGCCTGCGGACACCGTGCCGTTAAACTGCAGAACGGGCACGACGCGCTGGCTCTCCGGGCGCACGCCAACCCGATCCTTGCCGCCAATCGTGCCGACCGTCACACTGCCCTCCAATCCGCCCCGATTGCCAATCAGCACCGCCGTCGCGCCTATCGGCACAGCGTCGGAGTTGCCGAAACGGAGCACATGCAAGGGGCGCGGCGGGTCAATTTTCAGCAGGGCAATCCCTGTGATTTTGTCGCTCCCGATGAGCCGTGCGGGGTAGACCTCGCCGCTGACGAGCAGAACCTGCAGCTCGCGGGCGCTCTGCACACCGTCCGCTGAGCCGACAATATAGCCCGCCGAATCGATGATGAATCCACTACTTTGCAACGGGCGCGTCGGCATGCTTGCCCGACGCACCTGCACCGTGACGACGGCAGGACGCGCCCGCTCCACAATCTGGGCAATTTCCGAATCGGCGCGCTCCAGCAGGGAGGGCGCCGTCTGAACCCAGCCCACACACATTATCAACCAGAAAAGCCCGATCAAACCCATAAGAAGCCTATCAGAACGAACAGACATGGCTCTCCTCCGTTCCATATCGTGGGGGTAGATAGTCGATATTCGCGCTCGGTTCGGGGCGCAAATCAGGCAGCGGCGCCAAAGCCACCGTTGCCATTGGTTCACCTGTCGAATTCGCCTCCTGCTGTGCCTTCCAATCGAAACTGAGGCGGAGCGAATCGTCCGATGGTTGGGAAGCCCCCGCTTCAGGCTCCCACCGTGAGGCGGCAGTTGCACCCATCCCCCCTGTAGCCCCCCTTGCTAAGGGAGGTAGGGTGGATGGCAGAGAGGCATCTGCACCCCCTCGGCTCTGCTCCACCTGCCTCTTCGAGTTGGGCATAGGAGAGACAGACCCGAACAGCGGATGCTCTCGCTGGGTTCCCCCCGTAGATGGGGAAGAGAAATAATGGAGCGATAGAGGCTCCTGTTGGGAATCTCGCATCAACGGGGCAGGTGAACCGTTATGGGTGCGCTTTTCAACGGTGGGGGCACCCTGGTCGGTTTTGAGGGCGTTTGGCAAATGTGCTACCTGCATCGGCGCCGCGCTGTTCCGCACCGAATAGATGAGCAAAATACCAAGCATTGCAAAAAAGGCGAAGGCGGTTGCGAATGCGCCCGTGAGCGCGAGTCGCCAGCGCACCGTCCGCTGGCGGATGGCGCGTGCCGTAAGTTGCGCCTGCACCTGCTCCCAGCGGAGCTGGCTGACAGGCACTGGCTCATGGCGGACCGTGTTCAGGGCGCGGCGGTACTGCTGTTCACTTCGCCACGCGGACGCACATGCACCGCAGGTGCGCAGATGTGCCTGCGCCCACTCTGGTGGGGAGTGCTCCCATGCCTCCATCTGCTCTCTGACCCGATTGCACGCTCTGCGTCTCATTCGATCTCACCTATCGCACGCAATAAGGGTTCCAGTTTGGCTTTGAGGGCGCGGCGGGCACGCAGGACGCGCAACTTCACCCCGCCCACCGTACAGCCCAGAATCTGCGCCATCTCTTCATATTCCATCTCTTCGAGGTCGCGCATCACAATCAGTTGGCGTTGCGCGTCGGGCAGTTGCGCCAGCGCCTGATGGAACGCCTCCCGAATCGCGCTGTCGCGCACCACCTCGTCCGGATCGGGTGGGTCGGGATGGGTCATCCATGCGAGCTTGCCTGCCGCCTCCTTCTGCAGAAGCTCCTGCCGACGCTTCTGCATGCGGGCATGGTCAGTGCACATGTTCAGCGCGATGCGCATCAGCCATGTGCTAAATCGGCTCTGCTCGCGGAAGGTGTGTAGGCGTTCAAACGCCTTGATGAACACCTCCTGCGTGATGTCTTCCGCCTCGTCGGTGTTGCGCACGGAGCGGTAGACGAGTCGGAACACCGGTTGCCGATAGCGCAGGAACAGCTCCTCTAAGGCGGCGCTGTCGCCCTCGCGCGCTCTCAGCACCAGTTGCTCATCACTCAGATAGCGTTCATGAACTACTTCCGCCCACTCGTCCATACACAGCGTACCTGCCCGTTCCATCTCATAGGTCTGACGCTCGAACGGGATTCTCGTTTCGGTGCAGTCGCAGGTAGAGGCAACGGCGACAGTCGGGCGTGATGCGGGCGCGCTCGGCAATGGTGTAGCCCGGAATCCAGAGGATGCCCGCCTCATCACACAGCAGGGGCAGTCGACGACGCAGACCAAGCGGAACCTTGCGGTCGATGAAGATGCGACTGACCTTTTTCCCTCTGGAGGGGTCTGACCTGTCCGTCTCGTCTGAAGCGCCCATGCCCAGTGGCAGGAAGCGGTCGCCCGGGCGCCAGTTGCGCACCCTCAGCGCCCCTTGAACCGCTTCAGCGCAGAGCCACGCCTCGTCTGGGTCGCTCGTGCACGGGTCCGACGGACACGGGCGTATCTCTACCTCCAACCACATGCCCAGTTCCGGCATCAACAGGGGCGAACCGGGTGCAACGGAATATTCGTAATCGGTGGGTGGCGGCGAGGCGTGCCGAATCTGGAGATGCTCGTCTGTGATAAGGAGCCGAACAGTGTCGGACAGCTGCCACGAGGAGGAGCGACGCGCAAGCGCCGCATGCCGAATGCCCTCCAGAATCTCGAAGGGGGGCAGTTGCGTCGCGTCCAGATGGGGGCGTAGCCACTCGCGCAATAGCCGACGCTGAACCGCGGGGTGCAACCAGTACAGGAAATCGAGGCGCAACATGGAGGCGTCGCGCCCCTTCAGCAGCTCGCGAACCTGCATATCCCACCACGCCTCCTCGTTCTCGATAATCTGGGCAAGGCGCAGGAGGTGGCGGTCGAAGGTGGGCGAAAGCGCGTAGAGCACGGGCAACAGCTCCATACGCACCCGATAGCGCAGCTGGCGCGGGTCGAGGTTGGTGCGGTCGAAGCAGGTCGGCAGGTTCTGCTCACGGCAGTAGGCATGAGTCTGCTCGCGCGGCACATCGAGCAACGGGCGGATGACACGCCCGCGCTGATAGGGCATCCCACGCAAGCCACGCGGTCCGGTGCCTCGCAGGAGATTGATCAGGATGGTCTCGATCTGGTCGTCGCGCGTGTGGGCAGTGGCGACCGCGACCGCGCCTATCTCGTCGGCTAATCGCTCAAAAAAGCCGTATCGCGCTTGTCGACCCGCCTCCTCGATGGTCAGCCCCTGCTCCTCTGCCAAGCGCGGCACATCGACCCGCTCCACATGCAACGGCACACCGAGCGCGTCGCACACCGACTGGCACAGCGCCACATCCTCATCGGCTTCGGGGCGAATCCCGTGATGCAGATGCGCCGCATGCACGCGAATCATCAAATCGGTCTGCAACTGCGTCAGGATATGGAGCAGGGCGGTCGAATCGGCGCCGCCCGAATAGCCCACGATGACAATCCCCCCTTCGGGGGGTATCATCTGGCGCTCCACGATGGTCGTCCGTACCCTCAACAGGGGATTCACTTTGGATACCCCCTCGATATATCAATAGGCTCGCCAGTAGCGACGGATGAGGTCGCGTGTCTTGCGGATGCCTTCCACGGGGTCGTCCTCGCCCATATACTCGATGGAGAGGGCGCCTTTATAGTCTGCTAATCGCAGGTAGCTGAGGAGCCGTCCGAACTCCAGATGGCTCTCCTCGCCCCGATGGTCAAAGGCACGGCTCTTGGCATGCACATGCATCGCGTAGGGGGCAAGCATTCGGCACGAATCGTAGAGGCGTTCGGTCTGCCAGTTGCCGAAATCGAGGCAGATACCCACCCAGCGCGGGTCCAGACTGCGCACAAGGGTCAGCAGATTCTCGGCGCGTCGGGCGACCCCATCCCGATTCTCCAGCGTGATTCGCACCTGACGCTTGCGTGCCTCAGGCAACAATCGCTGAAGGAACAGCCCCGCCCGCTCCAGATGGAGGGTGTCATCCTCGCGCTCGTTGCCACTGCCGCCCAGATGGAGCCGAATCAGCGGTGTGCCCAGCCACGCCGCGGCGTTCAGGCGTTCGACGCACTCGTCCAGACGGCGGCTCAGGTTCGCCTCATCGTGGACATCGATGGGCGTGGAGACCATCAGCCCCGTGATGACCAGCCCGTTGCGCGTGAGCGTTTCGCGCAGTGGCTCCAGCACGCGCGGCTGGAGGCTGGACAGGTGGCGGTCGCTCAGGCTCACGCCACGAATGTCCAGCTCATGCAGAAGGGGTGGCAGGCTCTCCAGCGGGAGCTGCCCCGTGCTGATGAGCGTGTGCAGGCTGCGCGTCTCGCAACTGAGCACAGGGTGCAAAGGAGGCGGCTTCGGCTCGCGGCTCTCCATCAGCTCGGAGACGCTCTCCAACCTCTCAAAGATGCCTCCAAACCCTGCACGCACCAGCGAACGCAGTCCCTCCCGCAAAAAATCGCGCCGACTGGTCGGTCGCTCTCCTCGACTCATCTAACCTAATTATACCGCATTCGTAGCACGGGCATCCTGCCCATAAGCCAAACCGTAGCACGGGCGTCTTGCCCGTGTCAATCCCCCCTTTGATTCCCCCCTTACTAAGGGGGGCGAGGGGGGATGGGCGAGACGCCCAAGCCACTTTTTTGAACAGCCTCCATCGAGGTACAATCCCTTCCGTATGAGCCTTCTGCTGAGTCGGGACGAGAGCTACTATGTGAACCGTTTGCGCCAGATTCACCTGCGCCTGCGCGACCATCTCTATCGCTTTTTGCGCTTGCAAGACCCTGCCACGCTCGCCGCGGTCAGCGCGGATGTAGGCGGCGATACGCAATACTACCTCGACACGCAGATTGAGCGGTTGCTGATCGATCTATGTCGCGAATGGGCGCAGGAGACGCCTTTCGTGCTGATTGCGGAGGGGCTGGGCGCGGATGGCTGGCTTCCCCTACCCGAAGGCACACCCATCCAGGACGCCGAGTTCCTGCTGATTGTAGACCCCATCGATGGCACGCGCTCCCTGATGTATGACAAGCGCAGCGCATGGATATTAAGCGGAATTGCGCCCAACTTCGGCAGAGAGACCGAACTGGCACATATCCTGATAGCGATGCAGACCGAGCTGCCCACCTCGCGCCAATATGCGGGCTATCAGGTCTGGGCGATACGGGGTCAAGGCGCGCATGCCGAAAAGCATGACCTGCTGACAGGCGCGGTCAGCGGAACCCCTCTACAGCCCAGTCGCGCAACCTCATTAGAACACGGTTTCGCCTCCTTCGCCAAATTCTTTCCGGAAGGCAAGGCGATCATCGCCGAGCTGGAAACGCGCTTCTGGCAGCGCCTCTTCGGTGAACAGCCCAGCGTCAATCCGCTCGTGTTCGAGGATCAATACATGACCACGGGTGGGCAGTTGTTCGAACTGATGTGTGGACACGATCGGTTTATTGCCGATGTGCGTCCGTGGGCGTTCCGACGGCTGGGAATCGAATATTCGCCCCTGACCTGCCACCCGTATGACATCTGCACGGCTCTTATTGCGCAGGAGCTGGGAGTGCAGATTACCGATTTGCGTGGCAATCCGCTCAGCGTGCCGCTGGACATTCGCGAGCCGGTGGGCTGGCTCGGCTACGCCAACACCACCCTCAGACACCAACTGGAACCGATCCTGATGGAATTGCTATGGGGATAGGCACTATACCCGCTGGGCAAGTATCTCTCGGATGCGTTCAGCAGCGTGTCCGTCGCCATAAGGATTGATGGCGTGCGCCATTTGGGCGTAGGCGTCAGGGTCGGTCAGCAGGCGCAACGCTTCCTCGTGGATACGCGCGCGCTCCACCCCCACCAGCTTTGCCGTGCCCGCTTCGATGCCCTCTGGACGCTCGGTGGTCGTGCGCAGTACCAGTATCGGCTTGCCAAACGCGGGCGCTTCCTCTTGCACCCCGCCCGAATCGGTCAGGATAAGCGTCGCGTGGCGCATCGCGTGCACGAAGGGCGCGTAATCGAGCGGTTCGGTGAGCAAAGCGCGCGGATGGCTCCCTAACACTGCCTGAAGCACCTCACGCACCCGCGGGTTACGATGAAGCGGTAGCAACACCAGCAGGTCAGGTAGCGCCTCCAGCAGGTCGCGAACTGCCTGCGCGATGCTCGCCATCGGCTCGCCCCAATTCTCCCGTCGGTGCGTGGTGACCAGCAAAGTGCGTCCCTCGTGTGTGAAGAAGCGTTTCAGGGCAGGCTCCTGCGGTTCAAAGGGCTGCTGTGCCACCCACAGCACTGCATCGATGCCCGTGTTGCCCGTCACCCAGATTCGCTCGGCAGGAATGGCTTCGCGCAGGAGGTTCTGGCGTGCCCGCTCGGTCGGCGCGAAGTGCCAGTCGGCAATCGGCGCGGTCAGGCGGCGGTTAATCTCCTCGGGGAAGGGATGATACTTATCGTAGGTGCGCAGTCCCGCCTCCACATGCCCGAACGGGATTTTGTGATAGAACGCGGTGAGCGCAGCGACGAAGGTGGTGGTCGTATCGCCTTGAGCCAGCACCACATCGGGGCGATACCGTTCCATCACGCGATCCAGCCTCTCCATCGCGCGGGTGGTAATCTGTGCAAGTGTCTGGTGGGGCGTCATCACCTGCAGGTCTTCATCGGGCGTAATACGGAACAGTTGCAGGACCTGGTCCAGCATCTCGCGGTGCTGACCTGTGGCGATGACGCGCACCTGAAAGCGGGGATCCTCGCGCAAGGCAAGCACCACTGGCGCCATCTTGATGGCGTCTGGGCGCGTGCCAACAATTGCCATCACCTGAATCTCCGCCATGCGAGCGAAATTGTACCCCTCTACATTCGGAACACGCGTGGCTTGGGCATCCTGCCCATCAAGCCAGTCTGTGGCACGGGCGTCTCGCCCGTGAAGCGTGGCTTGGGCGTTCCGCCCATTCTGCCTACTGAGCCAGAGGCTCAAGCCACGATTGCACCCCTCTACATTCGGAACACGCCGAACTTTGTGTCGGGAATGGGTGCATTATAGGCAGCCGAGAGCGCCAGTGCCAGCACCGTGCGCGTGTCCACAGGATCGATAATCCCGTCGTCCCACAGGCGGGCAGTGCTGTAGAACGCATTGCTCTCTTCCGCGTATTTGTCCAAAATCGGCTGCTTGAACGCCTGCTGTTCCTCCTCACTCATCGCTTGCCCCTTCGCAGCGAGCTGGTCGAGCTTCACGGTGAGCAGGACATTCGCCGCTTGCTCGCCGCCCATCACGGCGATGCGGGCGTTCGGATACATCCAGAGCCAGCGCGGCTGATAGGCACGCCCGCACATTGCATAGTTGCCTGCACCATAGGAACTGCCGATAATAATGGTAAACTTGGGCACCTCAGCATTCGCGACCGCCATCACCATCTTCGCGCCGTGCTTGGCGATGCCCTCGTTCTCGTACTTCTTGCCCACCATAAAGCCCGTAATGTTCTGCAGGAACACGAGCGGGAGGCGCCGCTGGCAGCAGATTTCGATAAAATGCGCCCCTTTGAGCGCGCTCTCCGAGAACAGGATACCGTTGTTCGCGAGGATACCGACGGGGAAGCCGTGAATATGGGCGAAGCCGCACACCAGCGTCTGCCCGTAGCGTGCCTTGAACTCCAGAAAGCGACTGCCGTCCACAATGCGGGCAATCACCTCGCGCACCTCGAACGGCTGGCGCAGGTCGCGCGGGAGAATGCCGTAAATCTCGGCAGGGTCATACAGTGGCTCTTCAGGCGGCTGAATGTCGGCGGGAAGGTGCTTCACAAGGTTCAGATTCGCTACGATGTCGCGGGCAATCTGGAGGGCGTGGAGGTCGTTATCGGCAAAGTAGTCAGCAACTCCGGAGATGCGCGTGTGCACATCGGCGCCGCCCAGCTCCTCTGCGCTGACCACCTCCCCCGTGGCCGCTTTGACCAGGGGCGGTCCGCCCAGAAAAATCGTGCCCTGTCCCTTCACAATAATCGTCTGGTCGCTCATCGCGGGCACATAGGCGCCGCCCGCTGTGCAGGAACCCATCACGATGGCGATTTGCGGGATGCCCATCGCCGACATGCGTGCCTGATTGTAAAAGATGCGCCCGAAATGGTCGCGATCGGGGAACACCTCCGCCTGCAGCGGCAGGAACGCCCCGCCTGAATCGACCAGATAGAGGCAGGGCAAGCGATTCTCTATGGCAATCTCCTGGGCGCGCAAGTGCTTCTTGACCGTGATGGGGAAATAGGTGCCGCCCTTGACCGTGGCATCGTTCGCGATGATCATGCACTCCTTGCCGTGAATCACGCCGACCCCACACACGATGCCCGCGCAGGGCGCTTCGTTGTTATACAGTCCGTACCCCGCCAGAGGAGCAAGTTCCAGAAAGGGCGTGTTGGGGTCGATCAGCGCGTCGATGCGTTCGCGGGCGGTGAGTTTGTTGCGGGCGCGATGTTTGGCGAGCGCGTCGGGTCCGCCCCCTGCCCGCGCCCACTCCAGCGCCTCGCGATACTGCTTGAGGAGAGCCTCAAAATGGGCGCGGTTCGCCTGAAACTCTGGGTCGCTGGTCCGAACAGCACTGTGCAAGACACTCATCGAGCATCGAAATTCGGTTCAGGGGGATAGATTCCTGCTAAGCGTTAGTGGCTTGCCAAGTAGGAGAAGACGCAGAACAATGTAACGAACGACACGGGAGTATGCTTGGGGTATCCATATTAATGGCGCTGCTAGGGGAGGTCATAATGATGCGACAGAGAGCCATGTTGAGGACCGAGGTAGCGTTGGTACTGCTTGCCAGCCAGCTCATTTGGTGGTCGCTGAGTTATGCTCAAGGTAGACCTCACATCATTTGGATGGCGGGCGGGCATACGGGTAATATTCCCTCGGTTGTCTTCTCGCCCGATGGTCAATTGCTGGCGTCGGCAGGCATAGATGCAACCGTTAAGCTCTGGCGTGTATCGGATGGAGTGCTACTTCGCACACTGACAGGACACACCCTACGGGTCAATTCCGTTGCCTTCTCGCCAAACGGTGCCATATTAGCGTCAGCCAGTCAAGATGGCACTATCAAGCTATGGCAGGTGTCTGATGGTGCACTTGTTCGCACTATCACAGCACATCAAAATAGTGCCAACACGGTCGCCTTCTCGCCCGATGGGCAGATATTGGCGTCTGGTGGTTCCGACAGTGCTGTTAAGCTATGGAATGTCTCCAATGGAGACCTCATACGCACTCTTACAGGGCACACAGGTTGGGTGACTTCGGTCACCTTTTCGCCTAATGGTCAAATCATAGCCTCAGGAAGCCAAGATGGTAATATCAAACTGTGGGATGTTGTCAGTGGGCAGGAGATAAACAATTTACCGGGCTTTGGCGATGTTCGTTCTGTTGCCTTCTCGCCAAATGGCGTGTGGCTCGCTTCTGGAAGTAGTACTTATGCCCTCATATGGCGCGTCTCTGACGGGGCATTGATGCAAATCCTCGATGCAGGCAGTGTGAATTCGGTGGCTTTTTCACCTGATAGCCAATTGTTGGCATCGGGCAGTTCGGATAACGCAATCAAGCTCTGGGATGTGTCCACGGGCGGATTGATCCGAACTCTAACGGGGCACACAGCGGCAGTTAATAGTGTTGTCTTTTCACCAAGTGAATCGGTGTTGGCATCAGGAAGCGCAGATGCCACGATTAAACTGTGGAATATTTTGAGTGGGGACTTGGTTCGTACCTTCACAGGACACAAAGCTGCAATCACCAGTGTGGCTTTTTCGCCAAACGGTTTACTGCTGGCATCTGGTGGCTCCGCTTCCGATAACACCGTCCGATTATGGAGCGTTGCTGATGGAACACTTCTGCAGACTCTGATAGGGCACACGCGCGAGATTAACGCGGTGGCTTTTTCACCAGGTGGCTCCTTAGTGGCTTCAGCCAGCTCGGATGTCACGGTCAGGTTGTGGGATGTATCGAATGGGACGCTTGTTCGCACCATTGCAACTGGGCATTCACGCGCGGCGACCGCTGTCGCCTTCTCGCCTAATGGAGCCATCGTTGCCTCAGGTGGTTATGGGGATGGAACCGTCCGATTGTGGCAGGTTTCGGATGGAACGCTGATTCGTACCCTGACGGGGCATACTGCTGCCATCAATAGTATCGCTTTTTCACCGGATGGGCAAATATTGGCGTCAGGAAGCGCGGACAATACTATCAAACTGTGGAGCGTAGCGAATGGAACCCTCATTAGTACCCTTGTGGGGCACACAGGCGCGGTTACCACGGTCGCTTTTTCACCGAATGGAGCGTTGTTAGTGTCGGCAAGTCGCGATGGCACTCTCAAGTTGTGGGATGCGTCGAATGGCGCTCTAATTCGCACCCTCACAGGGCACACGAACTGGGTCAACTCTGTTGCCTTTTCGCCTGATGGACAATATCTTGTGTCTGGAAGTTCCGATCGCACTATTAAATTCTGGCGGGTAGCGGATGGTGCGCTTGTGCGAACCTATGATCAAGAGACAGGGACTGGGGTGCTCTCCCTTCGGTTCTCCCCAACGGCACCCCTCTTCGCCTATGGGCGCTACGACTCAACCCTGGTACTGGCAAGTGGCTTATTGGGCGATGTGAATGCCGATGGCTGTGTAGACGACGCCGACCTACTCGCCGTACTCTTTGCCTTTGGCACTACTGGGAACGGTCTGCCAGAGGATGTAAACGGAGATGGCACAGTGGATGATGCCGACTTGCTCACTATTTTGTTTGATTTCGGCAACGGATGCTAATTAAGCTCTGCTCCTACCGCCTATTCTTAGGTGGTAGGGCACCCTTTTGGGTGGGTATACCCCCGCACGATGAAGCCCACCCAAAACATGATTGGGCTGGCGGACAATCTGGAGTTCCTGCCCGCTCTGCCCAGTGGGTTCTTCCGACTCATCTATATTGATCCACCCTTCAACACGGGCAAACTCCAGCAACGCCTGCGCATCCAAGCGGTCGCCGACCCCAACGGCACACGCATCGGCTTCGGGGAACGCAAATATCGAGTAGAGATTCGCGATTCACCTGCCTATCAAGACGAGATGGCGCCGAGTTTGGTGGGGGAGGGGAAGGCGGGGCGGGGCAAGACGCCGACCGATGGGTGGTGGCTCACGATTGTGCCCACTAATAGCAAGGAGAAGAGTAGGGGCGCACAGTCGTATGCCCACTGCTGGTAAGAGCGGGAGGGGTAAGTAAGGGCTGAGTGTGCGCCCTATTCAGAAACAGTAAAGGTCTTGTCGCTTACGGGCGGGTTCGGTGTGGGTTCGAACTCCATCGTTAGCACAAACTGAGCCTCCTGCTCCTCCAACTTGACGCGCGTGGCGATTTTGATACGACGCATCAGCTGGGTCGCTTTGTCAATAACGAACTCCCATTCGTCCTCACGATTGCTCTCGTTGCGGATGCGCCCACTGAGTACCACCTGCTTCTCATCCTCGCTGGCAACGCGCAGGTTCTTAATTTCTTTCTTGATTTTCTCCTGACTGGTCTTACCGCCCAGCACGAACACGATATCGTAGGGGGTGAATACATCGAGGCTCACCAATCCTTCCAACAGCGCAGAGCCAGACCCCTGAACGGACACAGTGCGTTCACCACTTTTGAGCGTTGTGCCATCACAGAGATAACGCACGCCCTCATCCTTGTTGGCGGTGTCCTTCACCATGAGGTTAATCTGGGCGGGCGGGCGGAGCGTGTAGGCGTAGACCAGCTTCTGAATGGTCTCGCCCTGCGGGTTTCTGGGCTTGATGAGCAGGACGGTGACAATGGTCTTGCTCTGCAGGCTTTGCAGGGCGCTGTAGGCTTTGAAACTGCGTTCCAGCCACTCATCCGCTTTGGGTTCAATTTGTGCCGATGCCCATGCCAACAGTGCACACAGCCCAATAGCCCCGAATGTTCGCATAGCGCCTATCAGTGTACCCTACCAGACCCCATAGAAGATTGGCTGGAGGGGCGAGACACCCAAGCCACCGCGCATAGTGCTTCTGCGTGCCCCCACAGGGTAAAATAGGATGGACGAGGGCTGGACGATGAACGCCAACTTTCAACGCTGGCTACAGCAGAGTATCGAGGAGCTGAAGGCGCAGAACCTGTATAAACAGCCGCCGGTGCTGGAAAGCCCGCAGGGTGGGCGCGTCAAGATTGGCGGGCGATGGCTGATAAATCTGGCATCCAACAACTATCTGGGGCTGGCGAACGACCCGCGCGTGGTGCAGGCAGCGGTGGACGCCGCGCTCAAATGGGGTGCGGGCGCAGGCGCCGTGCGCTGGCTCGGCGGCACCAACGCACTGTACGAGCAACTGGAGCAGAAGCTCGCCGAGTTCAAAAAGACCGAAGCGGTGCTGGTGTTCCAGTCGGGACATAACGCCAATTCGGGCGCTATCCCTGCCTGCTTCGGTGAGGGCGATGTGATTATCTCCGATGAGCTGAACCACGCCAGCATCATCGACGGCGTGCGGCTCAGCAACGCCAAATATAAAAAGAGCGAAGGCTATGTCTATCAGCACAAGGATATGAACCACTTAGAGGACATCCTGAGGCGGTGCGGTGAGTTCAAGAAGCGGCTCATCGTCACCGACGGGGTGTTCAGCATGGATGGCGATATTGCGCCCTTGCCAGAGATTGTGGCGCTCGCAGAGAAGTATGACGCGGTGGTGATGGTGGACGATGCGCACGCCTCCGGCGTGCTGGGCGAGCATGGGAGCGGAACCACCAGTCATTTCGGGCTGTATGGGCGCGTGGATATTCAGTTGGGCACGCTCTCCAAGGCGCTGGGTGTGGTTGGGGGCTACATCGCAGGAAGCCGCTTGCTGAAGGAATGGCTCATCAATCGGGCGCGCCCCTATCTATTCAGCACCGCCCTGCCACCCGCCGCGGTGGGCGCCCTGCTCAAAGCCATAGAGATTCTAATGACCGACCCGGAGCCGATGCGCCGCCTGTGGGACAACGCCCGCTACTGGAAGGAGAACCTCCGACGGTTGGGCTTCGACACGATGGGGTCCGAAACGCCCATCACGCCCGTGTTCTGTGGCGACGAGGTGATTGCCCAGCAGATGGAAGTGCGCCTGCGTGAGGAGGGCGTGTTCACGCTGGGCATTGTCTATCCAACGGTGCCGCGGGGCAAGGCGCGTGTGCGCACCATGCCCAACGCTACGCACACCCGCGAAGACCTGGACGAGGCGCTCGGCGCGTTTGAAAAAGTGGGCAAAGAGCTGGGTATCATCGCCCGATGGGTGTGAAAACCCAGCGGGGTTGGAAAGATATGCCCTTGCCTATCACGATGCAAAGAAGAGGTAAAATTGGCTCAATGCCTGTCGAATCTACTGAAAAGCCGTTCTCGGCAGAAAGGAATAAGGCGCCATGGGAGGTTCACATGCGTACACTACTCGCCGTACTGGGACTGAGTTTCGGATTGGCACAGGTGTTCGCCCAATCACTGACCGCGTTAAATTATGCTTCGGGCGCAGGTGATTGCGAACTGGATACCGATGCCGATGGCTTTGCGGATGGATGGAGCAAGGCACACACCTTTGGGGAGCGCAGCTGGGCAGAGATTGGGGTTATCCCCTCGCTCTCCACCACGAGGCGGTTTACGGGGACGCGCTCGCAACAACTCATTTTCAATCGCGCCAGTGGGGAGGCGGGGCGTGTGACTCTCACGACGCGCCCGATCAACCCGGGTGAGCTCCCGTTCATTCTGCCCCCTGAGGGCACGCCGTTCTTGGTGCGCGTGCGTGTTCAGACCGAGAATCTGGTGGGGGTAACCCCCAAGCTGCGTATCTTATCGGGCGATCGGGATTATTCCCTGGCTGACTCACTGCCCGCCAGCACAGGAGGTTGGCAAACCCTAAGCATGGTTGTACCGCTTCAGCGCACTGCTGGCGGCGATCTGCGTCTCCATTTCACGCTGGAGTTGAACCTGCAAGCAGGTGCGGTGTCGGGACGGCTCTGGTTCGATTCGCTGGAAGTGTTATGGCTTCAGTATCCTCCTATTCAGCGCCCGCGCCCGAACATGCTGAAAATTGCCCATGTGAACACGCCCGTCCCAGACTGGCAGATTCTACTGAACCCACCGGTCGATTTTCTGATTGCGCCCATCGAGCAGGTGGTCGCTTTGCGCCCTTATCTACCCGACAGCGTGCTGACCTTCTACGCCAGTGTCTTTACGACGGCTAATCAGCCGTCATGGCGCGACCTGTACGGCGGCTATGACTATGTTATGCAGAATCATCCCAACTGGTTTCTGCGTCGGCAGGGCAATCCGATTGTGAATCCCAACTCGTCGGATAGCTGGCTGATTGATATCGGTCTTTCTGAAGTGCGCCAGCGTGCGATTCAGCGGCTCAGCGAGATGAACCAGCAAGTTCCTCTTCCCGAATGGCTCTATTTTGACCATGGCGGTTCGTGGTGGCCGTGCGATCAGTACCCGAGGCGGGAAGACATCCAGCCCGCTTGGCTGGAATACTTCCGGACCGTTTTCGGCTTTCTGCGCAATCAGCTCGGGCGTAAGGTTATGATTAACGCCGGGGGAGGGGCAGGGACATTTTTAGATGGCAATCCTGGCACTGCTCGAATCCAGTATATTGATGGGGTCATACTGGAGCATGTGGTCATCTATCTGGGTGGTAACCCACGCACTTACCGATATCAAAGCTACCGCAGGGATCGAAACCCTGTGTCCATGACTGACTCCACTTGGTGGTCTACCCTGCGCGCGGTAAATGCCTACCCGGAAAAGCGGTGGCTTCTCATGATAATGGCAGACCCGAACCATGACCTTGCGATGTTCCGCTACGCTCTTGCCAGCTACTTTGTGATGGCGCATTCGAACACTTATCTTATGATAGAAGCGCGCGCCTCCGAGAACCCCAACAAGTATCACCTCTGGCTGAATCGCCCCGAGGTCTGGATTCCGCTGGGCAACCCCACAGGTTCATGGCGCGTTGCGGCAGGAACGGTAGCAGACACCTCCGGCGCGCTGTTCGCCCGCGATTTCCAGTATGGCATCGTGCTGGTTAACCCCACTGAAAACCAGACCTACACCTATCGCACCACCCGCCGCTACAAGAACTGGGACGGGCAGATTGTCGAAGCCAACACCGAGCTTCAAATCGGTCCCAAAACAGGGGTTGCTCTCTACGCAGCGCCCGAGATTACCCTCACAATCGAGCCTCGCCAGATAGTGGCGTTGCCAGGGGAAACGGTGACCTTGACCATGCAATATCGTAACGAGGGTCTGGCAGATGCCACCAATGTGCAGATCAGCCTTCCCTTGCCCGAAGGTCTCACCTTCTTGAGCAGCAGCGCAGGGGGTCAGTTTGCCGATGGGCGAATCACTTGGACCCTGCCACTCATACGCGCGGGCAGTTCGGGCACTTTGACCTTCCAGGCGCGGGTACAATAGGGTTAACGATGCCGGCACCGGTGCGTGTTGCCTATCTTGACTCCAGCATGCGCAACTTAGGAAGGGCAGACTCGTGATAGGAGGACCCTATATGCGCATCGCCATTTTGCACACCTACTATCAACACACAGGCGGCGAGGACACGGTATTTCATAGCGAGTGTGCCCTGCTAAGTTCACGAGGGCATGAGGTCATTACCTATACCACCTCAAATCAGCTCCTACAGCGTATGAATCCGTTCACCATTAGTCGCAACGCCCTCTGGAATCCTCACATCTATCGTGAATTGCTCGCATGGTTCCGCGAGAATCGCCCTGATGTCGCGCACTTCCATAACATTTTCCCGCTCCTGTCCCCTTCGGCTTATGAGGCGGCTTTCCAAGCCGGGATACCAATTGTGCAAACTTTGCATAACTATCGCCTCATCTGCCCTCAGGGGCAGTTGCTGCGCAAAGGCAGAATATGTGAGTTATGTGTCGGGCGCTCCTTTCCCATCTACGGCGTGATGTATGGGTGTTATAGGAATCGGCTCGCGACTTTGGTCAAATCGCTCCATATCCTTCAACAGCGTCGGGCAGGGCACTGGGAGCGCGCCATTCAGGTGTTTATCGCGCTCTCGGAGTTCTCGCGCCAAAAGTTTATTCAGGGAGGATTACCCGCCGAGAAGGTGGCGGTGAAGCCGAACTTTGTCCATCCAGACCCAGGTGAAGGGGAGCATGCGGGCGACTACGCTCTGTTTGTGGGACGCCTTTCGCCCGAAAAGGGCATCACGGTGCTTCTCGACGCATGGAAACGGTTGCCCCCCACCATCCCGCTCAAGATCGTGGGCGACGGTCCGCTGGCGGAGGCGGTGCGTCAGGCAGTGGCAAAGCTACCCCATGTCGAATGGGTGGGGCATGCCCCGCGCGAAACGGTGCTGGCGCTGATGAAGCAGGCACGCCTGCTGGTGTTCCCTTCGATCTGCTACGAGAATATGAGCCTGAGCATCGTGGAAGCATTTGCCACAGGACTGCCGGTGCTCGCCTCCAACCACGGCTCGATGACCTCCCTTGTTCGGCATGGCAACACAGGCTGGCTGTTCCCCCCAGGTGACGCGCAGGCGCTGAGCGAGAGCGTGAAAGAGTTGATGAACGCCCCAGCTCGGTTGCAGGCGATAGGGCGCCAAGCGCGCGCCGAGTACCTTCAACACTACACGGCACAGCGCAACTACGAGCAGCTAATGGACATCTATCAGCGCGCCATCCGAGAGCGTCAGGGAGAGACAGTATGCGCATCTTAATTCAGCAGCCGCGCCTGCCCCATTACCGAGTCCCGCTGATCCAGCGAATTGTCCATCTGCATCGGTGGGAGGTGACGGTGGGCTTCACGCCGCGCGGTGGGGCGGGCGAGTCGGGGTTGGAGGTCGCTGAGTGGAAGGGTGAGGGGGTGAACCTAATGCACTTTCCCTTGCGGGTCTATCGGCTGGGCGGGTTAAGCCTGCACTATCAGCACGGCTTGCTCCCGCTTCTACGCTCTCAGCGATGGGATGCCCTCTTTCTGGAGGGTGCCCAGGCGAACTTGTCTGGCTACCTTGCTGCGCGCTGGTGCCGACGCCACCGAATCCCTTGCATCTGGTGGACAAAAGGCTACTTCACCCCACAGAACGCGCTCAGGCGGTTCCTCCATCGCCTGCAACTGCGCGAGCCGCATGCCTTCCTGCCCTACGGGGATGCAACGCACGAGTTCCTGAAGCAATATGGCGTTCGGGCAGAGCAGATTGTGCGTGCCTACAACACGGTCGATGTCGAATCGATTGTCCATCAGCGCGAGTCGCTGCGGAAACACGGTCAGGCTCTGCGGGCACAGGTGATGGACGAGCAGGCAGAGAACCCACTCATTGTGTATGTGGGGCGATTGACGGCAAACAAGCGTGTGGCAGACCTCCTGCGCAGTGTGCCCATGCTGCACAGGATGGGTCTGTTCGTGACCCTGCTGATTGTGGGCGATGGTCCCGAGCGTCCCATGCTGGAAACGCTTGCCGAGGAGCTGGCAGTTCGCAAGTGGGTGTATTTCACGGGGCGTGTGCCCGAGGCGGGCGACTCGGCGGCGCTGGCGGTGGCGGATGTGGCGGTTTTCCCTGGTGCGCACGGGTTGGCGATTAATCAGGCGATGGCGCTGGGCACACCCGTTGTGGTCGCCGATCTACCTGGGCCCGATGGTGAGATGGTCGTTCATCAACAGACCGGCTGGCGGTTCCCCAAAGGAGATATTGAGGCGTTAGCCGAAGCCGTTCGTGACGCGCTCCATTCGGCGATTCGAACGGCGATTGTGCAGAGGGCACAACAGGAGATTCTGCAGCGGCGCAACCTGACGCAGTACGCGAACGCTTTCGCGGAGGCGGTGATACGCGCCCAGCAATTCTGTCGCTAACCGCCCCCTTCGAACTCGCGAAGGACATAAGGTGTCTTGCCCGTGGGCGTTTTGACCAACTCCTCCACCAGCTCCAGCTGAACCCGCATCGTCGCGGGCAACTTGCGTTTCACATTGCTCATAATCTGCGCGACATTCTGCTCGCTGAACCCTTCTGCTGGGATAACAAGAATGCGCACGAAGTCGGGCGCGGGCTGGATGACCTGCATGCGCAGGACATTGTCCACCTCGCGCGGGAAGTGATCGATGCCCATGAGGCGCACACCTTCAGGGGAAACGAGATAGTCCGACTGGCGTCCCAGCACTCCTGCGAACGGCTGAATGCCCCAACGCACCGCTTCGGGGTTCACCTCTTTGGGCAGCACAATCAGGTCGCCCATCTGATAGCGCACCAGTGGCATCGCAAGGTTCCACAGCCCTGTGCCGACGATTTCGTAAGTCACCGTGCTCTCCTCTGCCTGCAGAGGAATGAGTTCCACCCAGCCGTAGCCTGCGAACATGAAATATTCTGCAGGGCGCTCGCTCCATGCGAACGCGACGCGCTCGCCCGCGCCATAAGAGTGGAGCACCTCCGCGTTCAGTACACGCTGGGCGAGCAAGCGCGCCTCGACGCTCATCGCCTCGGAAGTGGCAATCACCAGCGGAATGCGTAGTGACAGGTCATACTGTGCCATCAGGGAACAGAGCGCTTCGAGGGAGGTCGGATAGGCGAAGAGGCAGTCGGGTGCGAACTCGCGCAACATCCCGTAGTAATGCTTGACGGTTCTGGCGCAGAGATGATTCGAGGAGAAAATCAGCTTTCTGCCGTTGGCAGCGAATTTCCAGAAGGGTGGCTCCATGTCGGAAGGGTCTTTGATGTTGTCACCACGCAGGATGGCAATTCGTACTTTGAGTGGATTCATCCCACGCTTGAGGAGCGGATAGTCGTAGGTTGCCTGCTCGTAGCAGATGCTTTGCAAGGAGCGATAGAGGCGCAACGGGATGCCCGCTGTACCACCTGTACTGCCCTGGGAGGTGAGCCATTTGGGGCGCGTGAGGAACTCCTCCTCGTGTCCGCGCACACGCTCTTTGGACAGAAGCGGCCATTCGGGAAGGGGTTTGCCCCGAAAGGCGCGCCCATAAGTGGTGTTCGCCGCCGCACGCAACACGCTTTGCAAACGCTGTTCGGTGAACGCTCGGCGCTCCTTTAGTGTGGCTTGCTGTAAGGCAAAGAAGGTGCGCACCGCCTGGGGATAGTAGAGAGCATTGCGGCGCACCAATCGCTCACCGAACTCCAGCGCCTTGACGCGCTCACCGACCTGTTTCAACCACTGGCTCATACGAAGCCACCGCCTGCAGTGTGATTCGGGTGTTGGCAATCGCCCATTCCATTGGGATGGGCATCGCACCGCCCGATTTGACCGCCTCGACGAAGGCGATTAGCTCGCTCCTGTGTCCCTTATCCTGCCCCATGCTTTTATGAACAACCCGCTTACCACCCGCGATCAGCTCCAGCTCACGAAAATCGCGCAGGAGCGCGCTGCGCCCCGCACCATGCACCTCCAGATACTCCTTGGGGAGGCTGGGGTCGCCCACCGTCAGATAGAAGAGGACACCGATAGAGCCATCCTCGAACTCAATGACCAGCTGGGCGGTGTCCGGTTCGTGGCTGCGCAGGTGGACAGCACAGACCCGCTTTGGGAGGCTGTTCGCAAGGAACATCATCACATCGATGAAGTGGCAGCCCTCGCTGACGATGCGCGAGCCACCTTCCGCCGTGGCGCGCATCCAGTGCCCTTGCTCCAGCGGACCGGCGTTCACGCGATAGAGCATGCTCAGCGGTTCGGTACGCCCTTTGAAATGCTCGGCAATCTGGCGGATGAAGGGCGAGAAGCGGCGATTGTAGCCCACAAGGATGCGCCCGCCCGTCTCATGCCACACTTGCTCCACCTCGTCCAACTGCGCCCATGTGATAGCGAGCGGCTTCTCCAGAAAGGCGGGTAGACCTGCTCGCATCGCGCGAACTGCATAAGGGGCATGCGTGTCGTGGCGGGTGGCAATCAGCACCGCATTAATGTCGGGGTTGCCGAATATCTCGTCGGGGTCGCTTGTCGCGAATCGGAAGCCGAACTTATCGGCAACGGCTTTGGCGGTGTAGCCGCGCGAGGTGCAGACCCCTATCAGCTCCACATCGGCGATGCCCTTCAGAATGGGCAGAAGTGTGCCCGTGGCGAAGTTGCCCGCGCCAATCACGCCAAGTCGCACTTTGTCGTGGGTTCGCGCCGTTTGCCCCTCGCGCGAGCTGAAGGAGCGGGGAGCGGCTGTGCGAGTGGGTACGGTACGCATCAGCGGGGGTTGGGGTGGGTATTCGATGAGCGCGCCAATCATCTTGCCCCCTTCAGAGCTGGCGAGCAGGGCGTACGCCTCCCCAGCGCGTTCGATAGGAAAGCGGTGGGTGATGAGCGGCTCCACTTGCACTTTGCCCTCATGGAGCAAGCGCAGGAACTCGCGCATGTTCTCGCGCTCCGTCCAGCGCACATAGCCGATGGGATAGTCGATGCCCATCTCCTCGTACACGGGGTCATAGCGCCCTGGTCCGTAGGAGCGCGAGAGCAACAGGGTCAGTTCCTTCTCGTAATACAGTCGCTGAGGCACATCCATCTTGAGCAGTCCAACCACCACCACCCTCCCGCGGTCGCGCGCGACCTCGCCTGCCAGTTCGATGGGGTCGTTTGTCGTCCCGCCCGCTGTGAGCATCACCACATCCGCGCCGTAGCCGCGCGTGAAGTCGCGAATCAGCGGAACCACATCATCGGAGCGTAGGGCAGTTCGGTCTGCGCCCAGTTGCTGTGCCAGCGCACAGCGATGCGGGTTCACATCGATTCCAAACACGCGCGCCCCTGCCACCTTGAGCAGCTGTACCGTGAGTAGCCCCACCAGCCCCAGCCCAATCACCACCACATGCTCGCCTATCTGCACACTCGCCTGACGCACCCCATGCAGAGCAATCGCCCCGACAGTAGTGAACGCAGCATGTTCATACGGCACACCATCGGGAATGGGCACGACGAGATTCTGTGGCACGCACACGATTTCGGCGTGGTGCGCGTGTTCCGCTCCTGCACACGCCACGCGGTCGCCCACCTGAATGCCCTCCACCTCGCTACCGACGGCAATCACCTCGCCTGCGCAGCTATAGCCCAACGGCGAGGGCGATTCGAGGCGTGCCATCACCTTGCGATAGGTTGCGCCAATGCCCTCCGTTTGCAACGCACGGAGCACCTTTTTCACCAGGTCAGGACGAGAACGCGCTTTGCCCAGCAGGCTCATCTTGCCCGTTTCGACCTTCATGCGCTCCGTGCCCACGCTGATAAGCGAATAGCGGTTCGCCACCAGCACCGCTCCCGAACGGAGGGCAGGCGCAGGAACTTCCTCCACTTTAATCTCGCCCGTACGATAGTTTTGCAGAACCTGCCTCATGATTCACCCCATACCATATTTACCCCTCACTTAGCGATGTTGCGGAGCAACTCCGCGTATCGGCTCACCATCGCCTCTACCGAAAATGCCTGTATAACATGTTGGCGTGCAGATTGCCCCATCTGTTGGCGCAGGGTGGTGTCTTGTGCCAGCCGCAGGACCGAATCGATAAGCTGGTTGATGGCGTCTGGCGGATAGACGAACCCAGTTTTGCCATGCATGACCACATCCCGAACTCCACCCACATCGGTCGCCACTGCGGGCACGCCACAGCTTCCTGCTTCTAATAAAACCCCTGGCAAGCCTTCGGAGTCAGAAGTCAACAAGAAGACATCCATTGCTTGGAACCAAGGAGTGGGGTCTTTCGCCTCGCCTGGAAGCAAGAAACGCTCTCCAAGCCCTGCTTCAGCAATCGCCCTTTCCACCCTTCCACGCTCAGCACCATCACCAACAAGAACGAAAAAGGAGTCAGGCACGTGCCTCGAGACCGCACTTGCTATTTGAACGAAGCGCGGCAGATTCTTTACCGGTTTGAAATAGGAAACATTGCCAACCACCATTGCGTCTTCAGGAATACCGAGGGTGCGACGCAAAGCGCGCTTATCGTGCGCAGGAACGAGACGCTCGGTATCAACGCCGTTTGGGATAATCGTAATCTTATCGGGGGGGATGCGCAGCTGCTCTTGCCAGAACTGGGCGTTGCTGGGCGTGAGCGCAATAAAATGGTCGACCCACCGTCCCCGCATTTTTAGAAGAGCGCGATAGTATGGGCGCAGGTAGCGGGTGACCCGGAAGCTCACAACCACACGACCTACCAGTCCTCTCTGCCTCAGAATCGTCGCCCAGAAATAGCCCATCATATTGGTTGTGGTGAGTATAATATCAGGATGTTGTTCTTTGGCAAGCGCAAAGAGCCGTCGTACCCCTATAATATCGAACCGATGACGGGCAAATGAAGCGTGAACAGGAATCCCGTGCTCCGCCAAGCGGTCTGCCAGGTCGCCGCCCTTGTAGAACAAAACCAGTACAGGCTCGAACTCCGTTCGGGGAAGTCCTGCTAAGATCTTGTAGAGCATCCGCTCGGCTCCCCCTATCGAAGCGAGCTGGGTTGAGAGGTACCACAACCTGATTAAGCATTCCATTGGTCTTCATATTGTACCCAACGGAAAAGGTGCGCATGCCCAATCAGAATGGAGTTCATGGGATGGGGCGATTTCGTTTTCATTAAATGTCCCGCGATATGGTACAATCCCCTCGGTGACGAGGTGGTAGAGGCGATGAGAATCTTTTTGACGGGCAGTGCGGGCTTTATTGGGGCGAGAACGGCGGAGTTATTATTGGAGCAGGGCAGTGAGGTTATTGGTGTGGATAACCTCAACGATGCCTATGATCCCCGACTGAAGCGATGGCGGTTGGAACAGCTGCAAAAATATCCCAACTTCAAGTTTTTTCCGGTAGACATTGGGGAGTGGGAGCCAACACGCACCGTTTTCGAGGCGCACCTGCCCTACGATGCGGTGATTAACTTGGCAGCACGCGCTGGGGTGCGCCAGAGCGTGCAAAACCCTTGGGTCTATATCCACACCAATATCACGGGGGCGCTGAACCTTTTGGAACTATGTCGACTCCACGGCGTCAACAAATATGTGCTGGCATCGACCTCCAGCCTGTATGGCAATAACGAGCGACCATTCCGCGAGGATCAGCCGACCGATCATCCCCTTTCGCCCTATGCTTCTTCCAAGAAAGGAGCCGAGGTAATGGCTTATACTTATCATCATCTGTATGGGCTGGATATCACGATTTTGCGCTACTTCACGGTGTACGGACCCGCCGGGCGACCTGATATGAGCATTTTTCGCTTCATTCGCTGGATAGCGGAAGGTGAACCTTTGCAACTGTTTGGCGATGGCTTGCAGGAGCGCGACTTCACCTATGTGGATGACATTGCACGCGGCACCATCGCGGGGATAAAACCGCTTGGGTATGAGATTATCAATCTGGGTGGTGATCGCCCTGTGTCGCTCCTGTGGATTATTGAGAGGTTAGAGGAGCTGATTGGCAGGAAAGCGCGTTGGACACACCAGCCGCCTCATCCTGCCGATGTGAGAGCCACTTGGGCAGACATCACGAAGGCACGCACCTTGCTCGGTTGGGAACCCCAGATTAGCCTTGAAGAGGGGTTGAAGCGAACAGTGGAGTGGTATTTTGCCAACCGCGATTGGGTGAAGGAGGTGGTACTGCCATGAACCAGACCGTTTGTGTCGTTGGGTTGGGCTATGTGGGGTTGCCTTTGGCGGTGGCGTTTGCCAAGCATCTGCGCACAATCGGCTACGATATCAGCGAGGAACGCGTGAACGAACTCAAGCAGGGTTACGACCACAACGGTGCCATGTCGGAATCGGAACTGTCTCAGCCAAACCTCATCCTTACGACCGATCCCCATCTTATTCGCGAGGCGGATGTGGTAATTATCACCGTGCCAACACCTGTGGACAAAGCGAAGCGTCCCAACCTGCGACCGCTACTCTCTGCGAGCCGAACGGTGGGACAGCATCTCAAGCGGGGTGCTATCGTGGTCTACGAATCGACGGTCTACCCCGGCTGTACGGAGGAGGAGTGTGTGCCCGTGCTGGAACAGGAATCGGGGATGCGGTGCGGGGTGGATTTCAAAGTAGGCTACTCACCCGAGCGCATCAATCCGGGCGATCCCGAGCATACTCTGGAGACCATCGTGAAGGTCGTGGCAGGGCAAGACCCTGAAACGACCGAGCGCCTCGCGGAACTGTACGGTCTGGTGGTCAAAGCAGGAATTCATAAAGCGCCCGACATCCGAACCGCCGAAGCGGCGAAGGTGATAGAAAATACTCAGCGCGATCTGAACATCGCTCTGATGAACGAGTTGGCGATGCTATTCCACCAATTGGGGTTAAATACGCGCGAGGTGCTCGCTGCAGCACGCACCAAGTGGAACTTCCTGCCCTTCGAACCGGGGTTGGTGGGTGGACACTGTATTCCTGTAGACCCCTATTACCTCACTCATAAGGCGCAGGAGATTGGCTTCCATCCTGAAGTTATTCTTGCAGGGCGGCGCATCAATGACCAGATGGGCATCTATGTCGCCCACGAGGCGGTTAAACTGCTCATTCATGCAGGCAGACCCGTGCGAGGTGCAAAAGTGCTGGTGCTCGGATTAGCGTTCAAGGAGAATGTGCGCGATGTACGCGATACTCGCGTGCGGGAACTTATTGCAGAACTCCAGAGCTTTGGTTGCGAGGTGGAGGTGTGCGACCCACTCGTGATAGATAGCGACCGTAAGCGTCTCGCCTACACTTGGGTGGAGAACCCGTTCCACGAGCGCAAGGGCTACTATGACGCGGTGGTGTTAGCCGTTCCCCACCAGGAGTTTCGTCAACACGCGCTGGACGATTACCTCACCCTCTGCTCGGAAGGTGCGCCCGCGGTATTGGTGGATGTGCGAGGTGTCTACTTCAACGGCGCACGCCTCCGGGAACAGCTCCTCTACTGGAGCCTCTAATCTCATTAAGCAGTCGCAGCTTGCTTAATCTCGCCCGTGCAATCGTTCTGCAGAAGTATGAGGATCAGCGGATATGCATTCACCATATGCGACTTGATAAGGGTGCAAGCCCCTCCCCCAACCAGGCAAGCCCTATCATTTGTTTTACCGCATGTGCTGTTTGACCCAGTGGACGATCTGATGAACCTGGTGAGACACCGGCTCATCGGCGGCAAGATAAAGCAGGGGACGCTTCTGCTCCTCAATGGCACGCAGGATTGGCTCGAACAAGTGCTGAAACTGTTGGAGCTGCTCTTCTACCTCGCGAGGTTCGCGGTGGTCGAAACGACTGCCTCCATGCGAACGGGTCGCAATCCGCTGTGCTGCAGCCTCAGGTGGCAGATGGAAATAGACATACAGATGAGGGTCCGTTGCAATAATCACTCTGGCAAGCGGGAGTAGGGCATCGCCCTTTGCCTCGTGGTACATGGTGCCCACACTCCAGACACTCTGCAGGGTCCACTGTTCCAGCAGGCAGACATCTGCACGGACATCACGCAGGAACTCTTCAAGATAGGCGTGATTAATCGCAATCATATGCCCGAAGCTAAGTGGTCCCCTTTGGCGGGGATGTCGCATCCCGATGTGCCACAGGAACTGGAGAGTGATGGGTAGGCGCCGAAGATAGCCGATTGAACGGGCCCTAATCTTCACGCTCAGCGTGCATCGTGGTGTCCACTCGTAGTAGTCCTTGCGTTGCACCACATGCCACCCTTCGGCAGTCAGCGCGTCCGCTACCTGCCGGCTGACCGTCGTTTTTCCGGCGCCTGGTAAGCCGATAAACTCCACCACAAGCGGCTTTACAGATGTCGCCATAGCGCGCGTTTGACCTCCAGAATCACTGCTTCGAGGGGCTGTTCCGCGTCCACATCGACCAGCGGCGGATTGCCAGCAAACTCCAGCGTGTGCAACAGTTGCGCCTTGAGTTCAGCGGTGGCGGGCGTTAAGTCGTCCTTGCGTTGGAGGGCAGTTTCGGGCGCAATGTGTAATCGTATCACGAGATCAGGCGCACAATCCGCCATCTGGTCATAGAGCTGCTGTTCATAGCGGGCAAGCGGTTGCGCCCAGCGGCTCAAGAACGGGTAGCGTTCCATCAGCTCGGGAAACATGGGGCAGTCCATCCGATAGGCACTTGCCTGAACCCAGCGATCGGTCACCACCATCGCGCCCCGATTGCGCAGTCGGCGTGCCTTGCGGATTTTCCGCCAGCGATCGCGGGCAATCGACAGGGCTAAGAGGGCATACAGGATGCCTCTCATCCAGTGCTTGATGCCCGACTGTTTGGCGGGCGACAGGCTCGCCTTTGGATCGGAAGGAGCCACTTTTGGTCGGCTGACGGCGCGCCGTCGCCCACGCAGGATGCGCTTGATGAACTCGGTGAGCAAAGAGCCGCGCCCGGCGCCGTGCCCCAGATAGAGATAATGCGCGTCCAGCTTCCAGCCAAGCCAGCGTACGATTTCATGTGCGAGGGTGCTTTTCCCACTGCCGTCGATTCCCACCAGCGCGATAATCCGCCCGCCAGTGGGGAAGATCTTTTTGGAGGGGACAAGAAGCCACCGACCCAATCGCGACCGTGCGAGGCGGTACATCCACCGCCGCGTTAGTAGCTGGCTCCATCGCTCAGTGCCCGTCAGTCGACGATAGCGCACCAGGTGTGGACGAAGCGCGTGCCGAAGTTGCCTTAGTGCCTCGCCCGTCGGCTCGCCCTGCAAGAGACGAGCAACCTTCTGACCCACTTCGTCGCCCAATTTCTGCCTTGTTAGCGCGACCACCTGCGCCGGGTCTAAACGCGCCATGAGCCAATCATACTCTTCCACATAGCTCGCCCACTTCGACTGCCCACGCAAGGAGCCACCAGGCACGCCCCGACCGAGTTTCAACGCCCAGCGCACCAGCAATAGCAACATCTCCCAATGGGGCGCCGCGATATAGACCCGATTCGCGGAATCCAGCACCCGTTCCGCTAACAGCGACGCCTCCCAGGGTAGGCGATAACTCTTGAGCAACGGTTCGCCCAGCACCAGCTCGTAATGCACATGAAAATGGGTGAGCCTGCCCGTTTCCGCATCGAAGCCGATATAATCCTCGATGCACGGATAGGTTTGCCAGAACGGCGAGTGTACATGCTTGAAGCCGTGCCGGTAGAGAATCTCCAGAAACGCCCCCCGCTGACATGAGTCGACCAAGATGTCCATGTCGGTTTGACCCTGCAAGCTCCGGGCAATGCGCACATTGCTCTTCCAGTGGCAGTAGCGAACACCCGCCTGATGCAAATCGTCCAGAACCCGCTGTATCACGCCCAGCATGCCTTTTCACCTCCTCAGCGCGCCCATCAAGCGATGAGTGTAGGACTTGAAATTCGCAGGGTTGAGAATCCAAAGAGCCACGAAATAGAGTGCACCGCCCAACAGTAACATCTGCATCACCCCCCAGAAACCACTGGCAAGGGGCAGGACGCGCAAGATAATCGCGACGACAGCGGAAGCAAGCGTGATTTTAACGATATCATCGATGGGGAGCCGCATGGGGATTATCCGTTGGCTCAGGATATAGCTCAGCAGGGCGGCTGCACCGAACCCAGCCGTGGTGGCAATCGCTGCCCCCAGCAGTTGGAGGCGAGGAATCAGAAGCAGATTCGTCAGCACATTAACCCCCGCACCGCACGCCATTACCAGCACCTGCAGCTCCGTCCGCAGTCCCAGCTTGAAGGCGTAATTGTAAAAATTCATTATCACGAACAGGAGGTAGGCGAGTGCCACCCACGGGATGACGGTGAGCGCAGCGGAATGGAACTTCGCACCGAGCACCATCTCCACGAGGGGTCGCGGTGCTGCCATCAGCACGCCCGCGACGGGAGCAGAGACCGCCCAGGTCAGCGTGCGTACTTGGGCAAGGAAGCGCAGTGCACTTGCCCGATCCTGATGTTCGAACGCCCGAAAGACCAGCGGTGTGACCGCCAGCTCGATGGACGAGAAAATAAGAGTCAGCAAGCGCCACCCTAAATCATAACCCGCTGCGTATAAACCCACAGCCGACGCCCCTAAAAAATAGCCCAACAGTAAGCGGTCGGAAGTGGTAATCACATAGCGCACCGCGAAATTGGCTGTGAGTGGCAGACCGTAGCGAAGGGTTTTGCGAAGCATGTCGGCATGCCATGTGGGTCGCGTCCCGCGCCATACGCTGAGGGTCGTGGGCATCGCTGACAGCAAGGCACCGGCTAACTGCCCCGTAAGCAACCCATACGCGCCCCACCCCAGCAACACCAGCGGAACCCCAATCAGAATCGCGCTCACCGAACGCAAAACATTCATCCATGCATAACGCGCAGGCTGAAGGCTGGCACGCGCCGACTCCAAATTGAGGTCAAACCATGTGGTCGCCCAAAGCAACAAAATACCGAACAGAATCAGTGAACGAAGGTGCGAATCGGCAGCAGACAGATACATTCCCAACCCGACCAGACCTGTTAACCCGCTTACAATCAGATAGGCGACCAGAATGGAATCGAGCAGTTCGCGCGGCTGTTCGCGATGCACAGGCAAGAAACGAGTCACCGAGTTTTTAATCCACTGATAAGCGAGCGACTGCACCAGCAGCGTGTTCGCAATAACCAAGACAAAGATGCCATACTCGCTCGGCGGAAGCAAACGGCTATAGATGGCAATCGAGAGGAAGCTCATCAGCCCCGGCACGCCCGCTGCAAACATATAATAGATGCTGTGCCTGATCAGGGTCCGCTTCCCGATGCGCTCGCCGTCTGAGTCGTTGCCAAGCCACGCTCTGAATCTATGTAAGGCGTCTCGCCAATGCATTTTCGCCATCGCTACCAATCAATCTGCGCAAGGAGAATGAAAATAAATCAATCCTCAACAAAGACGCCAGCACGGGAACAATACAGGCGCCCTACTACTGTCTGCGACAGGATTATACCATCTTATCGCTCCTTATTCACAGAGGCTCGTAAACTCCCAGCGCACGGTGTTCACTGCCTCTAACTGCGCCACAACCTGCAGGGTGGTGCAGGGCACTTTGTGCCCAAAGCGGGGCGAGTACCAGCCCAGCTTGCTTTTCTCATCGCCACGATAGAGGCAGATATGGGCATTTGAGGGCAAGCCCTCCACGCGCAAGATGCAGACGCACTCACCATCCGTGATGCGCCACCCTTCCTCTATCGGCTCCACCTGCCAGTCGGGATGGAAATGCCAGTACCAGTGCAGACTGCGAATATAGGGAAGGGCGCTTCGATCGTCAGGTGAGGTACCGACGATGAGGTCGGTAATGATGAGTCTCTGGCGATGGAGTGCCACACGGCGTGCAACGACTTCTTCGGGGAGATAATCGCCCAGCTCGCCCTTGACAGCGTTCTGCGCCAGTTCCTCTTGGAGCAGATATGCCTGCACTCGCTTACCCCACAGAAAGGGTCCGAGTATTTCCGATTGGTTCTCGCCGTTGATGCAGAAGGTGTTGTGCGCGGGTGTGCCTCTGAAGTGATTGCGCCATGCGGGGTCTTCGTGATAGGCGTAAGTGCCTGTATCAATCAGCAGGGGTTTGCCCTTGAGTGATGCCCAGACGCTGAGCGCGTCGGCGTGCCCGTGCGCAGCGAGACTGCCCAGCCCCAACGGTCCCGCATCGAACAGCACCTGCCAATGCGCGCTGTGCAGGATTGCATAGCCGCCCTCCTTGTAGAGGCGCGATTCGGTGAGGCGGGAGCCTGCCGGGGCAGGTTGTCCGAACAGCCAGAGACAGAGCGCGTCGTCCGCCTCATCTAAGGCAGGGGGTGGCTCGGTGTTGAGCACCATCGCCAGCGCGCGCCCCACCACCCTGTAGCGATTGCCCATCTCACTCCAGAGGGGCACGACCGCACCGTCGTCCTCGTCGCCCACTTGCGGTACATAGCCTGAAGTGTCCATCACATTCCGTATGAACTCGATGCTTTGGCGCAGTCGCCCGGCGACCGCTTCAGGCATCGGCAGGAGGCGATAGGCATGCAGATAGAACTCCCACACGAACGGCAGGTAGCCGAATGCCTGTTCAGCGTTCACCCCATCCGCATAGAACTGGCGCAACGCCTCGCGCTGAAGGATGGTGTTGCCTTTCTCCCTCCAGCGTCGGGTAGCAGGGCAATCGGGCAGAAGAGCGCCCGCGAACGCCAGCGCCGCCGCCTCGCCAATCAGGTGATTGTTGGCGGAGGAGCCAGGAGAGAGATGGCGTTCGATATATTCGCAATGTTGCAAAATCGCGCCGAGCAGTTTCGCGCCTTCTATCTCCCTTGTGGACGGGGGGGATAGAAGCAGGCGCAGGGTGTACAGCCAGACGAGCACGCGAATCGCATGCTCTAATGCGCTTGTCCAGTGGATGCTGAAGCCGCGCGGGTTGCGCTCAATCCAGTCGTGCCACCAGCGCAGGCAGGTCGTGGCGTAGTGGGTCTCGCCCGTCAGCGCATACGCCTGTGCCAAGCGCAAAATCGGCTGATGGCGCGAGAGTTCCCACACATATTTCACTCCGCCCGCCACATCGATTCGGCGGTAGTCGATGGCTTTCGCGGGCGCGTCCAGCCAGTCGCGCCCCAGCAGATAGTTGCGGTTCCAGCGGGGCGGGTCATCGAGCCGTACCTCATAGCCGAACAGATGCCATTTGCCTTGCAGGAGGGCATCGGCTTCGGCTATCAAGCGTGCGCGTTCCGTTGCGGACAGAGCGGTGGGATATAGAGGCAACCGATGGGCGAGCTGCTCGAGCCACGCGGATAGGTGAACCCCGGGGCACAGTCGCTGGACGGTCTTTTCAGGGGCTTCCTTGGGCAGGGGGGCGACGCGCTCGTGCAGGATGCGCATCGCGCGCACCGCCATCTCGTGCGGACCCATCGCCAGCAACCGCCGCACCTTCCACCGCCAGTTGCTCATTCAGCGTCCCACCTTCTTCTCCAGCTCTTCGACGCGCTTCGCCAGTTCGGGCAGTTTATAGAGGTGCGCCAGCACCTGCAGCCATTCGCGATGGGGAATGGCAGGCGTGCCCCAGTAGACACCCCCCGGTGGCAGGTTTTTGGACACCCCACCCTGTGCGCCCACCACCGCGCCGCGCCCGATTCGCACATGGTCTTTCACACCCACTTGCCCCGCCAGCACCACATAATCCTCCAGCACAGTGCTCCCCGCGATGCCCACCTGCGAGACGAGCAGACAGTGTTCGCCAATCTGCACATTGTGCGCCACCTGCACCAGATTATCGATCTTCGTGCCCTTGCCGATTCGGGTCTCGCCCGTTGTGGCGCGGTCGATGCAGGTATTGCACCCGATTTCCACCTCGTCCTCGATGACCACCGTGCCGATTTGGGGGATTTTGTGGTGGATGCCCTCGTGCTGGACATAGCCGAATCCGTCGCCGCCGATAACCGCGCCCGGATGGACAATGACGCGCTGTCCTATCCGCACGCGCGGCATCACCACCACATGGGGATACAGAACGGCGTCGTCGCCGATTTCGGTCTCGTCGCCAATATAGCAGAAGGGGTAGACCCGCACGCGATTGCCCAGTCGCACGCGATTGCCCAGCACCACATACGGCATCAGCGCGACCTCATCGCCCAGTTCGCACCCATCGCCCATCACGACGGTCGGATGGATGCCCGGCTCAGGGGATTGGAACGGGCTGAACAGCGCAAGCAGTTGCGCGAACGCCAGGCGCGGCTGGGGATGGAGCAGGAAGCTCTTGTCGCTGGGCAGGTTCTCCACAAGGTTCGGGCGGGTGAGAATCGCGGTGGCGGGCGACTGCAAGGCGAGGCGCAGGTTGCGCTCATCCTCCGCGAAGGTCAGCCCGCCCTGGGGCACATCCGATAGCCCACCAATCGCCGTGATGGCAAGGTTCGGGTCGCCCCGCACCACCCCACGCACCCACTCCGCCAGCTCCACCAACCGATAGCTTGCCATCAGTTAGTATAATACCCTTCAGGCAAGTGACCTCTCAAAGAGCGGAGCAGGTCTATGCGTTGGTGCGCCGTGTGCCCCCAGGGCATGTGGTGAGCTATGGGCAGATTGCGGAACATCTGCCCCCTCTCACCGCGCGTCAGGTCGGGCGCTGGATGGCGTTCGCGCCAGAAGATGTGCCTTGGTGGCGCGTGGTTGGGGCGGACGGTACATTGCGCATCGCGCGTCGCGACCCGATGCTGGCACAGCTCCAACGCGCCCATCTCGAAGCCGAGGGCGTGCCCTTCGATGAAACGGGCAAGGTGCGCATGGAACGGTGCCAGTGGGAACTCTGAAAAAGCAACAGCCCCTGAAGAGCATTCAGGGGCTGTCCGTCAGCGCTATCGGGCAACGGGTTCAGCGACCACGCGAGTATTCAAACACAGCAATGTCGCCGCGCTTCACCTCGCCCGAATAGCTGAACACCTCGTTCCCGTCTTCATCAAAGAAGGAGACACTGAGTGTGTCGGGATCGCCGCTGCCGTCGCGCGAGCGGTTATCGGCAACGCTGACCTCCACGGTGCCGCGCACCCGTTCAAAGCCCGTGCGCGTGCGCCTAATCAGCACTGCCTGACCGCTGAAGCTGGCAGTGCGCGTTTCCATATCGACGGTCAGCTCATCGAGGCGGAACATCGCGATGGAGACGAGTTGATTGTCCTGGCGCGTGGTCAAAGAGAACCAACCCCCTTGCCAGGAGCGTGGACCGAAGGTGAACTGGGCAACACCAAGCGAGAAGAAGGCGTTCGGTTGATCCGAATCGGGGGCGCCTGCGGCGCCAGCGCCAAACGCGCCTTTTACGGTAAAGGTTTGGGCAAGCGCCAACGCGCTTGTCAGTACCATCAACGCACCAAGCCATGCTACTCTGCGCATAAGTGATACCCTCCTTCCACAGGCGGAGTAATCCGCACTGCATAAGGATTAATACCACATCACCCCCCTATTGTCAAGGGGTTGAGAGGTCAACCCCCATACCACGCGCGTTTCGAAAATCGCGTGAAAGGGTATACCTTTGTCTATGCGAACACGCCCGGAGCGGCGCCCCATCCATGTGCTGGACGAGCAGGTGGTCAATCGCATCGCGGCGGGGGAGGTGGTCGAGCGTCCCGCATCTGCCGTGAAGGAGTTGATTGAGAATAGCCTCGATGCGGGCGCACGCCGAATCGAAGTGGAAGCGGAGATGGGTGGCAGGCGGCTGATTCGCGTGCGCGACGACGGCATCGGCATGACGCGCGAGGATGCCCTGCTTGCCTTGCAACGCCACGCCACCTCCAAAATTCACTCGGATGCCGATTTACTGCGCATTCAGACGATGGGCTTCCGTGGCGAGGCACTGCCCAGCATCGCCGCGGTGAGCCGACTGGAACTGATTACCCGCGCGTTCGAAGAGGAGATTGGCACGCGCGTCATCGCCGTTGGAGGCGACATCAAGACGGTGGAGGAGGTTGGCGCGCCCATCGGCACGACCGTCACCGTGCGCGACCTCTTTTTCAATGTGCCCGTCCGCCTCAAGTTTCTCAAAACGGTGCCGACCGAGTTAGGACACATTCTGGAGACCGTCACCCGCTATGCCTTCGCCTTCCCCGATGTAGCGTTCCGACTGGTGCATGAGCGGCAGGAACTGCTGTTCACGCCGGGCAACGGCGACCGCCTGAGCGCGGTGGCATCGATATGGGGGCGCGAGGTGGTGCGCGGTATGGTCGAGGTGGATTATGAGCGGGACGGCATCCATGTGTATGGTCTGGTCGCCCCGCCCCATCACACGCGCCCCACGCGCCAACATCAATATTTCTATGTGAACCTGCGCCCCGTGCGCAACAAAACGCTCACCGCCGCGCTGGACGAGGCATATCGCACCCTAACGCCCGAAAAGCGTTATCCCGCCTGCGTGCTGATGGTCGATTTGGACCCGCGTCAGGTGGATGTGAATGTGCATCCTGCCAAGATTGAGGTGAAGTTCCAGCATGAAGGGGAGGTGTTCGAGGCGGTTCTGCAGGCGATTCGCGCCGCCTTGCTGGAACACGGGATGATCCCGTCGGCAGCGGGCGGTCCCGCCGTGCCCACTATGCGCCCGCGCCCCCAGCGCGAAATGCCCGCACCGCCCGTCCTTCCCTCAGAGGGCGAGGCTCCTGCCCCCAGCCCTGCTCCACCCGCGCACGAGGAACCAGCCTTCGACTCCCCTGTTGAGGCGGCGAACCGTGAAGCGCTGTCGCCCCAGCACTATGTGCCCGATGTGCAGACGGTGCATCGCCTTCTGCTCCAACGGGCAGGGTTGACCCCACCCGAGGCGACGCCGGCTCCTGAAGAATCGGCGCTCCCCACGCAGGAACCCCTGCCCGAATTCCAGCCTACCGAGACCGAGCCTATCGAAACGGCGCATCTGCCCTTCGCCCACCTGCTCGAAGAGCTGCAAATCTTGGGACAGGTGCGAAACACCTTCATCGTGGCATCCACGCGCAAGGGGTTGGTAATTATCGACCAACATGTTGCCCACGAGCGCGTGCTGTATGAGCAGTTCTGCGAGGGGCGCGGTTCGGTTCCCGTGCCGCGCCAGTCCCTGCTCAGTCCAGAGCCGCTGATGCTCGACCGACGCAGTGCGCTCTTGCTCAATGAGAGGCTGGACGAGCTGAATCGGCTGGGTTTCGAGCTGGAGCCGTTTGGGCAGGACACCTATCTGGTGCGTGCCGTGCCCTCCGCACTGGTCGGGCGCGACCCTATTGGTGTTCTGCGGGACATTATCGACGAGTTGGTGGAGCTATCGGTCAATCGCCGTTTGCCCGTGGCACGGGAGCAAATCTGGATTACCACCGCCTGCAAGCTCGCGGTCAAGGCGGGCGACCCGCTCAGCTTGCCTGAAATGCAGAAACTAATTGAAGACCTTGCCCGCACGCAGAACCCGTATCTGTGCCCGCATGGGCGACCCATCACGCTCACGCTCAGCTGGAGCGAGCTGGAGCGACGGTTCAAGCGGAGTTGAAGTGCCTATACGGCTCGGCAGGTGCGCTCGTCGTGCTCCTGCTGTGGGTCTATGTCTCGGCGATGCTCTTCTTTCTGGGCGCACTGCTCTGTATCGCGCTCGACCGCTCTGATGAGCTACCGTCCATCCCGTCAGCCAAAGATTCCCACCACCTACAGTCCCTGTAAGGTTTAATATAGTGGTCAGGGAGGATGGCGATGGAGTGGCTGGAACGCTGGTTTGGATTAAGGGAGTCGGGCACGACGGTTCGGCGGGAGATGCTCGCGGGATTGACCACTTTCCTCACGATGAGTTATATTATCTTCGTCAATCCGGCGATTTTGAGCGCGTCAGGGATGGACAAGGGCGCGGTGATGGTCGCCACCTGCATCTGCTCAGCGGTGGTGAGCATCCTGATTGGGCTACTGGCGAACTATCCGATAGCGGGCGCACCGGGCATGGGACATAACGCCTTCTTCGCCTACACCGTCTGCCTGATGATGGGCTACAGCTGGCAGGAGGCGTTGGCAGCGGTGTTCATTTCGGGCGTGCTGTTTATTCTGCTGTCGGCGGTGCGCTTCCGCGAGGCGATTGTGGATGCCATTCCCGAATCGCTCAAGCACAGCATCGCGGTGGGCATCGGCTTGCTCATCACGCTGATTGGGCTGGAGTGGGGCGGCTTCGTGAAGGCGAGCGTGGGCACTCTTATCCAGATAGGCGATTTGGGCAGTCCCAGCGTGATGACTGCGGGCATCGGCTTCATCGTGATGGCGGGGCTGACGGTACTGCGTGTGCGGGGCGCGATTCTAATTGGACTGATTGTGGGTCTTATCGTCGCCCTGCTCACAGGCTTGACCAGCGCGAAGCCCTTGCTTGAACACAGTTGGCTACCCCCCTCCATCCAGCCGACCTTCCTGAAGCTCGACCTGAAAGGCTTGCTGGGACACGGGGTTGAGTTAATTACCATCGTGTTTATCTTTTTCCTGACGGCGGTGTTCGACACGGTGGGCACGCTGATTGGGGTCAGCTCGCAGGCGGGGCTGTTGCAAAATGGGAAACTACCGCGTGCAGGGCGCGCCTTGCTCAGCGACGCGATTGCCACCACCTTAGGCGGTTTGCTGGGCACATCGACCATCACCGCCTATATCGAGAGCGCGGCAGGCGTCTCGGCGGGCGGGCGCACAGGTTTGACCGCCATCACCGCGGGCATTTTGATGTTGGCAGGGCTGTTCCTCTATCCGCTGGTCGCCGTCATGACCGCCGAAACGACCATTACCTGGACAGTGGCGCCGGGCGTGGAGTTCCCCTTCAAGCAGTACCCGATTATTGCGCCTGCGCTGATTCTGGTGGGCGCGTTCATGCTAACAGGCGTGCGCCATATCCGCTGGGATGACCTAACCGAAGCGCTCCCTGCCTTCCTCACGATGGCAGTCATGGCGTTCACCGTCAGCATCACCGAGGGGATTGCGATTGGCTTTATCAGCTATGTCGTGCTGAAGCTTATCGCGGGACGACAACGCGAAGTCCACTGGGTGGTGAGCGCCTTTGCAATTGTGTTTCTCATCCGCTACATCGTAGAGGCGATGGGGTAAACTGATGGTAAAATTGTAAAGATGAGTCGGCTGTTGGTTGGGGCACTGCTTTGGTTTGGCATGCTGGCGTCAGCGCAGGCGCGGGTGTTGGTGGTTCAGGTACTGGGTGGCGAGGAGATGTTCATTCGCAGTGCTTGGCTTCGGCAGAGGTTGCCCCATGGCGTTGCTGGCTGGCTCATTCACCCTGCGCATTACCCTGACTCTGCCCAGCGGGCATGGTTCCCCGACCTGACCCTGTATGATATTGCCAATGTGCCGATGCGAGCAGGAACCGCTGGCTGGACCTCCAGTCCGCCTCCTGATACGCGGGCGATTCGGCTCGTGCCCGATGCAGAGATGGCGTTTGGCGTGCGCTCCACACCCGAGTCGATGCCCACCGCATGGCATCGCGACATGAGGCGTGCGAAGTGGCTGGATGTGGTCGTGGGCGATGTGGCGCGTGCCCTACGCTATAGCGAGTTCTGCACGCCGGAGCAGGCAGAGCGTCTCCAACGGCGTGCGTGGCAACAGCTCGATCGCTGGCTGGCATCGTTGGCTGGCATGTATGACCCACAGCGCGATTTGGTGATTGTGATTGGCTCCTCGCTGGAGGAGGGCGCGCCGTGGGCGGTCTGGTTGTACGGTAAAGGTGTGGGCAAAGGCTGGCTATGGGACGGTTCGGTGCGTGTGCAGGGCGCGGGGCAGACCCTCTCGCTGTTGACCACCGTGTGTGTCGCGCTCGGCAAGCCCGTTTCGCCTGCATGGGGCGACCGTTTGCGTGGAGTGGGTTCACCGCCCAGCGTGAAGGCGCTGATAGCGCGTCGGCAGGCATGGCTATTGCGTCATCCGCTGTGGCGCGGTGCACTGTGGATACGCGCCGCGTGGATTGTGCTGGCGGGATTGGGGGTGCTCTGGGCGTATCGGGCGCGTCGCGAGTGGGCACAGCATGCGGTCGTGCGCCTGCGCGTGGTGGGTCAGCCATCACAGCCCCACCGAATGGGTTCTGCACCTACAGCTTCTCGTCCGCCCTCCACTATTCGCCCTTCGCTATTTGCCCTCTTCGCGCCCGCCACTTGGGGGGTGTGGGGGGTAGCGCTGGGTGTCGCGAGCCTATTCCCTGCTGCCCTGCCTGCAGAGGTGGTATGGATTGCGCCGCTGATTGTGCTGTTGGCGACGGGCTTGCTGTTCTGGCTGGCGCGTGCGCTCGATGCGCCGTTGGTCGGGCTGGGCGCTATCGCAGGGCTGGGGCTGATTGCGCTTGTGCTGGACACGCTGAGCGGGGGCGACTGGAACCGCGACGGGCTGTTCGGGCACACCTTGCTGGGCGGCTATCGCTTCTACGGCGTCGGCAACCAGTATTCTGCGCTCGCGTTGAGCTGGGCGCTGATACTCTGCACTGTGTGGCTACGAATCGAGGGCTTACCGCTTGGTGCACTCCACTTTTTTGCCTTGTTCGCGCTCTGGATGGGCTGGCAGTCGGTCAATGTGGGCGCGACGCTCGCTGTGCTGGGTACACTGTTCATGGTGGGCATTCCGATTTTGCGGGAGCAGTTGCGCGGGCGGTCGCGCAAGGTGCAAATCGTGCACGGGCTTATCTTGGTGGGCGCCGCGGTGTTGACCCTTGTCCTGCTCTGGCTCAACACGCCGCACCTGCGCGCCTTCTGGACAGGCACTACGCCCATCCTGAAGGGATCCGACATGTCTAGCATGTCGGACATGTCCGACTCATCCGAGGTTGTCCTGCGCAAGGTGATAATGAATCTGGGCGAATCGCTGTTGTCGCCTTGGGCGATACTGTTGGGGTTCAGCCTGCTCGCGGTAGGGATGGTGCGCCCTTTGACGCCCACGCTTGCCATACCGCGCGTGCTCCAGCGGGCGTGGCTGACGGCAGGCATGCTATGCTTCCTGCTGAATGATTTGGGCGTGCTGATGGCGGCTATCCTTGCTTTTCACTATTGGGCACTGACCTTCACCCAGATTCAGCAGGAATCCTTGCCCCCAATACCGAATCGAACGCACGCTATGGGAGGAGAACGATGAGACACTGGATAGGATGCTTGATGACGGCTTTACTAACGGTTAGCCTGACAACAGCTCAACAGGGCACGGCTCAACAGAAAACCGAGCAGAAGTCGACCCAGCAAAAGTCGGCAGGCGCACAGCCACAGCAGAAGGCGGGTTCGCCAAAGCAGGCGCAGAAACCTGCTCAGCAAAAGAGCGCGGCGGCGAAACCTGCCCCTAAAAAGTTCGTCCCGCCGACCCTGCCATCCCTGCCCGACCCGAACAAGGTCGTCGCCACGGTGAATGGCGAGCCAATCCGGGCAGACGAGCTGATGCGCGCCGCCTACGACTGGGCAAGCGCGGAGGTGATCGAAGAGCTGATCATGGTACGCATTATCGAGCAAGAGGCAAAGAAGCAAAAAGTGAGCGTCAAGCCCGAAGAGGTGGAAGCGCGCTACAATCAGCAGCTGCAAAACGCGGAGGCGAACCTGCCACCCGGCATGAGCCTTGAGGATTTCCTGCGGCGCAACCGATTCCCGCCGAGCCGACTCTATGCCCGCGTGCGCGCCCAACTGCTGGCAGAGAAACTGGCAGAGAAGCGAATCAACCTCGATAACTTCATCGAATACAGCCAAATCGTGATTCGCATCCAAGGCAATAACCCGGAGGAGCAGGAGCAGAACGCACCCGCCGCCGAAGCCAAAGCGAAGGAAGCCTATCAGAAAATCAGCGAAGGACTCGACTTCGCCGAGGCGGCTAAGCAATATTCCGAAGACCCCTTCACCAAAGATCGGGGCGGGAAGATGAACTGGCAATACAAACGCTTCATCGTGCCCGACATCCTCCAGCAGCTGGAGAAGCTTCAGCCCGGACAGGTCTCCCAGCCGTTCCGTACATTCGGCAGCTATATGATTGTCAAGCTGGAGCGCACAGGCTCCCAGGCGAAGGGCGAAGACCTCCAGCAGATTCGCCAGCAGGCAATTCAGATGGAGCTGGGCGAATATATTCGTCAACTGCAGAGCCAGGCGAAAATCACCAACACCATCGTGAAGCCACTCACGCCTGAACAGATGATGGGTGGTGGTCCCCAGCGTCCTGCGCCACGACCGCCTGCATCCCGACCGCCTCAGCCGCCGCGTCAACAGCCCAGCCCCGAGCAGAAGCCCAGACAACCTAAACCAGAGCAACCCAAACCCGACCAGCCACCCGCTCAACCAGAGCAGAAACCATAAACAGAGTCGGACAGGTCTGAACCATCCGACCTGTCCGACCCCATCGAAATCGGGAGGTGAATGAGCATGGCAAAGCGCAAACTGAATGTCGCGCTGATTGGCTATCAGTTCATGGGCAAGGCGCACAGCAACGCCTACCGCCAAGTCGCGCGGTTCTTTCCTGAACTGGAGATTGAACCCGTGCTGAAGGTCATTTGCGGGCGCAACACGGAGCGCGTGCGCGCCGCCGCCGAAAAATACGGCTTCGAAGAGTACGACACCGACTGGCAGCGCGTGGTTGCCCGCGAAGATATTGACCTCGTGGATGTGTCCACACCGGGCAACCTGCACGCGCCCATCTCCATCGAAGCCGCCCGACACGGCAAAATCGTGCTGTGCGAGAAGCCACTTGCCAACAGCCTGCAAGAGGCGCGCGAGATGGTGCAAGCCGTCGAGCAGAACGGGGTCAAGCACGGCATCTTCTTCAACTACCGCAAAGCGCCCGCTGTCAGCTTCGCCAAGCGACTTATCGACGAGGGCGTCATCGGCAAAGTTTATCACTTCCGCGGCACCTACCTGCAAGACTGGATTGTCGACCCGAACTTCCCGCTGGTGTGGCGCCTGCGCAAGGAGATTGCTGGCTCCGGCGTGCATGGCGACCTGAACGCGCACATTATCGACCTCGCCCGCTGGCTCGTGGGCGAAATCACCGAAGTATGCGGGATGATGACCACCTTCATCAAACAGCGCCCCCTGCCAAGCGCGTCCGATGACCGCTTGGGCGGTCAAGCGGGCACGGAGATGGGCGAGGTCACTGTCGATGACGCCGCCGCGTTCCTCGCGCGATTCGAAAACGGCGCGATAGGCACTTTCGAGGCGACCCGCTTCGCGCTCGGACGCAAAAACTACAACCGCTTCGAAATCAACGGCTCCAAAGGCAGTCTCGTGTTCAATCTGGAGCGGATGAACGAGCTGGAACTCTACCTTGAGACCGACCCGCCGGGCACGCGCGGCTTCCGCACCATTCAGGTGACCGAAGGCGTCCATCCCTACATCAGCGCATGGTGGCCGCCAGGGCACATCATCGGCTACGAGCATACCTTCACTCATTTGGTGCGCGACGCGCTGGACGCCATCAGCAGGGGCGAACAGCCCTCCCCGAACTTCTATGACGGCTTGAAGTGCCAAGCGGTGCTGGAGGCGGTCGAAATCTCGGCGAACGAGCGTCGCTGGGTCGAAGTGCCACGCGCTTAGAGGCAAGCGGCGTGGCTTGGGCATCCTGCCCATCAAGCGTAGCACGGGCGTCTCGCCCGTGCAATAGTCCCTTCACCCCACCCACCCGCCCATCAAGATGAATTATGGTAGTGGGGACGCGGAGCGTCCCCACTGCCCCACCCCTTCGTTTAGCGAAGTAGCCCGGGCGGGACGCCTGTGCATGCTTAGGCGAGACGCCCGTGCCCATGAACACGGAGAGAGGAACAGGGGGTGAGGGCTATCCAACAGGTACAATCGTGCTTGTGCAACGGAGGGCACTGCTCGGTGCAGGGTTGCTGTTTGCGGGTGCGTTTGGGCTGCGCCTGATTGGCATCGGCTGGGGCTTGCCGAACGCTCAGCACCACTTTTCCTATCATCCCGACGAATGGCTCATCTTGGCGGTCAGCTACATTAATCTCAACCCTTATGGGGGCGACTGGCTACCCCATTTTTATAACTACGGCTCGCTCCCGCTCTATTTGTGGAGCCTCTGGCTTCACTGGCTAACGGCGGTGGGTGTTTTGCCTGTGCTGTCCGATTCAGCGACCGCTCAGCAGATAGCCGAGTGGCGGTCATCCGCGCATCTGTGGGCGCGTGTGCTGGTCGCGCTGATGGGGGCGGGCACGGCACTTGTTGTCACCCACACGATGGCACGATTGAAAGATGAGCGAGCGGGCTGGATCGCGGGGCTGGCGATGGCGCTCGCACCTGCCTTCGTGGTGCATTCGCGCTTCCAGACGGTGGATGTGCCCACCACCCTCTTTGTGGCGCTCACCTTCTGGTCGTCGGTGGCACTGTTCGAATCGGCGCGTCCCGTGCGAACACTGATGGGGGGCGCGGTCTGGGCAGGGTGCGCAGCAGGCTGTAAATATAATGCAGGGCTTGTGCTGTTGGCGCCCCTGATGAGTTTTGCGCTGAGGGCGCATACCGAGCGCATGGGGATGGGCACAGCGCTGGGTGGGGTGATGGGCGCGGTGGGCGTCGCGCTGGGCATATTTTTACTGGTCTGCCCAGGCACATGGGCGGAGCCGCAGGCGTTCTGGCGCGATTTTCGGTACGAGCTGTTCCATGTCCAGCGCGGACACGGCGAAATATTCACGCAGACGGGACTCGGCTGGCTGTTCCACATTCATCCGAACCTTACGGGAGGCTTCGGGGTGGTTCCGCTTTTGGTCAGTCTGCTGGGCTGGCTGATGGGGGGCATACGCCATCAGAAAGCGGTGGGCATTCTGATTGCCTCGCTTGCCTACTTTCTGCTGATTGGCGCCGCGGAGGTGCGTTTCCTGCGCTACACCTTCCCGCTGTTCCCGATGTTCGCGATGGGCATTGGATGGCTGTGCAGTCGCCGTCTGTGTGTGCTGGCGTTCCTTGCGCTTGGGTGGCAGATGGCGTGGACGATAGCGCTGACCGCCTGCATGGTGCGCCCTGACCCGCGGGAGCAAGCACTCCGTTGGTTTCAGCGCCATGTGCCCGCAGGCAGAACGATAGGCTTTCCCACTGTGCCGTGGTTCTACACCCCGCCGTTCTATCCCGACACGGGCGAGCTGCGCTGGCAGGACCGTCTCCAGCGGATGCAGGAGGCGCGTTCGCCCTATCGCTTGGTTGCGCTCGCGCCCCCGGAGTGGGATGTGCAGGCGCTGTTGCGCGTTCAACCCGATTATGTGGTCATCAGCGATTTTGAGGAGCGCGATGTACGGCGCATCGGGCGAGCGGATTATCGGGAGTTTATGGCGGTGTTGAGGCGCGATTACCGTCTGGTGCGTGTCTTTCGGAACGACCCGCGCCCGCTCGCTCGCGCGGATGACCTCCCGCACGACATGCTCTACATCTGCCCATCGGTCTGGGTCTATGCACGTGCGAACAGGTATAATTCCCCTATGCCTAACTCGCCCAGCCGATTGAGTGAGCGTATCGTGCGGGATCCGAACATCTGCCACGGGAAGCCCGTTATTCGGGGCTACGCTATCCCGTGCAGACGATTCTGGAACTGCTGGCATCAGGGATGAGCATCGACGAGATCCTTCAGGACTATCCTGACCTTGAGCGCGACGATATTCTGGCATGTCTGGAGTATGCCACACGCCTTGCGCAGTTCAAGACTATCGAAACGATATAGCGATGCGATATACATTTATTGAACTCTCGCGAGGCTCGGTAATCGTACACTGGTAGATAGTTGCCTTCCCAACAACTTTCCGCGAAGGGGTATAATCGACCACCATTTCCGAAGGAGGTGAGAACCGATGCCGAACACTAAATCGGCGGAAAAGGCATTGCGGAAATCGAAGGAGCGCTATCTGCGCAATCGCTCCACCAAGTCGGCGATTAAGACCTACACGCGGCGGGTGAAGGAGCTGGCAGAGCGGGGCGATCGTGAGGGCGCACTGAGCGCCCTGCGCCGCGCCATCAGCATCATCGACAAGGCGGTCAAGCGCGGAATCCTGCACCGCAACGCGGGCGCACGACGCAAATCGCGCCTGATGATTGCGCTCAACAAGCGACTGGCGCAACTAAAAGACCAAGAGCAGGTATCCTGAAAGGGCGATGGTGGAACTGCAGGGCGTGAGCGTGGTCTATGGCGAAACCTACGCGCTCTGCCGAGTGAATCTGAAGGTGGAGCCGGGCGAATTCGTCTTTCTGGTGGGCATGACGGGCGCGGGCAAATCCACCCTACTCAAACTGCTCTATGGCGCGGTGCGACCGACCGAAGGGCGCGTGCGGGTGGACGGTCAGGAGGTGAACCGCCTACACGAGCGGGACATCCCCTTCCTGCGACGGCGCATGGGCATCATCCCCCAGGACTACCCGCTGTTGCCGCGCAAGACGGTGTGGGAGAATATCGCTTACGGTTTGCGTGCGATTGGCTACTCGCAGAGCGCGGTGCGTCGGCGGGTGGCGCAGGTGCTGGCGCAGGTCGGCATGAGCGCGCAGGCGAACGCCTATCCACACCAGCTGTCGGGTGGCGAGGCGCAACGGGTCGCCATCGCGCGCGCCCTGGCGAACAATCCGCCCCTCCTGCTCGCCGATGAACCGACCGCCAATCTTGACCCCGACACCTCGTGGGAGATTGTGCAACTCTTACTGCAGATTAACCTGCGCGGAACCACCGTGTTGGTCGCCACGCATAACCGCGCGATTGTGGACAGGGCGAACAAGCGCGTGGTCGCGTTAGATCGGGGACAGATTATCAGCGATGTGCCGCGTGGAGGCTATCCCGCCGAGCTGGACAAACTCTATCCGCCTGTCGCTCTCGTGTCGGAGCCGCCGCGAAGTTCCTATCCGAAGGAGGTGCGCTAACCAGTAGCCCGGGCGTCCCGCCCGTGCCAAAGTGGCTTGGGCATCCTGCCCATAAAGCGTAGCACGGGCGTCCCGCCCGTGCAACAGGAGCAAGGAGGGTTCTGCGCACATGCTGGATCGCCTGTTCTTTCTCTTGAGTGAGACGCTGACGAGCCTGCGTCGTCACGGCATGCTGCAGGTGGCAGCAATCACCACCGCCTGCGTCGCGCTGATCCTACTGGGGAGTCTCGGTATGATGCTCTACAAGCTGGATGCGATTGCCCAGTCGTTGCCGCGCCAGTTCGAGATGGAGGTGTTTTTGAAACCGAATGTGCCTCGCGAGCGCACGCTTGCACTCCAGAAACAGATTTCCGCGATGCCTGAGGTTGCCAGCGTACAGATGGTGCCGCGCGAGCAGGCATGGGAAGAGGAGAAACAGCGCTATGCAGGTGAAGTGAACCTTTCTGACCTGCCAAACCCACTGCCCGACAAGCTCATCGTGCGCACCCATCTGCCGGAGCAGCTGCCGAAGGTGGCGGGTCAATTGAGAAGCCATGCCGATGTGGACGAGGTGCTGGATCAGCGTGGCACGCTGGAACGGGTGCTGGCGGTCTCGCGATTGGTGCGCTGGGTGGGGCTGACACTGGTCAGCATGCTGTTGCTGTCCGCCCTCGTGCTGATTTATAACGCGGTACGGCTCACTATCTTCGCACGGCAGCTGGAGGTGCGCATCATGGCGTTGGTGGGCGCAACATTGCGCACGATTCGCATGCCGTTTATCTTGGAGGGGATGGTGCAAGGCGGGCTGGGCGGTGCGCTGGCAGCGATGCTGGTGCTTCTGGGCGCGGGACTGCTCTCGGACTATATGCTGAGCCTCTGGCCGTTCCTCAACGACCTGCCGCCGGGCGCGCCTGCGACGCTGGTGCTGGTCGGGTTGCCTGCGCTCGGCATGCTGATGGGCGGCTTATGCGCCTGGTGGGCAGCGCGACGCTTCATCCGCATCGGGTAGCATAAGACCCATCGGGCATGCTGGACCTGTCGGACCTGTCGGACAGGTCGGACAGGTCGGACTCTCTCAAAGAGATGGACACCCGTCGCAAAGCGGTAATCGTGGGCAGTGGATTGCTTCTGGCGGTGGCGCTGAGCGCGATTGCCGCGCTTGGCATCGGCGCAGTGCCACTGGCGCCTGCAGAGGTGTTGCGCGTTTTGCTGGGGCGCTCCTCGGACGAGACCCTTCGCACAATTCTGTGGGAGCTGCGACTGCCGCGTGTGCTGCTGGCGTTGCTGGTGGGGGGCGCGCTGGGCATGACGGGCGCAGCGTTTCAGGGCTTACTGCGCAACCCGCTCACCGACCCCTATGTGGTGGGCGTGTCGTCGGGCGCCGCGGTCGGCGCCGCGCTGGCTTATCTGCTCGGCTGGCACATGAGGGGCTATGGGCTGGGCACAGCGCTGCTGGCGTTCGCAAGCGGGCTGGGCGCATTGACCCTGGTGATTGCCCTCTCGCGTGCCAACGGGCAACTGCGAATCGCCTCGTTCCTGCTGATGGGCGTCGCGCTCAGCGCGAGCCTGTGGGGCGTGGTGACCCTTCTGCTCCTGCTGGCGGGCGAGGATATGGCGCGTGTGCTGTACTGGCTGTTGGGCGGGCTGCTGAACGCCGATTGGGCGCGTGTGGCAGGCGCAGTACCTCTCATCGCCATCGGCGCGATTGCGCTGATGACGCAGGCACGCGGGCTGAACCTGTACGCCATCGATGAGGAGATTGCGCTCCATCTTGGCGTGCCCGTGGAACGGCTCAAATGGACTGTATTGCTGATGGGCGCGTTGATGACCGCGGCGGGGGTGGCGGTGGCAGGCATTATCGGGTTCGTCGGCTGGCTGGTACCGCATCTCCTGCGGCGGATGGTGGGGGGCGACCACCGCCTGCTGATGCCTTTCTCTGCACTGGGTGGCGGGTTGCTATTGCTCTGGTCGGACACACTGGCGCGAACGCTAACCCGCCCAGCGGAGCTGCCCGTTGGCGTGGTCACCGCATTCATTGGCGCGCCGCTTTTCATCTGGGTTCTGCGCCAGCATCGACAGGTTGCGGTATAATATAACGCGAGAAGCAGGTAGCGAAGGGCGGTTCCTATTCGCCCGATAGAGCGCGCCCCCGTAGCTCAATGGATAGAGCAGCGGCCTTCTAAGCCGTCGGTTGTGGGTTCGAGTCCCGCCGGGGGCGCCAGATAGTTTTCTGATATGATACTTACAGTGACGATGAATCCGTCGGTGGATGAGGCGATTTATGTGGAGGCGTTGCGCCTTCACGACACGAATCGCGTGCTGCGCGTGGAGGTGGACGCGGGGGGCAAGGGCATCAATCTGGCACGGGTGGCGCACGCGCTGGGTAGCCCTGTGATGGCGCTGGGCTTTGTGGGGGGCAAGACGGGTCAGTTCGTGTGTGCCGTGCTGAACGCTGAGGGCGTGCCCCACGATTTCATCTGGCTCAATAAACCCACCCGCCGCAACCTCTGCATCGAAGAGACGACCACGGGGCGACCGCCCACGATGCTGAATGAACCCGGTCCCGAAATCAGTGCCCAGCACTGGGAGGCATTGCTTGAAAAGGTGGAATCGTATCTCCCGCAAGCGTCGTGGCTGGCGCTGGGCGGGAGCCTGCCGCCGGGCGCGCCGCGCGAGGCGTATGCCCTTCTCATCGAACGCGCCCATCAGCATGGCGTGCCCTGTGCGCTCGATAGCGACGGACCGCCGATGCTGGCAGCGCTCAACGCGAAGCCCGAGCTTATCAAGCCCAACGAGCAGGAGGCGGAACGGTTGTTGGGACGCGCCCTGCGAGGCGATACCGACTGCTTCGCCGCGGCACGGGAACTTCACGCGCGTGGCATCCGCCATGTGATTATCTCGCGCGGGGCGCGCGGCGCCGATGTGGTCTCCAGCGAGGGCGTCTTTCGTGCCATTCCGCCTCAGGTGCAAGCACGCAGTACCATCGGCAGTGGCGACTCGATGGTGGCGGGCATTCTGCACATCTTGGCGCAGGGTGGCTCGTTGGAAGAGGCACTGCGCTGGGGCACCGCCGCAGGCGCTGCCACCGCCACCACCAGCGGCGCCGAAATCGCCCACCGTGAACAGGTGCTCCAACTCCTGCCACAGGTCAAGATTAGGCGGATAGAGGCATAGGGTTGCGCCAGCAGGAAGCCGTGTTCCCCTTGCCGAACTTCCTTTCTATCGGGAGGCGAGAGGATGGAGCGCATCGATCGGCGCACTTTTTTGATTCAATCGGGCAGGCTGATGCTGGGCATGGCGACGGGGCTGACCCTCCTGCGCAGCTTGAGCCACAGCCCCAACGACACGATTGGCGTCGCGGTCGTCGGCTTCAACGGGCAGGGCAAAACGCATATCCGCAACTTTCTGGAAATCGAAGGCGTGCAGATTGTTGCCCTGTGCGATGTGGATGAACGGCTTCTGCCTCAAGGCGCCGCGATGGTGGAGCAGAAACAAGGCAAACGCCCCAAACTCTACACCGATGTGCGCCATCTTCTGGAAGATAAAGAGATAGATGTCATCTCCACCGCCACGCCCAACCACTGGCACGCGCTTATCACCATCTGGGCATGTCAGGCGGGCAAAGATGTGTATGTGGAGAAGCCCGCTTGTTGGAGCTTCCATGAGGGCGAAAAGATGATTGAGGCGGCGCGCAAATACAATCGCATCGTGCAGGTGGGTCATCAGACCCGCTCCGACCCCACCACACGGAACGCCGTTCAGCGCGCCTGGGCGGGCGAGATTGGACAGATTTATATGGCGCGTGGGCTGTGCTATAAACCGCGCGGTCCGATTGGGTTTCAGCCCGATAGCGACCCACCCACATGGCTGAACTGGGAGCTGTGGCAGGGACCTGCGCCACGCCGCCGTTTCAACCCCAACTATGTGCACTACAACTGGCACTGGTTCTGGCTCTACGGCAATGGCGATATTGGCAATCAGGGCGTGCACCAGATGGACATCGCCCGCTGGTTCCTGAACAAACGCTATCCCATGCGCGTGCATTCGGTGGGCGGGCGCTATGGCTACAAAGATCAAGGCGAAACGCCCAACACGCAGATAGCCACTTTCGAGTTCGAAGACGGCTCCCTGCTGGTGTTCGAGGTGCGTGGACTGTTCACCAATGATGAGCAGGGCGCGAAGATAGGCAATCTGGTTTACGGCTCGCTGGGCTATATGTCGTCGGGCGACGGCTACAAGCCACGCCGCTCGCCACAAGACGAGATGACCCCCGCCGAGAATCTCAACTTGCCCCCGCTCAAAGGCACGGGCGAACCAAACCATTACCGCAATTTTATTCAGGCGGTGCGTAGTCGACGCCGTGAAGACCTGCACTGCGAGGTCGAGGAGGGGGTCATCTCTGCCCAACTGGTGCATTTGGCGAACATCTCCTATCGGCTCCAACGCGCCCTGCGCTTCGACCCTGTGCGCAAGCGGTTCATCGATGACCGCGAGGCGAACGCGATGCTACGCCGTGACCACTACGCAAAGGGTTTCGAAGTGCCTGAACGGGTCTGAATAGATCGTGGCTTGGTCATCTTGCCCATTCAGCCTTTTGAGCAAGATGCTCAGGCTACGGTATCCCGCCCAGAAGGGCAAAGATGTGCTATAATCTATTCTGAATTCGTATTCCCGAAGGGTGGAGCGGGATGGCAGAGATTAGGCAGATTGAGATTGCTCGGTTGGCGCGGGTCTCGCAGGCGACGGTCTCGCGCGTGCTGAACAACGACCCGCAGGTGAACGAGGAGATGCGTCGGCGCGTGCTGGCGGTGGTGGAGCAGCTCGGTTATGTGCCCGACGCACGGGCACAATCGTTGCGGGCGCAACGCACGCGCCTGCTGGGGCTGGTCGTTCACCGTGCGCCCAGTGCGCTCGCCTATGACCCTTTCTTCAGCGCGCTGATGGCGTCCATTATCGAGCAGGCGGGCAGGCAGGGCTATCATCTCTGCGTGGACGCGGCGCGCACCGTCAGGGGACAACGCGCCATTTATGAAGAGCTTCTGCGCACCCGTCGGGTCGACGGGCTGATTCTGGTCGAATCGGAGACTCGTGATGAGCGTATCGCCCGCCTCACTGCCGAGGGCTTCCCCTTTGTGTTGATCGGGCGCTATGAGCCAGAGAACGCCATCTACACAGTGGACAACGATAACATCGGCGCGGCGCGCATGGCGACGGAGTACCTCATTGGGCAGGGGCGCCAACGCATCGCCTATATCGGCGGTCCCGCGGGGCTGACCGTCACGCGCGACCGTCTGCTTGGCTATCGGGAGGCTCTTCGGGCGCATGACATCGGGTATGACCCCCATCTGGTGGCGTTTGGCGCGTTCAGCGAGCAGGGCGGGGCGCGGGCAATGAGCGAGCTGGTGAGCCTGTCCCCACCGCCTGACGCGGTGCTGGCGCTGGACGATGTGCTGGCGATTGGCGCGATGCGCGAGGCACAACGACACGGGCTGAAAATCCCTCAGGATATCGCCTTCATCGGCTTCAACGATACCCCGCTCTGTTCCTTCGTGGAGCCGAGCCTGACCTCGGTGGCGATAGATATCCCTGCGCTGGCGCGCGCCGCCACGCAACGGCTAATCGATCTGATTGAAGGGCGTGCTGTACAGCCACGCCGCCTGATTGTACCTGCCCGCCTCGTGCCCCGCGAATCGGCATAGAAGCCCAAGACAAACGGCTCATGGTATATAGTGCGCAACCGCCGTCAACACAAAAAAGGTAACTGCCAGAATGAGCGTGAGCTTCGAGAGGTTGTCCTCAAAGCCGGGCTTCGCCTTGATGTAGGTACCCTCTGCCGAGCCGGGCGTGAAAATCCCTTCCGCGCGTGAAGTCTGAATAGCGACCAGCCCGATGAAAGCCACCATCACCACAATATCGATCCAGATCAACACTTGCTTGACGATTTCCATCGTTCCTCTCCTGCTACTGTTTTCGGTGGTGGGATGATTCTATCGCATCTATGGGTAGCGGGTGAGGTCATCGTGCAGGTCTTCGATAGGCTCTTCGAAGGAGCGCGTGACCTCCTCGCCGGCTTTTTTGAATTCGCGCATGGCTTGCCCGACCGATCGCGCAATCTCCGGCAGCTTGCGCGGACCGAAGATAAGCAGCGCAATCACGAGCAGAACCATAATCTCGCTGAAGCCGATGCTCCCGAACATGGTTTTGCCTCCGCTCTCTATTTTACCCGATTCGCTCTGCCGGTGTGATGGCGACCACGGTGCGCTGATCAGGTTCGAACAGCTCGGTGGCGAGCGCGTGGATATCGTCGGGCGTCACCGCATCGATTCGGGCAAGCACTTCCTCCATCGGCACCACCTCACCACGCATCAGCACCTCACTGCCGATAAGTTCGGCACGGGTCTGCATCGCCTCCAACGCCAACACGCGCGTGCCCTTGAGCTGGTTGCGTGCGCTCTGTGTCTCCTCTTCGCTGGGCGGCTCATGGCGAAGCCGATCCAGCTCCGCATGCACCAGCTCCGCCACCTGCTCAAAATGCTCCTGAGCGGTTCCACCATAGACCACGAACAGCCCGCCATCGGACATCGGCAGCGAGTAGCTGCCGATATCGTAAGCCAGCCCGCGCCGCTCACGAATCTCTTGCCAAAGACGACTGAACATACTTCCGCCCAGCAGGCTGTTCAGCACCGCCAGCGCATAGCGCCGCTCATCCATGAACGAGACGCCGTCGACACCGATGCAGAAATGCACCTGCTCGACCTCACGCGGAAAGAGCTGCACATGGAGGCTGTTCTGCACCTTGCGTGGCGGTGATAAGCCCTTGGTGGACGCAATGACGGGGTTCAGACGCCATCCGCCCAGCCACCGCTCCACCTCCTTCACCAGCGCGTCGGGTTCAAAATTGCCCGCCGCCGAGATGACGATGCGCTCGGGCAGGTAGTGCGTGTGGATGAACTCCAGCAGTCCCTCGCGGGTGAACGCGCTGACCGTTTCGGGCGAGCCGATAATGCGTCGCCCCAGCGGATGACCCCCCCAGTGCACCTCAGTGAACAGGTCATGCAGGACCTCGTCGGGGGTGTCCTCGATCATGCGCATCTCCTCCAGAATGACCCCCTTCTCGCGTTCCAGCTCTTCGGGGTCGAGGGTGGCGTTCAGCAAGAGGTCACTCAACACTTCTACCGCAATCGGCAGATGCTCGCTTAGCACCCGCGCATAGTAGCAGGTCAGTTCCTTGCCTGTGGAGGCGTTAAGGATACCGCCACGCCCTTCAATCTCCTGCGCGATTTGCACTGCTGTGCGGTTTGCCGTGCCCTTGAACAGCATATGCTCCAGAAAGTGCGCCATGCCATGTTGATGAGGGAGTTCATAGCGGGAACCGCTTTTGACCCAGAAACAGAGGGCAACCGATTGCACCGTTGGCACAGGCTCCATCACGATGCGAATCCCGTTCGCCAGCGTTGTCTGAACCAGTGTCATGGCAGGGAAGTATACCTTTGGCGCTACGGTTCTGGCGCTATAGTTCGATTCCGCGCTCGCGCAGGAGTTCCCGCAACCGCCTCAACTCCGCCTCCGCCTGCTCAGCACGCGCACGCTCCTGCTCGGCTCGCTGATGCTCCTGCTCGGCACGCGCACGCTCCTGCTCTGCCCGCGCACGCTCCTGCAACGCCACCTCCTCCACCGTCGGCACTAAACGCCCATCC
>FWWL01000224.1_pt1 | contig 165219 bp, 134 predicted proteins | sample 2228331 | NCBI WGS metagenome assembly FWWL01 (sample SAMEA103939775, study PRJEB20133) | metagenome | reverse complement strand
CACAAGCTGAGAGATCGAGTTGCATGCCTGCCGATACGCCCATAAGGTCTGGAGCATTCGCTCCGTCTGCTCGGCAGTTGGATTAAGTTTCACTTTGGCGATACATGTAACCGTCACCTTCTCCATCCACTGGTTCACCACGATTCGCTGGAATAAGGATAGTGGAAACAAAGCGTGCAAATGTTCTTATGAGTCCATTATACCAAACATCAGTTCGTATTGGAAATCGTTTTATGTAGAAAATAATTCGAAGGGAGGCAGTAAAGGATCGTGATATCTAAGTGCGAGCAGAAATGCACGTAAATTCCTCTCACGACTGAAGTCACAAGTGTCCTTTACGCAAGTCATGAAAGAATTCAAATTATATGTAATCACAGGCGAATCGTTTCATCCTGGACGACCTTTATTGGAAGTAATGGAACAAGCGATCATCGGAGGAGCCGATATCATCCAGCTGCGTGACAAGTCCAGCTCCAAACGCGATATATTGAATAAAGCACGCGGTCTGCGAGAGCTAACTCGCCGTTACGGGGTCACTTTTATTGTTAACGATCATATCGATATTGCTTTGGCTGTGGATGCCGACGGTATTCATCTGGGACAAGATGACCTGCCTATTGCTGAGGCTCGTAAGATCGTAGGTCCGGATAAATGGATTGGTATCTCTACACATGCCATAGAAGAAGCGCGAGAGGCCGAACGGGAAGGCGCCGATTATATCGGAGTAGGACCGGTATTCGAAACTAAGAGCAAAGTGGATGTCGTTGCGCCAGTATCGACCGATTATGTATTTCAGGTTGCAGCAGAGATTAAGATCCCGTTCGTGGCGATTGGCGGCATTAAGCTGCACAATATTGATCAAGTATTAGATGCAGGGGCAACGCGTATTTGTGCGATTAGCGAAATTGTAGGCAGTCAGGATGTTGCAGGAATATGCGCTGCTTTTCTTGAGCGGATTGAGCAAGCTGGCAGCAGGAGGAATCAAGATGGACATTTGGGTTAATGGAAGTAAAAAAGAGATTACAGTCTCCACCGTTGAGCAATTGCTCCAATCCTATGGAATGGAAAGCAAGCTCGTAGTAGTAGAGATTGATGGACAAATCATACAGCGGGAGCAATGGCCCTCCACGGAGTTAACGGAAAATATGAAGGTTGAGCTTGTTCATTTTGTAGGAGGAGGTTGAAAGCGATATGGCTACTCACGATCACTTGATCATAGGCGGAAAAACATTGAGCTCGCGCTTCTTCTTGGGCACCGGCCGTTATCCGAATCCTTATGTGCAACAGCAGGCAATTGCTGCTTCCGGCGCGGAGGTACTTACCTTCGCCATTCGCCGTATTAATCTGGAATCGCCGGATGACGATTCCATTCTTCAGCACTTGGAAGAACGGGTGTACACGTTCCTACCTAATACTTCTGGCGCACGGACGGCGGATGAAGCCGTTCGATTGGCTCGGCTCGCGCGCGCATCCGGCCTGAGCGACTGGATCAAGGTCGAGATCAGCGCGTCTGAAAAGACGCTTCTGCCCGACCCGATCGAGACGCTTAAGGCAACGGAGACGCTCGCGCGCGAAGGGTTTATTGTGCTGCCGTACACGTCCGACGACCCGGTGCTATGCCGCCGGCTCGAGGAAGCAGGAGCGGCAGCCGTTATGCCCGGCGGCTCGCCGATCGGCACAGGGCTCGGTATTCTCAATCCCTATAACTTGGGATTGATTATTGAAGAGTCCGGCGTACCGATCATCGTTGACGCTGGACTTGGCTCGGCGCAGGACGTAGTCCAAGCGATGGAGCTTGGCGCAGCCGGTGTATTGATGAATACACCCGTGGCCAAAGCCAAGGATCCGGTACGTATGGCGGAAGCGATGAGACTTGCCATTGATGCAGGTCGATTGTCGTACTTGGCCGGACGTATTCCGAAGAAGCGTTATGCATCAGCTAGCAGCGGCTTAGAAGAATGGGTGGTCAAGTAGCTGACTTACTAATTGAACAGAAAGCGTGAATAAATTATGGCAGACCACTTGCTTGTAATTGGCGGCGGTGTAATCGGATTATCATGTGCTTATGAGTTAAGAAAGCGCGGTTATCAAGTAACTGTAGCGGAACAACATCAGTGCGGAGGGCAAGCTTCAGGAGCAGCAGCCGGGATGCTTGCTCCTTTTTCGGAGAATAGCGAGCAACCTGACACTTTCTTCCAATTGTGCTTGGATAGTCTCAAGCAATATGAAGAGTGGCAGCAAGAAATACGTGAAGTTTCAGGAATGGAATTTGAATATTCCCGCACAGGCAGCTTATACGTATACTTCCATGAGGCAGATCGCTTGGCCATGGAATCTCGTCAGATGTGGCAGCAGCCTTATGGTGCCGATGCAACCATCGTGACAGGCGATGAGCTGTTCCAGCTTGAGCCTGGATTATCACGATCAGCACTTGGAGCTCTTTATTATCCACATGAGACTCATGTGTACGCTCCGCATTATGTAAAAGCATTAGAACAAGCTTGCCGGAATCTAGGCGTTGTTATATATGAGAATGCTGGAGCCATCACTATGGAAGAGGATATTTCTTTTGATCAAGGGGCAGTTAGTGTGACACTGGAGTCCGGCACGATTCTGCATGCAGATCGGTTAGTATTGAGCACTGGGGCTTGGTCCGGTCAATGGGAGGAAGCATGGGGTGTTCGAATGCCGGTATACCCTATTCGCGGTCAAATATGTGCTTATGAGTCCTCTGCCGTAGGTCCAATTCGGCATATGGTATTTTGCAGTCAAGGCTATATGGTCGGAAAAGCGAACGGAACCGTAGTATGCGGAGCTTCCGAAGATGTTGCCGGTTTCAACACAACGGTAACCGCCAAAGGATTGGCACGGCTCGAGAGCTGGAACAGCAAGCTGATGCCATCGCTAAAGGAGCACACCCCGTTCCACCAGTGGGCAGGCCTGCGGCCTGCCACGCAAGATGGGTGGCCGCTAATAGGCAAAGCTCCTCAAGCGAAGCATGTGTTGTTTGCGGTCGGACATTATCGGAATGGTATTCTTCTTAGCCCAGCGACTGCCAGACTTGTTGCTGATCTTGCAGATGAACGATCCAGTTATTATGAGGAAGCGAGGCTGGAGCAGTACCGTTTGGCTTTCGCGCCGAATAGATTTGCCTAAAGCTACTGTTCAAGTCCCTTGGAGGTCGTGGAGGTCGGAGTGCCGCGTTATATGTATGGTATATAAATGCAGCATAGAGTTGATTAGAGCGGCTTCCATCCACGGGGCAGGGCAATTGCGTCGAATAAGCAGGAAAACCCGTCTTATTTTCAGCTGGCAATGGTAAATGCGTCAAGTAAGCAGGAAAATCCTTCTTATTTTTAGTTGGCAAGGTCAAATGCGTCAATTAAGTAGGGAAATCCTTCTTATTTTCAGCTGACAAGGGCAAATGCGTCAATTAAGCAGGAAAAACCGTCCTATTTTCAGCTGACAAGGGCAAATGCGCCAAGTAAGCAGGACAATTTCCAGCTGAAAGGGCAAATATTTTCAATTTCTTATACCACGAGGTGTTACTTTTCCAAATTAAATGAGTGAATAGACTGTCTTGCTACTAATATGTAAGTAGATTAAGCAAATTTGGCGGCCGCTTCTGAGGATAGCCAGTGTTTCTATGGGTTATTTGAGTGGAATTGGAGATTTTTTTTGGAATAGCCATTTTCCCTATTGGTTATTTATATGATTTCGGCAATAATCGGATCAACTCACAAGAATAAGGGATAGCTGGATTGGCTATTTGGGCGCAAAGGTACCAAATTATTCAAATAACCAGTAGTAACATGGCTTATCCGTAACAAGTGACGTGCGATTTAGGCCCGAACCTGGTAAACATACCTCGATCGCAGAAAACGAACCGTCAACAACGTCAAACTTAGAAGGAGTCTGGTGTGTGATGATGAGCCCAGCAAACCCAACCATTCCAACAGAACATATTCCCAGAGCGCTTACGATTGCCGGCTCGGATTCTGGCGGCGGGGCTGGTATTCAAGCCGATATAAAAACGTTCCAGGAGCTTGGGGTGTTCGGAATGAGCGCCATTACCGCCATTACCGCTCAGAACACATTGGGTGTTCAGCATGTATTGGCAATCCCCGTAGAAACCATATCGCAACAGCTAGATTCTGTTTTGTCTGATATTGGGACTGATGCTGTGAAGACGGGTATGCTGTTCTCAGCAGATATTATCCGTCTAGTGGCGCAAAAAGTACGTGAATATGGGGTCGAAGGCAATCTTGTCGTAGACCCTGTAATGATTGCCAAGGGCGGCGCCTCCTTGCTGCAAATCGAAGCCGTACAAGCTCTCCGCACCGAGCTGCTCCCATTAGCTGCGGTGGTAACCCCGAACTTGCCTGAGGCTTGCGCCTTGCTCGGCTTGCCTGGTATCGACAGCATCGATGCGATGATTGATGCAGCTCGGCAGCTGCATACGCTAGGTCCCCGCTTCGTGCTGCTCAAAGGCGGTCACCTCGAAGGTAACGAAGCCGTTGACGTGCTGTTCGACGGGTCGGAAGCGGCTCTGTTCCGCTCCCCTCGCATCAACACCCGTCACACGCACGGCACGGGCTGCACGACCGCGTCGGCCATAGCCGCCGGTCTTGCTAAGGGGCTGCCGATGGCTGCCGCTGTGAACGAAGCCAAGCGCTTCGTCACGGCGGCCATCGGCGCAGCCCTGCCTCTCGGGCGCGGGATCGGCCCGACGAACCACGCCGCGTACCGCCTGCAGGCGTCAGCGGACGCGGGCCGCTCATCAAGGCGATGATACATCAAATAGTTTTATTTCAGCTTAGTACACCTAATAAGTGAATTCAGCTGCCGTAAATTTGCTTTAGCGCGGAAAATACGCTTTAGAAGTGAATTCAGCTGTTAAAAGTTTGCTGTAAAACGGAAAATCCGCTTTAAAAGTGAATTCAGCTGCCGTAAGTTTGCAAGAAGGACCTGGCCATTGGCCAGGTCCTTCTTGCATCTGTACTATACTCGCTTCCATCCCTTACACACGAAACAACGCACATCCATCAATCGGCACACATGGCTCATTGTCCAGGTTTAATCCAACTGAACGGCCGTTGTTTGCCACATCGAGAAGCCAACGAGTAAAGTTAGCTACTTTCATTCCTTCTATCTCTTCCATACTGAAAAATCCGGCTGCATCGACTTCCACATTGTCTGGTCTAGGCTCACCGCCGACGTATTCCATAGCGAAAGCGACGTAAAGGTTATGAATACTTCTCGGTTGATCGCGAACAGCTACGATATTAGTTACAACCGCTTCAACGCCTGCCTCCTCCAACACTTCACGCTCGATCGTTTTGGTAAACAGCTCTAGCTGCTCAATGTAACCGCCTGGATTCGTCCAGTTCCCTTTTCCCGGATCTTGTGCCCTGCGTACAAGCAAATATTTGCCGTCTCTCTCTACCAAAGCGCCTACACCGATACTATAATTGCCCCAGTGCACGTAACTGCACTCCGTACATGCTTTACGCTCCTCGCCATCAACAACTCTTAGCTCTAAAGCTGCACCGCATGACATACAAAATTTCGCTTCCATCTACTTTCACCTTCGTCTCGATGTGATCATAACCTTGACCTATTATACACCGAACGAACCGTTTGGGCAGTAAAAAAGTAAGGCCAAGCCCCAGTAAACGCAAACTAATACAGATCAACTGACAATAGATGTGCAGCCTCACCAAAGTATAACTCTCATCACTGTTAGACAACTTTTTCCATAGGTGTTTCATCCAACTGTGAATAAACGAGCTTTTTATAAATGGTGTCTCCCATCATGAGTTCGCTATGGGTTCCTTGCTCGGCGACTCGCCCCTCATGCATCACATAGATCAAGTCCGCATTCTGCACGGTCGAGAGCCGGTGGGCAATAATAATCGTTGTAAGGCCGCGGCGAAGCTCGTCGATTTGCTTTTGAACCTGCCGTTCGGTCTCAAGATCAAGCGAAGAGGTGGATTCGTCTAGAATAAGTATTTCGGTTCTGGCGAGTAATGCCCGTGCAAGTGCAAGCCGTTGCTTCTGCCCGCCTGATAAATTGATGCCGCGCTCGCCTAGCTCCGTATCATAGCCCTTGCTGAGAGACCGCACGAATGGATCAATGCTGGCCAGCTCGCATGCTGCTCGCATCTCTTCCTCGGACTTCTCCCTTCCCATCAATACGTTGTTGCGTATCGTATCCGGGAAAAGATAGGGCTCCTGGAATACGACCGACAGTCTATCCATCCACGATGTTCGGTGAACCTGCTGCAGCGGCATCCCATTCACCCTGATACACCCGCTGTCAGGCTCATAAAACTGAATCAGCAGTTGAGCAATGGTCGACTTGCCCCCGCCGCTCGTCCCCACGAAGGCAACCTTTTGGCCGATCGGGATTTGGAGTGACAATCGGTCAAGCACAAGCTTGGAATCATCGGAGTACCGAAAGGTTACCTGATCCAGCTCCAGGCTAGTAATGGGCCCTTGGAGCTCTGTCTCTCCATCAGCGATTTGAGGTCCTTCGATGATGCCGCGAATTCGGTCAACCATGGCAAGCCGGCTCTGGGCTTCCATGGCAAATCCGTACAGATCATGAATTGCCGTCATAAGCTGAGCGGTGAATTGATAAATGACGATGTACATCCCAATGGACAATTCACCTTTCATGACCGCATATCCTCCGTATCCGAGCACAATCAGTGTAGCGCCCCATTTCAGCGGATCACTCCAGAAGAGCTTGCGGTTCTCGAGCTTCCCCTCCTTCATCGCTTTATCATAGAAGATGGAAAAGTTGTCATTATACTTCTTCCGCTCCCAATCCTCCCGGTGAAAGGCTATCACTTCTCTTGTTGAAGAGACGCCTTCCTCCACATGTACAAGAAAATTGGATCTGGCTTCATGGTGCTCACGGGAGGCATCGCGGAGAGCATTTCCGAATTTACGCCCCAGGAGCAGATAAAGGATACTGAATACGAGAATACTGCCTAGCAGGATTGGGCTATTCCAACCGATAATTATGGATACGAGTACTACAGTCAGCACATTGGATATCCCGTTCGGGACAAATTGCGTCAATGCAACCGTTATCCAGTTGATATCATTGGTGAAATAGCTGACATACTTGCCGATCCGCTCATTGTTGTACACTTTCGTTGGCGTCCTATAAATGGCTTTCATCACATCTCGTGTCATGTGGCTGAACACTTTATAAGCGTTGACCCGTCCAATATGCGTCCATAGAACGGCGAACAAGGAAGAGCTTACAAGCGCAGCAGCAAACCAGGATAAGGTTGGAACGAGCAGATCATATCGGGATTGAATAAAAATATCATCGATGATGATTTTCTGTACCGCTGTTACAGCAATCTGCGCTGTGGTGGCAATAAGCAGGAAAACAAGCCCAAGCAGAAAGCCAGAACGGCATTGCCACACATAGAATGTCATTAATCGGATGCTTTTCAACTTGTCTGCCCCCCTGGAATTGAAATGCTCGCCGATGCGGACGCTATTTGCTGCTTCACATGAAGGGCCCGATTCTCTTCCTCTTCCTGGAAATGCCTGACGGCGAGTCGATAGAAGCTTCCTCGTTGCTCCATCAGCTCTTCATAAGTCCCCGTTTCAGCCGAGCGCCCCTCTTCCATAAGGACGATCCGATCATAATCCTTCACCGTGGACAGCCTGTGAGCAACGGCCACGGTTGTTCGGCCAACCAGCAGCCGGTCCAACGCATCCTGTACATCTTTCTCACTCACATTATCTAGCGCAGAGGTCGCTTCATCCAGCAGAACGATGGAAGGATCCTTCAAAAACATCCGGGCAATCGCTACCCGCTGCCGCTGGCCTCCCGACAGCTTGATGCCGCGTTCACCAACCAGTGAATCGTATCCGTTTGGAAACTGCATAATGAACTCGTGAGCGTTGGCTGCTTCGGCAGCTGCTACGATCTGCTCCTCAGAAGCATCAGGATTCCCGAAACGGATGTTCTCCCGAATCGATGTGCCGAACAGGTACGTGTCCTGAAACACAAAGCCTATCGAATTGCGCAGCTGCCTGAAGGAAAGCTCCTGGAGCGGAGTTCCGTCCAGCAACACCTCTCCCCCTTGCGGATCATAAAACCTTCCGATCAGCTTCAGCACCGTTGTCTTGCCGTTCCCGCTCGTACCGACGAGAGCGATCCGTTCTCCTTTTCGGATATGTAAGTCGAAATGCTTCAGAACAAATGGCTGATTCCCATAGCCGAAGCTTACGTCTCGAAAAGTGATTTCCCCCTTTACCTCGGGAAGCTCTCGAGTCTCATTCGCCTCTACCACCTCAGGTGTCTGTTGCAGGAATTCATATAGTGACTCTGCCTGCGCAATCACGACACGCTGTTCCGTAAACACCATGACCAGAGAAGTAATAGCCCGCATGAATAGTAGATAATAGAGTACAAACGCAATAAACGCCCCAAGGGTCAATTGGCCGTCTTGAATATCTCTCGCTCCAAACCAGAATACAAGCAGAAGCCCCATGTAGGTCGTCAAGTTCCGCAAATTCACGCACAGATTCATATGAAAATAATATTTCACAATAAGACCTACAATGTGGCGAGTGCCGTCCATCAGCCTGTTCAAATCCCATCTCTCAGTCGAGTGGGCCCTTAACTCCGATACGGCGGACACGCTGTCGTATATTTTTTTGTTGTAATGCATCCGGTATGACTTCGTTTCGTTCAAATATTTGATGCCGATGTGCTGGAAGTAGGGACTGATGATGTAGTAGGAGAGAAAGCACGGGATGGTGAGCAAGCTCAGCTTGGCATTAGAGAGCAGCATAATAACGGAATATAACACCAGGATAAGGATGCGCTGAATCATCTCTGGAAAAGCGAATCGGTACATCCCAATGACCGCATTGACCTCGGTATTAAGCAACGACAGCGTCTTCCCGGCTGGATTCTGCTCATAGTACGAGAAACCAAGCCGCCGTAAATGCCGGAACAGGGTGTATTGCAAATCTCGTCCAGCCTTCATGGAGAAAACCCGCTGCAGCAAATTTCGGGCAGCCGTCAGCGCGATCATTACCGCTATAAAGGCGATTACCAGCAAAAACAGATTGCGCAAGAGTCGGTAGTCTTGGTTCGGAATTACATCGTCTACCACCAACTGCAGAAATTTCGGTATAGCCAGCTCGGTAAATGAAATGATGAGTCCACATACAATAAATAAAGAAAGCTGCAGGCGGTAATGCGTCAAATAAGAAATTGTCCATCGGTATACCCTTAATGCATGAGAAGTTCTCTGGAGAAAAGAGAGCGGTGCGGGTTCGGTAGAGAGCTTGGACATAGTAACCTGCCTTTCTGGGATATAGTACCTGTATTTCAACTGTATGCCTAATGTTTAACATATTATGGAACACTTGTACGCTTGTCAACGGAAAAATTAATTAGATGAATATGTAGTCAAAACAAATAGGCTGCCGAGGGGAAAAGCGGCAGCCCGAGTATATCTTTAAGTTGAAAGTTACTAAGATAATGGGAATAAATAATCTCTCTATTCCTTTACCCTATTATGAACTGGCGAATATAAACTACCCAGTGAGCTTAGCCATACTACAGCAGAAGCACGATCCTTTTCCGCGCCAAGCTGCTCGAACAAACTATAAGCATGGGAGGCTGTTATGGGTACACCGTTCCAGCTGTCCACCACCAATTTCCGAATGCCGCCCAGGCGATAGATGGCTCTTACTATGGAGCTCATACTGCTAGCGAGGAACGCCCTCTGTTCAGCCGAGTTATTCGGCTTGAACGAGTTCACTTCATAGAATCGCTTCCCATTTTGTTCAATCCACAAACACAGCCGTCCTTGATACAGGACCAGGAAATTGCTTGCTTTTCTTGCATAAGATATCCCATCGCTTTCCGGCCACGAAACTAACGTTCCATATGGATTGGCTGGGTCCACCGCACAAAGCACCACAACCTCGTCTTGATCCCTGCTCTGAAAAGATGCCTGTCTTAAAGCCTCGACCTCAGGAGGCGTGGAAAACTGCAGAGGCGTAATTCCGCGTACCCACAAGCCCCTTGTTAACAATCCCCAAGATTCTAGTCTTCGGATAGGTTCCGACAGCACCTCGGTAGGAACATCCAGACGCTCAGACAGCATATCCCTGGTGAATATCCCGTAATTGTTCAGTAAATGTTGGATCCACACGGTTAGCGATGCATCGGACGATGGTGGTTCTTTCACTTCTGATGAAGGATTGACTCCTTCGCGGTCTTCTTGCAAGGTATCGAGCAAATACCATCGACCCAGACCAGATTGAAACTTACGGGATGAATTGGAGGAGCTGCTCTTGGCGGATGATGGACGGCCTTGACCATGCATTCGAATCGGTGCGAATTGATCATTTGAGATATACCCGCCCCATACTAGCTCCAACAGCTTATCCAATAACTCAGAAGGTGTAAGACCCGCGTCTCGGCTGAGTGCGGTCAGGAAACTGGCCCCTTTCCTGCGCATCATCTCCAGGAGCTGCTGCTGATCCTCGCTCACCGGATCGCTTTTCGTAAGAAAAGGTCGGTACAAGTCTTTGGACTCGGTTAAGAAAAAAGCGATTCTGCCTTCTTTCTCCCCTTCCTGCTTGCGGCCAAACCACAGCACCTCTCCCATGGCGCACAGCTGATCCAGTGTTTCTTTTCGATAATCAGGCAGCCTTGATGGGAACACAAAAGACTCCCAGTGCGTCATGGGCAGAAACACGCCCTGCAGCTTCTCTATCACGAGCCTTAAGCCGTCACTGCCCTTCTCGATTGTAATCGGCTGCACCAACTGCAGCTTGAGTATACGCTCTATTAATCTCGAAGGGTCAACCGGCTTAGCATGATCCCTAAGCTGCTTTGCGGATAGTCGAATGATTTGCTCGGCAGCTTTACGACTAGTCCATAATGGCTCCGTATGATCCTGTTCCTGGTCAGAGAATGGGGATGGTTCCAGAATACGGTCTGCCGTCCACTTGTTGATTAAGGCATGAACAAATGGTGCCGATAACCCAAATCGTTCACTTAATTGCGTTGCCGTTACATATAATTGTTGGTCCATATATCGTCCCATAATGAATGTTACGGCTTGGGATTCTTCCGGGAAACTAGCATAAGTTGGGGCTTCATCTGCACAAATCCATCTGAGCTGACCGTGAACGGGGATCTGGATGACGCGCCCTGAATTTCTCAGGTTCTCCAGCCATTCCGAGGCTTGTCCACCGACGTGCTTGACCAGTTCAGCCTCACTGCTGTCACCCCACTGTTTCAGCAGTCGGTACAGTTCCTCCTCATCTTCTGGTCTTGGCGCACGAGTTGCCCATTCTCCGCTTCCTTCGGGATCGAGCTGTTCCACAAGCTGCTTCAAAGCTGTCGTTCCGAATGTGCGTACTGCTGCATCTCGATTGATGGTCATCAACTGAAGTTGGATGTCCTTGGCTAACGCATCTGATTCGTACATCTGATTATTCGTATATTCAGCAAGAAATTGAAAGGCATAAGGAGAAGGAGCCAAGTTCTTGTGCACGGAGACGTGAATAGTCCCCTTCTCTATCTCTTCTAAAGTGTGGATCAACTGCTTTGTCCCCAGCAGCTCCTCCAGACAGATTTCTAATGTTTCCTGCACAAGCGGGAACTGATCTGCGAACGGCAGCGCATCTCTGAGCAAAGACTCACTGCGGATTCGCTTCACCCAGAGCGGGGTTCGCCCGTAGCCCCGAGCAAGCAGCAAGGAGGTTTCGGCCAGTCGCCGGAATGTCGCTCCGAATAGAGGCGAACCCGCTATCGATTCCCGAAGAAGCAGCTCGACTCGATCCGAGGTCACGCTGCGAATCAAGTCCACCCAGCTATCGTCCCATTCAGGGAAGACGAATTCGATCCCATTCTCCTTAGCATTCGAATAGAAGCGGTAAGGCAGCAGCTGGTCGAAGGTGCGCTGCAGGACAAGCTGCCATGTGCGATTCAACCGTCGCCCGAACAAGCTGTGAATGATGAGGTGAATTCGGCCCGCATCGTCCTTGTACTGTTCAATCACGATATGTTTGTCAGTCGGAACCGCACATACGTTTCGCTGCCTGCTTACATTAGCCGCAAGACGTTCAGCCGCTGATTCATCCAGATAAAAGTTCCTGATTAGCCAAGCTTGTGCAGCCGCTTCCGAATCATCATGCAAACGATCGAGCAGCTCCCCTAATAAAGCTCCAACTCTTCTGGAAACATCATATGTGCGCCCTGGTCCTTCACCTTGCCAGAAAGGGATTTCACTGAAGGCATTGGTTGATTCCTTGACAAGCACCCGATCGTTCTGGATCGACTGGATTCTCCACGATACGGTGCCAAGCATGAATACGTCTCCTACACGGCTTTCATGGATATACACTTCATCCAGCTCGCCTAGCTGGGTGCGTGTCTCGTGATGATAGATGGGGTAGGCAGAGCTTTGCGGGATCGTTCCCGCACCGAGGATCGCCGCCATCTTGGTATTGCTGCGGGGCATCAGGCTGCCCCAATCAGCCTGGCTGTCGTCCGTATCGCGGGCGACATTAAGCTTGGCAGCAGCTTCCTGTTCTGTGCTGCTACGGGCCCAATCGAGCAAAGGTTTGCTGAACGGGTAATACCCGGACAGCACCTGCAGCACGCCCTCGAACCGCGCCCGGCTCAGCGCGCGGTATCCATAACTGCGCCGCAGCAGCGCATACGCGCGTTCTGCGGCCATCGGGCCCGCGGCGGCCATCGCCGCCAGCTGCTGCGCGAGGACATCCCAATCCCCCATGGGGATGCGGATGTCCTCTATGGCGCGCGCCGCGATGTCGCGGGCCAGCAGCGCGCACTCGGCGAGCGCGCCAGGGACGCGCGCGACGATGACGCCGCGGCTAACGTCGCCGACGCTGTGGCCCGCGCGTCCGATGCGCTGGATGCCGGCCGCCGCGCTTTGCGGCGAATCGATCTGGATGACCAGATCGATGTGGCCGACATCTATGCCAAGCTCCAGCGTTGCCGTCGCCACCAGGCAGCGCAGCTCGCCCGACTTGAGCGCACGCTCGACGTCGAGCCGCTTCTCACGCGATACGCTGCCGTGATGGGACCTGGCCATCTCGTAGCCGACATGGTCATTCAAACGCAACGTGATCCGCTCGCATAATCTTCGATTGTTCACGAAGATCAATACCGATCGGCTGCCCTCCATCCGCTCCATCAACAGCTCCAAGAGCGGAGTCCATACGGATTCTTCATCATTCTTATGCTGCTTGCGATGAGAACTTGGCATTGTGACACTGATCTCGAATCGCTTATCCATGCTGCTCTCTACGATGACGGACTCACGCGGAGTTCCATCTTCCTCGAAGCCTGTCAGAAACGAGCTTACCCGCTCCAAAGGACGTATAGTAGCCGAGACACCTATTCGCTGAGCCTCTCGTCCGCACCATTCTGTCAATCGTTCCAAGGTGACACTTAGATGGAGCCCACGCTTATCTGCGGCAAGCTGGTGAATCTCATCGATTATAATCTGCTCGACCGATTGCAGCATACTTCTTGCCTTCTCGGAAGCCAGCAGCAAATATAGCGATTCAGGCGTGGTAACCAACACATCAGGCGGATTCTTGATCATGGAAGCCCGTGTGCTTTGAGAAGTATCCCCTGTGCGAATGCCTACATGAATACCTGGCCAATGTAAGCCATGCTTCGCGGCATAAGCTTCCATCTCCCCGACAAAGGCGAACAAATGATGGTGAATATCATTATTAAGAGCCTTGAGCGGGGTTACATACAATAGACGGACTCCGCTGTTGCGATTCGAACGTCTAGCCCCATCCTTGTCCCGATCCGAATCATTCTCTTCTTCCCATTTTTGGCTCACAATCCGGTCCAGACAAGGAAGGATAGCTGCTAACGTCTTCCCTGATCCCGTTGGCGCAGCGATGAGCACATCTTGACCATCGCGAATAGCGGGCCAAGCGCTCCGCTGAACTTCAGTCGGCTGTCCGAAGGATTCGCGGAACCATCCACGTACAACGGGATTATCAATCAGACCCTTAAGTTTGGATTCCTCATTCGTCATCAGCAGTCTCTCCTTTCGGCACCAATTATGATAGAATAATAGGGACATTTATATGATATCCATAGTTGAAAGGAACCAATTCTTCCATGACCATTCTGCATAATGATTGGGCCCCTTTACTGGAGCCCGAATTCGATAAGCCCTATTATAAGCAGCTTCGCCAATTCCTGGCTGACGAATACCGCACCCAGACGATTTACCCTGATATGCATCATATTTTTAACGCCTTGCACACGACGGGTTACAAGGATACCAAGGTCTTGATCCTCGGACAAGACCCGTATCACGGCGCTGGACAAGCTCACGGTCTGAGCTTCTCCGTGCAACCGGGGATTCCCGCTCCGCCCTCATTGAAAAACATGTTCAAAGAGCTCCAATCCGATTTAGGCTTGCCCATCCCTCGTAATGGCTATTTGTTAGACTGGGCCAAGCAAGGTGTAATGCTGCTTAACACGGTACTCACCGTCAGAGAAAGCACACCAAATTCGCATAAGGGTAAAGGCTGGGAAGCGTTTACAGATCGCATTATTACGTTATTGAATGATCGCCCTGAACCCGTTGTTTTTGTTCTCTGGGGAAGTCATGCCCAGCTGAAGCTTCAACAAATCGATACAACGAGGCATTTCGTCATTCAATCCGTTCATCCCAGTCCTCTATCTGCTCATCGGGGATTCTTCGGAAGTCGTCCCTTTTCTAGAATTAATCAATATCTCAAACAGCTCGGCAGCGTCGAAATTGATTGGAAGCTGTCTGAACACGACTCCGATGCGTTAACAAGCTAGTCGTATAACTGCTTACCTTCAACCTAGAATCACTTAGTTACATGCGCTTTCAGCAGATCCATAATCCCCTGATCGCCGCTTTCACCCGCTATTGTCATCACAGAGACCCCTGCTTCATTAACAGCCTCCGGATTGGCTCCATATTCGAGCAACAAACGAATCATCTCCGCTTGTTTGTTGTGCACTGCACCATGTAAAGGAGTCCAGTCCGATTGCTGCCTCGCGTTCACATCCGCTCCATGCTGCAGCAATAAGGCAGCGATCGCCAGCTTGTTGGTTGCAACAGCGCTATGCAGCGGTGCTACGTGCATAGCATTATAGGAATGCGTGCGTAGATCCGCTCCTTTCCCCACGAGGAAAGCAACTACGTCCTCATGCCCAAAAAACGCGGCTAGACCTACTGGTGTAAAGCCATCGTGCGCAAAGCTGTTCAGCAGCTCCGGTCTCTGCGCGAGTATTGCTCTTACGGTTTCCAACTTGCCGATTGCGCAAGCTTCATACAAATTAAGCATAGCTCCTGATTCCAATAAATAGCGGACAATTTCTTTTGCCCCGTAGTAAGCGGATAGCATAATGGGGCTGTTCCCTTGCATATCCCGACTATTCACAAGCTCCGGGCGCCCCTTGCACAGCATGGTCACGGTTTCTAGATCTTTACGCTTGACCGCATCGAATATGGATTGCTGCATGCTTACGCCTCCTAAGCTATTAACACCTGCTTTAAATTAGTATAACGGATAAAGGCATCCAACAACAAACAAAACCGCCCAGCGCAATCACGCATGGACGGTCTCTATCAATCTGTAATTACGCTGAATATATTTGCGGGTTCTGACGGCGGCATTCTTCCATAACGGCCATTTGCTGACGAACTTGTTGAGGTGTAATCTCGGACTCAGCACCCTCAGTCAACGAAGAATAAAGCTTGGAATATAAAGTAATGGTCATGTATTCGAATGCTGCCACTCCCTCTGGCAAGCTGAGCTCCCAGGAATCTTCATACCAAGTCAATTTCTCATTGCAGTAAGCAGGGTTTCCATTAGCGTCCATCAGCGGCGTCTTTGTAAGCACCTGTTCAGGAGCTTCGTCGGACTTGAAATACTTCCAAGTCAGCTTCTGTGTGTTACCTGTTAATCCGCCGTTCGTGCCTTGAATCGTGAATTGTGCTCTCGGGAATGCAGAGCAAGATGAAATTTCCAAGTCAATTACAGGACGGCCTGGACCTCTAAGTATGATTTTCACATAATCCTCAGCATCTCCGAATGTATTAGCGCGATCCATAATACAAGTCACTTGAGGCATAAGATCCGTTCCGAACAATTGCAAAGCTTGGTCAACCGGGTGAGGGCCTGTGTTCAACAAGTTGCCTCCGTTGTTGCTTTGCAGCGTTTGCCAATCCCAACGGCGTGCGAATCCATTGCTAGTGAAATCCACTTGCACAATTCGTCCCAATGCGCCTGATGCAATCAATTCACGCATTTTCACAAAAGCAGGCATGTATCTCGATTGCTGGAATACAGCCAGCGTTGCTCCCGACTTCTCGGAGGCTGCGATCAATTGATCCACTTCTTCAGGAGTCTTGGCTAGCGGCTTCTCGCACAGCACGTTAACTCCACGGTTAAGCAAATCAAGCGTAATCGGGAAATGCAGGTCGCTAGGAGAAGCATTAACAACCAGATCCAATTGCTCGGATTCAACCATTTCCTCCCAAGTCGGGTAGGCGTTGCAGCTGAATTCTTCGACCGCGCGCTTGCGGCGATCCTCCAGACCGTCTGCTACTGCAACAATCGTATACTTATCATTCAGACGAGCCAAACCAAGTCCGTGAATATTACGTCCGCTTCGGCCTTGTCCGATGATTCCTACTTTAAGGAGTTGATTGCTCATAATGTGTTGTCCTCTTTTCACAATTTAGGATGAGTGCATGCAGTAAATCTCTTCAAACTTAACAACTAAGACTTCTACATGTTACTATACCCCTCAGCAGCCTATGCTTCTTGCACTATTTTTGTACTTGCTTTGCTTTATTTTACGGTCATAACAGATGGGTTAGGCACGGGTGCGAACAACTTCTTGTACTCCGTCGGGGTCAATCCTGTCCGCTTCTTAAATGTGCGTATGAAATGGCTTAGATGGCGGAATCCAACCTGAAAACATACTTGGGTCATCGTGTGGACGTCGTGCCGAATTAATTCCATCGCTCTTTCAATTCGAACCTCATGAACAAATTCCACGAACGATTGTCCCGATTCTTTCTTGAAGGCGTGACTAAAGTAAGCGGGGGTCATATTCACCAATTCCGCTGCTTTCTCTAAAGGTATATCTTCACTATAATTGTCACAAATATATTTAATGACGGAGCCGAACGGTCTTTGGTTAAGACGCACTGGGTTCGTACTGTGCCGTTTTGGTGCTTTCCTTGATTCCCTGTCAATAATGATCAACAGCTTCATTAAGTTAATTCTTGTGGAAAATTCGTAACCAACCTCTTGATGCTCAAATTCATCCTGAATATCCATTAAAAGATGCTCCACAAGAAGCTGCTTATCCTTACTAATGTGCAGCCAAGGCAGCAAGGCTTCGGAGGTGTCATCCTCTTGCCGGTGATCGCGTGTATACCATGCAATCGAATCCGAGAATGATTTCAATTCATCATGGACCAGAAGAGGCATAAAATCGACAAGCACAATCTCAAATTCTTTACCCTCAAAAGCATTCAAGCTATGCTCGATACCCGGCGGAATAATGAAAATGTCACCTTTACCAACCGTTAGCGACTTCCCGCGAAAGCGGTGGCAGCAGACGCCTTTCATTACATAGGCAATTTGAATGTAATCGTGCTTATGCAGCGGCTGACGCAAATCCTGCCTGTTGTAGCGTATGAATTTGAAAGGAAATCCTTCTACTTTCTGGTTTTTATACTCGTACAGCTGAGTACCCAAAGCGATAATCCTCCCATTCTAGAGCGGTTCTCACTATCTAGCATAGTACATATCCGCTTACGGAACAACCGCTAAATTGTAACCAATTGTACTATCCTGATGTTTATGAAAACCCTTTATAGGGTTAACATTACTACAAGTAGGCATTACTGAATAGGAGGGATATACGATGCAGCAAGTTCGAGTAAAAACTTATTATTTTCGAGATGACGGCAATATTCCTAACCATCCAAAATGGCCTGTTATTCTATATCCAGGAGTGTGGAAAGACTCGCCCGAGCAAACGGAATCCAGGTTCAACGGTAATAGCTGGACGAACAGCTGGACGAATGGAGTTTATGACTACCATCACTACCATAGCAACACGCATGAAGTTTTGGGTGTCATAAGCGGTACTGCAGTCATCCAACTAGGCGGTAAACTCGGAAGGAAATTCGAAATCGAGACAGGAGACGTACTTCTGCTTCCCGCTGGAACTGGGCATAAACGAGTATCAGCCAGTGAAGATTTTCGAATAGTAGGTGCTTACCCAGGGGGACTGGATTACAATCTTCACACAGGAGAGGAAGATGAGCGTCCTGAAGTACTGGATGAGATCAAACAAGTGCCAAGCCCGCAGAAAGATCCGATATATGGGGATGATGGCCCTGTGCACGAGTATTATATTTAAGACAATATGGATTACATTATAGATGAGACCCTTACAAGAGAAAGTATGCGGGTCTCATTTTGTTTTGCTTAAATACTGGTGTATACTAAAAAATACTTACTTACAAATAAGTCGGTACTTGTTATTCATCCTATTATCATGGAGGCTATATAGATGAAACTAATACAAGAAATCCCCCTTTCTGTCCTGGATCTATCCCCAGTTGTTACGGGCAGCACTCCGGAACAATCGTTCCGCAACACATTAGATCTTGCCCAACACGCTGAGAAATGGGGGTACAATCGTTATTGGCTTGCTGAGCATCATAATATGCCAGGTATTGCTAGTGCTGCTACCTCAGTTGTTATCGGTTATGTGGCTGGTGGAACTAGTAAAATCAGGGTTGGCTCGGGCGGGATTATGCTGCCTAACCATGCCCCATTAGTCATTGCCGAGCAGTTCGGTACATTGGAATCGATGTATCCAGGCCGCATTGATCTTGGACTTGGACGAGCTCCAGGCTCTGATCAGCCAGCTGCTCGTGCGCTTCGACGCGGCTTAGGCAGCGATGGCAATGATTTTCCCGAGCTGTTAAGCGAGCTTCGCGCTTATTTCAAGCCAGGCTCGCCAGGCCGTCCATTGGGTGTGCGCGCAATCCCTGGAGAAGGACTGAATGTGCCGATCTGGCTGCTCGGTTCAAGCGGGTTCAGTGCTGAATTAGCCGGAAAGCTTGGCCTGCCTTTCGCCTTTGCCAGCCACTTCGCTCCAGACTATATCATGCAAGCCCTGCAGATCTACCATAACAATTTCAGTCCATCGGAAGTACTTGACAAGCCTTACGTCATGATCGGAGTTAACGTGTTCGCAGCCGACACGAATGAAGAGGCACAGCTGCTCGCGACTACTATGCAGCAGCAATTTCTCAATATCGTCCGGGGACGCACCGGCCAGCTGCTCCCTCCAGTACCTGATTTCGACAAGCAATTATCCGATCAAGAGCGCGCCGTTCTAAATAGTTATCTGCGTTACAGCGCTGTTGGCAATCGCGATACCGTGAGGGAAAAGCTGCAATCGATCTTGGACGAGACCCAAGCCGATGAGCTCATCATTTCCGGGATGATGTATGAGCATCAAGCACGATTGAGGTCGTATGAGATTGTGGCCGAGATCGCGCTTGGGAAGTGACTCACATAAATTTGGGAAAAGAAAGCATATTATGGGGTAGAGACGTGTTCTGCACACGTTCACTACCCCTATTTTCACATTCAATTTTCTTGAAATGGAGCAATATCATGAATCGAACCAAGCATCGAAGCGCAGTCATTCTAGTCGTCTTCATGATCTTTATTACGGTAAGCTGCGGGAAGAAGGAATTTCCCGATGATAATCAATTCCAAATGAAATCTGCATCGGATACTAGGACTTCCAAACCAGTCATTTTGATTATGGTGGATTCCTTATTGCCTTCTGCGATCCAAACAGGATTGGAGCAGAACATACTTCCCACGTTTAAATTTCTGATGGACCATGGTCAATACTACAACGATTTCGTAAGCTCATTCCCGACGATGAGTGTTACCATTGACAGCACGCTGCTGACTGGGACATACCCCGATAAGCATCGAGTCCCTGGTTTACTGTGGTATTCATCTCAGGATCGAACCTTAATCAATTATGGAACAACGGCTAAGGAAATCATTAGAAAAGGAATTAACCCTTTCTTGAATCAAGCTCTGATTCAATTGAACAGTACTCATCTTAGCCCCCAAGTATCCACGATTTATGAAGATTTGACCAAGCAAGGTTTGCAATCAGGATCAGTCAACGGAATTATTTATCGGGGAAACACCGAGCACCAACTTGTGTTCCCGAAATGGCTGCAGAGCTCCGCATCCATGCCAGATGCAGTCACTGTAAAAGGGCCCGACTTTTTTACGTATGGTGCATTTTCCAATCCTCTAAAAGGAGTCATCGACCTTAAAGATGGTATGACTCAAAAAATGGGTATGAATAACCAATTTTCTGCTGATGTTGCCTCCTATTTAATCAAGAGTGGCCAAATGCCCCATTTTTTAATGGTTTATTTTCCTGATCTTGACCAAGCCCTGCATCATGACGGGCCATTCCACATGAAGAAGGTTGTAGCAGCCGATCGCCAACTAAACCAGATCATGCAAAGCTACGGATCTCTCGATCTGGCATTGGAAAAGGCTGTATTTATCATAATGGGAGACAGCGGCGTAAGCCAAGTAGGCAAGACCAAAGACAAGCCCATAATCGACTTGCCCGAGCTATTGAACGCATACCGGATATATAAGCCTGGCGAATCCGTCACCGATCAAACCGATCTTGTACTGGCTGCAAACGAAACGATGACCTATGTTTACAAAACGAACCCCACGATTGATTTACGAAAAATAGTCGACCAATTGAACACGGACGAGCGCATCGATATCATCTCGTGGCAGGAGGATGGATGGATATACGTTGAAAAAAGCGGAACTAAACAAAAAATGCGCTATCGGCCTGGCGGAAACGCGACAGATCCCTACCGTCAGCAATGGACTTTGGAAAATGATATGGCCGTCCTTGATCTGAAATGGGACCCATCCGAACAGACCGTGCAATACGGAGAATATCCTGATGTGCTGCAGCGTTTGTATTCGGCCTTAAATTCGCACGAAGGTGAATATCTAGTCACTACCGCCATACCGGGTTATGAATTTACCGACATAACATCGCACACCCATAAAGGTGGAGGAGCTCACGGATCTTTGCACAGAATAGAATCCTTAATTCCCTTATTAATTGCCGGGACGGATCATAAACCGCAAAATCAAAGAATCGTCGATTTAAAGTCTTATATGCTCGAGCTAGTAAACCCGAACTGAACAAGGTGAGATAAGCAGGGGAGTAGTAACGGTGTACTTTTACGATTACAAGAAAATGACCCTAGTCCTATTGGATCTAAGGTCATTTTTTGTATACTCCCGACATCATCTACTCGTTAAAATAACGCTCCAATGCTCTTTCTGCGCGATATCGGGATAAATTAAACGAGGGCCATGCCCGATTATCTCGTGATAGATTAGCCAAGTTCCTGCGCAGTCCACTTTCCATTGCCGGGTGTTCATCCTTACTAAACCGAATGAGTAAAGCAGTTGCATCCGTTGATAAATCCCGCAGGTAGGAGGTATCGATTTTCCCACTGTCCCTGAAGCGCTCGATGTTCTTCGCCGCAATGATACGATCCATCCCCACATAGTTCATAATTACATAGGCGACCAGACTGATTACAATATAAGCCTTCGCAATAGGAAACGATTGGAGTCGGATTCGAAGCCCTGCGATGATTAACAATAGACCAAGGTAAAGCATAAATGCATGCACTAGAAATCGGATATAGGTATACCCGTATACTTGTTCATAGAGGACTAGACGCATATAAGCGGAATAAAGCATAATCCCCGAGCATCCAACCAAAATGTATAACATCCCGTTGTTGAATTTCTTCAGCAAACCATGAGCATCTCCGCCACAGACTAGGGTAACCAGCATGATAATAAAGTTAATAAGCGATACAACGACTAGCTCGAAAAAACCGCTTCTTGCATACTCCGCATAGGAGCTTCCTTCTGGCAAGACCCCTTCGAGCCCGCCGAATAAATACGAGAATTGTACAATTACGAACAGGACATATATCAGATTGATCGAAATAAGCACCGTGACGATGATGATGGGATCTATCTTCCCTATCTTGTTGTTACCAGTAACGACTGACTCCATTTGCCCATCTTGATCGCTCTCCACCTTCCTTGGTTCCACAAACCCCCACAAGTACCCGAAGAGGAATAAGCCTATGAGACAAGTCCAAATGAGCCTGGCTATTCCTTCGCCAAGAGATAGATTGCCCATCCAATCCGGGATTGTCGACATCAATTGGTTGAAAACGCCGTCTGCTGAAGCAAGCAGCTTAATTATTATTATTAATAACGGTAATGCTATTGCTAATCCGATCATTACTTTTCCCAATACATGTTTATGGCGATCCCCCATCTGTCGTAAAAGCGAAGATTTCAGAATCGTAACAGCAGTCGGCCAATGGCGAAATGTTTGAGGAATAAGATGATCTAACGCATTAGCGGCGATCCTGATGCTCCCCCAGTCCAAACGTCTGTAGCTTAATAGAAGCGTCATATGTAGGAATATTAATGCCGGAATTACAACCAGGTTAAGGTCATGAAAGAATGGATTATTAAACAACAAATACGTCAGGGCAAGCAGCAGAATCGTCCCGAGTAACAACCATGTAAACCGCGATTGATTGTTCATTTGGTCTTTAGCATTGATCCACATATACACGTATAACAAAATAACAAAAATGGGATAAGATACTCCAGGTTCATTTCCATAAAATAAATACTGATGAATAACGGCCAAAACAAACGCTGAAAGCAGTACAACAAGGGGTCGATTTGTTGCGGGTGCGGATTTCAACTTTAACTCCATTCCAATTACCTCCAACTTCTTATTCACTAACTCCTATTGTAGATGCTAAAATAAGAAAATAAAGAGAAACAATTCAAATATAAATTTCGTATTTTAGGGGTTGATCTTACCTTGAAGCTGCATAGTCAGTTCCTGCGACTGTATTCAAAGCATGGGAGCAAAGAGACGATTGAGATTACTTTAGAAGAATTAGCAGCCTCCCTGGAATGCACGCATAGAAACGCTATGATCCTTGTCTCGAATATGGTCAACCATGGATGGATCTCCTGGACTCCCAGGCGTGGACGAGGACGCCGTTCCCTTTTGCAATTCCTCGTGCAGCCGGATGAAATTGCTGTGCAATCCATGATGCAAGCGATAAACCGTACCGACATCACTCGTGTATTTAATGAAATACGAACCCATGCACGATCTACCACAATCCATGAACATGTGCAGGGGTGGTTGCTTTCTTACTTCGGCCATCATTCGGAGATTAGAAAAGACAAACAAATTGACACTCTTCGCATTCCAATCCGCCAACAACTTCACACCATTGACCCTTTATATACGAATCTATTAGTCGAATCCTTTGTGGCAAGTCATTTATTCGATGGTCTGGCTAGAAGATCAAGCGAGACTCATGAGATCCTTCCCCATCTTGCTCATGCTTGGGAGGTAGACAGCAGCAGGAAACAATGGACGTTCTTTTTGCGAAAAGAAGTGCTGTTTCATACGGGGCGAGTTATGACGGCTGAGGATGTAGTTTATACACTGGAACGATTAGTCCAAACATCACGAAGAACGTTGTATAGCTTTATTTTCAAACAAATCAAATCCGTGCGAGCCGTCCATTCCAACTTGGTGACGATCGAGCTGAAAGAGCCAAACGAGCTATTCCTCCCCTTCCTGTGTACAAGCCGAGCCGCTATAGTCCCGAGAGACTTAGAGCAGCTGGGAGATATTAAATTTGGGACGAATCCGATTGGGACAGGTCCTTTTAAGATTGCGGAATTGAATCAGAACATCTGCAGTCTGGAAGTATTCACCCCTTACTTCAAAGGGAGAGCGCATCTGGATCGTGTGGAGATCGTACATGTGCCTCTAGATATGCAGCATGATTCTTCTGAGCCTCTTGCTCCCTTTCATGTCATTCATAATCCCCCTTCTTCAGAAGGAGAGGCCTGGAGTCAGATCCATTCTAAGACGTCTGTCATGAAATTTCTCACATGCAATACGAAGAAACAAGGCTTGCTTAACGACCCCGTTGTTAGAGCTCGCATTTTAGCGTGTATATTGGACGATAAAGAGCCAACAGGAGGAATAGCATCGGGGAGTGAGAATGAGAACGAGAACGAGAATGAGAATGAGAATGAGAATGAGAATGAGAACATGAACGTGAACGTGAACGATCATGCCGATCCAATTTCATTGCAAATCTCTACGATTCCGCAGTATAAGCAAGATGCGGATCTCGTTGCCCAGAAGCTAATTCGCAGCGGATACTCATGCATGGTTAAGTCAACACCACTGGAGGAATTCAAAGGGCCTGTGCGATTGGAATCCGATCTGATTCTGTTCTCATTATTGCGCGATCAGGATGAACAGCTTCGCTTGTTCGACCTTTATTTGACGATAGCTGAGCATGTGCAAGCCCATGTCAGGGTAGATATAGAGAACACCCTTCGGGCAATAACTCAACAATCCGATTCGCTGGCAAGAGCCACGTTATTCACACGAATCGAAGAGCAACTCATCCGTGAGCATCAATTGTGCATCTTGCACGAAAAACCAGTACAAACCGCCTACCTCCCCTCTGTCCGCGGGGTTACATTTAATTCGCAAGGCTGGGTAGATCTAAGAAATATTTGGTTCCCATTCAGTGAGAAAGAACAGAGATAGGTCAGATGAATGACATTAAAAAAACCATGAACCCGGATATACACTGGATTCATGGTTTACAGTTAAGTTTGTATTGAAGCTTAAAGCACGTGACCTTTTTTGAGAATGAGATTAGCATACTTGGATAACTCACCCGTAGCGACAATGGCATAAGCGTGTTTAGCGCGCTCGTAGAAAGCAAAACGCTCAACAAACTCCATTTGATGGTCATTACCTGATGCAGCCAGTACAGACTGATACGTTTCCCATATTGCAGGTATAGCTGGATCTCCTGGTACAACTTGCATAAGGGCAACCGGTGCAGGCACGTACGCGTCAAGAGGCAACAGCTCCAGTACGGCTGTCAGCAAAGGCGGAATCGCATGTCCATCGCAACGGATTAGCCGCCGTGCATGACTTGAAGCCGGAAAATGAGCATCGGCCAATATGATCTCATCCCCGTGCCCCATCTCCATCATCACTTTTACTAATTCAGGGGGGAGTACCTTGGGGATGTTCTTTAGCATCTTCTCACAGCTCCTATCGTTCCATGTGATCGTCTGGCTGAGCTGCTTTTACCGAAAGCCCGCCATCAACCATCAACAGATGACCATTAATCTGCATCGCTTCTTCGGACGCAAGGAATACAACGGCATCCCCGATCTGCCTGGATGTTCCCAGACGTTTCATCGGATTAGCCTGCACTTCCTTAAGCCGAATCGAATCGTCTTTCAAATAATCGGTGCACATATCGGTATCCACGGTACTCGGGCCGACTGCATTGACATTCACATTGAATTTGCCGAGCTCAATCGCCATCCCCTTAGTCAGCATGTTGGCAGCCGCTTTGGAGGATTGATAGTGAGGAATAACCGGGCTTGTCACAACTAAGCTGGCCGTCGAGAGAATATTAATTATTTTACCGTAAGCCCGTTCGATCATCCCCTTCGCCGCTCGTTGAGAACACAGGAAAATCGATTTCACATTCGTGTTGTAGGTTCGATCCCAAGTCTCTTCGGTTACATTCAAGAACGACTCGAATGGAGCAACCCCTGCGTTATTCACTAATATGTCAACAGGGCCCAGCTCCTTCTCCACTTGCTCGAACATTCCGAGGACATCCGATTTCTTCCCTACATCGGCTTGCACGACAATAGCTCGTGCCCCTAGCAGCTCAACTTGAGACTTAACAGCCTCAGCCAATATTCGAGAGCTATTCGATGTATAATTAATCGCCACATCGGCGCCTTCCTCGGCAAGCCGCAGCACGATTGCTTCTCCGATCCCTCGGCTTCCTCCTGTTACAAGGGCAATGCGACTCTGCAATCTTTTCATCCAGACTTCCCTCTCTCCCTCTATAGACTAGGTCCGATCCGATTAATACTGAATTCAATATGACCAAGAATCTCCGCTTTCGTCTGTTTCCCATTACTGACCTCTTGGATCTCCTGCCAAATCCGCTCGCCTGCGGCTTCCATGCTAAGAGTACCGTCCAATAGCTCGCTCACATCAACATCCATATTGTCGGTCATGCGCTCATACATTTTCTTATTGCCTGTAATTTTGATGACAGGTACGACTGCAGCACCTGTCGGGGTACCGCGCCCGGTTGTAAAACAAACGATATGCACGCCGCCTGCTGCCATCCCGGATACACATTCAATGTCATTTCCCGGCGAGTCCATGAAGTAAAGCCCGCTTGCAGGTATGAATTCGGCGTATTCAATAATGCCTTCGATTGGAGCCGTACCGCATTTACTAATACAGCCAAGCGATTTCTCCTCTATCGTCGTAAGTCCTCCGGCAATATTCCCCGGACTAGGATTGCCTCCGCGCATATCAGCACCCATTCGTTCCACTTCCTTCTCGAAGCGATCTACGATGGAATACAGCTTCTCAGAAACTTCCGGTGTGCGGCATCGTTCTGCGAGCACGTGCTCAGCTCCGATAATTTCCGTAGTCTCACTAATGACAATACCGCCGCCTGCTGCGATTAACGAATCTGCAGCAGCCCCAAGTGCCGGATTGGATGCAAGGCCAGATGTAGCGTCTGAACCGCCGCACTTAACCCCCACCTTTAGTTCATGGAAAGGGATGGCTACCTTCTGCTCCTGATCCAGCTCAGCTCGCATCTTCCTTGCTAACTCTGCTCCGTGCTGGATCGCTTTCACAGATCCGCCGATCGATTGAATATCGAACACCTCTATTTTCTTGCCAGTAACCCTAATGGCTTCAGCTAGCGCAGTCGGATCGATCACCTCACAGCCAAGACTTATAATAATAACACCGCCGACATTCGGATTCTTCCCTGTCCCTGCGAGAACGTCAAAGGTCCGATCCTTATCGGCTCCGATCTGGGAACAGCCATGCTGATGCGGTATCGGAATCGTATCTGCCACTAGCTGTGAAATTCGGTTCACGACTTGATTCGCACAGATTACGGTAGGGATGAGAAGGAGATGATTGCGAATGCCTACCTCCCCATTCGGTCTGCGATAGCCTTGGAATGTATTCATACCGGATCCGCTCCTTTCGCTGACTTCGCTGATTTGTCTGATGCAGCCTGGTCTCCTCGACCGCGGATACCTTCCACGTTATGCACATGCACATGGGTACCTTTCGGTATCGGAGCCGTTGCTCGTCCAATGACTTCTCCGTACTTACGAATCGAGACGCCTTCCTCGATTGACTCAATCGCAATTTTATGGCCAAATGGAATCGCTTCCACCACGAACAGCTCGAATAACACGCCCTGCCTCATACAAGAAATCATAGAACCTGCCTGCAAATCCTGAATTGCTGTAGCTACATGATCTTTCCCGTCCATGACAAGCGCCTCAGCGCCTGAATGAATATGCTCTGCCATAGTCATTCCTCCATGATCTTAAATAAATGTTACCGATAACATAAACATAAACTTCTTTAGTGTTGCTGTCAATGCTTTTATTCGGTAAGATGATGAGGTAACTTTTCTAGTAAAGGACGATAATATGGTCACCATTTACGATATCGCCAAGAGAGCCCAAGTATCCGCTATGACCGTCTCCAGAGTTATCAATAACTCTGGCAGAATAAGCGATAAGACCAAAGTGAAGGTCAAGAAAATTATGGAGGAATTAAACTATGTGCCGAACTCTACCGCCCGTAGTCTAGTGACTCAAGAAACGAAAATGCTTACGCTGCTTATTACGGACATTACGAATCCGTTCTATACTACGCTTGCCCGAGGAGCAGAAGATGCTGCCATGCAGCTGGGCTACAAGCTGTTGTTCGGCAATAGTGACGAGAACCTGCAGAAGGAGAAGGAGTATGTAGACACCATTCTGTCTACCCGTGTGGATGGAGTGTTATTCGCGCCTGCCGGGGATGCTTCTTCCGATCATCTCGCATCACTCAAGCGTCATCGCATTCCATTTGTTCTGCTTGATCGTGAAGTACCTGGCATTGAATCGGATATGGTAATTGGTGAGAGCAAGGAAGGCGCACGTCAGCTAGTAGAGCATCTAATCTCGCTTGGACATAAGCGGATCGGACTCGTCAATGGTTCTAGCGAAGTATCGACGGCTAGGCAGCGTTATGCTGGTTATTGGGAGGCTTTGAAGTTAAATGATATTCCTTTTGATGAACGTTTAATGATTGAGCTAGGTTATAAGCAGCAACACGATACTGCCCTCCTCGATCCGCTGCTTCGATTGGAACATCCGCCTACAGCCATTTTTGCTGCGAACAATTTCCTTGCGGTTAGCATCGTGACAGCGCTGCGGAGCAAACATATCCGTGTACCCGAAGATATGTCGATCGCTTGCTTCGATGACTTCGGGATCGTCTCCCAATTGAATCCCTTCTTAACGGTTGTCGCTCAACCCGCTTATCAATTCGGCTATCTGGGTATTCAACTGCTCGTGGATCGAATACAGAATAAGTCGACGGCAGAATGGAAAAAAATTATTCTGCCGACCGAGCTTATATGTCGGGAGTCAACGAAGCCGTTGGTTCGTTGAGATCGTTGATTTGTGCACGACAACTTAATTCGCTTGTTCTGCTCGGGGGGCCCATTTTAACACGGGTTTTCCGGCTTATTTGGCTTGTTCTGCTCGGGGGGCCCATTTTAACACGGGTTTTCCGGCTTATTTCGCTTGTTCGGCCTTCGGAGCCTATTTTAAGACGGGTTTCTCGGCTTATTTGGCTTGTTCTGCTCGGGGGGCCCATTTTAACACGAGTTTCCCGGCTTATTTCGCTTGTTCGGCCTTCGGAGCCTATTTTAAGACGGGTTTCTCGGCTTATTTGGCTTGTTCTGCTCTCGGAGCTCATAATAGCACGGTTTTTCCGGCTTATTTGACTTGTTCGGCTCAGATGCCACGTTGAATCAAACGTTAGTTAAGCGTTCTTACCGAATACGACCCCTCCGTCAATGTAAAGCGGAGAGCCCATCATAAATTTGCTATCATCCGAAGCAAGGAACAAGGCCGCTTTGGCTACATCGTCCGGACGCCCTAGATCCCCGCTCAGTTGGCGTGTTTTCAAGGATGCAATCGCTGCTTCTGGATCATCGTAGGAAGTTTTCAAGTAATTTTCAACAAAAGGTGTAAGAATAGTGCCAGGCAATAGTGCGTTAACACGAATGTTATAGGGTGCATAATCGACTTGCATCGATTTGGTCAGGGACAGAACGGCTCCCTTCGTTGCTGCGTATGATGCACGTCTTGCTAATCCAATTTCGGCAATGCAGGAGGACATGTTGATGATCGATCCGAATTTCTGTTCCATCATGTGGGGAAGCACGTATTTACTAGGCAAATACACCCCTTTGATATTAATAGACATGATCCGGTCCCATGCATCCGGCTCCAGCTCATGCAAGGCCCCGACACCGCTGATCCCGGCGTTGTTGAACAGAACATCGATCCGGCCATACTTGGCGATCACTTCTTGCACAAGCTGGGATACTTCCTCCGGGTTCGTTACATCTGCGCGAATGAAATCTGCCTGTCCGCCAGCTGCACGGATCAGATCGACAGTTTCGTTGCCTTTATTCGTATCCAGATCATTAACAATGACCGTTGCGCCCTCTTGAGCGAATAATAGGGCCGAGCTTTGACCAATCCCTGAGCCTGATCCCGTAATGATACATATTTTGTTAGCTAAACGCATGTTTCTAACCTCGCTTTACAGTATGGTTGTCATACATTCAATGCTGTGATACCGATAACATAACAACAATAGGGCAAAAGTGTCAACCATACTTTTCTTGATCATCCAGCCCACAATGAAGCAGTACTTCGTGCCGTACACGGCAAGCAGCCCCACCGAGATGAGGCTGCTTGTTAGTGTTTGGCGTCCTGGAGCCAGATGCATTATAATAGTCAAGACAAGCTATTATATTTTGAAAGGGTGCTGAATTTGGGTCTCGTAGACATAGGCGGTATTGAAAAAGATTTTTTCATTACCTCTGCACTTTTTATTTTGCTTATTCTAACCTTTCTTGGACTTGGGATTCTTCGGTTTTTCCAGCAAAAGGTCCGGCAAGGCGTCGTACTGATCGCGCTAGGAGGAGTGAGCATCGGCTTATTCGTCTGGATCATGAACAAGTGGATCCTATAGAAGATCCGCTCATCGAGATTATGCTGCCTTATGGCAAATTGCTGGCCCCCATTAAGTAACGGTCACACTCCCTTGCGGCTTCTCGGCCTTCATTAATGGCCCACACCACAAGACTTTGCCCGCGTCTCATATCTCCAGCTGCGAACACGCCATCCACGTTGGTGGCGTATTTGCCGTACTCCGCCTTGGCATTGGATCGTTCATCCTGCACAACCCCCAGCTGCTCCAGAAGCGGATTCTCCGGCCCCATGAAACCCATCGCAAGCAATACGAGCTGTGCCGGATACACTTTCTCGCTGCCAGGTACTTCGACTGGCGAGAATCGACCCTGCGCATCTTTTTGCCATTCGATTCGGACCGTATGCAATTCCTTGAGACGACCCTCTTCATCGCCAACGAATCGTTTCGTTGAGATCATATACTCGCGAGGATCAGCCCCATATAAGGCTGCAGCTTCCTCTTGCCCATAGTCCAGCTTATAGACTTTGGGCCATTCTGGCCAAGGATTATTGGCGGCCCGCTTCTCAGGAGGCTTGCCCATAATCTCGAACTGTGTGATACTGTTGCAGCCATGGCGAATCGAAGTTCCAACACAGTCTGTTCCCGTATCACCGCCGCCGATTACAATAACATCTTTGCCCGCAGCGGAGATGTAATCTCCATCCTCATGATTGGAATCCAATAAGCTCTTCGTATTGCGTTTCAGAAATTCCATGGCCGGATAGATGCCTTCTAATTGTCTGCCTTCAATCGGCAAATCCCGTGCTTTAGTAGCTCCCCCGCATAATACAACGGAGTCGAACTCGCTTAACAGCACCTTCGCATCGTTGTTGACACCTACCTCTATACCTGTTCGGAATATAACTCCCTCCGCTGCCATCAGATCAACCCGACGCTGCACAATAGCTTTATCCAGCTTCATGTTAGGGATCCCGTACATAAGCAGTCCGCCTATGCGATCCGCCCTCTCGAACACCGTAACGGTGTGCCCGGCTTTGTTCAATTGGGCTGCACAAGCGAGACCTGATGGTCCTGAGCCAATGACCGCTACCTTCTTGCCCGTTCGAACGGCTGGAGGCTGCGGCACAATCCAACCTTCGTCGAAGCCTTTGTCCACAATGGCCTTCTCGATGTTCTTGATCGTAACCGGGGAGCCGTTCAAGCCTACCGTACAAGATCCTTCACACGGTGCCGGACATACGCGGCCCGTAAATTCCGGGAAGTTATTCGTCTTGTGCAGCCGGTCGAGCGCTTCTCTCCACAATCCCCGATAAACAAGATCATTCCATTCTGGGATCAGATTGTTTACCGGACAGCCTGATGCCATCCCGGCAATCAACTTGCCTGTGTGGCAGAACGGAATGCCGCAATCCATGCAGCGTCCCCCTTGAGTCTGCAGGTTCTCCACAGGCAGCTTCGTAATAAATTCCTTCCAATCCTGTTTCCTTAGAAGGGGCGGTCGTTCCGCCGCCGTCTCGCGCTCGTATTCGATAAATCCGGTCGGTTTACCCATCGTTGTTACCGTCCCCTCCTTTAGTTCCCGCTCACTCGGGATAAGTCGTCACGATTCTCTTCGAACGCGACCATAATCGCTTCTTCGTTGCTAAGCCCATTGAATTTCCCGCGTTCTATAGACTCGAACATCCGCTTGTAATCGCGAGGAATAACTTTTACGAAGCTCCAGACAAGCTCCTCCCAATGATTAAGCACTCTATGGGCAACCGAGCTGTCCGTGAACTTGGCATGATTGCGAATCATATGAAGCACGTCGTTGATCTCATATTGTGCTTCCAGATTCTCGAATAGGACCATTTCTTTGTTGCATCGCTCCTTGAACGAGCCATCCTCATCCAATACATAAGCGATACCGCCAGACATGCCTGCTGCGAAGTTGCGTCCTGTCGGTCCAAGCACAACCACGCGGCCGCCTGTCATATATTCACAGCCATGATCGCCGACTCCCTCTACAACCGCACGAACTCCGCTATTCCTGACGCAGAATCGCTCACCCGCAATTCCACGGATATACGCTTCCCCATCGGTTGCGCCATAGAAGGCAACATTCCCAATAATCACGTTGTCCTGAGGAACGAATACCGACTGCACGGGCGGGAAAATAATGATTTTACCGCCGGATAGGCCTTTGCCCACGTAGTCGTTGGCATCGCCCTCTATCGACATGGTCATCCCGTTCGGCAGAAACGCGCCGAAGCTCTGTCCTGCCGAGCCGTTGAAGTGGAAGCGTATCGTATCGTGCGGCAGTCCCTCCGCGCCGTAACGGCGCGTTACTTCACTGCCCACGATCGTGCCTGCGACCCGATTCGTGTTGCGAATCGGCAGGATCGCATGCACGTGCTCTCGGCGCTCGAGGGCAGGCTCGCTTAAGGCGAGCAGCTGCTTCATATCGAGCGACTCTGCGAGCCGATGATCTTGCGGCACGCTGCAGTAGCGGCCGATGTGCTCCGGCACATCGGGTCGGTACAGCAGCGCGGACAAGTCTATACGGCGCGCCTTCCATTGTTCACGCTCGCCGGAAGCGGGCACAGCATCGCCTTCGCCCAGGAAGGCGGCTGGCTCGAGCACATCGGTGCGTCCGATCATTTCATTCACGGAGCGGAACCCAAGCTCCGCCATGATCTCGCGCATATCCTGAGCGAGAAACCGCATGAAATTGGCGACGAACTCCGGATCGCCTGAGAATTTCTTGCGCAGCTCCGGATTCTGCGTCGCTACACCAACCGGACATGTGTCTAGATGACAGACACGCATCATGACACAACCGACTGCTACGAGCGGAGCGGTTGAGAATCCGAACTCCTCTGCACCTAGCAGTGCTGCGATAACAACATCCCGGCCGGTCATCAGCTTACCGTCTGTCTCTACAACAATCCGGTCGCGCAGTCCGTTCAGCAGAAGTGTCTGATGGGTTTCAGCCAGACCCAACTCCCACGGTAGACCCGCATGTTTGATACTCGTACGCGGCGAAGCGCCTGTTCCTCCGTCATAACCGCTGATTAGTACTACATCAGCGCGTCCTTTGGCTACACCAGCGGCAATCGTGCCCACGCCGACTTCCGAGACGAGCTTTACATTGATGCGGGCCCGCGGGTTAGCGTTCTTCAGATCATGGATCAGTTCAGCCAGATCCTCAATGGAATAAATGTCGTGATGCGGCGGCGGGGAAATCAAACCTACTCCAGGAGTAGAACCTCGCACCTCTGCTATCCACGGATATACTTTCTTGCCTGGCAGCTGACCGCCTTCACCCGGTTTAGCGCCCTGAGCCATCTTAATCTGAATTTCATCGGCATTAACAAGATAATGGCTGCTCACGCCGAATCGGCCTGATGCCACCTGCTTAATCGCGCTTCGCCGCAAATCGCCATTCGCATCAGGGGTGAATCGGCTTGGATGCTCACCGCCTTCGCCCGTGTTACTCTTGCCCCCGATCCGGTTCATGGCAATAGCCAACGTCTCATGCGCTTCGGAGCTGATCGATCCGTAAGACATCGCCCCCGTTTTGAATCGACGGCAGATAGCTTCAACCGACTCCACCTCTTCCAGCGGAACGGCTTCCCGTTCTCCCTTGAACTGCAGCAGCCCTCGCAATGTAGCAGTTTGACGGGAATGATCGTTAACCATCGCAGCATATTGCTTATACAAGCTGTAGTTATTAGTCCGTGAAGCATTCTGCAGAGCGTGAATCGTCTCGGGTCTATACAGATGCAAGTCACCATCTCTGCGGTATTGGTACTCGCCTCCAGCATCTAGCGTAGTGTCTCGTCCTTCTAGCGGGGAGAATGCCCTGCGATGCCGCGTCAACATCTCCTCTGCTATGACTTCCATCCCTATTCCTTCAATACGCGTTGGAGTCCAGGTGAAATATTGCTCCACGAAGGAAGATTTCAGACCGATTGCCTCAAAAATCTGTGCTCCTCTATAGCTCTGTATCGTAGAAATCCCCATCTTCGATAACACTTTGACAACGCCCTTTGTAGCTGCTTTAATATATCGATAGATGGCTTCCTCGTGCGTAACCCCTCTAAGCATGCCCTGACCAAGCATGCCCTCCAAGGAATCAATCACCATATAGGGATTAATCGCACTCGCTCCATAACCGAGAAGAAGGGCGAAATGATGAACCTCACGCGGTTCTCCTGACTCCACTAACAAGCTTACTTTCATCCGGGTGCCTTGACGAATAAGATGGTGATGCAAGCCGGAGACTGCCAGCAGGGTTGGAATCGCAGCTAGTTGTTGGTTCATCCCTCGATCGGAAAGGATAAGCAATGCTGCACCTTGATCAATGGCTGCATCTGCTTGTCTGAACAGCTCGCGCAACCCTTCCTCTAATCCAGCAGCCCCTTCGTTTGCAACGAATAAGGTCGGAAGAGTGAATGGAAGAAAGCCTTCCCGCTCGTTATGCTTCAGCTTAGCGAGCTCTTCATTATTAAGAATAGGAGTTTTGAGACGAATATGCCGGCAGCTCTCTGGCTCTGGACGAATCAGACTGCGTTCGGGTCCGATTGTAGTACCGATCGCGGTTATCAGTTCCTCACGGATCGCATCAATGGGGGGATTCGTAACCTGTGCAAAAAGTTGCTTGAAGTAGTTGTATAACAGTTGAGGCCGATTGGATAATACTGCTAGGGGCGTATCAATCCCCATAGAACCAATCGCTTCAACCCCAGAAGCCGCCATCGACTCCAACACCTTGGACAATTCCTCGAACGTATATCCAAAAGCTTGCTGCCGCACCAAAAGGGTATGACGATCGGGATCCGGTAAAACAGGCGCATCCGGAAGCTGTTCCAAATTAATCATTTGCTGATCGACCCAATCCTTATAAGGATGTTCAGAGGCAATCGATTTTTTCAGCTCCTCATCCGATACGATACAGCCCTTTTCTGTGTCAACGAGCAGCATCCGTCCTGGACGCAGCCTCTCTTTGGAAATGATATCCTCCGCTGGAATATCCAACACTCCGACCTCTGAGGAAAGCACGATCAGATCGTCCCTCGTCACATAATAGCGAGCAGGTCGAAGTCCGTTGCGGTCCAGAACAGCACCAATTACAGAACCGTCAGTGAAGCATATAGCAGCAGGACCGTCCCACGGCTCCATCAAGCAGCTATGATACTCGTAAAACGCTTTCATTTCGGCACTCATGCTCTCATGGTTCGACCACGGTTCAGGAATCATCATCATAGCTGCATGCGGCAGCGAACGACCGGAGAGCATCAAATATTCCAAGCAGTTATCGAACATTTGCGAATCGCTGCCCTCGGAATCAATGATTGGCAGCAAGCTTTGGAAATCATCACCGAACAAATCGGTCTCGTCCATTGCTTGGCGCGCCCTCATCCAGTTCACGTTGCCGCGAAGCGTATTGATCTCTCCGTTGTGGATGATATACCGGTAAGGATGAGCCCGCTCCCAGCTTGGGAACGTATTCGTGCTGAAGCGGGAATGGACCAGTGCCATAGCCGTCTCAAAAGTCGGGTTGAGCAAGTCGGTATAATACCCGCTGACTTGGTCCGGTGTGAGCATCCCTTTGAACACAATGGTTCGACTAGACAAGCTTGGCACATAAGCATCGGGTGATCCCATAGCGCGGAATGCATGCTCTGATTTCTTTCTAACTACATACAGCTTACGCTCGAATGTCAGACGATCAGCGTTATTAGTCCCCCCAACTTCCGATAGTCCTATAAAAAGCTGACGAACATAAGGCTCCACCGACTTGGCCGAATCGCCCAATGTGGAATGATCTGTAGGCACATCGCGCCAGCCTAATACCGTAAGCCCCGTCTCCCGAACAATAGTCTCCATCGTATCTGCACACGTATCGCGCCTGGCTTGGTCCCTTGGCAGAAACAGCATGCCAACTCCATACTTCCCCTCATCAGGAAGCTTGATCTGATGCTCGTTACATACTTGACGAAAAAAGGAATGCGGGATTTGCATCAAGATCCCGGCACCGTCACCTGTGTTCGTCTCACATCCCTGTCCGCCGCGATGATCCAAGTTGCACAGCACCTGCAGCGCTTGGCGTACAATGTTGTGGGAACGGTGCCCCCGGATGTCGGCTACAAAACCGATTCCGCACGCGTCGTGTTCATAATTCGGGTCGTAGAGCCCTTGCTTGCTTGGGTATCCTCTTCTCTGCATACGTCGCACCTTTCCAATATAAAGTTTGTCTTTTTTATGTCTTGAAATATGTTTCTTAAAACATTAGCATATTTTGGTCTTGATTTATAGATAAAAATGGAATACGTTTTCAATTTATTTTCTATATATCTACTTGTACGCTATTGTAAAAGACCTACACGGGCTTTTCCTGCTTTTTTCGTTAGTTCGGCCGTCAGTGTACTGTGGAGATCAGATAGCAAGTGCTCGTATAGGTTATTAGGTCGGAAAAGACGGCTTTTTCTGGGATAGCAAGTTTTACTATTGGTTATTGGCCGGGTTTTGAGGGAAATCGCTTCACAATGAGGAAATAGGGGATAGTCAGGTTGGCTAATTAGTGCCTGAGTGAAGAAATGGCCCAAATAGACAGTAGTAATATGGCTTATGGGTAAGCGGCGTAACACTATAATACACTACGGCTACGAGCAAGCAATCGAGACCTGAAGTAGTAACCTTGGGATTAGTTAATTAAACTTTGCAAATAGTGAAGGAGAACTTACTAATTTGTCCTTCAATCGTGCCGCGGGGTCGATAAGTTAACCCACCTTAACTAAATCCAAAGATAAACTAACTATTAGTAAAGGCGGGTTAACTATTTTCCAGATTCTCCCCTTTATATGCACCGATTACTTCCGATCCTATACGCAAACTCTTACATCATGCAGATGTCTGCCCCGCACCGGAGTCTGGCGCTCCCCTACCAAAGCATTACCTCAGCAGTGACTCCGCACCATCGATATACAGCTCTGTACCCGTTATATGGCTGGACTGATGGGAAGCCAAGAATAGTACTAGATCCGCTATCTGCTCAGGTTGTCCGGCTCGGTTCTCCAGAGGCTGACTGCCTTCCGGGAACTCAATAGGGATCTCAATTTCCTTCAACTCCTTGGTTGGATGAGTGTTATCCTGGATGTTGGTTTCAACGGAGCCTGGACATATGACGTTCACCCGAATCTTGTACCGCGCAAGCTCCAGTGCCGCCATCTTGGCAAAAGCTACCTGTCCCGCCTTGGAAGTAGCATAGGCAGACATCCCTGTTCCGGAGAATGTGCGGTTACCGTTGATGGAGCTAGTTATAATGATACTCCCTCCATTTGTTTTCATATAAGGAACGGCATATTTAACGGTCAGGAAAGTCCCTTTGAGGTTCGTATTCAAAGTTTTGTCCCACTCTTTGGGATCTAATTGTTCAATCGGGGCAAGGGTTCCATTGATCCCAGCATTGGCAAAGACGATATCCAACCCGCCCCAAAACTTCACTGCTAACTCCATGCCCGTCTTCATCTGCTTAGGATCAGAAACATCAGCCTCGATCACACATGCCTCACCTCCATCCTTCAAAATCTCAGCTCGCACACTTTCTAATCGTTCATTATTCAGACTTAGCAAACATAGCTTGGCCCCTTCACGAGCGAGTAACAACGCAGCTGCTCTCCCAATTCCAGAGCTGGCACCCGTTACAAGCGCAACCTTGCCTCTCACAAGCATGGAGGATCCTGTATTTGTATTATTCCCTTCGCTCATGCTCGCTCCAACCTCCTTTATTGTTCACAGACACACGAACACCTTTACTATTCTTAATACCACACTAGAAATGGAATGAATCATCTCACAAAAGCGATTGGATTATACGAATTGTAAGGACGCAAAAAAAGCAAGTCATTCCGCGGAATGACCTGCCAGATGGATTACAACTAGATTACAAACGTGAGCGCCTATAAGCGGTAGCCGCCAGGATTGCAGCACCGATAGGCAAACAAGCTTCATTAATGTTCAGCTTCGGATGATGCAAACTGTAAGCCAGCTCGGCTCCTTGCTCAGGGCCTGAGCCGAGCCAGAAAAACGATCCGGGAATATGCTGCAGATAACAGGCGAAATCTTCTCCGATCATCGTCGCGTCAACATCGATTCGCTTATCTGAACCGAGTATCTCATTCGCAACAATCCCGAGTTCATTCGCACAACTAGAATCATTAATCAGCACAGGCGTACGTTCATGAAATTGCAAGCTCCCTACACATCGGTGAGCATTCGCCACTTCGGTGACGATTCGGCGAAGCTGCTCAGGAAGAAGCTGGCGAACCTTCGGTGAGAATGTCCGAACCGTTCCTTGCAGCAATGCTTTTCCAGGAATTACATTACCCGCATTCCCGGCGACGAAGCTACCGATCGTGACTACTACCGGCTCGAAAGGCGATATTTCGCGGCTGACAATCGTTTGGAGTGCGCTTACGACTGCTGCCCCAGCAACGATCGGATCAACGCATTGATCAGGAACAGCGCCATGCCCTCCCTTACCATCGACTTCAATCACGATTAAGTCGGATGAGCCCATCATCGGCCCCGAGCTTATCCCGACTCTCCCAGCTGACAATGTAGGCAGATTGTGGAGACCATAGATCTCATCCACTCCATCCAATGCCCCGTCATCAATCAAGCATTGAGCACCAAGGCCTACCTCTTCCGCACATTGAAACAGCAAACGGACTGTCCCGGCAAGAGTTGGCTGGGCTTGAGCAAGAAGCTTCGCTGCGCCAACTAACATCGATGTATGAGCATCGTGGCCGCATGCATGCATGACACCTGAACGAATGGAGGCGAACTCGAATCCAGTTTCTTCCTCGATCGGCAAAGCATCCATATCGGCTCGCAATGCAATCGTCCGGCCCGGCTCTGTCCCTACCAAATCGGCGATAATCCCATGACCGCCGACACCAGTACGAACGCTGTAACCTAGCTGCCTAAGCTTCACGGCCACTCTGCCGGCTGTCTCCGCCTCGTGGAAGCTCAGCTCCGGATAAGTATGCAGCTCCCTGCGGAATGCGATGAGCTCTTCATTGATACCGTTAGCTCCGTTCAGAAAATCATTCGATGACCACACCATTTTTCGCATCCTTTACTAAGTTGTTCCCACGAACTAATCCCACTGCCGCTTCACGAATTAAACCTTCAATGTCTCCGTGGAACGGACTAGGCAGTCCAAAATATTGGATCGACTCCCAAGGCTCGTAGCCGCCTTCGATCAGCTGAGCAGCAGTCGGAATATAGGCGATCACCCCATTGCTATAGGCCAGAGGTAATACTGCATCAGGAAACTGTTCCTTCAGGTAGAGCCCGTATTGCACGACGACTTCTCCGTTCAACGCCACGAGCTCCAATCCTTCAACCAGCTTCATATATGTCAATTGCATGGGCATATACGAACGGTCTTCCGGCGATTGCTCCAGCCATTTACGGTGCATTTCTCCATCGAAACCAGGAAGGTCAGAACCTGCTCGGAGAGTCGTTTCATCAGGTACGATCTGGTAAGGCAAGCGAATATTCGTTTCCCTTACTTCAACAGGACATAGTGCTAATGCTTGTGCATCCCTCTTACATATAGCCAGCACTTCATCACCAAGCGCCTCTCCCAATCGCCGAACATCGCTATCGTCACCGCGAACAAACTCCCCGTTCTCGGACGTCAGATTAGGACGAATGTCGCCGCAGCAGCCTTGTAGAAATGTAGCAATTACACCTCCGCCTAAAGCCTTCTCAACCTGCTCCATCGCCACTCCAGGATATTCGGAGTTCACAAGATTATCACCGGTAGTTGTAGGGTGACAGGTGAAATGAACGAACAAGCCTTTAGCCGTACCGTCACTTACTCGATTGAAGGTAATCACCGTAACCTCTTGGTCATTCGGTCCATCTGGATTCGGAGCCATGACAATTTGTCCATTCACCTCTTTGCGTCGATGAATCCCGATCGAACAGCTGCCTAACCCTTTTGCAGCCTGGACTGGCTCCAAGTTAGAGTAGGCTTCCTCGACCGCCTGCAGAAGTCGAGACTCAACTAAACTGGAATAGTCTGCATCGATTTGACTCGATACTATTCCTCCGCGCATGTGCGGACCGCTATGAGTATGGGTAGCATTGTAGATGACCGAAGGCCCTGCTAAACCGTACCGGGCTTCAATCTCTTTGGCAAAGACCGGGACAACATCAGCTGAGATCGCAATGAGGTCTGCCTGCACCACTAATGTTCTAGCGGCTGCACCGCTCGTAGCATCAACCTGTTGAAAGAAAGAAACCTTCGCATAAAGAGGTCTTGTGATCCCCTCGAAGGATCCCCTTCTAAATGCAAATCCAGAGAGCGGCACCGGTACCACCGGTGTAATATCAACCTTAGCTACGCCTAACTCTAATTCATATCCCATCGCAATCCGCTCCTTTACAAATTAGCATCTTATATCGAATCGAGCTTTTATTTGCGAACCTGAGGTACTTCCAGCCACACACTTCCTAACTCAACAGATTGCTGAGCTATTAATCCTGGCAAAGTAAATTCCATGGCCCGATACACGTCAATGGGAGACGGTTTGTGACCTTCTAATGCATCAATGAAATCCCGCAGCAAATAATACTCCGTCGTACCGTGACCTCCACGCCTCGCCTCTTCAGATGCAGATTCATCACTAACAGGACATAGGATCGGTAATGCGCCTTCAGCATAGAGAGGATCACCTTGAAGATAGAGGCTTCCCTGCTTACCTTGGTCTGCCCCTCGCCCATTCTCAATCTGCCCATTAGATCCATATACGGAGTAGAAATGATGGCCTGGGTGTTTGGCTGCCACCGAGCTCCGGAGCAGCTTGATGGTTGCCCCTTTGGCTGTCTCAAGCAGAGCGACCTGTATATCTATGCATCCCACTCCCCCATCCGGTACGATCGTCTTGGATTGCCCGACTCCCATAGCACGAACGACACGGTCATCCAGCATATTCAAGATCGGCCCTAAGGAATGGGAACAATAGTGCAAGGGTGCACGTTCATCTCGCCAATATCGCTTACCCGTAACCGGATCTATGATGCGATCACGGATTTCATGCACATACTCACACTCCGCATAGAAAATCTGTCCAAGCTTCCCGTTCTGAGCAAGGCGATTCCACTCCTGGAAAAAGTGAAAGTATACCGTGTTCTCTGCCATCATGTAAGTCAGACCGGTCCGTTCGACTGCTTCCACAATACGAAAGCAATCCTCAACTGTGTTGGCTGCCGTCACCTCGCATAACACATGCTTGCCTGCTTCCAGCGCCTGTACGGTATGTTCGGCATGAAATGGGACCGGAGAGCCGATCATTACAAAATCAGTATCCGCTTCAAGAAAAGCCTCATAGTCCGTAAACCGTGCGGCATGAGCAATCCCGAGCTCGTCGCCGGCTTTTGCAAGCACCTCTGAATCTCTGTCACAAACTGCGGTGACCTCCACTTGCGGATGATGCATATAGGCTGCAGAACGTCTGGAACCGCCTAATCCGACTAATCCCATTCTCCAGATCTTTGCCATTTCTTGCCCTCCTTGTTTCACTTACAGAGTATGGTGTTTGATGCTTATTTTATTATGAAGGCTTTGGATTGCTTTGGACACACTGCCTGCCAGCTCCGAATCCTCCAAGTAATGAGCTGTTTTTATATCAATAGGACGGCCTGTCAGTTGAAGAAGGAGATGTCTCACTTGCGGGATGAAAAGATCATGATCTCGCAATATAGTCCCTCCGACAATGAACTGCTCGGGATCAAAGATTGATTGTATATTCGCAAGCAGGCAGGCTACCTTCATCTGATCTTCCTCAACCAATCGGCGTGCAGTCTGATCCCCTTTTCTTGCTGCCTGCAGAATCTCTTCCTTGCCGAGTGCGACTAACCACCGCTCCAAGTACCCCCCCTCTGGGCGATACCCGTTCGCAAGTTGCTTGGATGAATCGATGATCATATCGCCAACTTCACTCGCCGCGAATTTGGCCCCTCGATACACTTGTCCTTCAATCATAATGCCCAAGCCGATCATAGCCCCCAATGTAACGAACACAATGCTTTGAGGCTGTTTCTCTAACACTTCCGCTTCGCCCAATACCCCCATGTATACATCATTATCAATAAAAACGGGGGCTTCTAACAGACTCTCTATTTGTTCTTTGAACTGCGTGCCTTTTACAAAAGGGAAGAATCGGGCATTCATTACTTCACCTGCTAGCGGATTCACGATCCCCGAGAAAGCAATGCCGACAGCTGATAAGTCACCCTTCGCAAGACCTGCTGCTCTCAATAGCTCCTCTGCGTGTTCCTTTATCAAAGAAACAAGCGCATCCAGGGAGTCCGGGGATTGGAAAGAACTGCGTTGAAGAAAAGCTCTCATATTGTTCGCTAATACGATTTTGACGGTTGGGTAAGCGACATGGATCCCGATCACATAGGCCCCTCTGGAATTAATCTGCAAGTAAATGGGGCGTTTCCCGCCGTTAGAAGGACCCTGCCCTACTTCAATAATCGTCTGTTCAGCGAGCAAATCGGATACAAGCTTGGAAACCGTGGGACGGCTCATATTCAATCGTTTGGCAAGCTCGGATCTTGATAATGGGCCCTCTCGACGAACCATCTCGACAATGATTCCTGTATTGATTTGTTTCAACAGCTCCGGTTTGCCGGAAATCATGCTTCACACCACTCAAGCATCGCTTGAATGTACACATTGGCAAGCTGACGGAGACTTTCTATCTCGACATATTCATCTGAGGAATGCGCGTTCTGCCCTGTTGGTCCAAGAATGACGGCCGGTGTATTGGAGTAGGCATTGAATATGAAAGCGTCGCACGCAAAAGGAGCCATCTCTGGCTTGATACTCTTGCCGCCGCCTGTTGATTGAGATACAAGCTTGGTCAGGAGAGGAGTTAGCTCCGTATGAGCCATCGTACCTGGGATACAACGAGTAATTTGCTCCCATTGAACCGTATAAGGCAGCATTGCGGGCTCTTTGCATAACTCTCGGATCCGGTTTCCGAACGATTGCTCCATATCCTCTAGAGATTGACCAGGGTAACATTCAAGCCAAATCTCAAGAAAACAGGTTTCCGGTATCCCATCCGCTTCTCCAGGCTCAAAATCTCCAGCTTTAACAAAAGATAACACTACATTCGGTTTGGTGCTCGGTGTGGGTCCTGGTGTACCGGGTGGAGCATCACCCAACTCGTTATGATAACGCTCGATCTCATTGATGATACGGGCAAGTCCATAGATCGGGTTAGAGAGCTGCTCCCCGCCGAACCCCATTCCGCCCTTACCATGTACCGTGATGCGCCATGTTACACCTCCAAGATGAGAGGGGCATACTGTCATATTCGTAGGTTCAGGGATGATTGCAGCATCAGCTTGCAGTCCCCTTAGACGGGCAGCAAGTGTACCGTTGGCACCGCCCATTTCTTCATCCACGACGCTCTCGAAATATAGATCTCCCTTTAGCTTCACACCATGCTCCTTCAAATAATGAAAAGCAAACAATACAGCAGCCATTCCGCCCTTCATATCGTTAGAACCTCTGCCGTATAGATGATTCCCTTCGACCACTGGGGTGAAAGGTGCATATTTCCCCCCGTGGCTGCCTATGACTACATCTGCATGCATAGAGAAAAGCAGGGATTTTCCGCCTCCGCTCCCTGTCTTATAAGCATGCAAATTCGGCCGATTCGTATAGTCTCTGCCAGGCCAATAGGCGGGATGCTCGCTTAAACCTTCCACGGATTCCAGATCATAGAGTTCACCGCCAAAATCAAGCTTTTCCAGTAGTTGCAGCAAGTATTGCTGAACCGGCTTCTCCATCCCGAATGGCGGGCTATTCTCGCTCGGAATTGCAATCAAATCACTAGCTAGCTTAATGAGCAATTGTTGCTGCCCACGGGTCCATGTGTCGATCTGCACATTGCGATCCAATTTCATCACCTCATTTTCTTAGTTGAATTGCTCTATTTGTAAACAGAATTTGTTTTCCATGATATCTTTGTAAACTTTACTAACTAACTTAATAGCAGTGGATAGTCTTTTAATAATAATTGGATATTCCATTCGTTTATCTTTATTCATCTAAGCTTGAGCTTCCTCCCTTATCAGAATGTTAATTGTCCCCCGTCCACTACGAGTGATTCACCTGTAATGAAAGCGGCGTCATCGGATGCCAGAAAAGCAAATACGCCAGCAATATCAGAGGTCTTGCCTGCACGTCCGAGCGGGATTTTGGTCCGAATGTATTCAGCTGCTTTTTCATCATCATCAATCGCTTCTGACATCGGAGTGCGAATATATCCCGGGCATACCGCATTTACCCGAATGCCTTTGCTGCCGAGCTCAATCGCCATCGTCTTGGTAAGCAACACAACTCCGCCTTTGGAAGCATTGTAATGAGCATAATTGGCTTCTCCTACGATCCCGTTAGTGGATGCCATATTCAGAATGACACCGCCCGTATTCTGAGCCACCATCTGACGAGAAGCTCTTTGAGCTACCAGGAACATTCCGTTCAGGTTGACGTCAATCATTTTGCGCCAGTTGGATTCCTCGATATCTAGAAAAGGCTCTTCCCACGCAATGCCTGCATTATTAACGACAATATCAATTTTGCCAAAGGCTGCAACCGTCTTATCAATCGCCTGCTGCACTTGTTCGGAGTTCGAAACATCCGTCTGGATCGAGATTACTGGATATCCTGACGCTCGTAACTCAGCTTCTGTCTGACTCAAATCCTGCAGAACATTCGATACAAGAGCAACCGACGCTCCTTCTGATGCGAATCGCTCTGCTGTTGCTTTCCCAATTCCTCGTCCAGCGCCTGTGACAAGCACGACTTGACCCACGAATCTATTCATCGGTTCCACTCCCTTGGTTGGATGCATTACTTAAGCACGCAATGGCATCAATTTCTACTAAAATGTTGTCCAGTCCAGCTTCCACACACGTTCTAGCAGGCATGGGAGCCTGAAAATATCGTGTGTAAACCTCATTAAACCGGCTGAAATCGCTCATATGCTCCAGATACACCGTTACCTGAACAGCATCATCCATCGAGGAGCCTGCCGCCTCCAGGATAAGTTGTATGTTCTTCAATGTAAGATCAGCCTGTTCCTCAATCGTGTTTCCTACAATGTTGCCTGTCCCCGCTTCAAGCGGGCCTTGACCTGAGACGAAGACGAACCCGTTGGCTATTATCGCTTGTGAGTAGGGGCCGTCTCCTGCGGAAGCAAGCGGTGCATGAACGCTTTTTCTCATTTTACAATCACCTCATTTTCAATAGTTCAAAAACAATTGTGATATTACAAAAACTTACGAGTTCAATATAACATCACACTCAAATAAGCGTCAATGCTGAATAAACCAGAAAACCTCTAGAGATGATTCTCCAGAGGTCCATGCCGGTTAAATTCAATCAGGCACTCAAACTTCCCGATTCCAATCAAATTCTATTTCACGCAGAAAAGCACGAGCTAGTATCATATGGCCAGTCAGCGAAGGATGGACACGATCCCAGGCTAATTCTGCGTTATAGCGTTGGGAGAGAATAAACTGGAAGGCCGCTTGTGTATCTATGAACAACGTCCCGTATTTCTCGGCTGTCCTGCGCACAACCGCGCCGTATTGATCCATTATACTGCGCATTGCATCATTCTCATTGGCTTCCAGGAAGTAAGGCGTCATTAATATAAGCCCCTTCAGAGCAGGCAATGTTTGACTGACCAGCTTCTCCAACGTCGCTTCATATTCCTCCAGCAGTACATGCGTCTCCGTCAATAAAGGCTGATCGAACTGACGCCACACATCATTGATCCCGATCATGATCGACAGCCAATCCGGTTTCAAGTTAAGTACATCGGCGGTCCAACGATCCTTCAAGTTCCGGACGGTGTCGCCGCTCGTTCCCATGTTGACCACACGAATTCCCAGATCCGGATAAACGGACTGAATAAGTGCGTTGACCTCTGCAACATAACCTCTCCCTAATGCTTCCCCTCTGCCCTCGCCTACTGGTCTAACCCGTCCAACATCTGTAATCGAATCACCGATCATAAGCAGTTTTGCACCTTGCTGCAGCTTCATCTAACACCCTCCCGAATAAATATGTATGTATGATTCAATTACTCATTTGCTTCTTCTAGGATGACGTAATTATTATAGCTCTCCCGATTAGCTTTTGTTTAGCATTATTTTTACCCCCTCTAGACGCAAGCCCAATACATATAGGCGATCGCCACATAAGATAGGGAGAACAGATTAAAGCAGAGAGGGGAAGCAACATGTATAACCCACAACCATTTCCTTTTCCATTCCCATTACCAACACCATCGCTGCCATCACCTCCCTATATACCTGGTGGAGGCGGAGGTCAAATCCAACAAAAAGCAAGAAGCCTAATCGGACAACCAGTTGGGATATCACTCCGAAACGGAACAGGCGTTGCCGGTGTAATTTGTCGAGTTCAACGCGGAGAAGTTTACGTTATGCAATATTTGTACCAAAAGCAGTTCGCGACGATTCAAGACATCAACCCATACCCGAGCTGCCAGCAATACGGGCCTTATTATTGATCGGCACGACAAAAATCCGGATTCGATCTCTTAGGAGATCGATCCGGATAATGAAATTTGCGTGAGCTTATTATTAAGGTTCATCATAACCCTAACACCGTATCAATCGCTTCATCTAACTAGCTATAAATCATGATTTCGTTAAAGGAAAAATTCGGTTTGAACAATACTTCAAGTTGCTTCTTACTATTATCACAATGGATAATCATTCGGTTATCATTTCTACTTATTTTTATGACATCTTTCAATTTCAAATCAACTATAGGAACACTATAACTTTGGTGATTTAAACTAATTAGACATTCATTCTCATAAACAGATATAGTCAACACTAGTTTAAATCCTAAATCATCTGTTTTACTGTAAATACACATTCCTGCTTCATATTCTCCAATTACTACTGGCTCAGTTTCAAATAACTCTAACAAGTCATATTCACTGAATTGAATAAACATTTGTAACTCCTCCTATTTTGGTATAACTGTAACGACATCTCCATTTGAATTAGTGACTACTGTTACTTTGTCACTCTGATATACGGAGGTTCCCTGAGTATTTCCTGAAGTCTTAGTTCCATTTTTGATGGTATTCTCCACTACACTCGGAGTAACCCCACGTGGGTCAACTTGTTTGTTGATGAAGTCATTATACTCTTTAGTTCCAGGTTTCAATCCGCTCTCAGTTGCTCTTTGATATGCTCTTGTTGTTAATTCTGCTCTTACCTCCGGCGTATTGGGAGCCATTCTCTCTAATGCATGTTCTGAGTATTTTCGACCGCCTATTGTTCCCCCACCTTTAGGCATACTCCATCCAATTTCTCCCGTACCCTGAGTGGTAATCTTAAAATCTATTAAAGGAAAGGTGGTAACTGTTTTACCAATTACCACCATTATATCATCCTGCTTTGAGTTCCGTTAGAGGAGTCGCCGCCCTGTATTCGGTTTTGTTCTTCATCATGCTATAGATAATGTTCACGAGCCTTCTCATGACGCATATGAGGGCTTGCTTCTTTGTCTTACCTTCTGCTAGCTTCCGTTGGTAGAACTCGTACATGAGGGGATTACGCTGTGTCTTGTTCTTCCCTTTGGCTACTTGGATTTGCTGAACGGCTAGGTTATGGAAGATGCTGTTCAGTACCCGATTGCCTTGTCCACTTGCTTCATTCCTACCCTTGCCGCCCGAACCAAAATACTTGGGAGCAATTCCTGCGAAGCAAGCTAGCTTGTCTGCATGGGAGAACCGTCGTATTTCTCCGATTTCAGCAACCAGTTCTGCCGCTGTGACGGTGCTAATTCCGTCCATCGATTCTAGTTTATATTCAGTTAGAGACAAAACCTGACGAAGCTGTTCCTCTATCTGCTTGATGAGTTCCCGACTTCTCCGCATATCGTGAACCATGTTTATGACTAGGAAGTCTCTTTGTTCTTGCAGATTTCGCTTGGTTGCTCCGTCTTGCTTGACCAGTTCAAGTATTTCTTCTGCCTTACGGGTAGAACAAGTATTGTGACTTGCTTTGCGAAGATATACGGCTAATTCCTCTGCCCCCACCGATTCTAAGTGATGAGGTGCAGGGTACTTCTCCCAAAAGGCAAGAGCAGCTTTCCCATCAATGTCACAGAAAAACTTTTTGTAAGATGGATAATGATAGCTTAACTGTTGATGCAGTTGGTTCTTTAGCATTGCGGCATGTTTGACGATAGAATTGCGTCTAGCCACTACTTGCCCGATTGTCCAGTAAATATCCTGCGGATTTGCTTCCGGCAGTTCGTCCAGTCTTGCAAGCAATACTTTAGCTATGCAGAATGCATCCCAACTATCGCTCTTTTGTGTTGTCGCATTGCTCATACGCTCATTGTAAGATAAAGCGGAGTTGACTTCCTTAACGATTTGTTTATTCTCGACTAGGTGAACGGCTATTGCTCTGCCGTTGCCGCCCGTGTCCTCCAACCCATAAACAGGGGTCAAGCCTTTTGGTGTATGCTTCTTAACGAACTTCATTAACTCGTCAAAAGCGGATGGTTTGTTCTCGATTTGGATTTCAGCTAGTCGCTCATTCCAACAGTTGATAATAACAGCGGTATGATTGGCTTTATGTAAATCCATTCCGACATAGATATGTGTTTGTTTGTAGTGTGACAAAAGGATTCACCCCTGTATACGGATTCTGTGTTGGTTTGACGGGGTTAAAGAATGGGTGCAACCTCAGTTCGAGCGTTAATCTTTCGATTCGCAAGGGCACGCAAGCATCTCCATTCAGTTCCATCAAAGGATGGCTTGGTGTAAACCATCCGCTTCTATATCTCCATAGCGATATATACCACTATAAAAATCACGTTTATCTAAGATTCGTTTGACTTGCACTTTCGTAAACAAACTGCCTTGCTGTGTCTTAAAAGCTTCTTCGTTCAATGATTCTGCAATTCGAGTCAGCGTCCATGTTGGATGCTGTTCCTTTAGCTCAAACACTCTGCGGACTGTGTGGGCTTGCTTCTCGTCGCATAGCGTTATTTAGGGTATAAAGTCAAGCATATATGTGCGCACAAACGAAATCATGAAATCTTCATACGGGTATTACATGGGTTATATGTGTTATTGGTTGAATGATGGGTTCATTCGGCACTGGGTAGCCCCCGCCAAAAAAAGAACCTTGAAAGGCATGAAGCCAATCAAGGTTCAACCTATTAAATTTCAATCAAGTTCCACAAATCTTTTATTGATTGGCCATCAATTCTGCCATTTAGGAATAAATCCTCCGAAGTCTTAAACGACTGGTAATAACGATCTTTTTCTCTTGTCAAATACAACCCATTTTCATTTCTACTAATCCAGTATCGTTCATCTTGATAGAAGAACGAAAATTCCTCGCCCCATCCGACTCGTTCAACAAGTTCATTATAATCCAAGATTTATACCTCCTATTTGACTGGTGGGCGTCCTGTGGGCTTTCCGTCTTCGCCATAAGTCCAAGTGTGCTCATGTGGTGCTTCAGGATGTTCCTTCGGGTTTCCATGCTGATCAAAATCAACATCTCTAGTAGCCTTTCCATCAGGACCGAACCATCTTCGACTAGTGACGTTCCCTTGCGAATCTAAAATATCTACGCTAGTATTGGGCTCACCTTTGTAACCAGGATTTTTCGCAGTAGTAGTGTGTGTAGCAGACGGAGTGACATCTATTTCTTTTCCAAGGTTTGAAGTAACCGTATGCCTCCCTGCATTACCCGCACCCTTATACTCAATTTTTTTATTCTCCGTGGGTTTAGCTGAATTGACCCTAAAACCACCGCCTGCGAATGCTAATGAGCTTACCCCGAATGCCTCTTGTATGCTTTTACTTTGCACTTCCTGATAGTATAAGATCTCGGCCTCACTTACAGACAGTCCTTTATTGCTAAGATCGTAAGCAGCTTCAAACCCAGATTCCGTGTTATCAAACCACAAAAACCCTTGATAATACTCAATACCAATCGCTTCTATCTGATCTTTGGTAATTTCACCATTTTTACTACTTTTTAAAGTATCCAACGCTACTAACGCTTGTTCTAAAGTAATTTGACTATCGCTACTAAAAGAGGCGAGGAACTTTCCCTCGTTTTGGGTAATATTGTAGGATAATGAAATACTCGAACTTGCTTCCCCAACAAGATCAGTTCTTGTCTCATCCAAAACCTGTTTGTAATTTGAAATTACGGTCAAATTCGTTCTACCAATTGTAGTCGTTGTTGTTGTTGAATAATTTGCGTATGTGCTCTCTTCCGCCGTTGTTATGTTATCAGCATTGCTATATGAATTATTTGTTGTAGTATCTGATTTGATATCAGCATTTTTTAATGCCTTGTCCCAATCCTCCTTATTCATGTAACCGCGCACATCATCAGATTCTTTGTTAATTGCTGCAATTGCATTAGTATTAAAGTTGAGTGGAGTGACAACATCTTGTTTTGAGGAAGGGGAAGTCCTTATATCTATTGCTTGTTTACCTATTGCCACTTTTTCTTCGTCTGTTTGTGCATTGAAATAAGCGGTTGTAAGAGCAATGAGACTGGCTTGAGCTTCTTTATTGAGATCTTGATCTCCTTCTTCCCAATGTCCTGTTGGATCCCAATACATTAAAGGACTGTTCAAAACATAAGTGTATCGATTCAAGGACAATGGTTCAGCATCTCGGCCTTCATAGCTGTCCTCCGATATAAACCGCCCTATATACGGGTTATAGTACCGCGCCCGCAGGTAGTACAGCCCTGCTTCTGCATCGAAGAACTCACCTGCATAGCGGATTGAATTCCCGTACATTTCAATCGTTAAAGTCGCATTGCCAAATACGTCGTAGTCGTACTGGTTCTCGACTTCTCCGGATTCGCTGACAGTCTGTACAACGTCGCCATGACCATTATACAAAAAGTAGGACAGCTTGTCCGTATTGTCGATTCTAGCGATGTAGTTGATGCCTTTTACGTAGCGGACCGAAAGTTGATCGGACTCATCGGTTTCAAGTATCACGTACTGGCGGTCATACAAGTAGTTGGTGACCTTAGCGGTGTATTCGTCCTCAGAGCTGCGAACGGTATTCTGTGTTCGCAGACCGTCACCATCATACATGTACGCCACCGTTACTCGTTCACCTGCCTTCACCCGCTCTGTTTGCTTCAACCGGTTGAAGCCGTCAAACGTGTTGCTGACCTTCTCGATCAGGCTGCTAGGATCGTCTGCTATGCCCTCGCCCTGCGGGTTACCACCTGTCACCTGATTCATGTCCCGGTTGTGTGGACGCAGATAAGATACTTTCTGGCGAATTTCGTTACCATTGTTGTCGTACAAATAGGTTGTCGTTTTCTCTAGCACCTGCTTGCCAGCGGCATCAAGCATCCGCTCTACTAACTGAACGAGCTCGTTAGCTTTCGAGTACATGTAGTCGGTCTTCTTGACGTTGTATTGAAGTTCAGCGCTACTACTTGCATCTGTATACCCGCTTGGTTGAGTGGATGTATATGTTTCATGCAGTGTTTGGCGATTGCTTGCGGCATCGTACGAATACGCGCTCGTCTTGCCTGGTACCTCTACTTTCAAGATTCTTCCTGCTTTATCATACGCATAATTCGTTGTCCCGTAGCTGTCAGTTTTGCTCGTTTGGTTTCCGCCGTCGTCGTAGGTGTAAGTAAATGACGAAAGGATGTTGCCGTCGGGCTCCTTGTTGGTCAGCTTCAAGAGACGGTTTAGCTTATCATACGTGTATTCCTCTTTCACACCGACCTCATAAACAATAGACTTGCGGTTCCCATTCTCATCGTATTGGTACTGGGTTGTCCTATCAGCGGCTGTTACTGTATCCATCCGGCTTGACTTGTCGTATGTGTAGGACGTTGTAAATCCGGTTTTATCCGTCACCGATTCGATGTTACCGTCGACATCGTAAGTGTAAGTGAGTTGAACTTGATCATCCTTCTCGATGTTTAGCAAACGGTTATTGACATCATACGTGTAACGCTTAACACCACTTTCGTCAGACATCAGGATGCGATTGCCCACTTCGTCGTGTCCGTAATCTATGCGGTCGCCTGTCTCGGAAACGGACTGGCTTACGAGCAGATTTCGGTTATCGTAGATGTAACGAATGTGATTGCCATTTCGATCCACCGTCTCAGCGGTATTCAGAGCTAGATCAAACCGGTTATGGGTGGAACGGCCGACGGCATCGATGGTTTCCAAGAGCAGTCCGAATGAGCCGAACCGGTTCTCTGTCTTTTTCCCCCTTCCATCCACCATATACACCTTGTTCCCTGCCATGTCGTAACCGTACAAGACGCTGATCCCGAGTGAGTCTGTCACTTGAATGAGCCTACCGGCTTCATCATACGAATACTGGGTTGAATGCCCGAGTGCATCCGTTTCTTGGATTTTCTCACTAGCTGTATTATATTGGTATGTTGTAGAGAACAATTGCACATCATTCCGGGATACAAGCTCGGGATCAATCTCTTTCACGAGTCGGTTTGCCAGATCGTACGTATACAACCAGCCATACCGTTCTCCATCCTCTGCTGCAGCAAGATAACCTTTCGCATCGATCTTCTTGGTCATGTTCCCATTCTTATCGTAAACATAGCGATTAATTACGGCCCCATAGGCATCGATGACGGTAACTAGTCGATTTAGCTCGTCATAACTGTAGTTCATGCTGTCGCCCTTGGCATTTGTTTCCGAAATCTTATTGCCAGCGAGATCATGTTGGTAGGAAAATATATTCCCACCAGGGTCTGTTACAGTTTGCAACCGGTTTACGCTGTCATACGTGTATGTCGTTTCGAATCCGCGTTCGTTCCGCTCGCTTATTTTGTTACCGACTTCATCATAGCCGATCTGATTGTATACTTCTGCTCCATCTTGCTGACGAATCGTTTTCTCCAGTCGGTTTAGAGCATCGTAGGTATAAATAATAGCAAATGCATCCCGATTGGCCGTATCCGAAGCTGCATAGGCATAAGCTCTCGGGTCGATTTCCTTGACTTTGTTTCCCAGAATGTCATATTCATAGCCGATTATGCTGCGGATCTTATCTGGATATTCACTTTCCTTCAGTTCTTCTACTCCATCCAGTTCAGCAGCATCGTACAATTCATACTTGTCTGCTAACCTAATGTTCTTAACCATCCGGTTCATGAGATCGTACTCATACTTCTCAATATCATACAGGGAAGACTCGCGAAGCTTCTCCAACTTGACCAAATTGCCGTTCCGATCATAAAAGCTTTGCGAATACGAGCCGCTGTTGTCGGACACGGATTTGACCAAATTGTTGCTGTAGTAAGTGTAGGCCGTCTCTCTGATGAAAGACTTGTCCCTAGAGTCGCTGAGACGTTTGCGTGTTACATTCCCGACTGGGTCATACTCGTAAGACTCAATAGCGTAGACAACATTGCCGCTTTCGTCGAGCTCCTGCGGCACGCGCTTCGGCATCGACCTGAACGGTGTGGATCATAAGGGGGCTTACACCTTTATTTTGAAATAATAGAAATTTTCACCATCAAAAAGAACACAAAAAACCAAGATCATGCTGGCAACCCGGCTGCCTTTTCATTCATCATAGATCGATCATCTATGAACTATGATTTAGGCCCGTGGCTTTGCGTCCCCGTCTTTCGAACGGGTTTGCCTTTTCAGTTCTCTTGGTACAATTATCCTAAAAGACTAGGTCTTAATATACTTATTCAGTCTACCATTGGTAATATAATCCTGCAATATACATACTTTGTGTACTTTGACACACTTTAATGAGTCTCAAGTAGGACTTACGGGCCCTATTATTGATCGGCACGACAAAAATCCGGATTCGATCTCTTATGAGATCGATCCGGATTATGAATATTCCAAGGGCTTATTATTAACTATCAAATATTCTCAGCATGAAGCCTGCTCGTCTCGCTCCATGATTCGCCAGGTTGCAGAAGTACTAAGCCTGTTTGGTCAGGCGGCAAGCTTAGATTCGGCGCGTTCACCATGTTAATCTGCGGCTCTGGACAGAAGAACCTGCCTGCTGCGCCATTATTCCAGATCATCCACTGCTTGTAGCCAAGCCCGGCATCGTAGATGAAGCGGACTCCTTCACGTCTGTCCGTTATTATCATTCGATTACCGCCTGTGCCCGGCACAGCGTTATAGTGATTATCCATTGGCTCGGTGAAGGGCGAAGCGCCTCTTTCTTCCTGTTTGAAGCTCTGTTCGAACTCGGACAAGGGTTGAGTGTGCCCTGTTGGCAGCATGCGATTATTCAGTTCCCATCGGTTACCAATGGTCATGGAGAATGTAATATCATCTGCTGTACTTCCTTGTGCAAACGGTGCATTAACCGCAGTATGGAAACCAAGCATACAAGGCATCGGTTTATCGCTAAGATTATACACTGTAATCTGGAGTCTAAGACCCGCTGCAGAAAGAGCATACAATACTGCTATTCGGAAGTGATGAGGGAACCAGGAATAGGATGAATCCGATTCGAAACGAGTGAAGGTGAACAATGCAAAGCTTTCCTCTTCGTCTTGACCTGTCTCGACCGTTTCCCAAGACTGGTCATAGCATAATCCATGCAGGTGATTCCCGCGGTCAGGTTCATTAATTGGGAAGTTATACTTAACGCCCTCTATCTCGAACTGTCCGCCATCATAGCGATTGGGAGGGAACAAGATCGGAATGCCATGCACCATTGGCCTAGCTTTGAAGCTGTCCATCTCCTCTAACTTAGGCTCGCGGATGAACTGATAGCCTGTCGTAATGTCACGAAATGCAATCAGATTGGCACCGACACCTGGTAATATAGCTGCTTCATAAGGCCCTGCCTTCAACCAAACTGCTGTTTCCCCTTGAAAAATCCCTTTGCTTGCTGCTGGATTCATAGTATGTACACTCCTCTAATCTTTGAGATTACTCTATGTCTCTACTACACAGATGCATCGTTAATTAATGTTAGTCCGCAGGAAGGGCATTCTCGGACATCCTCAAGAACGCGTTGACCGCAGGCCGGGCATGGCTCTGTCTCTGCCTCGTTGGCATGAACGCCCTCAATAGGAGAGGGGTCTGATGGTAATTTCCAAGCCTTCTCGCCCGATGAACCAGAGGACGCAGTAAGAAGCTTACCCACCGCTACACCATCGATCTCCATAACCTGCAACTCCTCCGTCGGCAACCATATAATACAGCCGTTCGAGTCGCTTAATGCAGCCAGCTGGATCTCGCCATGCACTTCGTTCGGGAACAAATCACCTCCGAAAAAGCTGGAGTTGCTTGAGCTGTAGGCCCCATAACCCGTTCCAATCAATACATAACGAATCCCCGTTTGTTTGTGCAGAACTAGTATTGCCATACAAGCTCTCGCCTCCTATTCATCCCTTTTCCTTACTATGGCTTGTCCAGCTTCATCGAGATAAAGCACCCATCTGGGATCATTCTTCAATTTTACATTATATCTTTTCAGCTGTCCTTCCTCCACTTCAAATGCTGCCCAATCCTCTACCACCTCTACACCCTGGTCCTGTAGAAAACGGACAAGCTGGTCTGCTGCTTCATCCTCCCAGTCCCAGTACTTCGTACCGTAATAAGTCAGCTTGTAGGAATTCGTGAGCATTCCTGTCCAGACTTGACCCGTTTGTTTATTTATCGCGATATATGGCATAGGGTTGGATGCCTCCTCAAAGTGGTATGGGCACAATTCCGTTTGGAATTGTGCCCAGAATTTGCTTATTCGTTACCTATTATAGATAAGGGTTCTCATGTTTAGCCTTCAGGATATTCCAACGGCGCTCCACTTCATGATCGAACGATTCCAGCATATCTGCATTCTCCGGCTTCAGCATATGCTTGGTTTTGCCCATGGTCTTGAGCCAATCGATCATTGGAACCTTTTTGTTCTTCTCCTCAGGATTGTAAGTGATCGTCGTTACACCGTGCTCGATCTCATAGAGCGGGAAGAAGCAGCAGTTGACCGCGTGATCTACGATCGTAGTTCCATCCTGATCGTCTGACAGCCAGTTTAGCGGACAAGCAATCAGAATTTTTCCGTATACAAGCCCTTCGTTCTGCGCATACCACTGGGCTTTGGCTGCTTTCTTAACCAAATCCTGCGGGAATGATTCCGATCCCGTGAAGACATAGGGGATATGGGTCGCTGCCATGATCTGGGCCGTATCTTTGTGATGGAACACCTTGCCTGCTTGTTTCGATCCTACATTAGATGTAGAGGTACGGTGACCCATAGGAGTCGAGTAGGATAATTGCGCACCTGTATTCATATAGCCTTCATTATCGTACTCAAGAATAATCATTTTATGATTCCGAAGGGCAGCTCCAATGGCCGGGCCCATCCCGATATCCATCCCGCCGTCACCGGTTATCATGACGAAGGTGAAATCTGCTGGCAAGTTGTACTCGTCAAGCTCACCTCTGCGCTTACGCTCCCAGAACATCTCCACAACACCTGACATGGTTGCAGCGCCGTTCTGGAATAAGTTATGAATGTACGTCGCTTTATGCGCAGAGTAAGGATAGCCAGTCGTTACAACCATCGCACAACCGGTATGGAATAACGCAACGATATCGCCTTCGATTCCTTTGAAGAATAGCTCAAGACCTGAGAATATGCCGCATCCAGGGCAAGCACCATGCCCAGGGGCGATCCGCTTGGGCTTCTTCGTCAAGGACCGAAGCGGCGGGATCCGAACGGCAAGCTTACCTGTCTCTTCATCCGGCTTTACCGTAATAAGACCTGTATTCAGCTCTTCATATTTCATTGGATTGAGTACACGCTTTGGTGCTTTCTCAGTCGTGCCTGCAGTATGTCCGTAATAGTCAAACGGCTTCTCTACTTGGCCCTTCTCAACCGCATCGATCGCGAATTGGAACAGACTGTGCCCATCTTCATTATAAAAGTCTTTACCGCCAAGACCGTAAATTCGGCTGATGACCATCGTGCTGATGTTGCCTTCCGTGAACAAAGCAGCCTTGATCTCGTTGACCATGTTGCCGCCATGTCCGCCATAAGAATCAGCGCGGTCTCCTACCGTTACTGCCCTTACATTCTTCAATGCCTGAGCAATTTGCTTGGCCGGGAATGGACGAATCATGTTGGGGGCGATGGAGCCGGCTTTGATCCCTTTGGCGCGAAGCTGATCCACGACGTCCTTAATAATCTCGGATGCTGAATTCATCAGGAACACCGCTACTTCTGCATCTTCCATTCTATATAGATCCAGGATTGGATAATCACGGCCCGTTAATTCCAGGTATTCCTGACGGATCCGATCATACACATGCTCGGCATTATACATCGCGACAGACTGTTGATAGCAGTTATTGATATAATCCGGTTCGTTCATATAAGGTCCGACCGTAATCGGGTTGTTCCGGTCCAATGTGTCCGGGTATCCGCGCTGAGGCTGCTCCCCAATGAAGGCGTGTACATCTGCCTTATGCGCGAACGTTTGCACCTTGCGCTTCTGGTGAGAGGTGAAGTAACCGTCAGACGCTACAAGCACAGGCAGGCGTACTTCAGCATCCTCTGCCAGCTTGATCGCCATTATGTTCATATCATATACAGCCTGGGGATCCCGACACATCAGAATCGGCCAACCTGTGTTTAATGCATAGTATAAGTCCGAATGATCGCCATGAATGTTCAGCGGCCCAGATACGGAGCGGCAAACCAAGTTCATAACCATAGGGAATCGCGTACCGGACTGCACCGGCATTTGCTCCAACATGTACAAATATCCGTTGGCACTTGTCGCATTGAAGACACGGCCGCCAGCTGTTGAGGCTCCAAAGCAAACTCCTGCCGAACCATGCTCACCATCGGCTGGAATGAGTACGATATCATGCTGACCGTTCGATTTCATCAGATCGAGGAACTGGGCCACCTCGGTTGAAGGTGAAATCGGGAAATACCCCATGACGTGATAATTAATTTGATGCGCAGCATAAGCGGCCATCTCATTACCGGATTCATATACCATCCGCTGCTCGACTTTGCCTTGTTTCATCTCTTGTTTAATATCAATTGCCACTTTTCTCTACCTCCCCTATGTAACACTGGTTTATTCTCAATTGACAGCCAAATCGAAACGGTGCGGCACTCGATGTTGTTCCGCATATCCATCTTCCTCGCGTTCGCTTGACAGAGCTTCAGTCGGACAAGCTTGTACGCATTTCAAGCAACCTTTGCAATACTGATAATCAATCCCTTGTAGGAACATTTGAGGGCGGCCCTTCTTATCCGCGAGCTCATCCCAGACAAAACAGAAATCCGGACATACGTTATCGCAAGCAGCGCAATGAATGCATTTATCATCATCAAAATGAGGCATCATTCCAGCGCGGGAAATACTGATATCCTTCAATATACTATTCCCGGGGTTCGTAATGGTGCCCCCCATCGGCTGCGTTTCGTACCCAAGTACTGGCGTATCATGACGCAGAAAAGCCGGCATCTGCTGCCCTTCCGGTAATGTGTATGTCTCGAATTTCACTTCGTGGTAGCCCCGGTCGAACGTACGCAGAGCCGGTTGAACGGCTTGAGGATATTTTTTCTCCAGCGACTTGCGAATTACGCCCTTCATCGTCTCAGGATCAAGGAAATCACACTGCCGGAATAACGCTCCAAGCATGGCCATATTGACTCGATTCTTCTCTTCCAGAGCTATGCCGATCGCATCTACTACAGCTATAGTCCCGCCAATCATGTTGAATTTCTCTTTCAATTCTGCTGGTGATTTCGTAGAGTTAACTAGTACAAGACTGTCTTCATAAATACCGCTGACAACGTTTACAGTTTTGGCAAGTGATTCATGAAAAATCCCTACTACATGGGGTCTTTCAACAGGTGAAGTGTCACGAATATTAGTCTCAGGCAGACAAAAACGAATGTGAGCCTTAACGGCTGAGCCCTTCTTCTCAGAACCATACGAAGAAAAGCTGACTCCATTCAAACCTGCCCCAACGACGCCAGATTCTGCTAACATTTTGCCAGCTAGATTGGCTCCAAGTCCTCCAATGGATTCCAGTCGAATCTCAAAGAATCCAAGATCATTCACTTTGGGTAATGTGATCAATGCGGGCGACTCCTCTCAACTGTCCTATTTATGTCTAAAAATAAATCTATCATATCTTTAATACTTTTAATATACCTTTAATATACCTAAAGATGATAAAAAATTAGAATTTTCCTTATAATTGTGAATGTTCAGTGTTTGATTGAGAATGAGTAATATCTAATTGAGAATGAGACCTGTAAGTTTCACTTACCTCTCCAAAACCTACCTCACTATCCAACCTGATCCATGTTTCAAAATGCCTCTCCCCTTCCTGTAAAAGAATGACACGCGCTCCTCTTGGAAAGTCTGCCTTGCCATATGTATTGAACCCCGTTGCTCTTCCGTATGCAAGACGGATTCCGTACAGCTCCCCGATATAATCATTCAGATGATCATGCCCTACAAACGTCCCCATCACATCCCCTTGCTCCAGCATGGCTGTGAATAGACCAGAATTTACTCTGGAGGCGCATACATTTTCTTGCTTGTTGCCCATGCATTCTCCTTGCTCCCATACCTCTTGATACTCGTTCAGTGGAATATGAAAAAATGCAAGACTGGGGAGCGGAACGGTTGAATGCCCTGTCTCTGCTGACAAACGATCCGATTGTTGCTTGTACCATGCAATCTGATCCGTGTGAATCCAATCGTAACCGCCGATATTCTCAGGTGCATAGCTTCCAGAATCGAGGAAATATAACGCGGCAGCGCACTTGTACGTTTCCTGCGAGCTATGTACGTTCAATACAAAGTTACCTACTCCACTTACTTCAGATGGCCCTGCCTGGGACATGCAATGTGAAAAAGAGGTCAGAACCTCCATTAAACTTTCTCGTGAAGCTTCCCCTTCGGAATCGTGATTACCGAAAACTGCAGCCCACGGAACTTTACTACGGTCAACAGCGGCTACAGCATTGCGCATCGACTCCAGAGGGTTCTGGCAGTAACTGCCATCAATGAGATCCCCGGTAAAAACCACAAAATCAGGCTGTTCGGCTTGCAGAACCCGTTCCATCAAAGCATTTGAGCACAGATCCTCAGCCTCACCATTACGCCAGTGCACATCAGTGAACTGAACGATCTTAAAAGTACGATTGTCGCGAAATTTCAGCATCGATTTCATCATGAAACGTCTCCCCTGATTGTTGTGGATGAATAGATTAACATCATTGTAAAGACGTTTGCGCGAAAAAGAAAGAGATTCACAGCAAGTATTTGCATGCGAATCTCGGAATAATTGTTTAATTATCATAGGCAGCAGCAGCAGCAGCTTCCTTGGGACCATAAAGTTTAGCTTCCTCGCTTGTCTTATCCAGTTCCAACTTTATATTAGAATGTTGTGAATGTGCAGTTGCAGGAGGATAAATGGTAATGAGTTCTTTGGTATAATCCATTAATGCTTCATAGGCCTGGTAGTATGGGAAGACATTCATTACAACATTGGAAGCACGCGGATCGAGCTGACTCGTATTAGGTTGGAGCACTCTTTCCAAAAGAACGAAAGGTACCCGTTTCCCGTCCAGCATCCTTTCTTGAAACCGGATAATAATATCGATTGACCGAATGAGTCGTTTGGCTTCCGGATGAGTCAGATCTGCTTTTTGTAACGCCTTAATCAAATCCCGTATACGCTCTACCATAGTTTCATAGATTCGAAATCGGGAACCCTGACCAGTCTCTGACTTTTTCCCGAGCCAACGGTCTTCCCGTATTAATTGGGACACCGCTTGCCCTTTCTCTATATAATCACGCACCTCATCAAGCTGAGTACGCATCTGCGGCTTGTACGGAGTCATGCGCCCATTCTCCAGATCAATGCGAACGTAGTAGAGCAATGTCCGCAGCATAGCTTCCGATTTGCTTAGGAGCACCTCTTCCCGCTCACTGTGAACAGGACGGCGAAGCAGGTTCACCGCTGTCCCAACAGTCATGCCAATTAGAACAAGTGCAATCTGATGGAATGCGGCGCTCCCGAACAATTCATCAGCCGTTCCCATTGTATTCACGGCCACGATGACGGCTAGCGGCAACGATGCGGTCTGTTTCAATCGGACATGAAGCGCCATGACGAGGAAAGCTACCGCTGCAATGAGCGGAGCGCTGCTCCCGATCAACTCCACCATCGAGATTCCAAGCAAGGCCGCGAATAATGCGCTTGCCAGATTCGTGAGTGAATGCCGGAGTGAGCGATACACGGAAGGTTGAACGGCAAGCATGGATATTATCCCTGCGAAATGGTCAGGCTCAAGTCCGAGAAGTCGGGCAATAGAGATGCTGATCATAATGGAAACGGCTGTTTTTACTACACGCAGACCGACAATCATGCAAGCACCTCCAAGTCTTAGTTATATGTATGTTATGTATTATAACATACAATATCAGAATTGACTTTATTTTATTATTTCATGTTATTTTATATGACATAATTATAACTTGTCTGCAAAAAAAAGACCCGCCTCAGCGAGTCTGACATTTCGAATGTAACTCTCATACTATTGCAGCTTCTGAAGCAGCGCTTCCAGCTCAATTCGCGCTTCGCGGATCGTTGCATCCAATTCGTCGAGGGTTGGAGCAGTCGCGTTCGTACCATCTACACGCTCAACTACTACAGGCCCGTTGAAGCCTCCCGCATGCAGGTAGCGGAACATGGCTCCAAAATCCACATCCCCTTTACCTGGAATAGGAAAATCGTTAACTGCTCGACCGCCTCTATGATCCTTGGCAATAAATGAAGTAATCTGACTAACAGGCAGCTTCCCCATATCGCGTACAGGATCAATTCCTTCATAAAAATGTACATTTCCCGGATCATAGCTGGCTTTTACGAATGGCGAGCCAATAGAAGCTATCGTCTCAATCAGATGAGAGGCCGTTGCCGTATTCCCTGTGTGAGGCTTAAGCGTAACGGTAATCTCGTATTCCTCGGCAAGCTTGGCAACATTACGGAATTGCTCAGCGAATCGCTCGCTCTTCTCGCGAATCTCCTGCTCTGGCAGCGGGGTATCAGGGAAAGCTTGATATCCCCACACGCCAAGTGAGAGAAGCTCAGGGATGCCCAACGCTCGGGCTGTCTCGAACCGCTGACGGGCTCTTTCGATCGGTTGGCCGGGAGCTAACTGGTTCGTACTGACCAACATAATCGGCTCCACCCCGTACTGATCGAACAAACGCTGCAGCTTGGTGACGGCCTGCGGGTCCTGCTCATCGGGGACGTCGCTTCCTACATGAGGTAAACCGAACGCGATATAGCGGAATCCAGCTTGGGAGATTCCTTGCAGCGAGCGTTCGAATGAATATTTCATGTATGGCAGGGTCATACATGCCAGCTTGAAGTTCGAGGAGGTAGTGTTCACGACAGCGCTCCTCCTGTCTGTACGAACACTTCACGGCGTTCCTTCAAGGATGTGTAAGCCGCTTCGGATACGGCGATTACCTTCAACCCGTCTTTGAGTGAAATTAGCGGTTGTTGGTCATGGCGGATACAATCAATGAAATGTTGGTTCAGCTTCACCCACATATCATTTTCCGAGAAGGCGATCCGTTGTTCGGGGTCATTACCGGATTTCAAACGAATCTCGCCGTTATTGTTCACGACGGTTAAGTTCTCTGTCGCCACACCGGTCATATCATACTCTACACGTGTAATCCAAGGAGTACTGACATGAGCGATACCGCCGTTCTTGAAGCGCAGCGCAACAGTAAAGGCATCCGCAACGCTTCCAGGAGGAAGCAAGTAAGTACCCCCGTACGCGAATACACTTTCAATATCTCCGCACATCCACATGAGCAGGTCGTAGTCGTGTGAGCCATGGGAGTAGATTGGCCCTTTTGCCGTTACATCATCGAAGTACCAACTAGGGGTATCGTAGTGGTGGTCCCTATATTTGTCGTACACTTGTTGATTCGGATCCAGAAAATGCGTGCGCATTGACCAAGCCTGCAGCGGCTTGCCCGCTCCAGCGCTGGACACGGTTTCCTTCATCTTACGGTATCTTGGATCGAAGCGAAGCGGGTACCCAACCATTGCCTTCAACTCAGGATGACGGTCACCTGCCGCAACGATTTCTGCGCCATCGGCTACTGAGGTCGCAAGCGCTTTTTCCAAAAACAAATGCTTGCCTGCATCCAGTACGGCTTTGGAAATATCAACATGCAGATGATCCGGGGTAGCTACCCATACTGCATCAATATCTTGCTTCAATAGTTCTTCATACGAATCATACACGGTTGCTCCGACCTCTTTGGCCAAAGCCTCAGCTTTACCTCTTGAACGATTATGAACAGCCGTTACCGATACACCAGGCAATGTATGCAAGGTTCTACCGTGCAGAGATCCCATGAGACCGCAACCAATAATTCCAACTTTGATGTTCTTCATTAGATTCAATCTCCCTTTGGCTTTGTAGGCTATTTCAGAAAACGAACGGCAGCTTATGAGATAGGCGCATCCGCTGGGGATACAGGTTTGCCGGCATTTTCAGCAGACTCATACATAGCCCAGATCGTCCGTAATGATTTCATCGCTTCCACTCCGTCTGTATCTGGTTGCGAGCCATTCTCTATGCACTCAAGGAAATGCTCCACCTCATATAATGCATTCGTGCCTTCTTCTTGCTTCAATGGAGGGATCGGACCCACGATCGTGTGTCTGCCTTCGGCATCAACAACATCAATTTGGGACATATTGTCGAGAATAAGAGCCCCCTCAGTAGCATGAATCTGCATAAAGCCCGGACTTTGCTTGTATTTCATCCCCCAGCTCGCCTGCAAGCTAGCTACAATTCCATTCTCAAATTGCAGAATACTGTGTGAAGTACCTTCTCCCTCCATCCATTCCGTACCTACTCTTGTTCCGAATGAAGCTACCGAGGTTGGGGTTCCGAACAGCCAGATCAACAAATCTACATAGTGACAGCCATGACTGAACATTACACCGCCGCCCAGAGCATCTTTGCGAGAGAACCAGGTTCCCGGCATTGGCGGAAGATAGGCTTGAATCCAAATGTTGCTGCTGAAAGGCTTGCCATACTTTTCGCTTGCCAAAATCTCTTTCAACTCCATAATGGCAGGAAGGAAGCGAACAATGTAAGCCATCATAAATGTAGTGCCTTTTGCTTTGGCCGCTTCAATAATTTTAAGACAATCACTTTCGGTGTTAGCTAACGGCTTCTCCAATAAAACATGTTTACCTGCTGCAATAGCCTGAAGTGACTGTGGAGCGTGCAAATGATGAGGGGTCGATGATCTTGGTCCAATCTGTCGTATAATTACAGCCTAGCTCCTTCGCCACTTTGGCCGCTTTTTCTTCATCAAGATCGACCACCCAACGCAAATCAGCCCGTTCTGACTTGGCATAGGCATAGGCGTGCTGAAGACCCATATTTAACCCTACAACAGCTGCACGAATTTTACTCATAATAATATAGCCTCCCTAAAATAGTTAGATTCATTTGTTCCTGATCGGTTGCAATCTTTCCACTGTAACTTCTACCAGTTTGACCTTCATGTTAAGGGAATTCGGGAGAAAGGTCTTTACATAATCGGACTGATTTTTTGCACTTTTTTAACTGTAGGTGAAGAATGAAAAGGGTTTCTTTTGATCGAAAATTCGATTAAACTAACAAGTGTAAGAAGTGCTAACGACCGCTTGCAGGAAGCATGCATAACGCTGTTCGGGAGGACAAACCAGTATGAGTAAGTTCGTCAGGTTGCGCCTGCATGAAGATATCGTCGTTAAGAAGCTCATATCATTCCACTACAACGAGCTTGCCAAAGATTATGTGTACCCTGGGGAAAAGCATAATTTCTGGGAGTTTCTTTACATGGATAAAGGGGAAGCTGAATTCACGATAGCCGACCGTACACTCATCGTGAAGCAGGGGGAGCTGGTCTTCTATTCTCCAAACGAGTTTCACGCCATGCGAGCTAATCAACGCGTAGCTCCCAACGTGCTTATTATTTGTTTTGAGTGCAGATCGAAGGCCATGAATTATTTTCACAGCCAGAAGTTCAAGCTTAATGACGAAGAACAGTTGCTGCTGTCAGGGATGCTTCGCGAAGGCGGGAATGCTTTTGATGTAGGCAAGCCGAAGAAAGGCGGAATCATGAGTAAAGTCCCTCGTGTTTTTGGCGCCGAACAGCTTGTGAAGCTCTACCTTGAGATGCTGCTGCTTACACTCATTCGGAAGCAAACAGGGATAGGCACTGGGAACATCCTACAATTTGACAGACCACTTCATGAGGTACAAGGACAAGAGAATCGCGATTCTGTAAACTTATCCTCTTCGGCCAAGCTAAAAACGGATGCAGAGATTTGTTCATCCCTGAAGGAGTTCTTGCATAAGCATGTTAACAAGCAGGTCAAGCTCGATGATATCAGCCGCAGGATGAATATAGGCAAAACGAGGCTGAAGACTATATTTAAACGGGAAACCGGGGTAAGCATTCTGGAGTTCCATCATCATCTAAAAATAGAAAAAGCTAAAGCCTTTATTCGTGAAGAAACTATGAATTACACCCAAATCGCGGAAGCGCTAGGGTACAGCAGCATCCATTATTTCTCCCGGCATTTCAAGCAAGTAACGGATATGACCCCCTCTCAGTACGATAAAAGCCTGAGATCACGGGTACTGGATAACAATAATGTCCTGAAAGTGAAATAGTTATTACTTCTATAATGGACAAGAAGCTGGAGGCGTCATGAATCAAGAACAATCGTATACGATCCGCACATTGAACGAATGCACGTTTGATCAAGCTGTTGAGCTATGGAACGGCGGATTCTCGCAATATTACTCAGACATGTCCACGGACGTGGAGAAATTCATGATCTACCTAGGCACGAAGCGCATTTCCCCTAAGCTGTCCGTTGGACTATTCGTAGACAATCGCCCTGCTGGTTTCGTCTTGATTGCAACCAGAGAAGTGGATGGGAAGCTATTAGCTTGGAACGGCGGCACCGGGGTACACCCTGACTTCAGGGGGATGGGACTCGCGAGGCCTTTAATGCGTGCAGCCGTAGATAATCTGCGCGCTGCCGGCGTACATACCGCATACTTGGAAGTGGTATCGAAGAATGTGAAAGCGATCGCCGCTTACGAGGGTTCGGGCTTCCGTGTAGTGGACGATTTAATCGGGCTGAAGCGAGCCGGCGCATTCGAAAATGTACCTTTTGCGATCGAGCCGGGTTCCGTTGGCGTGACTAGTCCGACTATTGATGCCGCTAACGGTTACAGTGTCATTTATGGCAAGCCTGCGGATGTCATCCATCTGCCATTCTTTATGCTACACTCCCCTTGGAGCGGACAATGGTTCCAATTGCAGAGCAGTGGTGCAGACTCTTTGCAAGTGTTGGATGAGGCAGGCGTCGTTGTGGGTTACTCCCTTTTCAGTAAACATTACAACGACAAAGGGGAAATAAGCTCAATCACCCTTAACCACTGTGAAGCCGCTCCTGGTTTAACAGAAGCCAAGGCGAATGCCGTCGTGCGAATTGCTTTGTCACGTGTATTCGGCCCGTTTGATCTTGCTATCCATCGACAAACTGATAACTTGCGCGCCTCGAACCCACTTGTTATAGCTGCGTTAACAGACGCTGGCTTCGAGATGGTTTACGAGCAGAAGCTTATGCTCATTGAGTTTTGATTAGGTTAGCTGGTACGGCTTAGATTCGAGATGGGTTGGCTCGGTCGGTTGGGTTGGGTTGGGTTGGGTTGGGTTGGGTTGGGTTGCGTTGGCTCGGTTGGTTCGGTTGGTCCTGTCTGCTGGAACAGAAGGATTTGGCGTGAATCACAAACTTATATAAGGATTAGTAAACTAACCTTTACTAACAGTAAGCCAAGACTAACTAATTCCTACAAAACATACTACAAATCAGTAATTAGTTAGTCTAACTTTACTAATCTGAAAGATTGGTTAACTAATAGTGAACCTAGCTTAACTAATCCGCTTATTCACACTAAAACGGACAAGATTAGTAAGTATCTCTTTACTATTAGTAAAGTTCACTTAACTAACCCCACATGAACACAGTATAAGCACCCACTAATCCAGATTCAACACTTGCCAATCTCCTATTCTTCCATTATTATGTAATCAATTAGCATTTACGGAGTGAAGCACACCCCATCTATCAGACATTATTGTCTGTTGTGGGGTGTTTTTTGTTTTCACTAACTACTATTAAGGAGTGAGATAGTTCATGCATCCGAACCTGCACACATTTATCGAGAAATTCGAGCGAGAAGCTGCTCAGAAAGGCTTGTATCGCAAAAAACTAGGGACAACAGAATATAACTTCCTAGACCTGATATGGGGGCCAGCTTTTCAATACAATTTTGAAGGTCTTCATGCCGAATACCCATTGAAGGATTTCAAAGGGGGGATGCGCTTTGCTGACTTCGTTTACATCCTGAACGGAATAAAGCTACTCATAGAAATTGACGGATTCACAACACACGCAAGAAATATCTCGCCCGGCGAGTTCGATGATCATCTCACCCGACAAAATGACCTCATCCTTTCAGGATGGCTTATTCTCCGTTTTTCCGCCAACCAGGTAGAGAAGCATCCGCAGTTTTGCCAACGACAGATCAAACAGGCTTTAGGACATTGGTGGTCTTTAACTCATGGAACAATAACCGCAGAGGATGCCGACATCTGGGTACTGCGCAAACAATATGTAATTCATCTAGCCCTTCGCAATCAGGGTCGAATTCGTCCAGCCGATGTGTCCCAGTCATTCAAAATCACCAGCGTAACTGCAACTGCCTGGCTAAGAAGGTTCGTAGCCGAAGGATACTTCAAGCCAATCCAACAAACAGAGCGTGTTACCCATTACGCACTCCAGAATTATTTCCAAGCTGGCAACGAATCACTTAACAAATAAGCATAGTCGGTTTATGATACAAGGGAGGTGATCGAATATGCCCACTCCCCTTCCACCATTAGATCGGATTACTTTTAGCAAAAGCGGATCCTACGGTAAACGAATCTGTCAGCCTGGTTGGTATTGGGATCATCAGATTCCTTTTACGGATTATGACATCTTCTATGTCCTTGCCGGTCAAGGCGAAATGTCTTTGGGCGAGGAGAAATTCCTACTCCAGAGAAAAAGCTGCCTGATCATGCGCCCCGGAGACTTGCCAAAAGCAACACAAGATCCGGACAACCGACTTACCGTTCTATATATGCATTTCCGGATATCAGGAAACCCGGAATCTTCGCTTTCTTATTTTCCCTTTCCGAGATTCACTGTTGTGAAGAATGCATTCCAGACGGAAACCATTCTTTATCAGCTTATGGAGCTTCTTGAATTCCCTATGCTTATGAGCGATCTGGAGTATGATTGTATGATGAAAAAATTTTTCATCCTTCTGTTTCGCGAGCAGTCAAGCGACAAGAGATTGCGCGTACTATCACCTAAGCAGGTTCAGAAGGTTCGTGAAATTATGAAATATATTCGTGAACGCAGCGGAATCGGGATTGATTGGCATAACTTAGCAGAACATATAGACACTTCTCAACAATATATGAGCCGACTATTCAAAGCTTCAACAGGTCAAACAATCAAACAGTTTATTGCCAAAACCAAAATGGAGCATGCGCAGGAAATGCTGCTGGAAACACGAATGAGCCTTTCCGAAATTGCCGATTATCTAGGGTATAGTGATCTGTTTGCCTTCAGCAAAAGCTTTAAGCTAGCCTATGGAATCGCTCCATCCGATTATGCAACACATATCCGACACCCAGCAACATTAGCAGCACCTCCACCAAACAAGAACACTAAAAGTTAGGCACTGTTATTCCTTGATAGAGTTACCTCCAGACTAGTTAATTCTAGAGGCTTTCAATCGGTATTCTCACGATCGTCTGCCATTTCTCGACCGGGTTCCAGTTAGGTGGATTCAAGTAAATCTCTCGCCTCTCTCCTCTGACAATATAGCCCATCTCGGATATATAGGAATGAATCTCATGGGCTGTCTTATTTGTGTCCTCATAGTGGCCGAGATGTAATTTCTGTGCACATAGGCCTTGCGATATTCGAACAAAAGATGGTTCCGTAAACTCGACCTTCTTGTTTTTGGTTCTTACGTTGCGTATCGCTTCTTGAAATGTCTCCAGGTCCACTTGTTCCGGCAGTTGTACCATCACCGTTCGGTTCCATACTCCCGTAGGGAGTTGCTCATGCCACAACATCTCGAATGGCATATGCCTGAAATTGTATTGCAATCGATCTGACGTTATAAGCCGAAGTTGATTCTGGATTCGACTGAACAGCCATATTAACGTGTGATCCTCACCAACCAATACTTCTCTTCTTGCTTGTCCATGCAATACGAGAAAATTAAGATCAGGTACCTCAAGTATTTGTATTGCTCCAGGTTTTAGTTGATATACTGATTTGAATACTTTTCGATTATCCGTTAATTTCACAGCCATCCCCTTCATCCCCTCCATTTGTTATCTCTTTTCACGAAAATGTTGCTTACAATAATAAATGCTTACATAAACGTATTACAATTTCCTGCTTCGAGAGTATTGTTTTATTGACCTTGATCAACACAAGGTTTTATCCGCGTCTAAATTATAAAATATACCTTTCAGAACATGCCTGAGCAAGCCATTCCATTCCTTGAATTGCAGCCGCCTGTTAGGATTAAGTCAAGACTACCTTATCCTATCAAGGAGGAAACCAGTATGATAAAACCCGCAGCGGATCCATTAGAAATTACGAGTAAGCTATACAGATTCGATAAAATCGCGTCACATCGAGTCGCTACCCCCGAAGATGTAACGGAACAAACAATAAGTACGTACAGAGAGCTCGGTTATATCGCCATTGAGCAAGTGCTTACGGAAGAAGAAGTCCAAGCTGCCCTTCAAGACATTAAAGATGTCATTCATGGTAAAATTGTAGGGCCCCGAATACAATCCATGAAAGATGCCCAATGGAATACGCCGGAAGAGAGAGAATTCGTCGTGCGTAAGCTGCACAAATTCATCGATCATTGCCCTGCTTTGCACTACATCTGCTATCATCCCAAAATTCTGCGCATATTGGCCCAAGTTTTCGGAGAGGATGCACGCTTCTGCGAGGATCAAGCCCTGCTCAAGCCGCCTTCTCCGGATGCGGGAATCGAGAAACCATGGCATCAGGACATGGCATACTCGAATTTCAGTTATACGCGAATGGTAGCAGGCGTCTGGGTCGCCTTGGACGAGGCTACTCCCGAGAACGGCTGTATGCATGTCATACCAGGCTCCCACCGTGAAGGACCTGTCCCGCATTATGCTATCCGCGACTGGCAGTTATGCGATGCTTCCGTGAATATACCCCGCGATGAAATGGTTCCTTTGAAGCCAGGCGGACTCATGATTTTCTCGGGATTGATTCATCATGGAACACCGCCGAACATGTCCAATCAACGCCGACGTGCACTTCAATTCCACTACGCACCTGTCTCTGCTGTCAAAATGACGTCGGATCAGTATAAGACAGCTTTTACGAACGAAATGACTCAGGCCGAATGTTAAGGCTGGTCCGAATACGAACTAATTGACGAGGTGCCATTGCCTGGCATCTCTTTTTTTTGCGCGTTTTGATTTTGTTGTTGAAAGCATGGAAAAAGTTTGCTAGATTGTATACATAGATATACGATGCATTACAAACCTATGTATATTTCTCATTTATGAAGGAGGCCTCGTATGAGCGTGAACAAAGAACTGATGAAAGGAAGCACCGTTATTATGATTCTCAGTCTACTTGATCGTAAGCCTATGTACGGGTATGAGATTACCAAAGAAATTGAGAGGCTTTCCAACGGCTTGTTTACTCTCAAAGAAGGAACCCTCTACCCGATCCTGCATGGTCTGGAGTCAGAACGCGATGTAGACACTTATTGGAATGAAATGGATGGACGCAAGCGCAAATACTACGTCCTGACAGAACATGGCCGAAGAAAATTAGGAGAGAAGAAGCAGGAATGGTCGCTGTTTCACAAAGCAGTGGATCGTGTCCTGGGGGAGGGGTCTGTATGAAATATAAGGACAATCCTCCCATTATTAATGAGTACGTGACTAATGTCTGCAGCCAAGTTAGAGCATACGAGATGCATCCGGATATTCGAACTGAGTTGGAGAATCACATCCTTGAGCTTGCTGATGACTTGCAAACCAATTCACCTAATTTAACCTATGAAGAAGCGTTAAAGGCTGCTATAACACAAATGGGTGATCCAAAAATGGTTGGAACCCGACTTGATCGCATTCATCGCCCCCGAACCGACTGGAGTCTGGTCACTGTAATTGTTATTTTGCTAAGTATGGCCTTAATTACAATGTATTCAGCTGAGAAATCACTTCTTTTCCGTTCTAGTGTACATCCGTTTGAATTGTTTGACAAAAAAATCATATTTGTCGCAATCGGCCTTATCTTCCTTGTCGGCGTACGTCTAATTGACTATCGAAAAATCAAGAATTTATCAAACGTTATTTATTGGTCCATGCTTGTTTTAATGATCGTCACCATGCAGTTCGGATTAACCGTAAATGGAATACAAAATTATCTATCTTTATTTGGATTTCGTATCCCAATTATGAGCCTCAGTCCTTACGTACTGATTATTGCTTTGTGCGGATTGTTATTCAAGGAAGAGAACAATCACCACCCATGGAAGCAATGGGCAACTTATGTATTCCCGCCTATGGTGCTATTCATGCTGAACCCTGACTTCACATTGATGTTATTTTATTTCATCGCAGCCTTTGTACTCTTTGCAGCAGCTTACAAGAGTTGGTTATTTCGGATTCTTGTTCCGATTACCCATTTTGTTCTCATCCTGCTTTTCATTTTCTTTAAACCATCACATAGTTCTCTAAAATCAAGATTAGCAAGCTATCTCGATTCATACAGCGATCCCCAAGGTGCGGGCTATATGGCGGTGCAATCATCCAAAATCATTCGTGAAGCAGGCTGGCTAGGTCAAGGAATAGGTACTCCAAACTCTGTACTCCCTAATCTTCACTCAGATGCAATTTACACCTATATCATCTTTTCATTTGGATGGTTGGGAGGCCTTGTTCTTGTCTGGACCGTACTAGCACTGATGTTCAGAATTATCGTCACAGCAAGAAAAGTGAAAGACGATTACGGCAAGCAAATCATAATTGTATTAGGTCTCTTTTTAAGCATGAAGTTTATCTGGTCCATTGGGATGGCTTTAGGATGGCTGCCATGGACCTCAGTCCAACTCCCCTTCCTATCCTTCGGGGGTTCCGACTTAATAGCCGATATGATGGCCGTAGGACTAATAATGGGCATTTACCGTCGCAAAGATATAATCCGTCTGTCTTCCCAACCAAGCTCATATCGTATAAACTAATAGAACATACGAGTTATATATTGAACCCTGGCAACGTGTCAGGACGATATGAGGGATAAGAATGACAGAAGGAAAACCAATCAATTGTTTGAAATGCCGACATTTCTATGTCACATGGGATCCGAAATTCCCTAAAGGCTGCCGAGCCTTTGGGTTCAAAACTCAGCTGATGCCAAGTCATACTGTGCTGCAATCCTCAGGGAAAGCATGCTTGAACTTCGATCCCAAGGACAACAGAGGCAGCTGATGATCCAGAAGCCATTTAAATACCAACATGATAATCAAGTAGTCTTAAAAAAGAAGAACCGCATTCTCCATTGGAGAAAGGCGGTTCTTCTTTGCTTACCCTTAACCTATAAGCGAAATGAAACAGCAGAATCTTGCGTAGACCTGGCCAGGATTCGCACAATCTGTTCACGGTTAACGTTATCGCCGCGAGCTGAAAAAGGCATAGCAGGCGTGGCCGTTGTAAGACTATGCAAATAAGCAAAGTTAGGAAAGGTAGATTGATCGAGCATATACGCTGATCTTCGAGCCCATCTTCTGCGTAATTTGTTAAGGTCTGCAATGACACCTTCTGCTGTCATAACACCAATGCCATGGCCGAAGTACGCGTTCTCTCCGACTTTTATTAGATTCTCTCCGCTCCACTCAGGCTTATTGCGGTCATAATCCGGGTTGTTGATATAAATGACATCACCAACGAACATTTCGGTCTTCGTCTGAATGGTCGTGAGACCTAAATCCCTGTCCGCATTCGTAGTTATTAGCAGCAAATTGTCAAAATAACGATTGAACAGCTCGTCACCAAACAAGTCCAAAACTGCTTTGTACATGATGATAATAACCGCCGAGGCGCATTCAAAAGCATACATGGGTCCATTCATGTAAATATCACGAATCGCATCCGATGGGCGAACACCTGGTCTTAACTGAAACCCTCCCACTCTGGTGCGAATCCAGTAATACCCATTCGCTTTTGAATGCCGGAGCGGCGCAAACACAGCTCCGCTTTTACCCAGATCCAGTGCAGATTGAACTATACCTGCCCTCAGCTTAAGCTCGAATAACAGTTGATCCAATGATTCATAATTATATACCACTTGAGATTGTTGCTTGCTGGCAAGTATCGCTTGTTCAATTCCACTAAGCGAGTAGCTATCAATCGGGGTACTACCCCCGGCAACCAGAATCATGATAAACCAAGCCTCCATACAATTAATTGTGCTGTTGTATTGTATGAAAGCAGCCCATGATTGGCTACAATACCAGAATCTTCACTGTCTCGCCTCTTAGTCTGAATGACTAAGGGGAATTCGGAAGGCTGCATCTGGTACCAAATCATAAATGAATCCTTGCTTAGGATCTTCCTGACTCCGGTAACGACGGATCAAGGTGATATCCCCAATGTCTAGACGGAACTTCCTAATCTCTAGCTGTGTCACACCAAGAATCTTATAAGATGCATTCCACTCTCCGTCATTTTCAACATAAATAAAAGTGCCCTTAAGCTGATCCATAGCAAAAGAAGTTAGATTCATTGATACATCTATGTAATTAGTTGAACTCATTTCCCTCGTAAAATCCACAATCTCTCCCTCGATATGCCCTATTCCAAGTAAGTTCGATTCCCCAATGAGACCAATCCGGGTTCCATCATGAACGTAACGGTGCACAGTTTTGCCGTTGTTTTCGGAGTATAGGCCGAAGAATCCGCTGAATTCTATACGTCCGTCAACCAAGTATATTCGATCCGAATGGCTGGTACGCATCAAATAATCCACTCGACCATTGCTCAGTGTAACCTTAACCGCTTTTGCTTCCTGTTCATCTACATAATCCCCGTTGCTAGTCACAATCTCGACAGACTGAATAGAGGAAATAAAACGTTCCCCCTTATAAGGCTCTATTACGGAAGTGAACAGACTGTCTAGCGCTTCACCCCGTCCATCACGATGAGCAAGCATATATCGGAGCGTTGCTGGATTGCCGGGCTTATTCCTGGGAGGTACGCCATCCGCTAGAGCCACCTCGTCAACTTTTGTCAGCATTGTCAGTCGTAAATGAATGTCTGTTGTCGCACTCGTGCCGTTATCAAGTACATTCCAAGTATCCTTCACACACCAATCAACACTGAATCCAGCAGATGGACTCCCATCACGCTCCACATTACGAAGCCAATGGAATCCTGGTCCACTATAGACCCCGCCTACCACAGTCTCATGTTCAGGACGAATACCGAATTGTGTATCCTTACCGGCATAGGTGCCTGTCTTTTGCCCTACTAAATCTAATCCTTCTGTTAGCACCGTGCCTTCAGCTCCATGGAAACTGAAATGGTGCTCACTTCCCCCGCGTACATGGAAGAAATCAATGGCGTAGGAGTTATTGTCATCTACTCTGATTAATGCTGAAGTCCGCTTATATAAATCCGTCTGGGGATACAGCAGAGGCGCTTCAACATCGATCAATTTTACTATTTCCGAGTCATCATAATGCTTAGGAGTTGCTACCCATTGAGTTCTAGGATTGTGTCGATCCACTTGCACCGTATTATGGCTAACGACATGCTTCACCCATTCCAGCCTGTGCATGTCTGCAGGATTGGCCTGCTCCGGATACCCTAAATCCGGCATCAAATCTATTCCAAATGCATGTATACCGATATTCAGGGTATCGCAATGTCCGTGTCCGCCATTATGCCCGTAATACAGCCATAGATCACGAAGGGTGCTGTCCCCTGCTTCCAATTCGGACGGTATCCCATCTCTCAATGCAGTGAAGCCGTATCCTGTCAAATTAGCACTATCAAGCTCGAATTTACCATACTCTTGAATAACTAGCGCAATATCATCCGCAACAAGCTCCGGATTCTCTGTGAATATATCTCCATGAATACCCGTGACAACGTTTCCATTCAACATGTAAGCAATCTGGGCAAAGATGGGCTCCCCATATCTCTGAAAGGCAAGCACAGATTCCGCCTTATTAAGTAAGGTTCCTGGATTGCCTGTCACTCCAGTATCCCCGATTTGCGCGGTATATCGCTCAACCATCGTCACGGGATATACACTATGGAACATCTTATGAAACTTAGCATTTCGGAATAAATCTACCGATGGATATCGGTCGTAACCGTCTAATACATCCGCCACCTTTAAAAATGTTGACAGCCACAGACGATTATACCCAGGAGCCGCTTCATTGCCATGCCCATCCCGATCCACATCATTGATCAATGTATTCCAGACGTTGCCTCCAGTTAAACGCTGTGGATTAGTCTTGTAACCGCCAGCCTGAAACGTATAATCCAGCCATTCCTTCGTTTCTGGATCTGAATCCAGGACAACAGCCGCATAAGCCAAGGCACTTTGATGAAAGCCATTATTGCCGCGAATCTTGGCCGTCTTAAACCCTTCGAAGGTCTGCCTTAATATACCGTTTTCTATATTAAACGCAATCTCTGATGCCGAATTCTTCGGGGCTAACCCGTATCGTTTCGATTGGTTACTCAGGAAATCAATTGTAATGGGATCATCTAACGCCGGAAAAAGAGCATCATACGAGCTTATTAGTTCTTTTACCAATCCCGTTTCCCATATACACCCGACCGCTTTCCCCTGCCCGCTGCCGCCGTGAGAGTTCAAGTACAGCTTGGGATCATGCAAACTTACGTCCATGCTCGGGTAGATATCCGCAATGCGGTCCAACAGCACAATTCCAGCCTGTGCATACTTGCTATCTCCAGTGAACAAATACGCATCACGCATAGAAGTAAGACCTCGAACAACTAGATTATTCGCACCGAACCATAAGAACCAGTGCACATAATACGAAATAAACGTGTATCGATAGCCAGTGTCGGTATCCACCCAACCGTATCCGTCATCTACTCCCCAATCCGCCCCTTTTTCAGGATAAAGCGTATTCACAAGTAAGCTGCGGTCAGCTAGCGCAGGATCGAACTCTCCTTTACCATCCAGACCGCTTCTGTAGTAGGCACCAAAATCATTAGTAGGAAATTGATAGCCGGTCGTAGGATCGGTCAGCTTCCAAGGATTGTTCAAAGGATCCGCAGTCCAAGGATAATTCCCAAGCTTGTTCAGAGGGTTATCGCTTGGGGCTGCTGTTGACAATGGGCTTAAGTTGCCAAGAATTTGATTAGTCTGATAGCTTCGAGGCAAATTCTGCCCAGGTACAGCTTCCCAAATAAAAGTGAACCCTTTGTCCAATAATTGATTAGCATGGAGCACCGCCTGGTCTCGTTCCGCTGCTGCCCAATCTAATTTCTCAACATTTGCGCGAGCCGCTTTTACTTTTGCGTGCGTATAATAGGTGCTTCTGGTCTTCACTTGTTTCAAGTTTGTCCCTCCCTATACTTATGATCGGTTCCTCATTCGCTTCCATTATGGAGTTCTCCCCTAAATCTGTCTACATCAAAAGCTCACAAAAAACAAAAAGACTTACATCTGAAGGGGTTAGCCTCTAGATATAAGCCTTTCCGAGTTACAGAGCTTGAACCACTAGTCGATAAAATCGGCTTTGGTCAAGAAACGCTTAAGCATTGTTGCGGACTGAGCCCGAGTTGCATTCTCACGAACTGCCAATGTTGTGTTGGTCATACCATCCACAATACCGGCCTCGATTGCTGCTGCAATCTCGTTATGTCCCCATACGATCTGGTTGGAGTCGCTCCAAGCAGCCAAGATCGAAGCTTGCTTCGCTGCGTCGATTTTGATCTCCATGCCCGCATACTTGAGAGCACGAACGACCATTGCCGCTAATTCTTCGCGGGAGATCTGTGTATTCGGACGGAATGTACCATCTTCATAACCGTCTACCAGCTTGGCTTTAGCTGCTGCGCCAACAACTCCACTGAACCATTCACCTGCAGCTACATCACTGAAAGTGGATGTGTCTGTAGCAAGTTCAAGTCCAAGTGAACGAACTAGTAATGCTGCGAACTCGGCACGAGTAATGTTGCGGTCCGGCTCGAACAACTGATCCGTCACTCCATCAACAATCAGCTTACTGGCTAGCATCTCAATATACGATTGAGCCCAGTGCGCATTGATATCGTTGAAAGACTTCTCTAGCTCAATCACCGTATAAATACTGTTCGAGTTGCGCTTAATTGTAGCAATTGTTTTGTCATTCGTTGTAGAGAAAGTACTTGGAACAAAGCTAACCTTACCATTTTCGAATACCACGCCTGTTGTTGGTTTAGTCGGCTTGCTCGTTAATGTAAGTTGGCGAGACACATAAGTGTCTCCGAAGGATTCGATCGCAATTTTCTTGCCGTCTTTTCCCTCGGCGGTCAGAGTAAAGTCCACAATATCTGCTACCAAAGCTGCTCCCAAATCTTCGACTGCTTTTGCTACAGCTGTTGCTTGTTCACCTGTTACTTTTGTGATTCCAACGTTGATTTTCAGATCTTTGACATCAACGCCTAATTCTTTAGCCAGTTCTTCTAGCAGAAGCACCGATATCGGGAGTATATATGTACCATTTTCCCCAACTATCGTAATCGTAACGCCGTCTCTCTTGGCAGCGTCGATTAATGCTGAAGCTGGAATTTGTACGGTGTCCCCTTTAATGTTCAGGGTAACATTGTCGTATTTAGCTAATGCATTTTTCAATGTTTCGCTATCTACATTACCGTTCGTTACTTCGATCGTGTCTGTTCCTGTTGGTGGGGTAATGACTCCACCGCCCCAACCGCCGCCACCGCCACCGCAGCTATTTAAAGGACCGTATACATCAAACGTAACTCCATTTACAAGAGGTCCAAAATACGTTGCATTCGTTACAGTGAAATTGAAATCATAGTAATGATGGCCATTCTCGATTTTCGCGTAAGTCGCGTTAGTTACAGGCTGCTGATAAACAGCTCCTGTAGTTGTACAACTATTGTAATACACATTAAGATATACACTATCTGTAACCGCATCATCGAAATACACTTGACCTGTAACGGTTCCATTGGATTTATCGTACTCCACATCCTTAAACCCAACAATACCCGCTGCGAAAGCAAGAACTGGTACTAGCATCGAAACTATCATCACTGCTGCTAGTAAACTTGAGGTTTTCTTTAACATAGATTTGTTCAGCAAGCTTCTCCCGCTCCTTTCTCTCTCTGGAATATGTTCTGCTGTCTCGTAAAAACTATTTTTATTCATATAATTTTTTTCACCTCCTTTCCATATGAATAAAAAGGCATACGAATCCCTAGACATATACATTTATAAAGATTCGTTATACGTTAATAGTATAAGGGGGTTGTTGGAAAAAAACAACAAAAATAGGGCAACATGAACTATTAACCCTCGCACTACTGTTTGAAACATAAATAGAGCAGCTATTGTAAAATTATTTTTTGAGCAGGAAATGAAGCCGAAAACAAACAAAAAACCTTCCGGACAATGTCCGAAAGGTCTGCATTTTCTCAAATATTTGAAGTTTAATTCCTTTTTTAAGTAATAAATCTAAGAATTAGAAATAAATAGATTACAACTACTGGAATTAGGAAGAGATTCTTAAAAGCTAGCAAAATAGCATTTTGCAAAGTAGGTCCATCAAAACGAGTCCCATTTAAGGTGTCGCGAAAAGCAAAAGTTATAGTTTTGCGCACAATGAAAAATAAGAATAATTTATAGATCGAAAGTACTATTACAAATCCTGTAATTTCCCAGATCACTTCAGACTTATGTACCAGGTGAATTCCAGCGAACATTTGCCCCCATGCCGATATGGATGAGAGCAAATCACTTACGGATGTCCCCGTTCCTAACATTACAATTGCCGTATATTGGATGAGTCTGACTAGCTCAACGATAACCTCAATTGCACCATGTACAATCGCTCTGAACTGGCTCTTGTATAGGGCTTGAAGAGTTCGGACAACTGCGATCGGGATGGAGATCAGGTATAGCACAGGATGCGAGAAGTAGTAGCCATAAGCTTCCCCAAGCTGTTGGAAAGCATGAAACAAGAACAAGCTGGATCTACCTCCTCAAGCTATTGCTGAGCACTGTGCTTTGTGTAACTCACTTATTTTTTTGACATTATTCGACAGATGTCTATTTGATGCTAATCTACTATATCTTTACTTTGACAACACCATTTTTGCAAGGCTTTTAGGAGCAGCAAGACAGTACCCCTCCACTATAAGAGGTCCCAAATCTGCCCAAATTCTCGGTTCTTTGGCCCAAGTTGACACCCAACCGTGCTGACCCACATAGGGTGTCTTCCAGTAGGGCTCCTGCTGCACAAGGAATTCTTGAGTCTCGCGGGTAGCTTTGAAAGAAAGAGAGAATCCGCGTTCGTCATCTCCCCCTATCCGAGCAAAAGATTTGTCTCTCACTCGGAATACAATATGACCGAAACCATCCACCTCTTCGACGACTTCGGGTAAGGGGCTAACGATTTCTCTCACTGCTGCCACCATTTCCATACCCAGTTTAGATTGTTCAATGTTCATGTTCATATTAAGCTCCTCCTTTACATCTAGATTGGGCCGATAGGAGAAATCTGGTTCCCTTTCTCCGTAAGCTGTTCACTCGCAATCATTCTCGAAACAATATTCTCTACCTGACCTTTAACGTCATCTGTGGCTCGCGATAAACCAAACAATTGACATATTGCTTGCGGTAAATCCTCCCTATTCATTCCGTACGAAGCTTCAACCACTTTCCTTATGGCAGCTGCAATTTCTTGCGGAGCGATAAGCTCTATCTTTTTAAAAGCAAGCTCACTGCGATCTCTAACGATTGGAACTTGCATATCTGGAATCCACAGGAAGTCGCCTCTTGGAACAATCTTCTCCTTGTTAGTCAAATAGCGAATAGCCTCTTCCACGATAGCTTGTATTCTCGTACCAGCTCTCTTCAACCCAGCCAATTCACTAAGGCGTCTTACGACTTCACTGCTGTGAATTGGGCTTTCTACTCTAACAATATCATGTACCCAGGAGGCAAGAGTTGCGATTGGAATGGAATGCAGCTCTTGTCCAACGAGATCGATCAGGATATCCGCCACAACATACTTTGGATTTTCTTGATTCGTCTGTTCCAATCTTGCTCCATCGTTGCTTTCACGTTGGATCTCTTCATTCTCTGCTGGAGCCTGCGGAACCTGTTGTACCGGCAGCGGCTTCGGTTCTGGAGCTTCTCTCAAGCCCAGACGGGCTTTTTCAATAGCTTCTATAACGCGGGCCAATTCTCGCTCTGGATGCCGGAACCAATCGGTGCTCCATATTCGGTGAATCGTCCAACCTAGCCCCTGGAGAACCTCTTGACGCAGCCGATCGCGATCCCGAGCAGAACGGGCACTATGATAGCTGGCTCCGTCACATTCAATCCCTATCATGTATTTTCCAGGCTTGAGAGGATCAATGACTGCCATATCGATATAGAATCCTGCCGATCCTACTTGTTTTTGCAGCTCATAACCAGCATCGGTCAATTGCTTGAACACGGCCTCTTCAAAAGGTGAATCAGCTTCCTTCTTAGTTGCAACGGGCACATCAAGTCTGCCGCTTTCCGCATATTGCAGAAAAGTTTTGAGAGCTTTGACACCGCGTGCTCCACTGCGATTCAGATCGATATCTTCTGATTTCAAGTTGGTGAATACTTCACAGCGAAGTCGAGCTCGCGTGATCAACACATTCAGTCTTCGTTCTCCGCCTTCGCGGTTGAGTGCGCCGAAGTCCATGGCGAGGTAGCCTTCCGCTGTCTTGCCGTAACCAATACTGATGTAAATAACATCACGCTCATCTCCCTGCACATTCTCCAGGTTTTTGACAAAGAATGGCTCGTGAGCGTGGGAGGCGAAGTAGGATTCACAGGATGGATCTGCCCTTCGTAACAGCTCCAGCTCATCAATAATCGCTTGCATCTGGGCCATACTGAAGGCTGCGACCCCAAGAGACAGCATCGGATAGTCTCTCGCGTGTTCCATAACCGCTTGGGCAACAGCTGCGGCTTCCAGTTTATTCGTACGGGAGCGTCCGCGATCATAGCTTGTATGACCCAAGTAGCGGCTGATTAAGCCAGAATCACTGCGGTCCGCATCCGGGCTTGGAAAAATAACGAGTTTATGATCGTAGAACTCATGATTGGACACGGTGATCAAAGACTCATGACGACTGCGGTAATGCCATCTCAGCATTCGCTGCGGCGCATTCTGCCCCACACACAGGCCAAGAATACTTTCCATATCTCGGGCAATATGATCATCGTCGTCATCCAGATCATCTTCCTTCGAGATGGAATCGAAGAAATTACTTGGCGGCATTTGTTTGCTGTCACCGACAACAACAACCTGCTTTCCTCGAATAATCGCACCAAAAGCATCAACCGGTTTGACCTGACTCGCTTCATCGAATATGACCAAATCAAATTCCAGACTGCCTGGGTTCAGAAACGTAGCGATTGATAAAGGACTCATCATAAAAACCGGCTTGATAGCCTGGATCGCGTTACCAGCTCTCAACATGAGCTGCCGAATCGGCAAATGTCTTGTTTTCTTCTCGAACTCCCGCCGCAGCACACCCAACTGTCCGCCTGCATCATATTGCGGAAGTTTACGCCAATGCGCTTCCGCGAGCTTATACCGGTTCATATAGGTTAGATCCATATCTAATTGCCCGAACTTCTGGATCGTATGAGCATGGCGGCTTCCCTCGAACTGTGATAAGGAGGGCCGTTCCTTGAAAGCTCTCGCCGCAAGCGTCTGGTACCAGTTCCAACGAAGACAATCGAGCAGTCTCTCACCCGAAAGCTCCCATTGAACCGCCAACTCGATGAAAGGCTTCAAGCCCTGGTCCTTGCATGCTTCCGAAAGCTGATTGAAGGAAACCAGTGTCTGTACGGTCGGCACATGTTCGGACCATCCTGCAAGCATGTCGACGACAAGGGAGAAATCTTGACGCATGAGCGGAAGCTGATTCTCAAATCGTACAGCACCGTCGAATTCCAGTATGGATTCTATTCGATCCAGGCTTGAGATATAACGGTGATTGAGTTGTTCCAGCTTGCTAACCATCTGCCCCATATCCGGATTGTGCTGTTGACTATTCACATATCGAATCGTCCAATCCGGCAGGACACCGCTGCGAATATCCTGTTGCAGACGATTAACCCAATCACAAACTTGCGCTGCTCTCTCCCAGTCTGTGTTCATCCCGTTCCAATCCCCGTCGAATAGCTCTCTTGCCAGTCCTTCGTAAACCATTGCCGATTTATTCGTTTGTTGAACCTCAAGAATGGCGTCGATGGTACCTAAATAGTCCAGGTTCTTATTATCTGGTGACCGGTACAAGGCTCTTATTTTATTCTTGGCCCTCCTGTAATCAGAAGAAATAAACCCCCACCATTTCCCTTGAAAACGAATAATCGATTGTCTCGCTTCCAGAACATCCTGCTCCCATGCCGCAGCGAGGAGTTGATTCTCCCATTTGAATCGAAGGGCTGCGTTCTTCTGTCCTAGTTCTATAAGCTGCTTCAGCTTATCCCCGTTTGAGACCCATTTGTCAGAAAGCAGATTAATTCGTGCTAAGGAAGGGGCTTGCATTATCCTTTTACCTAACTCTATGAAAAGATTCACATCCGATTGCTTAGACAGCTGCGGATATTGCGTTACGGTTGCCAGCTCTGCCCCATACGCATGCAAAGACTGAGTTTCTTCTATCGCTTGGAGTAACCCGATTCTCAGCTCGTCCAGTTCATAGGGCATAATCATACTTTTCCGGCTGCCCCAGAAAGGATGTTTGCTCGGCAGGCCCATGGAACGTACCGTACTCTGAAGCTCTTCTATTAGCAGCTCAAACTTGTTGAACGATTGGGATGTCCACTCTCCCATTGCTTCCAACTGGATTTTGGGAAATGTCACCTGTTTGGCTACAACATTATAGCGGGTCAGCTCACCTAGTGCACGGTAAGGTGTTACGCCGGAATTTCCTATTGGGGAATGAATGGCTTCACAGTAATCATTCAATCGATTCCGCAAATCATCGAGCAGCTCAGCGCTGTTATTAGGCGAGTATACGGGTCTGCCCAGATCTAATGTAGTGGACAGTTCATTTAGCAACGATTTTTTGTTCGTTTTATGACTGTGCAGCTCGAGACAAGCAATACCTAGACCTGCTTCATCCAGCCGGCGCTTAACAACCTCTAACGCTGCCATCTTCTCAGATACAAAAAGCACCTTCTTGCCATTTCCGATAGCTTCGGCGATCAGATTCGTAATGGTCTGCGACTTCCCAGTTCCAGGAGGACCCTGAATAACCAGATTCCGTCCTTGGATGGCGTCCGTAATAGCTAATAATTGCGAACTGTCTGCTTCCTTGATCAGGTTGGACTGCTCGGGCTTCAAGAATTGATCGAGCTGATCATCATCACGAATCGCAGATGACGGCTCATTAAATCCGTCCTGCAGCAGTGCCGTAATTACCGGATGCTCCAGTTGATTAGCATGCTCCGGCCAGTTGTCCACATCCAGATCCCAATACATGAGAAATTTGCCGAACGAGAAAAATCCGATGACCACAGAATCATAATCAACAGACCACCGCTTCTGCCCGGCTGCTGCATTTTCAACTTGCGAGAAGTAATCGTTGATCCCAGTCTCCTCATCGTCGAATTCAGGAATCGTGATCCCGAAATCTATCTTCATCTTGGCGATTAAGGAAACATTATGACCGATGTCCTCTTCGGTATAGGTCAATGTGAACCGCTCGCGTGCACTTACCCGATCGATCTTGACTGGAATAAGTATCAGCGGAGCGTGTCTGGGCTCTTGGCTGGAATCCGCCTCATACCACTTGAGCATCCCGAGCGCCATGTATAGAATGTTAACCCCTTGCTCCTCTATATAGGTTCTTGCCGCTGTATAGGTGTTTAAGAGACGGCTTTGAATTTGCTTTTCAGAATAGTTCGTCTGCAGCTTTGCATCCTTGTACGATTGTTCTGACACAGGCTGAGGTACGGAAGCAGGCGCAGATGTAATCTCCTGTGAATCAGGTTGAGTCTCAACGATCTCCTCCTGCTCGCGTGTTAGAAAAGTCATCTTCTTCTTATTGGAAACAACAATTTGGTATACATCCTCGGGCCTCTCATCCACTATATCAAGACCTCTTGCCTTGAGCGTTCTATAATTAAGTAAAGGATTTCGCAAGCCAAGATCCAGCAGCTCTTGCCTGGCTATGTCTAATTTTTTGCGTATGGTGCTGCTCATAATAGGATCCTCCGACAGAAATTTCGATATTTTCTATTATAATTCGATATTTGCTGCGGTAAACCTTTCCTGAGGGGATTTAAAAAGAAAAGCTGCATCCAGAAAGATCGGATACAGCTAGATCATTGTATAAGTCTAGTTCGAGCGATAAACTTCTTTACCCATCACAAAGGTGGATTGCAGCTCCAATTCTGGATTAAGAATCAAGAAATCAGCATCCTTACCTTTTTCCAGTGAACCCTTTCGATCATCAAGATGGACTTGTTGCGCTGGAACAGAGGTCATGGAAGGCAATAATGTCTCAAGCGAATACCCAGTGTAACGAAGGGCGTTCTTCAGTGCCTGAAGCATCGTTAGAGAGCTGCCCGCCAGACTCGATCCGTCCGCCAGGTAGATCTCGCCGTTGTTCACCTTGACCCTCCCATAGTCACCATTAGGAAGACCTGCGCAGAAGACGGCATCAGTGATCATGCATACTTTGTCCACTCCTTTAACCTGGAACAATAGCTTCACCACTGCAGGATGAACATGAATACCATCGCAGATCAACTCTGTCGTAAGCTCTGGAAGCATCATACCCGCTCCGGCAACACCTGGCTCCCGATGGTGAAAGGGACTCATTCCATTGAAGTGATGAGTCGTATGATTAATACCGGAACGTACAGCTTCTTCCATCTCCGCATATGTTGCATCGGTATGACCGGCGGAGACGGTAACTCCTTTTGCCGTGAGATGACGAACTGCCTCGTAACCTCCCTCGACCTCAGGAGCCAATGTTACCAGACGAATATGCCCTTCTGCGGTTTCGAGAAGTTGGTCAATTTCCCTCAGATTCGGCAGGCGAATATGCTCTTTACTCTGAGCCCCTCTCCGCTTTTCATGCAAATAAGGTCCTTCCAGATGAATACCAGCCAGTCCAGCCCCGGTTGTTCGACCGATCGCTGCTGCTGCATTGCGTAACGCTCCCTCTATTCGTTCCATACTTGTTGTAGAAGTAGTTGCCAGGAATGCGGTAGTCCCGCGCTCAGCGTGAAACTTGCTCATCCCGTCCAGCCCCTCGAAGGTGGACTGCAGCATATCGAAGCCGCCTCCGCCATGTACATGAACATCAACAAAGCCAGGAAGCACTAACTTGCCCGTGCAATCAATAACCTCCGCGTGCTCGGGGATCCCTATATCCCCGTTTCCGATAGACTCAATTTTCCCATCTTTACTAACGAACAAGCAACCATTCATAATGACCCCTGTCGGGGTATAAATCGTAGCATTCTTTAGTATTTTCTGTGTCATTTCTCTCTCGCTCTCCTCATCTTTTCCTTATCCGGTTCGATTATTTCCACTCACCTTTAATTCCTTTTTCCTTGAACAGCTTGTTCACTTCGTTTCTCGGATTTAATCCGATTAATGGGATTGATGTACGCTTTATAGCCTGAGAGCATCGATTCCATCGAACTGAACAGAGACCGCCGGAGCGGGACTACGGCAACCTTGGATACTTGATTCGCTTCATCTTGGCGCCCAATTAGGGCTTTCCAAATAAAAATTTGGGCTGCAAGCCCAAGCCATAGTCCGTATTTTCTTGATTACCATTTACAATTTTAAAACGACACCTTCTTTTCCATTCAACGAATCATAATCAGCATTGAAGACATAATCGTACTGAATGCCCCCCGACAGCATAATTCCGTAAGTATCGTCAATCCCGTTGCCGTCCTGATCATTCTTCGTAAAAGCAATTTCGATCTTTCGAAGCACTTCAAAGTTAGTAGGAACTTTAAGTCCGAGCTTAAAATCAGGTTTTGCTCTCATTCTCTCACATTACAACGCTGCTGAGAAGTAGGTGTGTTAGGCAGAACGAACACCGATACTGCCTCTTCCATACCTTCGGTCGACCTTGACTTGCATGTACTTCCGCAAGAGGACTAAACCCGCCAGCGGCATTCGCGAATACATGTATACCATTTCGACATCTAAGCCGAAGAATCGGCCATTTTAGGATTTAGATGTCGAAGAATTGTACAACTAAGCCCCGAAAACAGCTCAAAACTAGCCCTAATACTATCCTAACTCGTCTAAAACGTGCCTTCCATGTCGAAATGTTCTACATCTAGACGGTGAAACAGGCAAAAACAGCTTGTCTGTGTATAAATCGTCGACATCTACTTTACCTCGATAAAGAGAAATTTTGTGCTTCAACCGAGTCGCGCGAGCGATTAGTTAATCCACATGTTACTACTTAGGTCCTGTGGAGATCGATAGCCTGTGGTAGTATAAGTTAATTGGAAGAAATAGACGATTTTTTCTTGGATAGCAAGCGTTACTATGGGTTATTAGCTTGGTTTAAAGGGAAATGGGCTCATATTACGGAAATAGAGGATAGTTAGATTGGCTAATTAGCGGCTGAATGCTGAAATGGCCCAAATAGACAGTAGTAACATGGCTTAACGAATACGAGCAATTGAGACCTAAGTAGAAACACCGACCATAACTAATTCCTCCCCAATTTGCTTTAATCCGATAAAGAATCTCTTGGAATTGGGGCCTTCGTTCCCATCCTAAAACACAAGTATCAATTATCTTAAAAAAGCACCCCCGCTTACACAATCGAATGTAATATAAGCGGGGGTGCTTAAACAGCAGGATGATTCGGCCTTCATTTGAGTTATTCCCAAGGAATCACTCTGAGTTCAGTCCATATCTTTGTCCATTTACTTGTTTTTTTCTCATATATATTTTTCGTGATTTGTACCTTATTAGCTCTTACGATCATTCCAAATAAATCATTTAATCCAAAGGGGGCGTACACTTTCCACTCGCTTCCTTGCTTCCTTACTCCTATTGCTGTTGAGGTTGTCGGCCAGGTGTTGATGGCATCCTCCAAGGACCTATAGGGTTTAATTTCATAACCGAAATGGTCTTTATACCAGAGATGCACTCTCGCTTGGTTTTTAACATCCAGCTTAATACTCAAGTCGCAAAATAGATTATTTAAATGTCTATCAATCTCACTCTCTGCTTCTTGACTTAAATCATTCTCGTCGAAATAAACGAAATCAATATCCTTGATTCCATAATCGAGCGGATATCCACTTAAGTAGTTCCACACGGATTGGGTAATACATCCGGCCCCAATATAATAACTATCCATATTGACGGTTGACGCCTTTAACAATACATCATATATGATTCTGTTTTGACTCACTATATCTGTTAATGCGTTAATTTGACTAGATATATCTTTGTTATGTGCATTGAGTTGCCACATCTTGAATACTCCCTTATTTAATATTCTTTACTTCCTATCGCTTTAAATCAATTGCTTTTCCATTGTTATGTACGAAAATTTTCTGAGCGGATAGCGAACTTCTCCAACTGACACATATCCATTTTTTGTATATAAGGCATTTGCTGCATCATTGGGTTTATAAACATCGATTCTTACACTTGAGTATCCTTGTTTGATAGCGAGATTCTCTACATATTGTAAAAGATACTTACCTAATCCTTGGCCTTGTCGACTTGGATCTACTGCCAGTCGATGAATGCAGCATGGTGTTCCTTTTTTATCTTGCCAATCCATTAATCGATAATCGCTGCTCTGTTTGTCATCGAGAGTGACTACAGCAACATATTCATTCCCTTCTGTTATTCCGTACATAGTGCCGTTCTTTATATCAGTCTTATGGTTAAACCGATTCGGATAAATCCATTTCCACTGATCATTCTTTTGTTTATTTAATTCGGCCTTAATTCTTTTTAATATCTTTAATACGGATGATAAATCATTCATTTGAACCTGTTGAATGTTCATACAAACTTCCTCCCACTTACGACTAATAATTCAGGTCTATCGTTTGCGATGCTGCCCAGTATTTAAGGTCTTATCTCGGTTAAATTTCTAATTGTGCCAAAAGTTTCTTCGGAGCATGGTATTTCCATATTTTTAGTAAATGACCTCTTAACTCTTCCAAATTAACCTCATTTAATCTTACTAACACATAAGGATAATTCTTATAGTGATCGGTTATAAAATAGGATTCTGGGTTTACTTGCAACAGGAAATCACGAGTCTCAAAGTCCATCTTTAATACTAGAGATTCACCATCTTCGTGAAAACGCGCTAATAACTTATCTTTTAACTTAAAGGATGGCGTTCCATAAGAAACACTTTCGATCATGCCAGGTAGAGATAATGCTACCATCCGAAATGCTTTATGGACATTATGCTCCATTAAAGTCCCCCCTAGTTTAATTACTCCAACTTTCCCTAATATTATTTCTCATTCCACTAGAGTACGAAGCGCTTTGGAAAAACTCTCCCATCCTCCGTTGTAACTCATATTCATTCCCCAGCCTGCCGTTCTCAATTTGAGTCCTAATTCAACCAGTTTACTTCTATCTGTCTCACTTAATTGAGTGTTAGGAAAGCCATTATAGTCAGGGTATTTCTTCAAAAAATTATACAATGTCCATAGATCTTGCTCTTGTTGCTTTGTTATAGTGTCTGAATCCTTACCGGTTACCATAACGTAATTAATGCTTTCTTTAACATCTTCGATTTTCTCCAGTACTACATTATCCTCTTTCCAATTATTCTTATTTTGGTAATCTATTGCGCTTTCCAATTGAATTAGATCGCTTTGCAAGTACAATGTCAGTCTGGAAAGAGTGTCTTCAAATTGATTGATCTTCAACATTATTATAGTGAGGAGAATGATATTGATTACAATAGAGACTATAAGTATTTTTCTTGACTTCATGGTAACTCCTTCAAAAATGACATTAAAATAAGTTAGTCCTTATTATTCTTCATAAAAAGTCCAATACTTATAAGAATAAAGCCTAACAATCCTATGAAAAACTCATTACCATAAAAATTGATTCCTGGTTCCCCCTGAATGTATATAGAAACTAATAGTAAAGCTACGCCGAACAACATCAGTTTTATTGATTTCATCGGAGCTACACTTTCCTTTCATTGCTTATATAATCCTCTTCTCATAACAAAGACTAGATTCACAGTCTATGTAATCACCAAACTTATCCGTTTCTTTATAACCATGTTTTTTATAGAAATGAACGGATTCCGGTTGCTCAACCCCGGTTTCCAATCTTATGTATTTGAACGTAAGCTGTTTTGCGGTCTTCTCTAATAAGTTCAATATTCTAGCTGCTACTCCCCTGTTTCGGTAAGACTTATCAACAAAAAATCTTTTTAGTTCTGTACTTTCATTGTCTAATGGTCTAATTCCCCCGCATCCAACAGGTAATCTATTCATATAAGCTACAACAAACACAATTTCTTGTGTCATTGGATCATCAAAATTAATTCCAAAAACTTCTTCAGCCGGATACCTTTCAAACAATTCTTCATCTAATTTCGATATTAAATGTAATAATTCCGGATTACTCGGTTCCACAAACGATAAAGAGATATCTTCCATGCCATGTCGCCTCTTTCGATAATATTCCATCCTGTTATTCAATTGCCTGTTTGAAGTTCAAATTTATGTCCTGTAATGTCTTTCTTCTTCAGCACCTATCGTTTCACCTCCTTGGACAACACCCCTTTTCGTGCCCGCATCTTTGATGTCATCCACGCTGCCTTCTACTCGTTCAGTTTTGTACGATACACACACTCAGAATATTTTTTAGAGATAAAGCCAAAATATAGCAGAAACTATTATTTTAATTTAGGATGATGCTGGTTATGTACTTTTTGTTCAGATTATTAAAAAGAAAACGATCTGCCCCTCGAACACCATCCGCAAATCATTCCCAAGAACCAGGCAAAGTTGAAGGACAAACCCTCCATAGTGATTTGTCTCGTAATTTGATGAACCTTCAGCAATTGTTCCCATTGACACCTGATCTTATTGTGCGCCGGTTGACGATAAGCGGCATGGGAATTGAGGCTGCTCTTGTCTATCTGGAAAGCCTGACCGACAAGACGACCATCAATAATCATATTCTCCGCCCGCTTATGGACGAAACTGCCAATATTAAAGGGGAAATTCCGCTAACAAATGTAGGGAATCTTAGTAGCGGGACTAACTGGAAAGAGGTGGAGGAAGCCGTTCTTAACGGGAATAGTGTTCTGTTCCTGGACGGTCGCGCTGAAGCCTATATCCAGGATTCAAAAGGGTGGCCGCAGAGAGCTCTCTCGGATCCACAACTGGAAACCTCTCTTAAGGGCGCTCATCAAGGCTTCTTGGAAACCGGGTCGCAAAATATTGCATTAATTCGCAGGTACCTTCCAAATCGGGAACTTAAGATCAAGGAGATCTCGATAGGGGAGCGAGGAAAAACCAAGGTGTGGATCTTGTATCTTGCAGATGTAGCACATCCGGAAGTACTTCAGGAATTGGAAACGCGTATATCCAATATTGTTATCGATTCGATTATCAACACCGGGGAGCTCGTCGAATTAATTGAAGATAACCCCTATTCGCCATTCCCGCAGTTCATTCTAACCGAACGTCCAGACTCGACTGTTTCTCAACTACTCCAGGGAAGATTAGCCGTAATCGTGGATCGTTCCCCGAGCGCGATGATTGCACCGGCCACCTTTGTATCCTTTTTCCAAAATATTGACGATTACAGTACACGTTGGCTGATCGCTTCGTTCATACGATTACTTCGTTTTATCGCTTTTGCCATTGCTTTGCTGCTGCCAGCGATGTATATCGCTATTATCTCATTTAATCATGAAGTCATACCCACCAAAATGTTGTTTTCCATTGCCGAGTCGAGGGCCCTCGTCCCGTTCCCGGCCTTGCTTGAAGCGTTGATGATGGAAATTACGCTCGAAATGATGAGAGAAGCCGGAGTCCGTCTGCCCGCGCCCATAGGACAAACAGTAGGAATCGTTGGCGGTATTATCATCGGTCAAGCAGCGGTGCAAGCAGGGATTGTCAGCAACATTATGGTTATTGTTGTAGCGTTGACCGCTATCGCTTCTTTCATTATCCCAAGCTATGATATGGGAACGGCTATACGACTGCTGCGGTTTCCAATGATGGTAATCGCGTATTTGTTCGGCTTGGTGGGGATCATTATAGGAATGATGACTTTATTGGCTCATCTCGTTTCCCTTGAGTCACTGGGGACTCCCTACGGAAGTCCGTTATCTCCCTTCCGCTGGGCTGATATGAAAGATACATTCGTTAGGCTTCCGATTTGGACGATGGTTAAACGGCCTAAGAGCACCAGAGCTATACAAGACACGCGCCAAGGGAAGAACCGTTCGAAAGAGGACCCGTCATGAAAAAGTATGCCATGAATGAAGTCACCTTAATGCAGTATATATTTCTCATTCACGGGGTTCAATTCGCTACGGGTATACTATCTCTTCCAAGTGAGTTGGCTGAAAAAGGGGGAACAGACGGATGGATGTCGCTTCTCGTCGGCTGGATTCTCAATCTGGTCGCCAGCCTGCTCATTGTCCAAATTCTTAAACAATTTCCCGACCATACATTGTTCGATCTGCTTGCCCGTCTATTCGGCAAATGGATATCCAAAATCATCGCACTTCCATGGATATTATTTTTTGCCTATTCCGCATGGATCATCCAGATCAAAGGGATGCTTTATACCAAAGCTTGGTTTTTGCCTCAAACCCCTGATTACATCGTCATGCTGTTGTTTGCTGTGCCGAGTTATTTACTCGTTCGAAACGGCTGGAGGGTATTGGGCAGGTACAGCGAACTCGTGTTTTACATGACGATCTGGATGCCGTTTATTCTGTTGTTTGCTTTAAAAGACAGTTATTGGATTCATTTGTTTCCATTGTTCAAAGAAGGAATCCTTCCGATTTTTCAAGGTTTGGAACCTTCGATCTTTTCGCTGCTGGGATTTGAAATTACTTTTTTTCTCTATCCTTTTTTGCAAAACAAACAAATGGCTACTCGCGGGATTGTTATTGCCAATACGTTAACTCTATTCCTATATTTGCTTATTACACTAATATGTTTCGCTTTTTTCAGTCCAGACGAAATTACGGTTTACAATCAGCCCGTATTGAACTTGCTGAAAGTGATCGAATTCCGGTTCATGGAACGATTCGACATGATCTTCTTGGCACTGTATTTGTTTGTGGTCTCAACGGCTTGGATCCCCTATTATTTCTGTGCATGCTTCTGTACGAGCCAACTGCTGGGAAAACAGAATCATAGTCCATATGTTATTGTATTTGCCCTCTTGTTCATTGTAGTGACGTTCCTGCTGCATCCTTCCTGGAATCAATCGGTGATTTGGACAACGTGGATGAGCAGGTTCGGAATTGGCATCGCCTATTTATTTCCTTTGCTCCTTTGGATGTATGTTCAGGTATATGTTAGAGTTCGGAGGGAGATCAAACAATGAATCGATGGATTTTGTGTTGGATAGCCGTGATTGTGGTTGGGTTGTCGGCAGGATGCGCAGACCGTTCCAATGTAGAGGATACTACGTTCTCTATGTTGATTGGCATTGATCTGGATGATCAGGATCGTCTTGTCTTTTCCCTTTCCAGTCCTGTTTTTAGCAAAGAAGCTAAGGACAAGGAGGAGGAATATGTAGCCCGTACGAAAACTCTTCGAATGTCCCGAGAAGAATTTGATCGCACCGTTGGAGGTACAACAGTCGGGGCAAAAGCACAAGTGATCTTGCTCGGCAAGCGAGTCCTGCAGCATAAAGGCTGGTTTAAGCTTTTGGACCCCTTGTACCGTGATGTCAAGAACACAGTTCAACCTTTTGTAGTGCTTGTGGATGGCTCCGTATCCGATATCGTTAGTTTTCAACCGACGGATAAAGAGCGTCTACCCCTCTATATGTCCAAGCTGATCCGTACAGCCCACAAAAGGAATATTACGGTTCAGACGACACTCCAGGAGTTGCATCGGCAAATGTTCGAGAAAGGTATGACTCCAAGCCTAACCGAATTGCGAAAAGATGGGTATTTGAAAGTAATGGGTACTGCCCTGCTGGAGGAAGATGGCCGTTACCTGCTCAGTCTGAGCTCGGCAGAAAACAAATTGTTAACTATATTGAGTCCTCACCCAAGAGGGGAGTTCCCTTTAATGATCAAACTTCCTTCTCAACCGGATACAAGCATTTTCAACTATGATAGACTTAGTTTTAACACCACAGGTATTTCAACGAAAACAAAGGTACGCTACGCGGAGAGCAAGTTTAAATTTGATCTTAATGTGAAGCTGAAAATTGCCTTGACCGAAATGCCTTTTCCTTTCGATGTGAGGCGGGATGCGCAACTATTGGAGCAAGAGATAGAACAAGCTCTCGAAGACCAATTCGCTCGACTGATCAAGAAAATACAGACTGCGAAGATTGATCCGGCCGGGCTCGGACTGTATGCACGCGCCAAACAATATCAGCATTGGAAGCCCGTTCAAGATCAGTGGGGAGAAGCCTTTGCAAAGTCTGATGTGAACGTGGAAGTGAAAGTGAAAATTATGGCGATGGGCGCGATCAAATAAATCAATAGCTGCACGGATCGGAGTTATTTGATCCTAGTCCTATCGCTATTATATCTTTAAGTGCTTTATCAAGCTTATGCGAATGATTTCATCCCAAATGAGTCCCCGTCTAACTTCCTTATACCCAAGTTTCTTATTGAGCTCCACAACATGTAAGTTACGTTCTTCTGTATGCGTATAGATTAAATTTATATCATTAGCTCTTGCTACTTCTTCCAATTTTTGTTTAAGTTTTGTCGCGATTCCAGACCGTCGATAATCGGGGTCAACCCATAATTGAAAGATCTCCACAAAGCGCCCATCTTCCTGAAATAAGCTCCGATCTAATTCATGAAATATGGTTTTCCAGGGATACTCCCCATCTCTATTTATAATTGAATACATAATCATTCCGATTCTTTTTCTACTCTGCCTACCTTCAAAGATAAATGCCCCTCTATCTCTCTCTGTTACAAATTTCGTTATTTTCTCTCGATGCAATCTCAAATCATCTTTCGTCATCTGAGTTTCAGTCGTTGAAGTAACACCTTCATCTTTCAAATCTATTTGAATTAAAAAATCGAGGTCAGCATGATCAGCATTACGTATCAACTTCTCACTTCCCCCTGACCCAGCATCCAGCTTGCATTCGCTGCTGACCCAATTACCCCCGCGCTATCGCCCAGTTCTGCCAGCTTGATCTCCAAATCATCAACATACATGCGCAGCACCTTGCTCTTCAATTCTTCTCTTGCAGCAGCCAGAATCCGATCACCGGCGTTGGACGCTCCACCGCCCACCACGATTACATCAGGGTTATATAATGTGACGGCATAAGATAAAGCCCTGCCTAGTATGCGCCCGCTATGGTGCATGATCTCAATGGCAACTGCATCACCTTGATCATAAGCTTCTGAAATATGTGCGGCTGTAATGCTCTGGGTATCAGGGACAAGCTGTGTCAACAGACTTGCCCGGCCCTCTGCAAGGAGCTGCTTGGCTTGTCTGGCTAGACCTGTGGCGGAGGCTACTGTCTCAAGACAGCCGAACATCCCGCACCCGCATTGTGCGGTTTCACCCTGCATGTGAATATGACCTAATTCACCAGCTATGAATTTCGAGCCGTAGAATGGTCGTCCATTGACTAATAATCCAGCCGCAATCCCAGTTCCTAGTGTTACTCCAAGAACTGCCTGATGCTCCTTACCTGCTCCGAATAAAGCTTCTCCTAACACATACATTCTGACATCGTTATCTATAAAAACTGGAATGTTAAGCATTTCTGCCAGACTTTCCGCTACCTTGACATTTCTCCAACGCAGATTGGACGCTCCCATACAAATTCCTTCTATAGGATTGATCAGACCAGGTATACCTGCCCCTACAGCCTCAATGGCAGACAAGGAAAGCCCATTTCTTTCGATTAGTTCTATTACGGTATCTGCGATTCTACGAAGCACACCTTCACTTCCTAAGTGAACATCCGTCGACTTTTTAATTTCATCCACTACTTTATTATGTTCATTTACCAACCCGCAGACGATATTAGTTCCTCCAAGATCAATCCCAACACGATGTTTCATCAATCGCTGATCCTCCTTGACACGTATATGTATTCTTACATTATATAGGTTGAAGAGCTATTCGTGGAGTGTCAGTTTTAACAGGATATGTCTGTATTATATGGACACAATCAAAAACCGTTCGGATGCATCATCCAAACGGTTTTGATTCAAAGCGTTTCTTATTCTGACGCCTCTGTGTCTGCTGTTGGTGCTTGTGTTTGTTCCGGGCGAGGAGTGCGTTTGTTCTGTACAAATTGCTTCAATTGATCCGTTATACCATCTTTCAGCTTGCTGATCAGAGTATCTTCAGACACACCTTTCTCTGCCGCAATCTCTGACAAAGATTTGCCAGCGTCTTGCGCGGCTTTCAACTCATCCTTCGTCACACCAAGTACAGTGGTTAGTGTATCGGTGTTACCAAGAAAATGGAGGCCTTTATCCCCACCCTTACCGTGTCCGCGATCATGGAACATTTGTGCCTCATTAATGAATTTTTCTACTTGATAGGTAAGCTGCGTCCTTTGTTCGTCGGCCTGTGCTGCTGTAATCTGACCGGAATTAACGGCATCATCAATAGCTTTAGTCCGGATGGCTCTCAGCGCTTGCACAAGGTTGTCCTTCGTAACTCCATTAGCCTCTGACACTTGCAGCAGTGTTTTTCCTTCATCCAATTGTGTTTTCAATTCATCATGTGTGATACCGACGATACCCGCAAGAGCTGCATGATCTCCGAACAAATTACCACGCTTCCCCTCTTTGCCAGGCCCACGCTCACCGACTATTTTATTGGTTGTGATAGATTGCTTCAACTGCTCAGCCAGACCGGATTTCTGTTTGTCTGCCTGTTCTTGGGTTAGCTTGCCCGCACTTAACGCCTCATCGATAGACCCAGTAACGGCTGCTGTTAATCTCTGGAGGAAATCTTCCTCTGTCAAGCCTGCATTCTCAGCGATACTAAGGAGGGATTGGTTTTTTGCCAGCTCCGATATCGATTTCTCATCTGAATTAAGGATAGCCGCTGTGTGCTTAACTAGGTTACTACCACCAAATCCTCCACGATGATCAAACCCGCCAGCTTTTTGTCCTGGTTTACCCTTTGGTTGGTTACCTGCTTGATCAGTCGTCTGTGTAGCAGTGGTGCTAATCGTATCTGCGAAAGCTTTGGATTGTAGTAGTCCAACAACACCGCCTCCTAATAATACTGAAGCTGCCAATGTAGTAGTAAGTACTTTTTTGCTAATCATTTTCATATGGAATCTCTCCTCTTGTTTCTCTTATTTTGTCTACATATGAAGAATAACGCACTAGTCTGAATGCTTCCTTAACGCCCACTGAAAGGTTCATGAATGTTACCTGAGCGTTCGCTGAAAAGATATAGCCAATGAGAAAAACCGCTAGAGAAGATCACTCCAGCGGAATAAATTAGATCAAATACTATTCTGACACAGTAAACTTCAAGCCTTCCTTATAGAAGCGGAATTGGGGAGGGTGATACAATAAATTGGATACTGCGCAGCCCTGATTGGTAAAGCAAATAGGAGGAGTTGGCGGGTATTAAACGAAAGGAGAGATTGTTCGTGGCAACCCATTTGATCTCCTTACTTGTGAACAACCAGCCGGGGGTATTGGCTCGGGTATCAGAACTTTTCGGCCGTATTGGTTGTAATATCGATGAATTAACTGTCGGAACCAGCAAAGTGCCGGCTATCTCCCGGATGAAAATCGAAATTTCCATCGAAGCAAGCAGGCTTGATAACGTGACCAAGCATCTTACGGACTTGTTGGATGTAATCCAGGTCAGGGCGGATACGAAGTATTCCGTGGCCGACAAATATCCCCTAGCAAACCGCATACGAGACCAAATCAAAGAAAGCAGAACGGTCGCTTTTTGGCTGGTTGCATATAGCTTGTTCATTACACTCTTCGGCACCAATGTTCCCGCTCCTCTCTACGCTCTATATCGTGAACAGTGGAATTTGCAGCCGGTCATCGTTACGCTCGTATTTGCCGCCTATGCTTTCGTTGTGATTCCTACCCTCGTCGTTTTTGGGAAGTTATCCGACCGTATCGGACGAATCAATGTGCTTATTCCGGGCGTTATGTTCTCGTTGATCGGATCGGTCTGTTTCCTACTGGCGGAGGGGCCGGGCATGCTGGTATTTTCCCGGATGATGCAAGGAATATCTGTCGGCATGCTGAATGGAGTTGCTGTTGTGGCCATGATTGAAATGGGCGATAGCCGAAATCGGACGCGAGCTGCTCTAGTCGCTGCCATTGCTGTGACTTTGGGGAATGGGTTGGGTGCTGTTGTATCCGGCTTCCTTGGTCAGCTTGCGCCGTACCCGACACAACTTCCTTATTTGATTCATGTGATTTTAGTGATTCCCAGTATCCTTGGGCTCCTAATCTTGAGTGAGAAGAGAATACCAACGCTCGATAAGGTGCGTATTCGTTTGCCTCATGTTCCACTAGTGATCAGACTCACTCTATTCCTGTCGTCAATGACATCCTTTATCGCTTGGTCGGTCATGAGTCTGTTCATGTCCATCATTCCTTCCTACATCCCTATCATTATCGGTAGACTGAATTTGATCGTGTCCGGGGTCGTAATCGCTCTCGTGCTTGGGTTTTCTGTATGGGGTCAGTTTTTGACTAAAAAGCTTCCAATCCTCACCAGTCTTACGATCGGATATCTCTTGCTGGCATCAGGGCTAATTGGGCTGATTAGCACGATTGCGACAAAGTCGCTGATATTGCTTCTTGTAACCGCCGTTCTTATCGGGTTAGGCCATGGCCCCTGTTATGCGGGCAGCTTGACTTACCTTAATGAAAAGTCCACAGATGCAGCACGGGCAGATATGGTGTCCATTTATTATGTTGTGACTTACTTGGGTGTAGGTGTCCCGATTCTGGGTGGTATCGGAGCGCAGGGGATCGGTCTAATACCCGCGATTCAATGGTTCTCCGCTATTATCGGCATCGTAATTCTGGCTAGTCTGTATGTATGGAGACGTCATTTGAAGACTAATTGATCTAGCGTGTCGATAGCTGACATGGTTGTACGATAAACGCCAGCAACAGCCGTTTAGGCTGAGCTGGCGTTTATGTCTACTGTCTACATCTCTAAGTCAAAACAGACTTAAATCCTTATAAAACAACGGTTTTTCCGGTCTCCCGACTTTCATTAGCAGCTTCGATGAAGCGGATTATTTCAATCGTTTCCTGCGGTGGGACTGAAGGCTGGCCTGATTCTATCATTTTCATGATACTCTTGACGAGTTCGGCGTATTTTCCCATTCCGTCCGACCCCGCATTGACATAAGTGGTTCCTTTTTCCCGATGTACCAGTGCTCCTTGCGTGCCATTCGGATGTGGATTGCCTCGAACGATCCCAATACGACCATCTGACCAAACTCCCGTTATTACCTCGTGACTCCCTTGCGATATCGCCGTTACTGACACGCAGCCTGTACCAAGAATGGCATATAAAGCTTCTACATTATGAATACCATACCAAAACCAGCCAGGTTGTGTGGGCATAAAATCGATCACTCCGTAGCTTTCCGCGCCTGTGATTGAACCATTATCCTGATTTGCAAGTTCCTCGACAAGCTCTCTGGCATACCGGCGCGTAGACGAACTCATACATGGGATGCCATACTGCTCTGCAATTGCAAAAATAGCCCGTGCGTCAGCGCTGCTTACAGCTAACGGTTTATCGATAAACACCGGCTTACCGAAAGAAGCGATTGTCCGAAATTGCTCCAGATGCACTCTGCCGTCAACCGAGGTGAGAAATATGGCATCTGCCTGTTCAGCTACTTCTTCAAGGGAAGCTACTATTTGAACACCGAAGGATTCCTCAAGTTGCTTCGTAAAGCCTCCTACACGATCAATGCTCAACGGGAAGTCAGGCGATCCGCCAGGATAACCTATTGTGATTTTGGCAGGAGCGCCAATAAATAGTTCGTATGTAGGATCATTCAATATTTTGGTAAATACGATACAATGTGACGTATCCAATCCGATTAGCCCGATTTTTAAGCTGCTCACTGGTTAAGACCCCTTATAGGTTATTGTTCTTCAAGAGAAGTTTCTTGCTCCAACAGCTCTCTTAGCCGTTCGACCGCCATCCGCGTCCCATCCATGGGTGTGCCACCTTCTGGAGTGTAGTGTGTTTCAATCGTATATAAGCCTTGATAACCGTCTGCTTCAAGCGCCTGCAAATGCGGGATAAGCGGCTCCCGTCCATTCGCGATATACCAATGCTTCAGATGAAAGTGAACGAATAAATCACGGATATGCTCGTATCCTTGAGGAAAGGACGGGCTTCTTCTTTCTTCATTCCCCGGATCCCATAACACTTTTAGTGCAGGTGAATTGACCTTCCTGACAATATTTGCGACTTCCCACGAAAAACCACCGTTGCAAGAGTATTCATTTTCCAATAGGAGAAGCACACCGCCCGCGTGGGCAGCCTCCGCAGCCTGCTGCAGATGATGGACAATCTCCGCCGTATAGAGCTCCGGCTGTTCTTCCCGCCAGAAGGAGAAGATACGAATGTACTCCGTGTTCAACAGCTTCGCGTATCGAATCGCTTTATGCACAAGCAGATGATGCGCCTCGACATCTTGTATTTCGTTGCCGAACTGATCGCCGGTCTTCAGCTGTCGGATCGGTCGAGCTGGCATTTGAATAACGGAGAAGCCAAGGCCGAAATGAATAGTCCCCGATTCAGCACTTCTTGATATAGTGCCGTGACTTGCTCCTCGGTCATATTCATCACATTGACGCCATTTACCATACGAATTTCGACGTGCTTTAGCTTATACTCTTGGACCCAGTCTAATGCTTCCACAACATTTTGCGAGACCTCGTCCGTGATGACCCCGAGCCGTTCCCAAATCATTGCAGCATCTCCTTCCCATTTTTCATAAACAAGTTTACAACGTCCCCAAGATACAATCGATGAGGCGAATGTGTTGTTTACTGGGATGATATTATTCAATGAGGCAAGTTGTTTGTTTGCGCATGCTTGACTTTTACACGAAAAAAAGAGCTTGATCCAAGTTTTCACTCCGATCAGCTCTTTATCCTTTTTCTATTAAGTATTCGTAGCGCTTGCGGCCGAAGATGCTGCTGGAGATGCAGATGGTGCTGTCGACGTTTGCGGTTTCTCCGCGCGTGGCTCGCGCTTGTTCTGTACGAACTTTTTGAGCTGCTCGGTCAGACCGTCCTTCAGCTTGCTAATTAAGCTCTCCTCCGTAATTCCCTTTTCGGCTGCAATCTCAGAAAGAGATTTACCAGCATCCTGCGCGGCTTTAAGCTCTTCCTTAGTCATGCCTAGAGCAGAAGTCAAGGTGTCCGTACTACCTAAGAAACCTATTCCACCGCCGCCCTTGCCATGACCTCCGGGACCGCCATGACCTTTGGGACCTCCTGGACCACGATCTCCACCGACTGGCTGAGCACTAGAGATGGATTGCTTCAACCGCTCTGTAAGCTCCGCTTTTATTTGGTCCGCTTGCGCTTGCGTAATCTTCCCTGCACTGAGCTGTTCGTTAATCTTGGTTGTCTCGGCAGCGACCAGCTTCTCCAGATAAGCCGCTTCAGTCAAGCCGGCAGCCTGAGCGATTTGCAGCAGCGTCTGTCCAGCTCGCACTTGTTCGGATAAAGTTTTCTCATCGACCCCAAGAATCGTGGCCGTTTCTTGGATCAAGCCTTTGCCGCCAATCCCTCCCAATCCGCCTTTAAAACCGTGTTTATCGCCGCCTCCATCACGACGCATCGTATCTTTCATCGCTTTATCTGGTACTGTGTTATCTGAGGATTGAGTCTGAGTTGTCGCTGTTTCGGCCAGAACGTCCGATTGCAGCAATGAGAAAGCCCCGCCTCCGAGTAATACGGATGCTGCCAGTGTGGTGATAAGTACTTTTCGGTTCAGTTTGCGCTTCATATCATTTCTCCTTTGCCTTGGCTTATTTTTCCTTACAACTGAAGTATAGACGGGTAAACTGAAACCAAGCTTAATCCAACCTGAAAAAGGATTGAACATTAGCTGAATGTTAGCTGAATGTGTCTAATCGCCGCGACGCAGAAGAAGAGGGCTCATCACCCTCCTCCACTCTCATATTCCGAACCACCTTTTGCTTGGAATTGTTGGTTGAAGGCTTCATAATAAGAGCTGATACTGAAATTGATTTGAGCGTGAGCTGAATCTTTGCTGAAAACAGCTTTTAATAGACCATGTTTCAGCTGGCATTCAGCTTCTCCTCAGTGATCTTTAAGTTTTACCTAGGATAATAGGGGTATCGAAAGGCTAGAATGAGTACCAAATATACAGGAGTGGATCCCGATGCAAAAAATTAAAGGAATCAAAATCGTACTAGTCGATGATGAACCGAACATTCTGCAATTTCTGGAGATAGGTTTGCAAAATGAAGGGTTTGAAGTCCAAAGTGCACAAGACGGATTAACAGGGATCAATCTGATCAAACAATTCCAACCGCATATAGCTATACTGGATGTCATGATGCCAGGAATGGACGGATTCGAAGTGTGCCGGATGATCAAGAAAACCGAGAATGTGGCCGTCATTATGTTGACTGCCAAGGAAGAGGTTGATGATAGAATTAAAGGTCTAACCCTTGGGGCAGACGACTATATGTCCAAACCATTCAGCTTCGAAGAGCTGCTTGCCCGTATCCATGCTAGACTTAGAAATCAGTTTCCTAACCTGTTAGGAGAAGTAGCTTACGGACCATTGCGAATCGATGACCGTCGCAAAGAAATTACAATGAATGGCAAGGTGCTTGAGCTTTCTCCAACCGAATATGAATTGCTTAAATTTATGGTCATCAACCACGGGCTTGTGCTTAGTAAACCAATGATATTGGATAAAGTATGGGGATATGATTTCGTAGGGGATGACAATATCGTAGAAGTGTATGTGCGTTCTTTGAGAGAGAAGTTAGGCGATCGCGAGCATAAACTAATACGCACCTTGCGGGGCTCCGGATATCGAGTGGATTTACCATGACCGCGCCGAGAAAAGGGTTCACCCTGACCCGCTTCATCCAGCCTAACTCGCTGCGGTTCCAACTTCTCTTCCGATCTCTGACTATATTAACCGTTTTACTCGTTCTAATTGGAGTATTCCAATACTTGTTAGTGAAACATTTCATGTATCAGAATCGCGCAAGCAGCTTGCAAAGTCAGATCAGCTCTATTCCGCGGGATATGTTCCCAGTGAGCGGCCTTCCAGGCGGCGGAGGGAGAAGAGAGCAGGTCGAGAGGTCACCGCTAGCCCAGCAGGATACCACCCTTGCCTTCATTGATGAGAATGGGAGTTTCACTGTTCTTGCGGAAGCCCCTGGTGTGGAAGCCCCTCAGTTGAAACTAGAGGATTACCTGGAGCAGCTTCAACCTCAGAAGAAGGAGAAAACGGACTGGAAAGTAGTCCAGGGTTCTAATCCTGAACAAATGGTCGTGCTGCAACCCTTCATGGATCGCGGCAGACTTCGCGGACTCATTCAAATTAGTGCGAGCACCAAACCGATCGAGGATGTTTTGATCAGCCAGAGCCTCACCTTTATTGGACTTTCCTTATTAGCCCTTATTGTCGGACTATTAACGTTTTTCCCGATCATGAAACGTACGTTAGTTCCGCTTAACAGGATGGTGCGAACCGTTGCGCAAATCGATTCTGGAAATCTGGCAGAACGTTTCCCGGTTGATCAAGGGCAGGTCGAGATTGACCGGCTATCTGCATCCTTCAATGGGATGTTGGAACGGTTGGAGACTTCCTTTCAAGCTGAGCTTGAAGCAAATGAGAAGATGCGCCGCTTCGTCGCGGATGCCTCCCATGAGCTGCGGACGCCTCTTACGTCCATCCACGGATTCTTGGAAGTATTGCTAAGAGGAGCAGCAGCACATCCTGAGCAGTTGAATCGAGCTCTTAAAAGTATGCACGGGGAATCTGGCAGGATCAATAAGCTCGTGCACGATTTATTGATTCTGGCGCGATTAGACCGAAGCCCGACTATTCAGGCCACAGAAGGATATCTGGATGCTATTCTGCAGGAGATGGAACCGCAGCTGCTGCTGTTAGCAGGTGGTCGCGAGGTGCGATTCGATCTGGAGTCCGATGCTCCTTGCATGTTTGAAGCCGATAAGATCAAGCAAGTGATCCTGAATTTATTCCAGAATGCGGTTCAACATACCAATCCTGATACAGGCTGCATTCAGATCGCTTTGCATAAGGCAGGTAATGGGACCGAGCTGTCCATTAAGGACAACGGTCCTGGAATACCGGTGGAGAATATCCCGCATATCTTCGATCGATTTTATAGGGTGGATACATCGAGGGCGAGAATATACGGCGGAGCAGGATTAGGTCTTTCGATCACCAAATCGATTGTTGACCTGCACGGAGGCTTGATTCAAGTCAATAGCGAGCCTGGTGAGGGTAGTGAATTCCGAATTTGGCTTCCAGGTTCCGCATGAATAATAAAACCTGGCCGTTGAGTTCTGTTAGGCGCGCAAGAGCGCAGGAAGATGGGCTTCAATCGCTCTTGAAATCGTATCCTTTTGATTTAATTTTTAGTTGTGAGAATACGATATTCAAATGCGACCGCTGACGCTTTTCCACTCCATCTTCCTGTCCTCATCTGTTCAACTTTGGGTGGAATGCTGTATTTTATAAGATGAGTTAACCCGAGTAGATGTAGACCATTTTGACATCTAACCCGAAAAATTGGCCGTTTCACAGAGCAGAATATCCTGCTTGTGAAACGGCCCTTTATGCATGCCTCTATAAGAATCTAATATCCTTCACTAGCTCTATAAGCTGCTATTCAGCTTCAGCAACCGGAATAAGACAACAGCAGCCTGTGCCCTGGATGATGGGAGTTCAGGATTGAATCTCCGCTGTTCATCTCCACTCATTAACCCTAAGCTGGAAGCCGTTCGAACATAAATTCTAGCCCAATCACTGACTGCGCCTTCGTCTGAATACTTAACTTCTTGAGTACCTACAAGATCCGACAGCTTCAAATTATTATTATACAGGTAGGCTTTGACAACAAGAACAGCCATCTGTTCTCTAGTAATCATCGCCTCCGGAGCGAAGAGTGACTCCTCTATTCCACTGACGATATTGGCCTGATATGCAGCATACACGTTGCTGCTGTACCAAGCATCACTTGCAACATCCTTGAATTTGTTAGCATGATCGGGTGCGGCAGGCAATTCAAGGGCGCGTGCTAGTAAGGTTACGAACTGTGCTCTAGTTACGTTTTGCTCCGGTTGGAACAAATGATCCGTGATCCCAACTATGATTTGCTGATCAGCCATCTTCTCAATCTCGGCTTTCGCCCAATGGGTGCTTATGTCATCAAAGGTCTTATTCGACTCCATGACGGCGTATTTGGAGAAATGCGATAGCTCCGCCGTAACCGTGTTATTAGAGTTAACCGTTCCTCCGATATACTCCCACTGTTGAGATTTCTCGTTAAAATAATAGACAGCTAATCTATCGGCATTCTTAACTTTCTGATTGTCGTAAGTAAACGTGGCACGAAGCGGCTTGTCGAACGTATCCACAATAAGTTCCCCGTTAGATAGTGAAAATTCATAAATTGGTGAGGCTAACTCCGTATTTGCACCCTTCGAGATCCCAGCTGATGATTCTTCTGGATGCAGAGTTGTTTTCAGATGAAAAGCTGTCTCTTCATCCTTACTCATAAATGCTCCTGGCGGTACTAGCAGCTGCACCCCCGTTGACCGAATCTCTAACGCTTTCTGCTTATTGGCAGCCTTCTGCAGGAGGGATCCCGATAGTTCAAGCGTCCATTGCATAGCTGCAGGATCCGCATTGGATTGGATAAGAACCACTTGTCCAGTTGGGCTATCTATCTGCTTCATCAGTTCTTCAGCATCAGGCGTAATCACTCCGCCATTCGGATCCTTGGGAGCCGGGGACGGGGTTGGAGCTGGCATCGGTGGTATAAAAATGCCACCGCCACCGCTTCCGCCTGTTAAGATCGTATAACTGTAAGCCGCATCTTCGCTGAATATATTATTCTTAAGCGCGTAAGTTAACAACACTGAGCTCTTATTAATGTTTACGGAGCTTGTATATGGATATGTTCGGCCATCGCTGCTTGAATTAATCAGAGTATAATAAATGTGTGAATTCGGTGTAGAACTCGATAATTGCACGTTCACACTTCCAGTGTAGGACCCGCTGCCTTGATCGGGCTGAGGCGGTGCCGGTCGTTTGTACCAGTAGCTCCAATTGGATTGTACCGCTTTCTCCGCTCCATTCCCATCATCATCCAGATAGAATCGGTAGCCATAGCTGTCATTCATCGAACCCGGCAAGGTAAGAGCAACAGAGCCTGATCCATATACAGACTGAATGACGGTGCCATTCATGCCAAGATCATCGGATGCCCACGAAAACCGATAAGGAGTATCCTCTACGACCCGTTGATTAAATAGGGTATACGTATGATTGCCGGCAGCGGGTTGGCCGAACGCATCCTTCTCACTCATCATCGCGATTACGGTATGATCAACAGATACTCGACTAAGATCAAGGGTGAGCTCAAGTCGTGCTTGTGTAAATGGATTCCTCCCATTGAGCAAACCGTGACCATAGAAATCGAAATTGCTGAGTGTGTTGCTATTGTTGCGGCTTACATTGGAATAGCTCAGCTCCAGAGCAGGCATAGAGGTCGTGCTGTATTCTATCAAAGATTTCAAATGATTCAACTGAATAGAAGGATCATTGGCAATCACCAATGCCGCGAGTGCAGCTACAAATGGCGCTGCTGCTGAAGTGCCTGAAAAATAAGAATAACTGTTAAAACGGTCAGTCGTATAAATATTAACGCCTGGTGCGGCTACATCCACCTTATACGTATTGGAGAAATCAGCGACCGCCAAGCTCATATCGGCTAGCTGTGCGATTGCTCCCACACTAATCACTTCTTCATACCTGGCAGGATAACTGGGCACATCTTCTGCGTAACGGATATTCCCGTTTTCTTGGGAGCCGAACTGCCCGGGTTCATCGCTCAGCCAATTGTTGCTGTCGTTTCCGGCTGCAGCAACCACAAGGATGTTGGCTGCCACAGCGTCCTGGATCACCTCGTGGAGGATTTGACTGTTTCCGTACGAGCCTAAGCTCATATTAATGATTTGTGCATGATTAGTAATAGCATATTGGATTCCTGCGACTAGGTCTGCGGTGTTGCCAAAGCCACGATTATCCAATACTTTTATAGGCATTATTTTGGCTCCTGAAGCGACCCCGGAATAGTCCGAGCCGCTATGGACCTTCGCTGCAATAATCCCTGCTACCATGGTGCCATGGCCGTGATCATCGGCTGGATTAGCATCTTTGTTAACGAAATCATAACCGGTTAATATCGAACCTGACAGTCCCGGATGGGAGGCGCTCACACCGCTATCGATTACAGCAACTACGACTTGATTTAATCTTTGCGCGGTTGTGAATTCAGCTGCATAGGTGAGCTGTGTTACGGTTTTTCCCCAATTTTGCATATACGTTGGATTCGCAGGGTTGTAATAGACGGACTGGTTTACAGTCTGTGAAGAAGTCACACCTGCCGCCATTACTTTGTAGATTGGCTCGACTAGTTCTACATTCGGATCCATCTGGAGCTCTCGAATCTTATCTGCTACTTCAATGGATGCTGGAAAAGAGAGTTTTTGGATACGAGGAGTGAAGGACTGGATGCCGAAGCCATTCTTTGCAGTACGCGGTGTTTTGTATTTGACCAGCACCTCTCCAGGTATGATCTCACCGAATAAAGAATGGTTCGATGCGGCAACCATGTCCGAGTGGGTCGTATTATCCGCTGCGAATGCGGATGGAACGCCAAATAGCGGTGTGTATCCTGATACGATCACCGCTAGAAGAAGTAAATAAACAATCGTCTTTCTCACAGTAGTCCCCCTAGTAAATGCAGATACTTTTCCTCTATCAGCATATACTAGATTGATAATACTGTCATCCATTTTTACCCATTTACAACGTTATCTCTATTCCTTCAACGATCCTACCATAGCGCCTTTAACGAAATATTTTTGCAGGAACGGATAGACGATCAGAATCGGTAAGGTCGCGAATAGTGTAATACCTGCCTTCAACATTTCGGGCGTAAGAACCATGGATAATTCTGTTGTTGCTGCCATCTGGTTCGCCTGGTCTTCCATAATAAGATTGCGAAGCAGCACTTGTAAAGGCAAAAGATCTTTATCCCGTATATAAATAAGCGCGGTGAAATAAGAATTCCATTGCCCTACAGAGTGAAACAACGCAATCGTTGCAATAACCGGAGCTGAGAGAGGGATCGCAATCCGCGCGAAAATTCCTAACTCGGAGCAGCCGTCAATTTTGGCCGCCTCGAACATTTCTGCAGAGATCCCTTGAAAAAAGGTTTTCATTATTATGACATTAAAAGCCGCGAGCGCCCCAGGGATAATAAGCACCCAGAGGGTATTGTCCATATTAAGAGCACGAATCAAGAGATAGTTCGGGATCAAGGGAGCGGAGAAGATGAATGTCAAGATGATCCCGCGCAGCACCCATTTGCGGCCTTTCATCCTGGGACGTGATAACGAATAGGAAATGGTTGAAGTGAATGCGAGCGCAACCAGTGTACCCACCACTGTAATTGTGACGCTCACACCCATTGCATTCCATATGTTACCCATACCGAGGATTGTCTCATATACATCCAGATTGAAGCCTTTGGGCCAGAAAGTAACCAGCTTAGCGCCTGCATATTTCGGTGAACTGAGCGAGACGGCTAGCAGATGGACGATAGGGGCAATCATAGTTAAACATAACACGATGAAGAATATTCCATTTATGATGGGAAATAACTGCAGTTTTCTTGTTTTTATCATTTGGCTCCCCCCTCTTGATGATAGGCATCGATTAGTAAATGCTTTCCCCAGTCGTTTTGCGGCTCAAGGAATTAAGTCCTACTACCAGAATCAAACCGACTAGAGATTTGAACATTCCAATTGCGGTTGTTAAGCTGAATTGTGAACTGAGCAAGCCCACACGATATACATACGTATCGATGACTTCCCCAACATCGCGAACGAGCGGGTTCAACATGATCAGCACTTGCTCTACGTTACTATCTAGAACATGACCAACGCGCAGCAGGAACAGCACTACAATCGCAGGCATAAGAGAAGGCAATGTAATGTACCACATTTGTCGGAACCTGCCTGCTCCGTCAACCATAGCCGCCTCATATAGACTAGGGTTAATACCGGATAAGGCTGCCAAGTAAATGATCATCCCCCAACCCATTTCTTTCCAGATGCCCATACTGGTGATCATACTCCGGAAGAATGAAGGCTCGGTAAGATAGTCGGTCTTTGAGGAACTGAACCAGCCTAAAACCATATTAAGAAATCCATCTGTACCTAATATATTAATAAAAATACTTCCCACAATGACCCACGACAAGAAGTGAGGTAAGTATAGTAAAGTCTGTACCCAACGTTTGAACCAATCACGGCCTATTTCGTTCAACAGCAACGCCAGAATGAGCGGCGCAGGAAACCCGAATATAAGAGAGTACAAGCTAAGCAGTAAAGTGTTGGACAAAATATTATAAAACTCTGCGTAAGTAAACATATTGGCGAAATGCTTGAATCCAACCCAAGGACTGCCCGTAAACCCGGAGAAAATGTTGAAGTCTTGAAAAGCAATCACATTTCCCAGCATCGGAACATATCGGAATAATAGGAAATGCAGGACCCCGGGAAGTGCTATCAACCACAACAGTAGTACATCATTTGATTTAATCTTTTCCAGCATGATTGATCCCCCCAATGTAGTTATGATCCGAACCGTTACAGCCTCCGCCTGAACCTAATAAGTCTTGCCAGGCAAAGGCCGTAAACGATCGTGATCAGTCAAGCAATCTTATTTCTTGTGGAACGTGTTGTACCATGTAGTAGCTTCTTTGATTACATCCTCACCGCCGCGGCGCTTCCATTCGGTTACGAATTTGTCGAAGGCAGGATCTATTTCTTCTTTACCTGTAATTACCTTTGCGAACATATCCAGGAACAATGTACCTGCATTGGTGCCTGGAACAAGCTCAGGACGTGTCTTCAAAGATTCAAGTGTCGGCATATGAAGGGCATCGTTCTTAAAGACGTTCTTATTAGCAGTCTGAACACCTGCCTTTAGAATTTCGGAGTTAGGAGCAACATCCAGAACTCTTGGCATCATACGACCATCACCACGGGGGTTGATAGACAGTTGGTAGAAGACAGAAGCATCGTTTTCTTTATTAGCAGGCGCTTGCATATCCCACTTCGGCTTCCCATTCTCTACAGTATAGTTATTGTCCTTGATCCCCATTGCGAATAGATCATCGGCTTCGTCAGACCATGCCCAGTTCAGGAACTTGATCGCTTCTACAGCGTTTTTGTTCTTGGCAGGCATCACCCATACGAAGTAGATCTGATCGCCTTGCGGTGAAATTCCTTTCCCTTTTGGTCCTTGAGGAGCTTCAATCAAGGATACTTTTGCATTTTTCTCATTGGCATAAAACTCAGGAATACCCCAGTTGGTATTGTAATTCGTTACATCATGAAGCCATGCTCCGCCTTTTCCTTGCTTGATGCCGGCTTCCCAGTCTGCTGCTTTGTTCGTGAACAGGTTCGGATTGATGTAGCCTTTATCATACAGGTCCTTCCAGAATTTCAGCGCATCCTTCATTTCTGGTTGGATATTACCTGGCTCCAGCTTGCCGTTTTTAAGGTACCATGCACCCGGATCGGCTCCGAATTCAGTAAAGAACATGTTCGAGTAGATCAGGTTCTCACGCACATAGAAACCGTATTCATCATTTGGATCGCCATTCCCGTTCATATCTTCTTTCTTGACTGCTTCGAAGTATTTCAGATAATCATCAAGTGTCTTAGGCTGCTGCATCTTCAGCTTGTCGAGCCAATCTTGACGGATGTACACAACCCGGGAAGCAGGAAGGGCTGACAGCGCCGGAATTCCGAATATTTTGCCGTCCTTGCTTACCTTCGGACTGTTCCATGCTTCAGCAGGAATTTTCTTCTTCAGATTCGGACCATATTTCTCAATTAATGGAGTGAGATCTTCAAAAACACCTTGATCAACTGCGCCCGGATGCATCGTGGAATTAATGCTATCTGTCCTCACCATGTCCGGCAAATCTGCAGATGCGAATCGAACGGTCAATTGTTGGGTGAAATCGTTCCCATGTCCGATGAACTCCATCTTGACATTGGTACCGGATTGCTTGGATAATTCCGCTACATACTTATCATCGCTTTTCACTTGCATCGCGTACTTGGCATTCGAGTGGGAAAGTAGAATACTGAGATTTTTCGGCCCCTGATTCGCAGTATCCGTTGCTCCAGTTTCTTCCTTACCTCCGCATGCTGCAAGAACACTGGATGCAAGTAAGGTAACGGCTAATGCAGAAGTAATCGTTCTATACTTCCTTTTCATCGACACACTCTCCTCTTTATTGGTTGTCGGGTATATCCCCCGTCTTCTATTGTGATACCGCTTACTTTTACATACAATTGTCATTTGTTTGATTGCACCAGAACATATAATGATAAAGAAATTGTTAAGAAAAGATAATGATGACTACAGCTTATAAGTTTGGGACAAACCCGCTCCCAGCTTGACTTCTGCCGTATTTCCTGTCTCCTTATCCGTAATGGAGAACTCTATCGTATCATCGCAATCGTTAACTGCAATAACTCGATTATCCGCCACAATGACTTCAAGAGAGTTCCCTTTTTTCGACAAGACAGACACCGAGCTCAGCTTGAGGTCGAGACTGTAGAGACTTCTTTTATAAATGGCGTCACCAGGAGAGACGGTCCCGAATCGGACGAGTGTAGTATTCGTAAGAAGCTGTCTGCCTTCGAATAATTGAATCGCTACGTCGGGCAAATAATATTTGCTCGCAGAGAAAGGAGCCGAGTGATCGCCATTGTAAATGATAATGAGGTAGCCTGCAACCTCTAGGGCAACACACTTCTCTAAGTTAACCGATAAGAGAGCAGCCGTAGCAGCAGCTTCAGCGGTTTGATCGGCAGTTGTGTTAGGTACTGTCAGCACAACAAAAGGCGGAAGCCGGTCACCCGCAGCAAACTCGCTATTAGAGCGCTCATTCAAGGTGAGCACATCTTCAACGCCCTTCCATTTCGGGTACTCGTGCTGGTTCAAATAAGTAATCTCTTGTGAGCCAAACAAAACATAACCGATCTCGTCGTTTACATTGACATATGGAGATGGTTCGAACAGATGCGTTGCATTCGGTTCTTTACCGTAAAAGCCTTGAAAACGCTGAGTTTCATTTGCTGTCTGAATCGATTTGAATCCTGAGGCCAATTCAGGCAGAGCAGAGTATCGCTCATTACGAATGCCTATCACCCCAGTAGACAACCTGGAGATTATGCAAAACTCTACAATCTCAACCTGCTCAGCATACACACTGCATCCGTTAGGAAGAGAGACGAATCCTATATGTTGATTTAACTGTTTGCTAGAACCTCGCTGGATCAGAGCCGTTACACCGAAGCCATCTTCATAGAGATGAACGATTTCTTTTGCAGTCGCTAACGTCACCGATTCATTATTAGCAGCACTTGGAGATTCCCCCTCGAAGATTACATCTCCAGTATAGCTCGTATACAAGGGTGTGATACTCCACATGGAATGACGGGGAAGCGTCAAGGCCATCACATGACTACGCCAGCTGAAGGAGGAGAAAGTGTCTTTCGTGCGATGGGTTACAATCGACCCGTAGGGATAATGTTGAACCCCGTTAACTTTTGCTTGAAACAACGTTGGATCAGTCGGAACTGCTCCGTTTCCCCCAAATAAATGAAGGATATAGGCAGTAACCACGCTATGGGCAGATGCAAACTCCATATCGACCGCTGTCTGGAAGCTGCTTGCCACAACAATACATTCTTCTCCATTCTCTTCAAGCATACAGCCGCGGGAATTGCTGGCTTGTATGCGCTCAATGTACTCAAGTGCTCTTAACTCCAGCAGAGCTGCATCTCCATCCTGGTGTACCACATTCATGAAGGCGTGCCCCATTAGTGCCTCATGCTGCCGATTATACCACCAGTCCTGCCCCTGTACCGGTACGGGGTAACCATCTAACATGCTCCATCTTTTGATTGTGCGATCATACATGGTTGTATTATTCAGGATAAGCTCCTCTGGAATCTCTTCCCCAGCCATGATGAAGGTAGCTGCGTAATATCCTCTCAGTGATATTCCCGCCAGCATATAGGATGGATGAACGAATGCATGGTTCTCCGAAGTGAAATCTGGATGAAAGGTTACCGTGGAAACGGCCGGTCTTCGTACGGTGGCGTCCAGTACCGTGCTCACGGAGTTGATTGCCCAACGATTAGCGGCTTCCTTCCATCGCGCATTCCGGGGATGCTCCGGGAATAAAGCGGCAGCAGCACCGATCCCGGCAGCCGTCCAAGCGTTCTCTTCACATTGCGTATTGAAATACACTCCGTTGCGAGGCCATTCATCAGACCATCTGTCTGCGTAATATACCAGAACAAGCTCGATCATGCTCTGCGTTTCTTGATCCAGATCATCCCATAATAACCATGCGGTGTATCCTATAGCGTTGATGGAAGTTCCAGTCTGGCTTGCTCGGAAGAAATCGTCATTCTTGCCTCCCCATTTCTGACCGCTGCAATAGGGATTACGGCCTTCTGTCCGTACACATTCCTCCGGGCCAGTATCGTGGGTGAAGCATAAATAGCGGAGCGCCTGAGTCGCTTTGGTAATTAAGGCTTGCCGCGGCAGGCCAGTAATCTCTTCATCATAATGTCCTATCTTGCCAATAACGGCGTAGACCATAGCGGTGTATGCCGTTTCGAGCTCATACCAATAAGAGCCTCCAAAGAAGTGTCCGCTATTCTCACGCTCCGGCCAGCTCTCAAACGTCTCGTCTGCATAACGAATCCAGCGTTGTAAAATGTTCCCCATCCGTTTCGTGATGTCGCTTTCTTGAACACGATCAAGCAGTAAGTTTCGTATAACAGGCGGCACTTGTTGCGATATGGAATGATGATTCATTGCAGACCTCAACCCTCTCCTAATATGTTGTACTCTTCTCTCTTAATCATGCTCTACTTTATCCCTTGCGTTCAATAATCATTTGATCAGATTGCGAATCACAAATAATGATAAAACTTTTAGCAAATGAAGAACAAAATAACCGCGCGATTAAGCGCGGCTTGATTGAGAAATAACGATTATGCTCCATCCCTTTTCCATTTGCGGTATTCCCCGGGTGGAATGTTGGACCACTGTTTGAACGTTCGGTTGAAATTCTGCACACTGGAGTATCCCAGTTTCTCGGCAATATCTTTGATCGCCATTCCGGTATGCTCCAACCATTGCTTCGCTTTCTCCATCTTCAGCTCCAACACATATTCACTGAACGTTTGACCTGATTCTTCTTTGAAAATTTTGCTCAGGTACGAAACGGATAAATTGAAATGATCAGCTGTCATTTGCAAGGAAAGCTCATCTTGCATGCGCTCCTGAATGAACTGTATCACTTGGCGGACGGTCCGGGCTTGCTTGGACAAGGCTTCGGACTGCAGATGGGCTTTTACAGCCGGGAACAGCTCCTCCACTAACCAACGTCCAAGCTCAGGAAGGGAACGCAATCGATTCAACCGCTCGTGCAGATCCTCTCCAGTCACCTGTTGAATATCAATGCCCGCCTGCTGTAACGTGTAATCGAGCTCACCGAGCATATAAGAGAAAAGCCCCCTTACCGTCTCAGGCTTCATTTGTGCCTTAGGCAGCTCGGCTACTAATTGGTCCAATAACAATTCTGATTCTTCCATATTCCCATGCACGACGTGGAACACAATTTGCTTTTGCAGCTCCACCATTTGTTGACTGGATTTGAGTAACTTCTCATCTGCTCGATCCGCTGACAGGGTAAGATCTTCGCCCATTACGAGTCGATGGCTCAATAAGGCAACTGCTTCCTCATAGCCTCTTCCGATTGTAGTATACCCTGGCTGAGGATTGCTGATCGCAACGCTGACAGGGAAGCGGAAGTATTGCCGTGCGTTGCTGCGCATCGCGTCCGAGCACTGGCGCAGCATCTCCCATGTCTGCTCATTTGCATCATCTGCGCCAATGAGCAGTACCACTTGTCCAGTCTTGGACGTGAAGCCCGTGCATTCCGGGAACGTATGGAACGTCTCTTCCATCATCTTGAACAAGGCGTAATGGATGAGAGCGCGTTCATTCTCCCTGTAAGTGCGATGGAATGCCGGGATATCATCTGCCTCGGCAACACAGACAAACACAAGAGAGCCCTGCAATCGCATGTTGACTTTATCTGCTGCCTGGATGAACTCCGACTGAGACATTTCTCCCCGCAGCAGCTGCTGGAATACGCCCTGCTTCAAATAAGGGAATTGCTCCGTCAAACGATCATGCAGCTTCCGGTTCGTATCCACAAGCTGAACCATATAGGCATCCAATGCATCTAGCCCGTCCACTCTATGCTTGTCTTTTCCTCCTTTGGCCAGAGGAATTACTTTGTCAGACAACCGTTGAATCGGGAAATACATCCGCTCGGAGCCGATCAAGGCAATTAAGATCCATAGCAAGGAGAGCACGCCGGCAACGACCCAAGTGGTGAGCTTGATACTTTTTGATTGCGAGGTAAGCTCGGACATCGGGGTCATCGCCACATATCTCCAATCATTCACCGGAGACTTGGTCGTATGAAGCTTGTAAGAAACACCGTCAATGTCCATCGTTTGCGGGCGGTCCTGCCTGTCCGTTAGTAGTAAAGACAAGGGCACAAGATCAACGAGCTTCTCCCCCATCTCATCCAGTTTGGAGCTAATCATAACTCTTCCATTCTGATCGGCTACTAACACTCGAGTCCCTTGACCATGTTCCACCGATCCCACAAACTGCAGGATATTCTCCGGCGCTACCTGAAGCACCAACACCCCTTCAGTATAATTCGATGAGATAGGGATCGGTCGGAAAAGCAGCATATTCGGCTGGTCATCAAACGTATTGGCTGGTACATAGAAGGACTGATTAGTAGCCGGCTTCATTTTTTCGAGAATATTAAAAAGTCCTACTTGTGAAATCGAGTTCGGATCGTATTCATTCGAGTAAATAAAATTATTGTATCGTTTGTATAAGATAGACACATGATATTTAACAGGTGAGGTGCTGCGTATTCGTCGGATCGTCTCATTCATTTCTAACGATTCACTTAAATTCTCTATGCCAGGCCCACCCTGCACAGACTTCTCCACAGAGAGATTGGTAGCAATATAGATGGAGTTCATGCTCAGACTGTTCGTAAATTGATTCAGCTGCACCTGCATTTGATTCAGCATATACCGGTGATTCTTATCGACTTCAGCTTGAATACTTCTAGAGGCCATATAAGAAGAGAATAACCCTACAGTTATCACCGGAATAATACTCAAGAACAAGGAGTACAACAGCAGCTTTCGCTTGAAAGAAACTCCTGACATGCGTATGATTCGCAGCAAGCGCATTCTCATCATCCCTTTGGCATCCTTTCAAGTAGAGTCTCTCTATTATACCTGTCTTTGTTGAGAGCGTATACTGTACCTGTATGCAAAATATATGGCAGTCGGGTAATCGCGGCTTTTATGTTGTAGTCAGGTAGCTTTTAGAAAGAACGACAAAGAACGTCCCTCTTTCATCATCCGATGATTCAGGGGCGTTTTATGGTCAATAATTAGAATCCCAAAATACTCTAAATTCTGGAAAAACAACTTGTATTTTTACATTTGGTCTTTACTTACTATCCCAAAGGGCAGCTAAAAGTAGACAACAGCTTTAATCACATTACTTTCTGGCTCCAGCCAGCTAGTAAATTGTTCGATCATTTGCTCGAAAGAAACGCGATGAGTGATATAACGTCCCACGTCCAGCCCGCCGCTCATTATCGCTAACTTAACCTGCTCGAAGTCTTCACGGGTAGCATTCCTGCTGCTCATTAATGTAAGCTCATGCTTGTGAAACTCCGGATCGTTAAAGGCGATATCGGACTTCACCAGGCCGACGAATACGAGCCTGCCGCCATGCGCCACGAGTCCGAACGATTCGGACATCGACCTCGCGCTGCCTGTCGCATCGAACACCACCGTCGGCATATCGCCTCCGGTCAGAGCAGCCAGCTGTTCCTTCGGCTGCTGCAAAGCGTTCACCGTATGGTCGACACTCGCCCATTCGCGGCAAAACACCAGACGTTCATCCTTCACGTCCATCGCAATCACCTTCGCCCCGCGATGCTTGGCGAAGGCCATCACACCAAGCCCGATCGGCCCTGCGCCAATCACAAGAACGACCTCGCCTCCGCGCAGGTCAGCCCTGCGCACGGCGTGAGCCCCGATGCTGAAAGGCTCCAGCATCGCAGACTCGTCCAGCGTCAATCCCTCGGTCTTGACCAGATGGCTAACGGGAACCGAGATCCGTTCCCGCATCCCGCCATCCACATGCACGCCGTACACCTTCATGGTGACGCAGCAATTCGTCTTCCCATTCCGGCAGGCAATGCAGCTTCCGCAGTGCAGATAGGGAATGATGCTTACTTGATCTCCAGCTCGGAGCATCGACTCCTCATCCCCCACCTCTTCAACGACCCCAGCGAGCTCATGTCCGAGCACTCTGGGATAATGGAAGAAGGGTTGATTGCCCTTGTACGCATGCAGGTCTGTCCCGCATATGCCGATCCGGCGGATGCTTACAATAGCTTCCCCTGGCATCCGAACGGGATCCGGCAGGTCGACGTACTGGAATTTCTCCACTTGCTCGCACACGATACCCTTCATGTGAAACAGCCTCCTCATACTAGCTTCATTCAACCGCCAACTCCATCATTGCCTAATAGCTACAAGATAACTCCGTCCTTGAAAATCGCGATCTCACGGAACCCATTCCGCTCATTCATCGTCTGCTGCTCACCTGACGCCAAGCGGACAATTTGATCCCATAGTTCATCGGTCAAATCTTCCATAGTCTTGTCTTCCAACAATTGACCGGCATTGTAATCAATCCAGTTCTTCTTGCGCGCAGCCAATTCACTGTTCGTAGAAAGTTTCACAGTAGGAACCGGCCCTCCGAATGGAGTTCCGCGACCGGTTGTGAACAACACAATATGCGCACCAGCAGCAGATAAGGCGGTCACAGATACAAGGTCGTTCCCAGGTGCTTCCAATAAATTCAACCCTGTGCGAGTCACTCTGCGTCCATATGGAACAACGTCGGTAACAATGGCGTGACCTCCCTTTTGCGTACAGCCTAGCGATTTCTCCTCCAGTGTACTTATTCCGCCATCTTTATTTCCCGGGGAAGGATTCTCATAGATCTCCTGATTATGACGAATAAAATACTGCTTAAATTCATTAATCAGCTTCACGATATCACCGAAGACCTCTTCATTCTCTGCACGGTTCATCAGAATGGTCTCAGCACCGAACATCTCGGGAACTTCAGTCAATATGGTTGTCCCGCCAGATGCAATCAATCGGTCAGATATACTTCCGACAAGCGGATTGGCGGTTATCCCAGACAATCCATCCGAGCCCCCGCATTTCAAGCCAAGCTTCAGCTTGGATACCGGCACTGGTTGTCGCCCAAACTGCTCTGCGTACCCAACAAGCTCATCGATAAGCTCTAATCCTGTCTCCAGCTCATCCTCAACTTCCTGGGATTTCATGAACTTAACTCGATTCCTATCATACTCACCGATCGCATGCTTGAACGAATCGATCTGGTTGTTCTCGCAGCCGAGACCTACCACGAGTACGCCTCCTGCATTCGGATGATTCACCAGTGAGGCCAGCAGCTGTTGGGTATGCTTCAGATCATCTCCAAGCTGCGAGCAGCCGAAGGGATGGGAGAAATGGAATACGCCGCCCACTCTACCCTGATAGAGCGAATTGGCTCGCTGCGCAAGGATTTCGCAGGTTTTGTTGATGCAGCCGACTGTATTGATGATCCAGATCTCGTTGCGAATTCCAACATCTCCATTTCCCCTTACATAGCCTTGAAACGTACGCTGCTCCTGATTACCCCCAGAAGCTTTCGATGCCTCGATCGATCCTGATTCAGATACATCTGCAACAGCGGGCTCATACGCATAATCCAGAAATCCTTTCAATCCCGTCCCCAGGTTCTGTGTGTGCACCCAACTTCCAGGCAGCAGCGGTTCCTTGGCTTTGCCTATAGAGTAACCGAATTTCAACACATCTTCCCCTGCTCTAACTGGCTTAGTGGCAATTTTGTGGCCTTTCGGCACGTCGTCAAGCACAACCAATTCCGTTCCCTCAACGGATATCGTTTCACCTTTGACAAAATTCTGCAGCGCTATGATGACGTGATCCTTGTTATTTAATCGCACCCAACTGTTCATTGCATTTCCCCCCATCTTAGCCGCGTCCATTGCATGCTTACAGCTTCGACCAATCCTTCGACCGCTGCAAGATTATGCCCCCATACTTCGGATAAGCTAAGCAATTGTCCCACGGTCTGCAAAATATCATCTTCCTTCGAATCACATCTATCCCCGATTGTTGCCCATACACCGGCCAGCAAACCCAACAGCAACTCGTCATCACGGACTGTATACTCCACACCGTCTAGCGACTTCCCAGTATACCCGCCGCCGTTTTCACTGCGCTCCACTTGGTAATAGCGCAGCAGAGCCGCCAAGGAACGAGCCAACTTTTCTGGAATGGGCTTTCCTTGCTCAACCGAATATAGAATAGCAGGAAGCAATCTAACCTTAAACTTACTTATACTATTCATTGCGATGTCGCTCAACCTATGCAGAATATGCGGGTTCATGAACCGCTCGAACACTGTAGACGCATACACACGCATCTCTTCGGCTGAAAAAGGCAGCGCAGGAATCATATCTTCCTGCACGGCTGAACGTACGAACACTCCGAATTCAGGATGCTCCATTACTTCCCGGACCTGCTCAAAACCGTTAAGCAGTCCAAGCGGGGTCATAAGAGTGTGTGCTCCATTGAGAGTTCTTACTTTCCGCAGTTGATAAGGCTTCAAGTCATCAGTCCATACGACATTCAATCCGGCTTGTTGAAAAGGCAGGATCTGATCCAGCTCCGCCTCTCCTTCAATTGCCCAGAAATGATAAGGCTCCGCTGTATTGAGCATCGCATCGGAATACCCCCACTCGCTGAACCACTGCTCCGCATGCTCTGTCGGATATCCTGTTACAATACGGTCCACGAGTGAATTGAGGAATCGGTTGTGTCCAATCACCCAAGCTCTGAACTCGGCAGGCAAGCTCCAATCCTCGATATAACGCAATACACAAGCTTTCAGCTCATCGCCGTTGCGTTCAAGCAGCTCACAAGGCAGCAGCAGCAGCCCGCTCTCCGCAGACCCTCCAAACGCTTCAAATCTCTTATATAAAAACACCGTTAACTTCCCGGGAAACGACTCTACAGGCTGTCCTTCCAACAAAGACTCTTGCCTATAAACGAGACCAGCTTCTGTCGTATTGGATACAACCACCTGCAAATCCGGATTAGCAGCCAAATCGAGAAAGGAGGACCAATTAGCATAGGGATCGAATACTCGCGAGAAAACCGATATGATCTCTTGATTCGCTGCTTGTTCCCCGTGGGTAATCCCTCTTGTTACCAACGTATACAACCCATCTTGCTCGGCGAGCGCCTCAATCTTCGGTTTGCCAGAAGGACGAGGCTGTGTGACCGCTATGCTCCCTTGATACAGTCCCTGATTGCGGCACACCTGAATCATCCAGTCGACAAATCCGCGCAAGAAATTACCTTCGCCAATTTGGAGCACCGTAACCGGACTCTCAACTACAGCGTCATACCTGCGTCGATCCGCCTCAGTCAACTGTTCACGATTCAATTGCTTCATAGTTTATAAAACTCCTTTGCATTCCCGCCGAATAGTTTGGCACGCTTCTCTTCATTCCCGACTCCATCAGCCAGACCTGATTGATCTAGAAGCAGCTCTACCACTTGATCGTAACTTGCAGCCAACAGACATACAGGCCAATCACTTCCGTACATGACACGGTCCCAGCCAAATGCTTTGAGAACATGCTCGATATAAATAGAGAAATCACCCGGCTTCCAACCTTCGTGGTCGGCTTCCGTCACCATACCTGACAACTTGCAATAGAGTCTCGGGTGGGATGCAGCAAGCGTAGATATCTGTGTTCTCCAAGGCTCCAATAGGCCATCCGCGATTCTCGGCTTAGCTATATGGTCAATCACACCTCTCAGATTCGGAACCTGCTCCAGCAGCCGGATTAGTGCATCCAGTTGAGGCGACAGCACTAGTAAGTCTACGGGAACATCTTGTTCGGCAAAATATTTTAAAGCTTCTACAAAGTGCGGCTCCAAGATGACATTTGCATCCGGCATAGCCTGGATCATCACTCGAAAACCTACATATTTCGGATGGTGCGCGAATCGTTCATACTGCTGTCGATACGCCGGATCGTTCAAATCCAGCCATCCCACCACTCCCGCTATCTGATCCGTTGAGTCGGCGAGCGATAACAAGTAATCGGTTTCTTCCAACGTAGCAGCAGCCTGAACTACAATCGTCGCGTCCAATCCATGTTCCTGCAAGTGCGGAAGCAGATCTTCAGGCAAATAATCCCGATTCAGAACAGGCATGTCCGGCGTAATCCAACCATAGTCTCCGCGGTCCAGCTTCCAATAATGTTGATGTGCGTCTATTCTCATTCGAGTTCACTTCCTCTTAACCATTCATACTTCTATTTTATCAGCAAAATCAAAAGTTAAAATAACGTAATCTTGCATATTTGTACTGTTTTTTGATATCTTGAAGCTATTGTCATAGCCTTAATTAAGGAGTCATCCCATGGATCCATTCCGCAAACGATTCGAGTCCAGCGCATTTCCATTCTCACTTGTCTATAAAGATACGAAAAATTTCCAAAGTGAGCTTCCCGATCACGTGCATGATTGGTATGAGCTAGTTTATGTATACCGCGGTAAAGGTACCTTTTTCATCGATCAAACGTTTTATGAGATGAGACAGGGCGATCTGTTCGCCATTCCGGGCAACACCATCCATCGGGCATTTCCAGATCATGAAGATCCCGTTACTTCCACGGCCATTTTCTTCAATCCTATTCTCGTTCAACAGGCAGCACTTGGCGATACCTTCTCCTATCTGAACGGCTTCAAGCAATGTAAAGAAAGGAAAAGCTACAAATTCGAACAATCCGTCGAGCAGCAACAAGCAGTGGAGTCTGATATTGATCGCATGTTCACAGAATTAAATCATAAACCGATAGGCTATCGACACGCGATCGTACTGGATTTGCAAAAGCTGCTGCTGCTGCTCATTCGCGAATTCGGGGTTAACGACCTACAGCATCCGGATGTCATGGCGATCGGACCCAAGTGGATGAATGATACTCTTGTATATATTGAAGCTCATCTGAATGAAGATATCGGGCTCGCCTCCCTCTCTCAGCTCGTATCCGTGACCCCTGCTCATTACAGCCGTGTGTTCAAACAACGAGTGGGGATGAATGTCTCCGAATATTTAATTACCAAACGAATCGTAAGGGCGAAAGAGCTTCTGTTAGAAACAGACTCTAACGTAAGTATCATTGCTGAAGAGTGCGGGTTTGAGAGCTTACCCCACTTTCATCGGATGTTCAAACGAATGTTAGGAATGACACCCGCGGTCTACCGCCGTTCATCTGTATAGAAACAAATAACCGTTAGGGAAGCTCAATCTCCCGTAACGGTTATTTGTTATATTTCATTTATGGACCGTTGAAACAATTTCCTCTACACTCTTGGATTAACTACGGAAACCAATAAAGTGTTTTCCGCTGAAATCAGGCTTACCCCAGCTGGCAGCTCTATATCTCCTGCTTAATAGATTCGCCGATATCAAGGTCACTAATATCAGTCGTTATCGACGCTGGCAATTGGCCAGGCAGTGCTTGTATCTCTATGAATGAGCCTTGCGTTTGCACAATGCCGCCTTGCTTCGTGCCTTTTGCAACACCGATATAATGAATAGTAATTTTCGTGCGCACTACTTCATTTGTCTTAACTCGAAGAAAATCAGCATGAATGAATTCCCTTGTCACCGGGTCTCGCTGCACACCTTCCAGTAATACAGGGATCGTACCGATAGCTCCAAGGTTGATTTCCAGAACACCAGTACCGCCCCCTCTAGTCCATTGTTGAAATTCCTTCCTAGATATATGAATCATAGCATTGTCCGTATTCACGCCAAAAATGATGCCCGGAAGGCGCCCCTCATGACGCAGTCGCTTCAAACCAGTTCGGTTCATAGGATTTCGGTGCTCCGCTTGAAAACATGGATTCATTTCACAAATCTCCTTCTGACTATTTTATTTGTGCTCCAGAAATCGATCGCCTTTAACGACCATGGATTCCGCCCCCTTCACAGGGGGAAAAAAGAGCACCATAACATCACCACCCTAATACATTTAATGTAAAAACCCGTATAAACATACGAAAGCACCTCGCTCCAACGGAACGAAATGCCTTGTTGATACCATATCATAAAGAGTAAGGACCGTCGAATAACGCATATGTTACAATTAGGAGTATAGAAGAGAACTTTGGGGGGTTAACAGCTTATGTTCGAGTATAAACACAGGATATTCCAATTCATTGCTATATTATTCGGAATAACTTTGGTTTCAATCGGTCTTGAAATGTTCCTTACCCCTCATAAAATCATTCCTGGCGGAATAAAGGGAATTGCCATCATCCTGTCTCATGTGACCGAGATGAAGATGGGCCTATTTCTTTTATTTATTAATTTGCCATTTGTTATATTCAAAAGAAGAAATGTGATGAAAACGTTCTCGGCTCTTTTAACTCTTTTGGTTATCGCCGTCTTGACCTTATATATGCATCCCTTTCCGCCTCTTGTTCAAGAGCCGTTGTTAGCTTCAATGTTCGGTGGAGTTATTTTTGGCTGCGGTGTCGGATTGGTTGTACGTTACGGATGGTATCCCGACGGAGTGAATGATGTTGCCTTCTATCTGAAGAAAAAAATTAGATTATCGATCAGTGAATTATTGATGATCATTAATATTATTATCCTTACCTGCGGCGGGTTTTTATTCGGATGGGATCAAGCGATTCATTCCATTATCGCGTACTTCCTTGCCTATAAAGCCATTCAATTCACCCTGGATTATAAAAGCAGAAAAATGATTTGGGTCAGCTCTGACAGGCAGAAGGAATTATCTCAATTGTTGGTTCAGGCATTCGACCGCGATATCCAATTTCTAGCCTCCAAATCTAAAGTCGCAAGCCATGATGGCTCCGAAATTTTCTTTATCTTATCAGAAAAAAATACAAAGAAGCTTAAGGCGATCGTTCATAATCTCGACCCTTCAGCAAATGTCGTCGTCTCGTACGCAAATTACTCGCAAACTGAGCCCTATTATAGAATGTAAATAAAAAATGGCCGGTTGGGTGCGTGGAAGGGCAGAAAGGCGGGCTCCAATCGCTCTTGAACTTCGGTTCTTTTGATTCTACTTTTTATCGGTTTGAACCCAAGATTCAAATGCGACCGCTGACGCTTTTCCGCTCCACCTTCCTGCCCTCTTCTGTTCGACTTTGGATGAGGAGCCTCTTTGATCAGATTAATATAGGGTAGATGTAGAAGAATTCGACATCTACTTTAATCGGCTAAAGAATTTCTATTATACTTTCTGGCGTGCTAAAAAAGCATCTGGAATATTCGATAATCGAATAACCAGATGCGCTTTTATGTCTCATTATGCACTTGTACTTGATACCTTCAGATTACCCGTTCATCAAGAGATCTTTGAGTAATTTGATTTGCTTTCTTTCTCCAGCAATAACAAGAGTCATTTCCGCTGACAGCTTGTCATCTGGACCGGGATTGATTTTCTGTGAATGCTTTTCCACAAGGGCCAGGACTGTGGCTCCAGTTCTTTGGCGAACTTGCAACTCAGCGATAGATTTATTAACAGATTTGAAGTGCGGCTCTATTTTGCACCATTCTATCACTAATTCCTCGAGGGACACTTCGATCGTTTCCAGAGCTTTGGGTCTATAACTCATTCCGCCAATAATTGCAGCGACCTGTCTCGCTTCTTCATCGTCCAAGGATACCATTGAGATGCTCTCATCCGGATCGTCATCTTCAAAATGATATAACTCCCTCCTGCCATCATCATGAATGACAACAACCATCTTATCTCCGGATCTCGCTTCTATTTGGAATTTTTTCCCGATACCTGGTAGATCGGATTCTCTAATAGTACTCATTTTCAACATCCTCCGTTCAGATTATCCCATATTTTTGAGCTTTTCCTTTGGTTTGCTCCATTTGAATATTTTATTTAGGCCACTATAAATATGCTTCGACTCTTTTGCCAACAGAGGTCCAGCAATCGCCAATACTAAGACGTAAAGAGCGGAGAAAGGCTTTAGCAACGGCATTAGCCCTGCAGCTATACCTAAGTTAGCCACAATAATGGTAAATTCTCCGCGCGCCATAACTGTAAGCCCGATATTCGTAGAAGCTTTATGGGACAGCCCTGCTTTTCTCCCAGCGATCATTCCGGACACAATATTTCCCACGATGGTTAGCAGTACAGCTCCAATAGCTATCCATGCAGCATCACCTAAGGTTAACGGATCAATACCTAGACCAAAGGCAAAGAAGAATACGGCACCGAAGAAATCCCGGAATGGTACAACTAGATGTTCAATCCTCTTACTATGCTCGGTTTCAGATAAAGCCAGGCCGAACAATAAGGCGCCAATGGCTTCCGCAACGTGTAATTTTTCTGAGAATCCGGCAATGAAGAACAATGTAGAGAACACTACAATAATGAATATTTCGTTTGAGGTGATATTTAACAACTTGTTTAATATTGGAGTGCCTTTTCTGGCAATAATGAAAAACAAAAGCATGTAACCCATTGAGATGCCTACAGATAGAAGGATTCCTCCTATGGATGTCGCTCCCCCAAGAAGCAGGCCGGACATGACCGACAGAAAAACAGCAAGAAATAGATCATCGAACAAAATCATGCCGAGAATTAATTCGGTTTCAGAGTTCCCGGTACGTCTTAGATCAACCAAAACTTTAGCCACAATCGCAGTGGAGGAGACGGATAGCATTCCTGCGATGATTAAAGTTTCATACAAAGGGAAGTCGACCAAAAACCCATAGGCTACTCCGATTGCAAAATTCAATACAACGTAAATGGTCCCTCCAAAAACAATGTTGCGGCCTGACTTGATCAGCTTGGATACAGAGAACTCCAGTCCTATATAGAATAGCAGAAAAAGTACTCCGATTCGCCCAAGAAACTCAATGATTGGCTGACTTTCAATAAACGTAAAGTCAATAATACCAATTGTTGGTGCATGCGGACCGACCAGCATTCCTAAAATAATAAGAAAAGGAATGATGGAGAATTTCAGTTTCCCAGCAATTACAGAAGCAATCGCAATTAGCACAAGTGCGGTTCCAACCTCAAAGATCATATGATCCATACAATGTTTTCTCCCCCTTATTTAATCTTGATTCTACTTCTATAGTATACAGGAACATGTATAAGTATCCAACCCGAAGCACTTACACCCTCTTATCTCTTTTCACGCATAACAGTCCAATTGTGTCCGAACGGATCCCGGAAGTTCACGAATATAGCAAAACCTTCATCCCGTACTTCCTGAACGCTCGCTCCCGCTTCTGTCCATTGCTCCATTAACTCCTCAAGAGGACGCCTGGTTTTGAATATAAAAGGAGCAAATATTTCAGCGTTGCCTGTGTATGACAAAGTACTCTGCAAGAGCAAATTAGGCCCGCGATACAAACTCAACATGTAGAATTGATCCTTGTGTTCCATGAGCGTTTTAAAGCCAAGATGACTTTTATACCATTCCGCCGCTGCATGAATATGCGTTTCAGGTACTGCCATCTGAATATCCTCCAGACAATCCAGAACAGGCAAGTCCTTCTCTTCTTCAACTAACCGATCAGGCTCTTTCACAGGCACCCAATCATTATCGAGGAATAGCTCGTTCACTTCATCTGAACTTAATGCACGATTATACATCCTTATATCATCGATCTTTCCCTGAAAAAAGAAATACGGTTCATCCGTTGATTTTCTCCCCATATATAAAGGTTCGTCGGGAGCAGGATTTAGTTTCCCTTTCTGTTCACAGACCATCACACCATTCCTATAAAGCTTGAACTTCTGATCTTCATATGTAATTGCAATGTGGTACCAGTATCCTTTGTGCAGAGGTGCTGCTTCGGCGAGATCAGTCTCCGTCAGGAAACGATGAAACGTTATATTGGAGTCCAATGTGCTTAACTGGAACACGCGGCGCCCGTGATGTCCATCTTGGGAGACAATTGCATGGCCCCAACCGTCTAGTCTAGAATTCGCACCGTAACAACACCAAACAGACAATGAAAATGCATCTGGATTTACCTGCGGTGCAGAATCTACCACGATATAACTATCTTTCCCGTTGAAATAATACGCACTGTCCGGATTGCCGAACCGGTCCTCACACAACGATGCACCAGCAACCCGTCCATGATGCTCATACCCGCCAGTGTCCCGTGCATCTCCGTCGAACAAATACTCCGCGATTAGTCCACGGCGTAAATCAACCCCCTTCTTTCTTATTCCGAACAATTCATCCAGAGAAATTTGAAACACTTCAGCTATCATCGGCAGCAAGGACACATCCGGACACGACTGTTCATTCTCCCATTTACTAACGGCCTGATACGTAATACCTAATCGAGTGGCCAATTGCTCCTGGGTAAAACCTCTTTGTTTCCTAAGCTTAGCAATTCGTTCACACAAGCTTTTGCTGTAATTCATCATTCTGCTCTCGCCCTCCGTAACAGGATGACTTCATTGTAGACAATTGACTAACATAAGGGTATCACTTATTGGTAGAGGAAGGGAATTCAAATTCAACTAATGGTTGAGTACCGGAGTGAGCAACTATTGTCACCTCTTACACAAAAAAGCCTCCCGCCGGATGGACGAAAGGCATGGAACCATTTGAATTGAATTGCACGTATACTAGCAAGTTGCTCTCACTTTCAATTACGCCTGCTTTTTATTAATTTTAGACGGGTTATTTACTTTATAGAGAATCTCTTTATTGAACTTCTTGTCCACGATCTTCCCTTCGAATTCGAGCAGATCACCGACCTCAAGCTCGAGGCCTTTCAGCGTGTTGCTGTATCCGCACCAAGCATCGCCAACAACTAGCTGAGGTTCACTTAAGATAATCACATCCGCGAAGAGCAGCACTTCATCATCATTATCTGAAAATGGATTAGGCTTCGTTGTAAACTCTTTTACCGCAGCCGAGAACTTCACCTTATCAACCGGCAGATCAAGCTTCTTCGGCTTCTCTTTCTTTTCTTTGGTCTTTTTGGTTGCTCCCTCCACTGAGACAGAGGCTGCTGTCTTCTCCTCTGTTTCTTCCGTTGTCTTCTCAACAACTTGCTCAACCGCTTCATCCGGTTGGACTAGTTCCGATTCAGGCTCTGCGACAATCGCGTTTACCTCTTCCGTTCCCACGGTTTCCCCGCTTAGAAGCTCTCTGAAGAATGTACCGGATTGCATCTCTTTTAAGAAGGACGGATGAATACAGGACAGCTGCCCGTCTTCAAACTCAATAACCAATATCTGCAAATTTTTATATTCCTGATATCCCTTGATCGCTACTGTGCTCTGGTTTGACTTGTTTTTGTACCAAAATTGCTTCTTAGAGGTTTTACCGAACAACCCCCACTCTCTTCCCTTTACGGCGTAGTCTTCTTCATTAGCGAACGTTGTGTATTCTCCTTGCGGTGGATAATAGGTTGTACCGCTTCGACTCGTCTCTGCCATCTAAGCCACTCATCCTTTGTCCTATAATTTCGTATAATCCAATCATAGCCTTAATCCTTGTACTCATCAAATGTATTGTATTGTTAAGACGCACCCAGATTCTTAAACTGATTATACACCATTCGGCTATACGTCCCCTGTTCCTGTATTAATTCTTCGTGGCTGCCCTGCTCCACAATGCCCCCTTGATCGATGACCATAATACGATCCGCATCGCGAATCGTATTCAAGCGATGAGCGATGACGAAGCTCGTACGTCCCTTCATCAAAGTCAGCAGCGCATCTTGAATATGGAGTTCCGTACGCGTATCGATGCTGCTGGTCGCTTCATCCAGGATGAGAATTGACGGATCGGCCAAGATGACTCTTGCAATCGCAAGCAATTGACGCTGTCCTTGACTGATGTTCCCGCCATTCTCGGTGAGCATGGTCTTGTACCGATTCGGCAACCGCTGGATGAATCCATCGGCATTCGCCATCCTCGCAGCCGAACGCACCTCTTCGTCCGTCGCATCCGGTTTTCCGTACTTAATATTATCCTCAATCGTGCCCGAGAACAAATACGTATCTTGAAGCACGACCCCGAAGCTTCTCCGAAGGCTATCCCGTGTATAATCCTTAATATCGGTACCATCAATGGTGATTCTGCCGCTCGTAATATCGTAGAAGCGTGTAACGAGATTCACAATAGTCGTCTTCCCAGCGCCAGTCGGCCCCACCAACGCGATGCTGCTTCCTTGCGGCACTACGAAGCTGACGTTCTTAAGAATTGGAACATCCGGCCTGTAGCCGAAGCTTACATTCTCGAATTCCACACGGCCTCTCGGATTACTAAGCACCTTCGCCTGCGGATTATCATCCGGCTCTTCGATTTCCTCAAGCACTTCGAATGCTCGTTCCGCGCCGGCTACCCCAGACTGAAGAATATTGAACGTATTGGCCATATCGTTCAAGGGTCTGACGAATTGCTTCGAATAACTCAAGAAGCTCGCAATCACACCTACTGTAATATTCCCTTGCACCGCCATGATCCCGCCTACAATGGCAATTGTCGAGAATCCGATATTATTTATGACGCCTAGAAGCGGCATAAGGAATCCGGACCAGATCTGCGCTTTCAACCCGACTTCATACAGCTTCTCATTCACTTCTTCGAACTCCGCTACCGCTTTTTCTTCCCGATTGAAGGCTTTGACAACTTCCATGCCCGAGATCGTTTCCTCAATATGTCCATTCAGTCTGCCAAGCTGGATTTGTTGATTCTTGAACAGCTTGCTTGTGCGTTTCGTAATCGTCCGCGCCAAAATATAGACAAGCGGTACCGTTATCATGCTGGCCAATGTCAGAGTAGGACTAAGCACCAGCATCATAATGAGGGAGCCTACTATCGCCACCGAACCGGACATAAGCTGTGTAGTGGATTGCGAGATCGTATTACTAACGTTATCTATATCATTCGATAATCGACTCATTACTTCCCCGTGAGGACGAGAGTCGAAATAGGATAGAGGCAGCTTCTGCAGCTTCTCGAACAAAGTCCGGCGAAGATTCATAACAACCCTCTGCGACATGCCAGCCATAAGCCAGCCTTGCAGGAAAGTGAGGATCGCATCACCTAGATAAGCGGCCACTAACGCAAGCAATACAATTTCTAGCAGCGAAAAGTCTACCTTCCCGCCTTCCCCACCCGTCATGGAATCAACGGCCACTCCGATCAAATAAGGACCCAGTAATCCGATCCCAGCGCCTATTAACAACAGGAAGAATAAAGTTGTTAACCATTTCCGTTCCGTTCCGAGATATTTCCACAGCTTTTTCAACGTCTTCGTGAAATTTTTCGGTTTGACGACCGCCGCTCTTCCGCCACGGCCCATCATCGCCCCGCCAGGTCTTCCAGGACCTCCGCCCATCAGCGACAAGTCAGGCTGGTTAGCAGCATGGCCCGCTTCTTTCTTACGCTCATTTTCCTTGGACATTGACCTGCGCCTCCTTGCCTACTTGGGACTGGTAGATTTCCTGGTACACCTTGCATTCCTGCATCAATGTCTCATGCTTCCCTATACCAACGATCTCTCCTTGATCAAGCACTACGATTTTATCAGCATCCATAACCGAAGTAATCCGCTGGGCAATCAGTAAGCAAGTCATATCCTTGGCATAGTGCTTCAAAGCTTCTTTGATATTGGCTTCTGTTGCTACATCAACCGCACTCGTGCAATCGTCCAGAATTAATATTCGGGGCTGCCTGATGAGCGCTCTGGCAATGGATACTCTCTGCTTCTGTCCCCCGGATAGATTCACACCGCGTTGACCAAGCAAAGTATCGTAACCCTCAGGGAAGCCGGTAATAAAAGCATGCGCTTCGGCCATCTCCGCCACTCGCTGCACTTCCTCGGGGGTAGCCCCGTCATTGCCCCACTTGATATTGTCCATAATCGAACCCGTGAACAGAATGGACTTCTGTGGAACAATTGCAATCGTTTCTCTCAAGACAACCGGATCGACTTGAGTTACATCAACACCGTTAACTTTTACAGTACCGGAGCTCGCATCGTAGAATCGTGGAATAAGACTAACCAAGCTGCTTTTGCCTGAACCGGTAGAACCGATAATGCCTACCGTTTCACCAGGCAAGCAAGTAAGTGTAATGTTCTTGATTACAGGCTCACCTGAAGAACCTTCATAAGCAAACGTAACCTGCTCAAAATCAATTCTGCCTTGAAGTCCTGGTTCGACAGTGCCGCCAGATTGGAATCCGACCTCGTCCTTGTTCCAATTCATCGAATTCTCTTGAGAGAACACTTCCCCGATTCTTGACGCTGATGCTCTAGCTCTTACGAACATATTGAATACCATCGAGATCGTCATCAAAGAGAAAAGAATCATAGTCATATAGTTAATAAAGGCAATAATATGTCCCACCATAATGGAACCGCTGTCCACTCCGCGCCCACCATACCAAATCACAACCACGATCCCGAAGTTCACCGTCAACATAATAGCCGGATTGAATACCGACATAGCTCTCATTACGGTAATGGAACGATTCTGATACTCCAGATTCGCTTTCTTGAACTTGGTGACCTCATAGTGGAAACGGTTGAATGCTTTTACAACTCTGACGCCGGATAAATATTCACGCATCACACTGTTCACACGGTCCAAAGCCTTCTGCACCTTCATGAATCGCGGATAACCGATCTTCATATTCAATGCAACAAGAGCGGCCACCAGGGGCACGACTACCGCAAGCACCAGGGAGAGCTGAGGATTGAGACGAACCGCCATAATCAAGCTCCCGATGCATAATAGAGGCGCTTTCACGAATATTCGCATCAAGCCGTTCATAAAGTTCTGAACCTGAGTTACATCGTTTGTTAGTCGGGTTACCAGGGATGCTCTCTCGAATCGGTCCATGTTGTCAAACGAAAACGTCTGGATTTTGCGAAAAAGATCACTCCTTAGCTCCGTCCCGAATTTCTGCGAGACATGACTGGCCACGATATTCCGGGCCGTAGCTGACAGAGCTCCAAACGCAGTAATAAGCAGCATCAGACCGCCCATCCTCCACACATAATCCATATCCTTATTAACAATCCCTACATCAATAATCATCGCCATAATCGTGGGCTGCATAAGATCGCAGACTGACTCCAAAGTAACGAAAAAAACGGCCAAGCTAAAAAACTTCCCGTGCCTTCTGGCATATGTGCGTAAAAAACCCATCCTATGTCCTCCTCGTCTAGCATCCCATACTAAGAAATATACTCCTTAGTCGACTAATTGTCACTCGTTAGTGAACAAAAATACAAGTTTGGGAAGCCCTTTCAAGAAGATGGTCTGGCCGATTTGCGTTATATTCTAATTAATCTTGCACGATCATATAGAGGAGGAATCGGAACATGCCAAGCTTACAAACCATATCCAACTTTCAGTTAACCGAAGAACAGATTGAGGAATTTTATCGCGAAGGTTACTTCTATGCTCCGAATTTCATCACTCCGGAAACAGTAGCAGCCATTAATGCAGAGCATGAGAGCTTCTCGCACAACCAGGATGGATCAGCCTGGCAATCGAATGCGTTCCAGAACGTCGAGAAGCACGGCTCCACCTTTCCATTGACTCAGCGAATGCTGACAGACCGCGTGCTTGTGGACTGTTTCGAACGAATCCTTGGGGCAGAAGAGGTTCGTCTATGGCTTGGAATGTATGCCGTCGTTCCGCCGCGCGGTAACGGTCTCGAATGGCATCAGGATAATATGTATACGCACATTCTTGGACATATGCTGAACGGCTTTATCGCGCTTGACCCAATCTCTCAAGAGAATGCTGGCCTGTGGATTGCTCCGCGCTCCCATCGTCTTGGCCGTCAACCGAATCTTAATGAACCAGGTCAACACCGCAGAGCAGCCGATCCAGAGAACGGTATGCCTTGTAAAGCATTTGCACCAGGCGATGCAGTCATCTTCCATCGGGAGACGCTTCACTCCAGCAAGCAGAATTTTACTGATAAAGTTCGTCGCGCTTATGCTTTCCAGGTTGCCTCTGCGAACTGCCGCTATGCCGAAACCGGCAAATTGTTGCTAGACCGCGACTTAATCTCGCAAATGAAGGTATAACCAAGTGTTGAACACACCCAACCAATTTCCGCTTGGGAGATTGGTTGGGTATTAATACAATATTTGTCCCGTCGGATCAATCTGAGCCGATTGGCGCTGCTCGCGTGGAGTGACCCCCCAGAATTTCTTGAATTCTTTATTGAAGTAGCTTAGCGAGTGAAATCCGCATTCAAAAGCGATGTCCGTTACAGACTTGCCGCTATGCCTAAGCATGGTCGAGGCTTGCTGCAGCCGGAGCCGATTGATGAATAAGTTCGGAGTAACGCCCGTAACCCCGCGAAAAGACCGATAAAACCACGTTTTGCCAAGACCCGATAAACGAATCATTTCTTCAGCATCAATATCCTCTGCAAAATGGGCGAGCAAGTATTCAATGGATCGTATAATGCCCTCATGCCCTTGCACTTCTTCAGAATCCGTCATCGCCTTTACAGCATGCTGATTATAATGGCGGTAAATCGCGACAATAATATCGATCAAGCACGTCCACTGCTTAGCTTGCCAACCCGGCTCCCGGGCTTGTTCTTCCTTCACAGCAGATTCCGCAGCAGCCCGAACCTGCGAGGCGCACACAGAATCATGAGGAATAAATGGCGAATAAAGCTCTACCGCATAAAAAGGAGCAAGCAGCTTGTACCCCTCCGGAATCAATCGGATTACAGAAGGGGAGAACAGCACCATTATCCATTCCACTGGCTTGGCTGAATCACGAGTCAAGTTAAAATGAGGCTCGAAGGGCCGATACAGAAACACATCGCCCGATTTTCCATAATAATCACGCTTCAGTGTGCGAAAGTTCGCTTCTTCATTCAATACAACACTGATTTCAAGTGCGTCGTGCATATGCACTTCATGCTCCGTGAGCGAGCCGAACTTGTGTTTGATCGTCAGTTCACTCTTTAACCGCAAATCTTGAAAGAACAACCTTACTCACCTCGTGCTTCCATCATCGCAAGCAGATCGCGATCCCTATTCTTACTATAGGAGATAGAAGCGCGAACGACAACCCATAGTGCATCGATTCTTTTTACCAAGGTCAGTCTGCTTCAGCTAGTGTTTCTTGAGCTTGTCTTTTACCCAATTCTTCAGTACAATACCGCCCAATACGAATCCAACTATAATTCCGCTGAATGTAACTAACAAAGCGATCCATTCGAATACAGAATAGTGTTCAAGCTTACTCCAATCAATATTTCCCTTCAAATCCTCAATCACTTGATTCATTCCATAAATTGCACCAATTACAGAATATATGGTCAAAACTAGAAGTAAATAACCTTGTCGCTTAGAAGAGAATTGATCCTGATATTTGAACAAATCCATAAGTGTCTGCTTCACATCCGCATATAACTCATGATTGCCCAGTATACTTCCTATTTGGTTAAACAGCTCTTTTCCCTGGGATTGAGAGATCAGTTCATTAAAGAAATATTTGGAGGAAAAAGTCGTTATGGAGCGTATCAAATCTTCAATAGCATCCTTATCCTTCTCCAGCTTAATCCGGGAATACTGATTAGAAAGCTTGAGCAGTACGATTTTGTAAAATAGATTAAGCAGTATCCCGTAATAGTGTGAACCGTACATCTGGTTAGCCAATGATTGATATTCACCGCTGTTATTGGTCAAGCAATTGAAGGAATGTTCATTCACAATGTAGATCGTATTCGGACTCCAGCGATCATAGCAATGCTTCTCGCAATAATCTCGAATGTAGTTGGGATTGGTCGAGCTGATGTATGCTTGGCCGTTGAAGTTCACCCCGTCCAGTTGAGCAGCCCGAAAAAGATCTGCCGTCTCGATGGGGCTCTCCTCTTCAAATCTATATACACTCTGCACATACATCCTCTCATCCACAAAAAAAGGCAATGTTTCAAAGTATGCGCCCTCCACTCCTGTTTGATCCAGAAAAGGCACGATAAAAGGAGTAAGTTTGCGAAATATAAACTGCTCTACCTCCTCAAACTCCGTGTCTTCGCAGCCGATCGAGGTCGTATTATCTTTGGAATTTACGTCCTGCAGCACCCGGAATCGACTCGCAAACTCAAGCGCTAACGAGTAATCAATAGTAGGAGACGTTATTTCGGTTCGGATTGTAATTAATCCTAATTGGAAGGGACACAGGAATACATCTACAGATACGATTCGGAAAGGAATCTGGAACAACGTCGTTCTCAGCTCACATTTGTAATCCATCCGTTTGGAGAAACGTTGTAAGCTCTCTTCATCCTCTTCATGCGGAAACAGGATATTGGCTGTGAACGGTAGATAGAATCTTTCCATCTTAAGATGCGAGACCGAGTAATCATCCCCGTAGTATGCGTTCTCCAGATCAAGCTTATCTAACAGAAAAAATTCAAACCCATTCTGTCGAAGCTTTTCCTTTAATGCTGAGTGGCATTGCTCCTTAATGGAAAAAGGGAAAATGAACGTATGCAGAGTGTTGGTCAACTTCTTATTCTCTAAACCCTTTTCCATTCGCTGCACCTCCAATTCAATCGTTATATTATGATCATTAATACCCCTATCCTCTAAACGGTGAACAAGCTAAAAAGCCATAAAAAAAGACCGTCTGGCAAATACTAACATTTGCCAGACGGTCATTATTTATACTTTATACTACTCCCTGTGCAATCATAGTATCGGCTACCTTCAGGAATCCAGCGATGTTAGCGCCAACGACCAGATTACCTTTGTGACCATACTCTGCTGCCGCGCGAACGCTGTTCTGGTAAATATTGCTCATAATATGTTGAAGCTTCGTATCAACCTCTTCGAACGTCCAAGATTGTCTCATGCTGTTCTGGGACATCTCAAGCGCAGATACAGCAACTCCGCCCGCGTTAGCCGCCTTGGCTGGTCCGAACAGTACATTATGTTTCAGGAATACTTCAATCGCTTCAAGCGTTGAAGGCATATTGGCGCCTTCCGCTACAGCTTTCACACCATTCGCAACCAATTTCTGTGCGGATTCTTCATCGATCTCATTCTGGGTTGCGCAAGGAAGAACGATGTCGCATGGAATATTCCAAATGCCATTGCAGTCTTCATTAAAGATAGCTTTCGGGTGGAATTTGACGTATTCGCTTAATCTGGCGCGCTCCACTTCTTTTAGACGCTTTAGCGTGTTCAGGTTAATACCTTCTGCATCGTACACGTAGCCGGCTGAATCGCTGCAAGCTACTACTTTTGCTCCCATTTGGGTAGCTTTTTCAATTGCATATATAGACACGTTTCCAGAGCCAGATACAATAACGGTACTGCCTTCCATGTGCAATCCATTATCCTTAAGCATCTCGTTCAAGAAATACACCGCGCCGTATCCTGTTGCTTCTGTTCTAGTTAAGCTGCCTCCGTATAAAAGGCCTTTGCCGGTTAAGACCCCTGCTTCAAACCCGCCGCGAATTCTTTTGTACTGACCGAACATATAGCCGATCTCGCGCGCGCCTACCCCAATATCGCCCGCTGGAACGTCTTCGTCAGGTCCAATATACTTGCACAGCTCAGTCATGAAGCTTTGAGTGAAGCGCATCACTTCTCCGTCAGATTTGCCCTTCGGATCGAAGTCGGATCCGCCTTTACCGCCGCCAATTGCTTGTCCGGTCAATGAGTTCTTGAATGTCTGCTCGAATCCAAGGAACTTGATAATACTCACATTAACGGATGGATGGAACCGAAGTCCGCCTTTGTAGGGTCCGATCGCACTATTGAACTGTACCCGGAATCCGCGGTTCACTACAGTCTTCCCTTGATCGTCCACCCATGGCACCCGGAAAGAAATGACACGCTCTGGTTCAACCATCCGTTCGAGGATGCTCGCTTCCATATACTTGGGATGTTTCTCGAATACGGGAACTAGCGATTCCAATATTTCCTTTACTGCTTGGTGAAACTCATATTCACCGCGATTGCGCAGCCTTACCGTTTTGTATACCTCGTCAACGTACTCCCTAGCTGAATTCATTCTGTCTATTCCTTCCCAGTTCCCTATTATTTATCTAATGAAATCTAGATTTTATTTTAAGACTTTTTTCGGCATTTATCAACAATCGGGTTAAAAACATTATTCTAGTAATCTCATGAAATGAATAAAAACCTCCAGAGTGATATTCAAGAGGTTTGTGGGGGTTGAAATCGGTATCTCATATTGTTGTGATAAATCTTTGGAAATGGGTAAATAATAGATGGTATCCAAGTATAATAATTTTGTTCTTTTAGTAATCTGTATGAATAGGTTTAACAGAATAATAGACCCTTCCAAAGGAGTGAGTCTTATGAACCGTTATCTTCTATCTTTCATCTTTGTTGCCAGCATACTGGACGCGATCTTGACGGATGTCGGCCTACGTCTTCAATTCATTGAAGAAGGGAATCCGATTATGCGCTTCCTGTACGATAACAGCTACTTATCCTTCTACGGCTTCAAGGTCCTGCTGCCCCTCTCCCTATTCTTTCTGTCAGCGAAGATAAGCAAGCGGCTCGTGATCAATCGACTGGTCCAATTATCGGCGGTCGTGTATGCCGGCATCCTGATCATTCATTACTATTGGATCTCCGTATCATTCAACTTTACAGCTTGAAGATCTGAATCGTTCGTTGAAGCTGTGTAACCATTCGCAACATCTGCTCCGATTGCGATACGACCGCTTTAACGGAATTCGTCTGCTCCACCATGCTTGCCGAGACTTGCTCTGTACCTGCCGCAGATTGCTGTGTTATTGCAGAAATATTCTCCATTGTACCGGTAATGACTTGTGCTGACTCCATCATCTTCACACTTTCACCCGTGAATTCATTCATGCGATTCGTTATGAATTGAATACTGCTTACCATTTCCCCGAATACTTTCTCGGTTTCCTCAATGGATTGACTTTGCCGTCTCGCAATATCTTCATTGATTTGAATGTTCTGCAGCGCCTGTCTGATGCTGTGCTCAATGTTGCGAACCATATGAAATACTTCCTTGGCTGAGCGTTGCGATTCTTCCGCCAGCTTGCGAACCTCCTGTGCTACGATGGAGAACCCTTTGCCATGATCACCTGCGCGTGCAGCTTCGATCGATGCATTCAGGGATAACAAGTTAGTCTGCTCGGCAATTTCTGAGATCGTTCTTGTAATTTTGCTAATACCAGCAGCTTCTTTCACCAACTCATCGATTGTTCCAGCTACATTAGAGGTGGCAATTACATTATGCTTCACACTCTCTGCTTGACTTTCTACTGCTTTCAAGCCTTTTTTGACCAACTCCAGCGTCTGACCGCACCGATTATTCATTTCCTGAGTAGATTCCACATAGTCTGCAACTTTCGTTTCAATGTCCTTGACCACCGAGAAGCTCCTGAACACACCATCCGATATTTCATTCGCCCCGGAAGCAAGATTAGTGACCGAACTGGTCGCCTCTATAAGCATCATATTGATGCCCTCGTTCTTGAAATATATATCTCGGCTCGAGTCCGCCACATGTTTCGATATGGCCGTCGTCTCATTCAACAGCTCCCGCAATTTCACAATCATGCCGTTAAAAGAACGCCCCATTTCGCCCAAAGCATCCTTGGAACGAGCGTCCACGGTCTGTGTAAAATCCCCTTTTGCAATATTCATGGCGATTCTGGATACGTCTTCAATCGGTTCAGTCAACATTTTCTCCAACCAACCGAGATAGGGAAAGCTGATCAACATAAGAACAAGCGATGAAACGAGTCCGAATAATACGGAGACATTAGCACTTAACATCAGAATAAGAATGATCAAAGTATAGAAAACAACAATCGCATAATAACCGAGCTGCAGCTTAGCTCTGAACGACTGGGAACGAAACCATTCCATAGGGAATCGACCTCTCTCTTAGCGCGACTTTTGTCCAACTTACATCAGGATGAGGTCCATATACCAACCCACTATTTGATCTCCATAGCACAATGACACCAAACAGGCAACTGCAATAAATGGACCGTAAGGGATGGGAGTTCTCCTCGTTAATTTGCCTGATCCAATAAGAGCAAGACCGATTATGCTGCCTAACAGCGCAGACAGGAAAATGCACAGAAGCACGAGCTTTATTCCCATAACCAAGCCCACAAGCGCCATTAACCTAATATCGCCAAATCCCATTGCAGGCTTTCCAAGCAAAGTGGACACGTACGACACGCTGATCAGTATGCCTCCACCTAGCATGAAGGCTAATGCATAATGCCACAGCGGCAGCGGATGAATGAATACTCGAAGCACCGTGAACAGTAACATCGCCGGGTAAATAATTCGGTTCGGCAAAAGCATATATTTCAGATCGCTGACGGTCAGTATTAGCAAGACCGATACAAGAGGATAGGCAATCAATAGCTCCTGCGGAGTGTCTAAGAGGAAGGGGAGAGCGGCGAATAAAAGCCCTCCCGCCAGTTCGCCAAGTACATAGATAAAGGAAAAGCGTTCTCCGCAGTAATGACATCGACCTCTGCGGATCATCCAACCTAGAATAGGGATTAAATCGACAGCGCCGAGCTGTGTCTTGCAGCTTCCACAGCTCGATCTTGGAACAACAATCGACTCTCCTCTCGGTACCCGAATACCAACAACATTGAAGAATGAGCCGAATAATGCGCCTAGAATGAATAACGGGATGATGACAACCCACATTTGCCAATCCATATTACGGTCTCCTTCTAGTATCCATAGTCTGATTATCAGTAGTCGGCGCGCTTGGACAGCTCTCGTACATTTACAGGTGCGTTGCCGAGCTTGTCCTGAAGCCAAGCATTCAGCTGTTGGAATCCCTCAATAGACAAATGGATCGTTTGCTTCTGGTTACCGTTCGTTACTACTTCGATGGCCATCTTGTTCTCGCTTTCTGTACAGACGACAAGAAATTGCGACGGATCTCCATTGACCTCTTCATTCCAATTACACATGTAGCTGCTCGTGAAATTTTTCATTGGTCCATTCCCCCTGAATAAGTTGATGATCTTGCCGCTATCTCCGGACTTTCCAATTTTCTTTTGCGTTTCGGTGGCTTCCTTGTCTTCAACTTGATCGATAACCGTCTGCGGCACTGTTTCAAACGCAGTTGTGGGCTCCTCGAGGTCTGACTGTTCCATTGTTTGGTCGTTCTGGTCGAGATCAGGGAGCTCTGTTAAGATCTCCTCCTGCTCAATCGACTCCTCATCGGAATGCAATCTATCTGCTTGTTCTTCATCTTGCAGCAGTTGCTCCAGCTCTAAATACTCTTCACGCTCCAAAAGCACTTCGTCTGCCGGAAGCTGCCAATCCGGCTGCAGCTGCAGCTCCGTTTCGGCTTCTTCCGCGGCTTCGGGAAGCGGCTCCTCCAATGCAGCAGCGATCTCCGAGACCGTAGAGGACTCTGAGGACTCCATTGCATCAGTCAGCCGTTCTGCAACAATCGGCTCTTCGACGGCTTCCACACTTGGAAGCGTTTCCGACTCTCCCGCCGCGGCAAGAACGTACTCCACCGGAAGGACCTCATCGATCGCTTGCAACTGCAGTTCGACCGCCAGCGCTTCCGGTTCAACCGCGACGGCTTGCTCCGTCAGCTTCGATTCCGCGTCAACACGCGGCATGCCGTACTTCCGGATAATCTCGTCAACTCGATTCGGTTTGAACGGCTTCATTATATACCCGTTCGCCCCCGCCTTGAGCGCATCAGAGATCAGATCCTGCTGGCTCATTGCGGAACAGATCAGGACAATAGAATACGGATCGATCCGACGGATTCCCTTCATCGCTTCAATTCCGTCCATCTCCGGCATCGTGATGTCCAGAACAACTACATCCGGCCACAGCTCCTCATACCGCTGAATCGCTTGTCTGCCGTTTTCCGCTTCCCCGACAACCTCGTACCCGAACTGCTTCAAAATATCGGTCAACATCTTGCGCATAAACTTGGTGTCGTCCACAACCAAAATTTTGAGTGACATAGGGTTGCCTCCTTTCAAGTTGTGATCCATTTCGTTACTTCACATACTGAATGTCCTTCACAAAAACGTTGAATTTATTTGTTGTGGGAATTCCTGACGGAGGTTTCTCGTATAAGTTGCTGTCATAATAAATTTGCAGTCTGGATGAATCGGCCGGCTTGCCAATCTGTTCCTCGGGAATTTTACCTGTCCAAACTCCGGAGTAAGCATTCACCGTACTTCCACTTCCTTCATTCAAGTTTCCCCGGACCGCATTCAACTCGACCCCGCCTTCACCGTGTATGCCTCCGATCAAATTCAGCTTGGAGATAACGCCATATAATTTCATGCTTTTTTCCGAGTAAAAAAACGCTCTCACTTCTTCATTATTCTCGTTCGTATTGTTCCCGAGCACAATCTCGCCCGTAGCGACAATAATGAGCGGAATCGGATCCGGGTTGCCAGTCTCCTTCTTGTTAATCGATTTCATTTCTTTCAACTCCACGTTACCGTCCACATATACCGTTCCTTGGAGTTTGATATCGCCGATCACTTTCAAATCTCCTTTGATATACATGCTGCCTTGCGGGAATTCGAAGCCGTTGTTCAAAGTTACATTCCCTTGCACAGAGACAAATTGGTCCTCATCAATGTCAATCTTACCTTTCAAGTCCGCCGCGACCAGGTATTTATCCTCCTGCGTGATATACAAGGACCCGCCATCCATCGTTAAGTGCGAATTGTTGTCAAACATCGTAAGCACACCGTTTTTGATATAAACATTGCCTGTGTTGTCCTGACCCGTAACCGTACTCGGTTTCACTTGCACATTTGCCTGAACCGTTACCCACACACCGTCATAGAACATACTCCCGGTATAATCGGTCATCACGTAATCCAGATTGTTCGCTCCAACAGTCAAATTGAAATTCCCAGGTGGAACCAGTTTGGGTTCTACATAATCGGATACGTACACATCAACGTCATCGTCAAGCGAGGAATCCTCCAATGGGAAATGGTTAGCCGTAAAATAATTCGGATCCAGCTTGGCTTGAGTCGTTGTTGTGCCGCTGTCGGTAAGAGTCAGCGCATATTTTGGGGTGCCGTCCGTTTCATCCCCGTCACCATCGACACGAATAAAGCCTCGAAGCGCCGGTAACTCCGTCTTAACACCAAATCTGCTATTTTTTCCGTTTCCAGTAAATATGGCCTCGTCTTGAATCAGCAATCTTCCTTTTTTGACTAGAATATCCCCTATAACATACGGCGTTCCATTCAATCTCATATCCCCATTGGACGACACCGGATAGCGGAAAACAGGATTAATCGTACTTACATAGACGGTCATTTGTTTCTTCACTACAGTTTTAGGCTTACTGTCGATCGTACCTGTGGACTGGATTACAAGCTTGCGTACGTAAGGGTAATCCGGACTTGTTACTGCTTTTTTGGGAGATTGCTCGGGATTCGCCAGAACGGTGTCATTCATGATTTCAATCTGGTATTTACCGCGATGCGTAGTGACTTCGTTGTAATCATTAATAAATTTAGAAGTTTCTTCTGTAAGCTCTTTCTCTACCTTTTCGATTCGAGCCCTGTACCCTTCAAGCTTCTCCCCTTCAACAGTCGCTCCGCGAATGAGGGCCAGTGTATCGTCTAGTCCTCTCTGAGCGATCGCTTCCGCTTGAATGCTCCCCTCCGATGCGACAACCTGCAGCTGGCTGCTCCTCAGCACATCCAACAACACAATACCTAGGATTGTCATCAGGACGACGGCAAGCAAAGCAAGTACGAGAGCAGAACCTTCTTCCCCGCTGCGGACGATTAAAGACTGAGCGGAGTCGTCATCCTGGCGCGCTGTGTTCACAACTGCTCCTCCTTTCTTAGAATCTAGTCGTTTCGGAAAAGCGGAATTCTGGAGTTGATTTCCAATTTTGGACTCTCCGTCTTTCTCAGGGAACCGGAGTTCGTTCGCGCATAGATCAGATTCAATTGAACCAGATCATGACTAATTTCTGTCAAACTGCCTGCTTCAATTGTAAATTTGCTCCCAAGTTGAAAAGTTCGAATAACCTCAGTAGTACCTGCCTTCCGAACCTCGATCTTGCCTCCTTCAGCTTTAGGAGTTACTTTCATTTCATAAAGTTCGATATACGTCTTCGTATCACTGGGATCCAGCGGCCTTTTAACATATCGGATTTCCTTGTCATCGGATGACTGCTGCACATAAATCGCGTCTTTCAGCTCAGTAATCAGTTGACTGTACAAGGCGTCGCCCTGATTCCTCATCTGGCTTTCCACGGTAACACGCTTATACATGGAAACGCTCATCATCAGGAACGAAAACAGAATCGACACCACCATACCGAAAATGAACAGAGCCGCCAATAGCTCGATTAAGGTCATGCCCTTTTCATTTTGCCGCATCCGGTGTTACCACCCTTTTACAATGTAAGTATCGAGTGTCGTCGACGTCCTGGGCGGCAATGATTCTGACGTAGCGTCTCCCGCCCAGTAGACCGTGACGAGCATTCTCGCCAGAAACTCTTCTGTGTTCGTAAGTTGCGAATCCATATCCTGTTTCCGATTCCCATCCGAGGTGTTGTCGAATTCTACCCGATACTGATAGGTCGTTCCATTAATATCGGTCGAAATCAGCTTGTTGCCGATCAGATCGGAAACGGGATCAGTGCCTCCTGGATATTTGTAATAATGAGGGGCGCTCGAAACCTTAGTCTTGAGCACCTCAAATTGATCTTGAGCTTTGAACAAATTGCGAAGCTCGGCTGCCTTCAGACGGGCCAGATTGGCAGCAATAATCCGGCGGCTCTCTTCGGCTGATTTATCCATTGCCGAGGTGAATTGCCCCATAAGCGTAACGCTGATGAGCGCCATGATCGTGACGGCAATCAAAATTTCCACAAGTGATATGCCGTCTTCATTGTTAGCAATTCTTTTCCAACGAATATTGCGGTGCACCTGCATCACCTTCTTAATTGCGATTTTGTTCGGTATCGAATTCGATCGCCAAGGGTCCTGTTACCGAGGAAATGCCTTGATCATCCACCAGCTTTAAGTACACGAAGTAATTGCCTTTAGTTACATTTGTTTCTGTTGTCACGGTAAGCCTGCTGGCTGGGAGCTTCTTCCACACATCTGAAGATCCAGGCTCATTCGAATTCGATTTGATCAGGTAGTATTGCTCCTTGACGGTAAACGCCGGTTTAATGACTGCAGGGAACACTCGTTCAACTACCGGATGACTTGAAGCGACTTGGACCGTTACCGGACGATCCGCAATGTCTCCTGCTGCATAAGGCGCCATTGGGTTAAGAGATCCGGCAGGTCCGGGATTGACGACGAAATAGTCGGGACTCGAGTAGGATGTACCTCCGGCGGAAGTAGCCTCGTACTCGATTTGATGCCATCCTACTCGTTTGTCCGCTGTGCCGTAACCGGCTACCTCGCTCAAATTGAAGGTGTACATATACGTATTGCCGTTCTGCACAAGCTTTTCGGCCATGGCGGTGATTGTCTTGTCGCCGTCAATCCGTACTTGGATGCTAGTAACAGGGCTCCAATCTTCAATCGCTGTAATTGTGAAGGTCGCATCGTCAGACGGATCGACACTTATCTTCTTCCAACTGATCAATGGACCCGTGCTGTCCAACGATACTTTACCGGCAGCAATAGCTCCGACAATCGGAATACCTGGGGAGCCGCTGATTGCGTTAGTGAACGCTCGCGCGTGAAGCCCGATGTCTTTGCCGTCAGGCAAAGACACTCCAGAAGCAGAGCTGAAATGATTCCAATTCTCATACCCAATGCTGTATTGATAACCGGCAATATAGTTGGTCTCAAAATCAGCATTGGCATACACAATCGAATTCGGCAGTTGGTTCTTGGAACCTCCAATGCCAGCGATCGTTCCAGCTCCTTGGTGCCAGCCCGTATCCGTAATGACCGTTCCATCAGCATCCTTTAGCACAAATTCGGTAGGCGCCATGGGCTTCAGGTCCCAGTCAATCTTCGTTCCATTTCCGTCCCGATATGACACCCGAACGACGGAATGATCCAAGTCTACGAACTGAATGTCGGTGACAGCGGCATCGCTTTCCTTGATCGTCCACTGCAGTTCATTGTCCCTGGTGCGCTTGCGCTGCACTTGACCTTGTCTGCCTTCGCTGTTGCCCAAGTACACATTGCCGTACTTATCCATAATGCGGATCGTTACCGACAAAGTCGCGCCCAACGAGATGTTGAACTGCTCGCTGGCGTTACACGCATTATTGTAAGTGACGCTCGCGTCCTGGAGCGGATAATTGCCTGCCGCCGTATCCGGAATCAGATTCACCGCAATCTGGTAGTTATCTTCTACGAAGGGGTAAGGAATATCGCCAATGTGAACGACAACCTCTTTCGTAGTGCTGTTATAGGATACATTCGAAGCATTTTCACCCGGTGCAAGAATGAAGCCTTCTGGAACGGGCTGGCGAAGCACGACATTCGTCAGCTTGGCGGGAGCTTCGTTTGTTTTCGAGATCTGGTCGAAAATGTCGGCAAGCTGGCTGGTCGAGCTGGCTTGGTACGCCGCACCGCCTGTCGTTGTCGCAATTGATTGGAGAAGTTCCAGATCAATTTCGTCGGAACCGGGTAGCGCTAGAGCGATCGTGAACACTTTGATCCCTGCGTTTTTTAGAATGGTCCCATGGGCTCTAGCGGCGTTAGCGGAGCTTCTTTCGCCGTCTTTTACCTCATTGTCGTCTTTCTCGTCCGTCCATGCCGTCGCTTTCCCGTCGGTTAATAGAATGATTTGCTTGGGAGTCGTCGAACCGGATGCGGAGAACATCGTCTTGGCATCGGTCAGCGCTTCGTCAATATTCGTGCTGCCGCTCGGTGATAAAGCATTGATCTGATCTTGAATAATTTGGTAATTTTTTGTCAAGCTTTGTACCGGATATGCCCTGGTGCTGAACTTAACCAACCCAAGTCGATCGTAATTATTCGCTTTGAATTTATTGATTAATGTTGTGGATGCTTCTTTCAAAACGGTCATACGCTTCGGAGTTCTTGAGTCGCCCTTATCCATGTAAAAATCCATACTGCCCGAAACATCGGCGATAAACACGATATCGATAGCGGGCCTCGTAGTCGTGACTGTATGGGTACCGCCGGGATCCAGCGTGTAATTGATCGTCACCATCTCGTTTCGTTCGATTTGCGTATTTGAAACGGAGCCGCTCCCAACCATTGCCAGACAACCGTCCGCCGCGTAGACCGTTCCGTTCGTCATAAGTGCCGAAGGCAGCATAGCTGCTGCTATAATTGCTGCCATCGCAATGGAGCAGATCTTCTTGATCTTGCGCAACCCGATCATTGATTTTATTCCCTCCTTAAACTTTTCTCTAGAAATGACATCGTAAGTAAGCAAAAGATTAAAGAAGATGTATAACTCTCGAGATCACTTTAAAAGCTTCGGCACGGGTTAACGACCCTTCCGGTCTGAAGCTGCCATCCGGGTAACCTCCGACGATTCCGGCGTTCACTACAGCCTTCAGCGCAGCTTTGTTCGCTTCCGGCAAACTACCGGTGTCGGTAAACGTCAATGATTCGGCTTTAAGGGTTACTTTGTATTTGAGCAAAATCCGGTTGATCAATTCGGCCATCTCCATTCTGGAGATCGCCATATCCGGTGCAAAATTCAAATCGACCGGTTTGGCTTCCAGCAGACCAGATCCCTGTGCAGCTGCGATCATGGGTCCAGACCAATGGTTGTTCAAATCCTCATACCCAGATACACCGGACTTCGCCGGTTCGATGCCTAACGATTTGACCAACAGCGTGATGAATTCTGCCTTTGACAATGTCCGGTCTGGCCGGATCGTGTGGTCCTCATAACCTTCAATGATCGATTTCTTCATTAAATCCAATATTTCTTCCTGCGCCCAATGCGATTCCGCATCGGAGGGCAGCTTCGCCACGGCGGTTTCTTTGAATCTCTTAAGCGTCGGTACAACATCGGGAATATCTGTTTCCTTCTTGACCGGTCCCGGTGAAGAAGCTTGGGCGCGATTCTGATCCTGGAAAACAATACCGTACACGTTCACTACACCGTCGGATGAAACTTTGGAGCTGCCTTCAAGAGCCGCCTCAGCATCGGTCGGAATGTCCGCCCAAGGAAATTTACCCAAATATGCTTTCGTACGGTATGATTCCTGAGACGCGTTCTCGAAGTAGTCGGTCATCGTCTCACCTACATCTGTAGCATGGAAGGCGATTCGGCCTGACGACTCTACCCGGATCTCGTCCCAATACACCAACAAATCGTTATAATCTCGCGCGATGACACCCGTCCAGATCCGCACGTTAGCACCCATCGCATCCACTTTGGTCACAACGGCATAAGGCTCCTTCGAAATGACCATCCCCACCTGCCAGCCGACGGGAGACAGCTTCAACGCTTCATATTGCTTATCGCGTTCTTCATAATCCAATCCCTGCACTGGAGCGAAAGGACTGCTTGTGAGAGCCGCTTGGGCTGCGTTGGCCATGATACCCGGTTGCACCAGAATCGCAATGGATACAAGGGATGCGATTATTATTCGCTCAAGCTTTCTTTTCATTTAATCCTCTCCTATGCTCATTTCGTATTCCTTGATTGCCTCCCGATGGATGAGACCTTCTTCCACGAGCTGCTTCAAGCTCGACAGCATCGTTTGCATGCCGAGCTGCCGATTCGTCTGAATAACGGATTTGATCTGATAAATTTTCTCCTGTCGAATCAGATTGGCTACCGCCGGAGTATTGATCAGCACCTCCAACGCCATAACCCTTCCTTTTCCATCCAGCTTCGGGACGAGCCGTTGCGACAAGACACTAATCAGCACGGACGCAAGCTGGACCCTGATTTGCCGTTGCTGCTCCGTCGGGAATACATCGATTATCCGGTCCACCGTCTGCGGCGCATCAGGCGTATGAAGTGTCGCAAATACAAGATGCCCCGTCTCTGCGGCTGTGATCGCTGTCCGGATCGTTTCCAGGTCTCGCATCTCCCCTACTAGAATGACGTCAGGGTCCTGCCGGAGCGCCGCCCGAAGCCCGTTCGAGAAAGACAGCGTATCGATGCCGATCTCCCGTTGCGCGACGAGACAATTTTTACTGGGATGGATATATTCGATCGGATCCTCCAGCGTGATGATGTGTTTCTTCTGGGTTTCGTTGATGAAATCGATGATTGAAGCCAGCGTTGTGGACTTACCGCTTCCAGTCGGTCCAGTTACCAGCACGAGCCCTTGATGCTTCAAAGCGAATTCGCGAACAAGATCCGGCAAATTCAAGCTGAATAGTGAAGGCACGGTTGTGGACAGGACGCGGAAGACCATGTTGATGACCCGTTTCTGCTTGAATACGTTGCCCCTGTAACGGCTCAATCCCGGCAGCTCAAAGGAGAAGTCGACCTCGCCTTTCTTCGTCAGCTGCTCGTACTGCTCGTTCGTGAGAATTTCTTTGGCCATCCTTTGCGTATCAACCGGGCGAAGCACAGTATCCATCACTTTCATCAGCTTGCCGTGCAACCGCATAAGCGGTTCCGTGCCGGTGTTGATATGCAGGTCCGATGCTTTCGACTCATAAGAGATCTGCAGCAATTGTTTGAGTGAGATCACATCTGACGTAGTCGGCGTGACCGTATTTATCATGTGATCGCCTCCTGTTAGTAGATCGGGTTCGACTTGCCTTCTGGCTTATTGTAGTGAACCGGTACTGGCGTTTTATAAAACTTCAACAGCCCCGGCGCGAAGTAGGAAACCATCGACAAATTCACGGTTATTTCTCTTCTGGTCGCATTAAGCTTTACCGGAGCTGTCGACTTGACAGCGAATGCGATTTTGTCGATCTGCATCAGCCGATTGGTCGATTGAAGTTCTTCCAGAAAGCGGTGAACCTGTTGGTAATCCCCTTTTGTGGTCGTGTTCAGCTTGATCGGCAAGGCAAGTGACTGGTTCGCCGCTGCGGCAGCGGATTCACCGTTTGCCGTTTGTCCTTGAGCTTGCGCTTGGCCGACTTGTTCGGCCTGTTTGCCCACTTCGAAGTTGTAGCTGGCCAGTTGGATTTTGCTTACCGTTTCCAGCATGCGGACGTCCCTCAGCAGGCCTTCCAGATCCGGCACTTCCGGAACCCGGTTGCGCGCTTTGGCCAGATTCACTTGCTCTTCGGCACTCAGAGCTGCTGCGCCTTCCGTCCGTTTCTTTAACACTTCGAGCTCTTTCTGCTTCTGTGCCAGCAGCTTTTCCTTGGATACTCGCTCCTCGCGAATAGGCGATACGAAATTGAAATAGACCATCACCAGAACGAGCGAGGCAACCACCGCGGCGAACAGTAGATTTCTTCTGCTGTTGAATGCACCCATATGGATTCTCAACCTTTCTTGTTGGCGTCCGCCGTGAATTTCAAGTCAAATGTTGCTTGTATAACTGGCAAAGGGACTTCAGCCGTAGGCGCATTTTTGTCCTCCGGAACGGCTGGAATTTTGGTCATGCCGCTTGATGCTACCAAGCTGAAGTTAGATGAGGACTTTACCGCTTGCATAAAGCCGATGACTTCTTCCGTCGAAGCGAAGTTTCCTATGACCTTCAGTGTGTTACCATCCCCGAACGAGAGAGAGGTTAAGTTGGAGGCCATTGGCATCAGCAGGGTCAGCTTGTCCAGCACCTCTGTCGCGTTCGGCCGGCTCGCTCTGATTGTCTGCGGCAGAGCGATGAAATCCGCAGCCCCTCCGAGCGTCGGCGTGCTGGCCAGCTTGCTCTGGCTTTCCTTAATCTGGGCATTCACCTTCTCCAGCGACTCGTTCGCTTGCGTGATAGCCGACTTTGCGCTCAGCCACATCCAGCCCATTGTAATGGTTGCCGTTGCAATAAGCAGGATCAGGAGCGCCGGGATCAAAGGGCTGTTGCTCTTGACTTCATCAATCCGAATCTGCAGCAAATTGATCTCAATAGACTGATTACGCTGTACACCTGCACTCATCGCCTGTTAAGCCCCTTTCATCGCCAAGCCAAGCGGCACGGCGTACGAGTGATTGGAGGAATCGTCGCTCTCCAGAACTCCGTCTAAGGGAAATGCCGCAATTTCGCCGGAGAACGAGCCTTCCAGATGAGCAGGCAGCGCTTGAATCCAGTCTTGATCCCCTACCAAGTAGATGAGCTGGACGTCCTCTTGTTCTGTTGAGACCGAATATTGAAAGTAGTTGAGCACACGCCCCAGCTCCATTGATAAATTCCGGCCGTATGCAGCCACCGGATCGGTGCCCGTGTCCATGAAGAAGCTTGTGTTGATCTGAATGGATCGGAAGAAAACGGGAATGCCGCCTATGAAAATGCTTATGTCCGCATGATCAGACTCGACATGCAGCAGCATGAAGCGCTCCTTCATGACGGATCCCGTCTTCCTGTTATGGCGGAGGAGCATGCGGTGCAGCGCCAACGGTGCCAAGTCAACACTTACCGGGATAAGTCCCGATTGCTTGATCACACTGGTGTAGCTATCTACGACCTCGGAAGGTGTAGCGAAGATCAACACTTCCTCCTGCCCCAGCACTTTGGCCTTCTTGCTCTTGCCCTCTTCTACCGCGGCGGCGGCCGTATTTATCGGAGCGCCGAGCCGGACAAAGTCGAACACAGGATTTTTGAAGGGCAGCTGCTGTCCGCCGTGCAGTTCGACGTCGATCAGGTTGCGCAATTCTTTATCTTTTAAAGACGAAAATACCGACTTGCGAAGCACTACATTGGACATCGGGACGGTGACGTTCACCTTGGTTCCCTGAAGGCCAAGCTGCGACACAGTCGCCTCAATGCGGCGGATGACCGATTCTTCGTCCATGAATTTTCCGTTTTTGATGCTGCCTTTATCCAACGCGATCGAATGGCGCTGTGTCACGACTACCTGTTGCGGGAGATTAATAATTTCTACCAGTTTTGCAGTTGTATCCGAAATTTGCATACCGTATGTATACTTGCTCGTTTTACGCCCAAACATCGCGATGACTCCTCTCGGTATTGCATTAGTTAAGGTGGCGCGCCGCCTGGGACGGCGCGCCGTGGGGTGTAAATGTTAAGGTATGGCGACTGCTACGGTATCTGCCGTTGGACTGGTATCTTCATCTACATGATCATCCTGTTCAATATTTGCCTCTAGGCAAAGATTCAAATAATTAATAGCTGCACCTGCGTTTTTCAGGGTTACAAAATAGGTAAAATTACCGGCTGCATCTTTTTCAACATGAACGAATGAAGCTGTAGTATCATTAGCAACTTTTGCTGGGGCTGTTGCTGCAGCACCTGGATCATAGTTACTCCCTTTATTTGATGGATCCTTCGGTATCAGTTCCAGGTAACCTGCTTTATTAAGATCCGTTAAAGACAGGTTAATTGCTGTACCTCCAGCCAACGTTACTCCTTCATTAGCAACATAAAGCCTTGCCGCATCAATCGCCATATGTGCATTAGAACGATGAGCGTTCAGTCTCGTTTTCTCGAGGATCGAACCAATCGACGGAATGGCGATAGCTGCGATAATTGCAATGATGACGATTACCGCGAGCAATTCGATCAAGGTCAAACCTTTTTCATTCCTCATTACCTCACGGAAAGACATTTTCTGAGCCTTAAAGCCTTCAAATTGTTTGTTTTCCATTACCATTTCGTTCATTTCATTCCCACCTCTTCGATTATTTTTGGTATGTACCTGCTCTTGCAAGAACTCAAATCCTTTGTCGTACATTGCAGTCAACATATGTGACATGTATGTGTATTCACCCCCTTTCAAGCATAGATGCGATAACGTGCTAGGTTTACAAATAGTTCTCGTACATTTTGAACATCGGACTCATCATCGCAGCGACAATGATTCCGACCAAGACGGATACAAATAACAGCATCAAAGGTTCAATAACAGACTTGAGCCGGTCGACGCTCTGGTCGACGTCCGCTTCATAGAAGTCGGCGATCTTGGACAGCATGTTGTCGATCTGACCCGTCTCTTCTCCGACGATCAGCATCTGCACGACCATCCTCGGAAAGAGTTCACTCTTGGAGAACGGATCGGACAGCTGTTTTCCTTGCTGGAGGCTGCTCTTCGCTTCACGCAGCACCTTTGCCATCACTCGGTTACCTACGACCTTTTCCGTGACATCTATTGCTTGCAGCACCGGTACGGCGCTGACGAACAGTGATGACAGCGTACGGGTTAATCTAGCGATCGCTGCTTTCCTGAGAATGATACCGAAGACCGGGATTTTGAATTTCATGCTGTCTAAAAGGAACTTTCCTTCGTCCTTTGCAGCAAACGCCCGGTAAAGGAATAACAGACCGATAATTCCAGCCAGGAATATCCACCAATAGGCCACTACAGCATCGCTTGATCCCATGACAAATTTGGTAATCAACGGAAGCTCAGATCCCTGCTCCAGGAACATTTCCGCAAATGTCGGCACAATCTTGATCAACAGGAAGATGACAACGATGATGGCTATGAACATGACGATGATCGGATATGTCATGGCTGACTTTACCTTTTGAATCGTCTTATGCTCCTTCTCGTAATGGTCTGCCATCCGGTCGAGCACGTCATCCAGGTTCCCGCCCGTTTCTCCTGAAGCGATCATATTAATGAACATCTCCGGAAAGATTCGCGGATGATCACTCATCGCCTTGGATAGAGCATGTCCGGTTCGAATCTGCTCCGATACGTCACCCAGAGCCGTCTTCAGCTTCTTGGCGGACGTTTGATCCTCCAGAATCGTGATCGCCTGGTCGATCTGAATTCCCGAACGAATCAAGGTAGCGAACTGACGGCAGAAGATGACGAAATCCTCCAGCTTCACCGCCCGGCCGAACGAGATCTCTTTGTCCATCGCGGTGGATTGCTTCTCTTGAATGCTGCGAATAATCATTCCCTTACCCCGAAGCTCACTGATCGCTGCATTTTTGTTCTGCGCGCGAAGCACGCCCTTCATTTTCCTCCCGCTCTCGCTGACGGCCTCATATGCGAAATTTGCCATTGCTTTCACCTCCAACCATTAATGACATATACGATTACTCGTCCGATACCGCTTTCAGAACTTCCTCGATGGTTGTGCTTCCGTCACGTACTTTCAGCAGACCGTCGTACAGCATGTTCTTGAAACCGTGCTGGGCTAAATGCTGATCCAACTCATTAATCGGGCGGTTCTGCACGATCAGTCTGCGCAGCGGCTCGTCCACAACTAGCACCTCGTGAAGAGCAATCCTCCCTCGAAAGCCGGTCTTGTTGCATGTTCCGCAGCCCTTACCGCGAGTAACCATGAGGGTCCCGTCGAACAACTTGGAAACAGCAGAACGGATGAATCCGGCAGTACCGGTAATCGCCAGCTTATCCTCATGGCCGTGTAACCCGTGCGCTTCCAGCAGCCGGATTTCTTCATCCTTTGCCGGTACTTGCTGCGCGCATTCACGGCAGACGCGACGCACAAGACGTTGGGCAACTACGCAGGAGAGAGACGAAGCGATCAAGTAGGAATCGATACTCATATCGACGAGTCGGCTGATCGTGCTGACAGCGCTGTTCGTATGGATCGTGCTAAGCACCAAGTGTCCGGTCAGCGAAGCGCGTACCGCGATCTCTGCCGTTTCTGCGTCCCGGACCTCCCCGACCATTACGATGTTCGGGTCCTGTCGCAGAATGGACCTCAATCCAGAAGCAAACGTAAGCCCGACTTGTGTATTCACTTGCACTTGCGTGACGCCGGTCATCCGGTATTCGACCGGGTCTTCAATGGTGATGATCTTCACGTCATCTCCGTTCAGTTGACCGAGCGCCGAATATAAGGTCGACGTCTTCCCGCTCCCAGTAGGTCCCGAGATGAGAATGATTCCGTTCGGACGCTGAATCATTTTGTCGAACTTGACTAGATTTCCTTCGCTTAAGCCAAGATCGGCAAGCTTCTTCACACCCGCCGACTGATCCAGAATCCGCAAGACGATACTTTCCCCGTACACAGTCGGTAGCGTCGAGACCCGAATGTCTATTCGCCTGTTGTCGACCTGCATCTGAATGCGCCCGTCCTGCGGCAGACGCCGTTCAGCGATGTTCAGCTTTGAGATGATCTTCAGCCGCGCGGTCAGCACCCCTTGCATGTGCTTCGGCAGCGCTTTCTCCGTTCGAAGCACGCCATCGATGCGGTATTTCACGATTAGCTGCTTCTCTTGCGGATCTACGTGGATGTCGGAAGCTCGCTGCTGAACCGCAGATTGAATAATTTGATTCACCAGCTTGACGATCGGCGAGCCCTGGTCGTTCGCTTCATGCTCCTCGTCTTTGATCTCCAGCTTATCGAGGTCAACCATTAGCTCATCGACCGATTCCTTCATGCCGTAGTTCCTCGTAATCGCCTGTTCCACTTCCGAACGAATAGCGATGACCGGCTGCACGTTCATATTCGTAGCCATTCGAATTTCTTCAATGGCGTCATAATTCAACGGATCAACCATCGCTACCTTGATTTTCCCATTCTTGCGTTCAATCGGAATGATGCAGTGTTTGCGAGCGAGCGACTCTGGAATGAGCTGCACCGTATTCATGTCCAACGGGGTTTCATACATGTTGACAACCGGAAACCCAAGCTGGAACTCCAGCACTTCCACCAACTGCCGCTCTGTTATTAGCCCTTTATCAATCAGGATCTCGCCAAGCTTCTTTCGCGTATGAACCTGCTGCTTGAGCGCCTGTTCCAATTGTTCCTCGGTTATGAGTCCGTTCATGACAAACAGTTCACCTATGCGCATAAAGGAGTCCGCCTTCCTGTGATTGTATGGGCTTACTTCAATTCCTCCGCAGTTGGACCTCTTGCAATGATCACAGGGCGCGGAGCGTAAAAATCTTTATACAGCAGCTCGCTTTTTCCATCATTCTTGGCATCGCTATACACCTTCACTAGCAAACCGGGTACTCCGTCGTTGCGTACGACTTCGCCTCTGCCAATAAGCGTGAAGTCGGTTAGAAGCATGCGCTCCGGGGTAAAGGATTCTTTGTTCACCGTGATCTTAGGTGCCATCCATGCGGGTGAAGGAATACCGTTGAACGTCAGGGCAGGTGATTCTCCGTTATAGATCACACCTACTGAAACCGCGAATCCAAGCGAGTTGTAAATGGTTAAATCTTTCTTTTCCGGTAAGTACTCTACATCGAATCCAGCAGAGGTATACGAGGGGATGTCCAGATGAGCATGACGTTCTCCAACCTTCATTCCGCTTCTTATCGCAGCCTCGTACAGCATACCGGCGATATGGGATAGCTCACTTTCTTTCTTCTCAGGTGTTTTCGCCTTCTGCTCTGCAAACCATGTGTTGTAAGAGAACAGCTTGCCTGGCTCCAGCTTGATCAAACCAACCAAATCCAACCATGCTCGCTCATTAGCGTTAACCGGTACTGTGCTTTGCGCTTGGGCTAGCAATTGAACTCCGGGAGCTGGCGCCGTCTGGACTGGAGCTGGTGAAGAGTTAGATACAGCAGCAACAGCAAGAGGTGCAGATGATGGAGCAGGACTAGGTGAACCGCTTATAGTTGTGAGAGCGGGAGTTGAAGCTTGTTCGGTCCGCTTTATGGCGGCCGCTTCTGCCGAGAGCTCCTTACCGTCCGTTTCCTTTGTTTTCCAGAAAATTACATTTTCCAACACTTTGTCCGAATTCAACTGAATAAGTCCCAGCGCTGACATCCCAGCTATTGATCCAGCACCGACTATCATGACCAGGAGAAGCCATTTAATCGGCTGTAGAATAATGTTCTTTCGTCTCTGTCTCATCAACCATCCGTCCTTCAAAGCTCGACATATTCCCGCCTTATTCGGGGGGTGAGTCCAATATAACCGCAAAATTCTGCAGCGCAAATCATACACACACATTACATCCTTCTACCTAACGCAAGTGCTATAATCTGTACGCATCATATAGTAGTGCTGCTGATGCGGACATAGGACCTATGGCAGATCAGTCTTTCATTATGCTCGCAGTTTATATCAAAAAAGACCGAACATGACTCCCCTTTTCGCAGGAAAAGGTAGTCATATTCGGCCTTAATGTCTACTATATCGCGCCTAATACTCTAAGGATCAAAGAGGCTTTGGAGTTCACTTTTAGCTTGCTATTGATCTTAGTAACATAGACTCTGACGGTATTCTCGCTTATGGTCAATACTTTGCCTATCTGCTTATAGTCATAGTCCAACAGCCAGTACATGGCGATTTCTTTCTCACGAGGGGTTAATTTGAAAGACTTTAACCGCTCCTCCAGAACTTCCTCTACCAGCCACGATTTGCTCTGAAGCTCTGTCTTCCGAAGCTCATACTCCATACTAAGGGCAATCGACTCAATACAAGGATACACATAAGGAGCCGAGATATGGTGCAGAGCCGAAAAAGCCAGGTAAGCCACAACATGATTCTCCGAGTTATGTATCGGTACGCACATCGTCACCCAATCCTGCATCGTATTCAAGTAATGATCCTTGCCGTTAATCCACACCGGGCGCTGAAGCTCTATGGCTGCCGATACTGCGTTCGTCCCCGCGCTTGTCAGCGATAAAGCTGATCCGATCCCGATATTATTCATACTTGCGGCATTTAACGTAGACTTTTCATCCCCGTTCATATGTAGAATCACGCCATTGCTGTCCGTCACCATTAACAGATTCGGAAAGTAGAAAGCGTTCACCTTAAGCAACCCTTGCTTCTGGATCACATCCATTATAGTCTGATTTTTGATGATCAGCCGTTCCATCATTTTTCCCTGAACCCGAAATCGGACTCGCATGGAATCTTGCTGAACCCCGTTCTGAAATGATTTCTCATGAAGCTTCATAATCTCTTTTTTGGAAATCCCTACTTTTCCTGCAAAGTCATCGGTCCGGACCTCTTCTGCAAAAACCTTCATCGATTCCACTCGCTTTTCCTGTTCAATTTTGGAGTGCCTTGTGCGAACTTCTTGGGACAAAATGCTAATCCTTGTCGTAATTGCTCGAAGCCCACGGCAAAATGTTACATCGTGCCCGGATGAAACTAACTATAAGCCCCTATCATTGTGGATGAAATAGTACAAAGGCATTAATTCACATAAGATAGTATCCTTGCACTATAAGATCGATAACGCTTTCAACTTTTATCATTCTTTATACATGTCCTTCATCCCAAAAGCATGTCCTTTAGTCCCCGACTTTGGAACGATATAATACGAATTAACACTACTGGGTCATCATCACATCCACATAAGCGACAAAAACTGGAACTAGCGGAGAGGACTTCGGACATAAGTCTTCGGACCGGGTGAAACAGCAAAAAAGCATCCAGACATTGGTCCAGATGCTTCACAATTATTGAATTGATAGGAAAGGATCCTCCCGCAGCTTAATCGATCTCTTCAACCGGCTGATCGAGAACGGCTAATTGCAGACTGCGCATCTCCTGCTTCAAAGCGCGGATCACCTCTGCATAGTCCGGATCCCTGTACACATTTTTCAACTCATACGGGTCTTTCTCCATGTCGAACAGCTCCCATTCCGGGGGACGCTTCTCTTCAGTAGAGCCAGCAGTGCCTAGTGCTTCCGCGTAATAATAAATTAGCTTGTATCGCTCCGTGCGGATGCCATAGTGGGAATATACATTATGCCATTCATCCAAGTGCATCCAGTACCTATAATACATCGATGTGCGCCAATTGTCAGGCACAGATCCTCTCCATATCGAGCGCAAGCTTTGACCTTGCATCTCTTCAGGGATGGGCACTCCTGCATAGTCTAGGAATGTTGCAGGGAAATCAATGTTGAGCGACATAGCATCCGTTGTGCTGCCTGCTTGAATCTCACCTGGATATCGAACAAGGAACGGCATACGGAGAGACTCCTCGTACATGAACCGCTTGTCGAACCAACCGTGATCCCCCAGGAAGAAGCCTTGATCCGATGTGTAGACCACAATCGTATTGTCGGCGAGGTTCTCAGTTTCCAGATAATCAAGCAGCCTGCCTACACTCTCATCTATTGAAGCAACACAACGCAAATAATCTTTCATGTAGCGTTGGTACTTCCATTTCTTCTCTTCAAGAGGAGTTAGTCCCGGCGGTATTTGACCCTCATAGTCATCCATATCGCGATCGATACGCATTCTTGCCACTTTTGCGGCCTCAGATCTAGTCTCATAGTCATCATAAAACGTTTCCGGTTCAGGAATATCTCGGTCATCATATAGATTAGCGTATTTGGCTGCAGGCTCCCAGGGGCGATGCGGCGCTTTGTGATGGCACATTAGCATAAACGGCCTATCTTTGTCTCTGGCAGACATCCAATCCATTGACAGGTCCGTTGTAATATCCGTGACATACCCTGGAATTGTTCGGGGACCGTCTGCTTCAATAAAAACAGGATTATGGTATTCCCCTTGTCCAGGAACGACGGACCAGTAATCAAATCCAGTAGGATCTGCGTTTCCCCCGTGGCCCAAATGCCATTTCCCAATTATCGCAGTCTGGTACCCATTAGCTTGCAGAAGCTTCGGAAAGCTCATTTGACGACCATCAAAATGATCCCTAAGCGATTTCACACCATTCAAATGATTGTACTTTCCTGTAAGTATAGCAGCCCTGCTTGGGGAACAGATCGAATTGGTACAAAAGCAGTTATCGAAACGTATTCCCTCATCGGCGATCCGGTCAATATTCGGTGTCTCGTTAATCTTGCTTCCATAACAGCTCATAGCATGGGAAGCGTGGTCATCACACATGATGAATAAAATATTCGGAGTATTCTTGTTGCTCATATGATTCACCTCGTTGTTCATTATATAGTTACACCTGATTGATATCAATATGTGGGGTTAAAAGGAGAAATGAAATGGGTACAGAGTCCTTCATTTACAATCGTACTGAAATGAGAGACTGAACAATATGGTCTTTTTTGCATAAATATGTTTAATTCTTGACCTAAAGGACTATCCCATATAAAAAGGAGCGGGAGGCGGCGATGAATGACACTTCCTGCTCCTTGATTATTGGCCCGTCATCATTTTGCAATACATCCTTCAAGTGTCAGACACTTATGAATGATTGAATCCCCCTTTGATGGTTAATAATTGGGATATGATGTATATGTTACTATTATTCTTTCTTATAAAGAAGGTGAGCCCATGGATTCAAATTCCAATCAGGATTCAGACAAACGCGGTGTCAAACAAGAGAAAAGGCTTATCTTTTTATGTGCCTGTGTAGCCATCATTATGCTGCTCTCCCTTACTCGTCATCTTTTTTCTTAATAATTGGCTCATGTTTTCGTTCGCAGTACATTTTCTCCGAAATTGTTTTAGGAGGGGTTTCCATGTCCAGCATCTACGATCCGGTCCTATTTAGCCGCTTGCTTACATCGCTTACATTCACTTTTCACATTATTTTTGCCACAATTGGAGTCGGTGTTCCGCTCATTATCGCTCTTGCCGAGTGGATCGGCATCAAACGCAATGATCCCCACTACCTGCTCCTTGCACGCAGATGGGCGAGGGGATTCGTCATCACCGTGGCTGTGGGTGTTGTTACGGGTACAGCTATAGGGCTGCAGCTCAGCTTACTGTGGCCAAGCTTCATGCGGGTAGCCGGTCAGTCCATCGCCCTTCCGCTTTTTATGGAGACATTCGCCTTTTTCTTCGAAGCGATATTTCTTGGAATTTACTTATACACATGGGACCGATTTAAGAATAGGATGGCCCACTTCTGGCTGCTCGTCCCTGTTGCGATAGGTTCTTCCGCCTCAGCCTTTTTCATCACCATCGTGAATGCCTTTATGAATTATCCAGTTGGTTTCAACCTGGTCGACGGCAAAATAACGGATGTGAATCCAATTGCAGCCATGCTCAGTCCGGCTATGCCGACCAAGGTCGCGCATGTGCTCTCCTCTGCCTATCTCACATGCGCCTTGATTCTAGCAGCAATAGCAGCATGGCCCATTCTCAAAGGACGCAACCATATTTACTACAAAAAAGCACTAAAACTGACGATGATATCCGCCACTGTCTTTCTCATTTCAACCGCGCTAATCGGTGACTTATCCGGCAAATATATGGCCAAGTATCAACCAGAGAAACTGGCGGCAATGGAATGGCATTTTGAAACGACCAAGAATGCGCCGCTCGTGCTGGGCGGTGTGCTGGGCGAGGACAATGCAGTGAAGTATGGAGTACGGATACCGAATGCGCTTAGTATTCTTGCTCATGGTTACCCTTCGGCTGAAGTGATCGGATTGAACGATATCCCGGAAGAGAACCACCCCCCGTTATGGATTCATTATTTATTCGATATCAAAATGGGGTATGTAGCGTTCATGACGCTCGTAGTGCTGTTATTTGCAATCGCCTTATGGCGGAAGAAGAGCAATCCATACAGCAAGTGGCTTCTTAGACTTATCATTATTGCTGCTCCTGTCGCCATTCTGACTATTGAGCACGGCTGGATCTTCACTGAAGTCGGAAGACAACCTTGGATCCTGCGGGGTATTATGCGCACTTCAGAAGGGGCAACTACATCGGACCACGTAGATACAATGCTGTGGCTGTTCTCGCTCTTGTACTTGGTGTTAGGCATCACCTGTGTCCGTGTGCTTACCCGTATGTTCAGAACGAATCGGGCCGAGGATGAATTAATTGCGTTAGGACAAGAAGGAGGTGAACGGAAATGAGCTATGAGGTACTTGGGATTACTGTTTTATGGCTCTTCCTGTTCGGTTACCTTATAGTAGCCTCCATTGATTTCGGTGCTGGATTTTTTAGTTACTACAGCTCCATAACTGGCACACGAAGTGTCATTCAGAACGTGATAACTCGTTATTTGTCCCCCGTCTGGGAAGTAACCAATGTGTTTTTAGTTTTCTTCTTCGTAGGGTTCGTCGGCTTCTTTCCCGATACAGCCTATTATTACGGAACGGCCTTACTGGTTCCGGGCAGTATCGCTATCGTACTGCTCGCCATTCGCGGTTCCTATTACGCCTTTAATACCTACGGCTCGCGCACCAGCAGCACTTACATGTTCTTGTATGGGGCAAGCGGGCTGCTCATCCCTGCTAGCTTATCGACGGTACTGACTATCTCAGAAGGCGGATACGTGGTAGAGACCGGCAGCGGAAGCGTCAAGTTTCTATTCGGCAAGCTATTTACGAGCACCTACTCCTGGTCTGTTGTTCTGCTAGCCATTGTCAGTGTGTTATACATCTCGGCCATGTTCCTTAGTTATTATGCTCATAAAGCTAACGACCGTCCAGCCTTCGAGCTCGTTCGGAAGTACGCTCTAGCTTGGAGCTTGCCTACCATCTTGAGCAGTTTGCTAGTATTTTTCGCCATTCGCGGACACAATCTGGAGCACTACGAGAAAATGCTGTCTCTCTCCTGGATGTTCGTCCTATCGTTTCTTTGCTTCCTAATCGCTGTTAATCTGGTCTGGACGCGCAAACATCTCGGCCTTGCTTTCGTATTCGTTATGCTGCAGTTCGCTTTTGCCTTCTTCGGTTACGGCGCTGCGCATTTACCTTACATCCTGTACCCTTATCTGACGATCTATGATAATTTCACCAATGAAGCTATGGCCACAGCTTTAATCATAGTCTTTATTCTCGGGCTGCTGTTGCTCATTCCTTCCCTGTATTTGTTAATGCGTCTGTTTCTATTCAATGCGAAATACGTCAAAGGTAATTTCGACAAACATTAAAGCAAAGGCAGGGATTCATATGGAGAACTTTCTAATACTTGGCGCACCTCTAATCGTTGTTGCAGTAGCCGTAATCGGACTGTTCATTTGGGGTACTACAGACTCGGTCTTACCAAGAGAGGGAGCTGTCCCTACGTCTAAGAATAGCCGATAACCGCACAAATCCCGAAACCAGAGTTTATGGCTTCGGGATTTCCTATTTATTCAATGAAAGGACTTCCAGAAAGATCCTTCCCGATCCAGAATGCGATTGATTTCCTTCCAAGGAATTGTGAACGTCGGAAATCCGGCAGCATAAGGACCGATCTCATAAGGAGCGAAGTAAATATTCAGAGCATCCTCAGTTACAAAGAACGGCTGGTTTTGTTGGATGCCTGTATAGCTGTCAGGGAATACATAAGAATACTGGGGATCCGTCTTGATTTGTTCGCCAATAATAGTGCTCAATAACTTAACGTAGTCGCTATCCGGCTTGAAAAGGTCCTTCAGCTCATAGATTCGTCCCGTCTTCAGGTTCACATGAGCATATACCTCAGTCGGCATGCCATGCGCTGCTCCGAACGGATAATTGTAGCCGTGTAACTTAAACACGATTAGATTGTTACGGTAAAAGGAGATCTCAAAATCACCAGTATAGCTATAATCAAGCTGTACATCACCGGGAATAGGCTTCACCTGAGAAAGCTCTTTGAGCTGCTTATTGGCTCTTTGCTGACCCTTCGAGTCTGCCATCCCCTCTAACTGCGGGTAGTAAACAAGATAATCTCTATTAGGCTTATAAAGTTCTTCTTTCACTCGAAGCTTGCCCGTCAAAGGTAAGGTGGAGTTCTGCTTCCATACGAGGTTACCCCAGCGGTCATAATATGAAATTCTTCGATCTACATCCGCACTAACCAACGAACCTACCCAACGCATAGTACCGCTTCCGTTCACCCTTGGGGAATACGGGGCCACATTGCCTTGCCGATTAATAAAAAAGGTTTGTTTGCTATCGTAAGCAGAAGCTAACCCGTTACTGAAGTTATTGATCTGGTAGAACATGAATCCCGTCAGAAACTTCCCGCTTGCTGAATCGGCTAATGCATATTTCGATCCAATATAAGGCTGCTCCTGATCGATCGCCTCTCCAATTGCGGCTCTCTCTTCCCTAAGCAATTCGATACTGTTGTATTGCGGATTCATAATGAATTTACCTGTACGATCAATTAACCCATATTTATTATTGTAATCCTCTGCTGTATTCACAACCGCTCGGCCCTCTTGAAAGGCTTGAGCACCTGTATATCGAGGGGGGATCACAACTTTTCCTTGCTCATTAATATACCCATACTTGCCTTGCGCTTGTTGTTGGAATGGCAGTAACCCTTCTGACGGCGAGCCTACGTAAGGATACGGGTATGTGGTGATTCGCTGACCATCTAGTCCAATCAAAGCATATTCATGATCCGACACTTGCACAACAGCTTTGCCATTCGAGAAATCATTCGCGGTTTTATACTGAGCCGGTATTACTTCCTGTCCTTGCAAATCCAGGTATCCATAGCTGCTTCTTGCTTCTGAATCGGTCTTGGAATAAAGCGCTCTTCCATTATGATAGGTGCCGATATAGTCATATTCTTTGTGCGTTAACACTTTTCCAGTCTCGTCGATGACCCCGAATCCTTTTTCGCCTATAACGATAGCTCGACCTTCTGTGAACTCATTAATGTAATTGTAACTAGGCTTTACCACATATTCACCATTTAGCCGGATGAGGCCATATTGATCGTTTAGAATAACAACAGCTAATCCATTCTTTTGAAATTCGTTCGCGTAATCATATCTAGGCGTGATATAAATGGCAGCCCTGTCATTCATATACCCCCATTGCGTGCCGCTGACAGTCATTACAGAAATCGGGTACAAATTCATAACTCGATACGCATCGGCATTCATTGTCCAATATATAGGAACATACGGTACTCTTCCATAACCATAAACCACCATGGCCTGCACACATCCCATCTTATTCATTCTCTTCAGATTATGGGCGTGTTGCCTAAAAGGTGATATCTCATCCTCCCTTATCCCGAAAAATAAAAATAATATAGTTGTCCTAGTACGACCTCTCATCTACCTGCATATGATACATTACGGAAGATAGATTAGTTCCGGGAGGCAGGTGAACCAGTATGATCTTCACACTTACTGATTGGATGCTCTATGGAATGTGGCTTGTGCTTGGACTGATGGCTCTTGACTTTCTTGTGGGCCTATACAAATCGTTCAAAACAAACACGTTCTCCCACACATTGATCTTGGGTTATCTACAAGACATGTTATTCTACATCTTCCCCTTATTCCTACTCGTCAACATCGAATCCCTCGACCATACAGGATGGCTGATTACGATCGGCTACTACATCGGTATCGTCGGTGTTGTACTCAAATACTTGTCGGATATCAAGAAGAAGCTGTAAACGCTTCAGTAGAAAGCAATGAAAAAAGCAGGAGACCTGTTAAAGGCTCCTGCTTTTGTTATTTATACGTTAGATATTACTCTTATGGTCGGGACGACACGATTTGAACATGCGACCCCCTGGTCCCAAACCAGGTGCTCTACCAAGCTGAGCTACGTCCCGA